>Ga0209121_10000380_pt1 | contig 46758 bp, 47 predicted proteins | sample Cruoilmetagenom3_FD_187292 | JGI IMG/M metagenome (GOLD analysis project Ga0209121, IMG submission 187292) | Oil polluted marine microbial communities from Coal Oil Point, Santa Barbara, California, USA - Sample 3 (SPAdes) (version 2) | ecosystem: Environmental > Aquatic > Marine > Oil seeps ... | reverse complement strand
CTATCAAAACCAACCGCGCAGCGCACGTGACAAAACAAGGAACTACCCCATCCCGCCTTCGGCACCCTTCCCCTCGGCGAGGGGAAGGGACGGGAAAGGGGTCTGAATGCCTCAACGCGGGCTTACAACCTTCCCTCATGGGGGGAATGTAGCGTGAAACGCCTGATGAGGGGCTAACAATCCTTAACCTAACCATCTCCTATCAGATATTGATTTATCCCCTCCATTATTTATATAATGAAGTATGCCGGAAGTCATCTATACAATCGGGCACGGCAACATTTCCTTCATGAAATTCGTCTCACTGATCCAGGCGAATAACATCACCCAAATCATCGACATTCGCAGCATTCCCTACAGCCGAAAAGCTCCATGGAGCAATAAATCACGTCTGTCACAGCTACTGAAACCTCTCGGCATCCGTTACACGTATCTCGGGCATAAATTCAGCGAAAAGGCTCAGACCTTCCAACACCCGGGGCAATCACCCAAACAGAACTCTGCCCAGGTCTACCTGGACGCTGTCTCAACCGTCATTCAGGCCGCAGCCAAACGGAAAATCGCCCTGCTCTGCGCAGAAGGCGACCCCGCCCACTGCATCCGCCAGAATGTCATCGCCCAAACCCTCCTCAGTCGGGAAATTGAAGTCCATCACATCCTCCAGAACGGCAGCCTCATTGAGGCCTGGCAGGAGCCCACCAACCCCAAACAACCTGAATTATTCTAGAGATTAAGCTGACCAACGTCAGTTTCCCATGACATTATTGTTAATTTTTAAAAATGATAATAAAGAGGTAAAAATGGATAAATCCACCCATCCAAAATTCATTGTGATCTTGACCCTGTTGATTTTGCTCCTATCCAGTTGTAACCTGCCCGGCCGGTCTCCGGTGGAAATTGCCATCACCAGCCACGAGAATGGCCAAGCCATCGTCCTCGATCAGGAAGCCCGGATCGTATCCGTGGCGGCTTCCTCAAAGGGAATTACGGAAGTTGAGCTGTATATTAATGGCGTTCTGCTGGAAACAGCGGTGCCGCCGGAAGGAAATCCCAAAGCGTTTACCGCCGACCAGCCCTATACCCCCGACCAGGAAGGCAACGTCATCATCTCCGTTGTAGGCTATGACGCCAAAGGGAATCACTCCCAGCCGGTGAGCATCACCCTGGCGGTCGTACGATCCCTTGAGGAGACGAGTGAAACCCTGACCCCCACCATTACCCTCATACCGGAAGGACTGGACCAAACCCAGACGGCGGCTGTAGGCTGCACCAATCAGGCAACCTTCGTCTCGGACATGACCATCCCTGCCAATACAGTCCTGACAGCCGGCTCGAATTTCACCAAGATCTGGCGGGTATCCAATGCCGGCTCCTGTGATTGGGTCGGATACCAACTGGTGCATGCCAGCGGAGATCTATTGGGTGGTTCCTCGCCGCAGGCCATTCCCTTGGTCACATCAGGCAGCAACGGCGACCTCAGTGTCGAGATGACTGCCCCCGGCTCCCCCGGCACCTACACCTCCACCTGGCGGATGAGGGCATCCGATGGGACTGTCTTTGGGCCAGACCTGTCGGTAACGATCATTGTCCCCCAGAACCCAACCAACACCCCCAACCCAACTGCAACCTTCACCCCCACGGTGACCGTCACCCCCACTGCCACAATGGGACCTGTCTCCGTCAGCCAGCATTCTGATGGCCTCTCCCTGAGTGCTGGAGCAACAGTCCACACCACAGTCGATTGTCCAGCCGGGTCAGTGGTCGTTTCGGGCGGCTATGCAGCCAATGATGGCGTCCGTGTCTGGCACTCCACAAAGGATGGCAACGGTTGGCGGGTTTACGCCACCAACACCACCGGGTCAAACAAGGCGGTGAATGTGTACGCCGTCTGCCTACATAACAGCGGCGGGACCACAGATGTCGAATACACCCAGAAATATATCAATGCCAGTACTTATACCCAAATTATCGCCAGTTGTCCCTCCGGCTCCGTTGTAACCGGCGGTGGATGGGTTATCGGGACAGACACCAATGTGTCTCTCTACAATTCATCAAAATCCGGCAATGGCTGGCAAATCTATGTACAAAACGACGGCGGAGGATCCCCCCTGATCAATGTATATGCTGTATGTCTGGATGGCACATCCGGCTCAACGTCATCCGTCACTGATAACAGCGGTGTGATCCCACCAGGCGACATTGAACATCTAGTAATGGACTGCCCTTCCGGCAGCTTCGTAACCGGCGGAGGTTTCGCCGTCAATATCGGTGCAACAATCTATCATGAGACCATCACCAGTAACTCCTGGCAGGTGTATGCCCGGAATAATACTGCGACTCAGAAACTCCTCTATGGATATGGGATCTGTTATTCGCCATAAATCTCCCTTGTCGTCAATCCTAAGGTGCAGGCCAAATGGGTCTGCACCTTTTATATTCCCCGGAGCGTTCTGGGTATAATTAGCTAACTCACAAGAAAAAAGAGGTCTGCATGCCAGAAAATCCAATCTTCCATTCATCCATCATTGACAAAATCCGAACTGCAGAACAAGCGGAAATCATTCAGCCGATCGAGGTTGGCAAAACCAACCTGGAAAATGAGCTGGTCTTTTTCATCAAACCCGAACTACTGGACGTGCGGGATGATTCTTCCATAGATAACAGCCTGCACCTGATCCAGAAGAAATTCAGTGAATATCGTGTGACCGTCAGCGGTGCAGCACTCGTTCCCGGTTCGGTTCTGGAGCAATACGAAATTATGAACCGCCACTATGGGTTCATCAACCAGCTTTCCCGGCTGGCCTCCACCATGATCGATGCAGAAACCCGCCAGGCGATGTTCGCCAAACTCGGCCTGGAAGACACAGGGGATTATAAAATCCTCGGCGGTCACGAATTCCTGAAAGCGTTCGACACCGATCTGGATACCCTCTCTGAGGTTTGGTTCGGTAAGGGTGCCCAAAAAATGCGCAGCGGCTTCTACTTTGTTGACGACACCTTCCAGGGGCAGCCGATCCTGCTGGTCAACGGTTTCCACCCCTCCCAATTGGCCCATTTCACCCGGCCCGATCACCGGATCCTCCTGATGCTCCTGCACACCAACACGGATTGGAACCGGATGAAATTCAGCCTGGTGGGCGACACCTTCCCGGAGCGGGCCAAACCCGATTCCATCCGCGGCAAGCTTTATGTTGACCCGGAGAAATATGGTCAGGCAGAAGTCGGGATCAACACCAACGGCGTCCACCTTTCCGCCGGCCCCTATGAGGCAGCCTTTGAAGTGGTTAATTTCTTCGGCAGCCTCTTGGACCTTGACCCAACAGCAACCCCGCCGGCCGCCATCCAGCGTTCCATTGATGCCGGCGTTCCCCGTGACCTGGCACTAACGCTGCTGGGCAATCCCCAGGTTAATGACAGCGATCTCTTCTCTGATACAGAGAACCTGGAAACCAAAGATGCGATCCATTTTGTTTTAGATAACCTTGTTTATAAATCGGCTATGAAATAGAAGCCCATAAAGGAAGACTATGAAACCCATTCAAGAATCCCATCTTTACCAGGAAATTCACCAGCAGCCGGCCCTGATTCGGAACTTGATTGAGAACACCCAGGACAACATCAACGCCCTGGCGGAGGAGATCCTGTCCCGAGGGATCAGGCATATCTTCATTGCCGCCCGCGGCACCAGCGATAATGCTGGCCGCTATGCGAAGTATCTGTTGGGCGCGCATAATCAGATGGTTGTCAGTTTGGCGACCCCCAGCCTCTTCACGATCTATAATCAGCCGCCCTGGCTCGAAGACAGCCTTATCCTGGGGATCAGCCAGAGCGGCAAAAGTCCGGATATTGTCTCTGTCCTGACAGAAGGTCGCAAACAGGGTGCACTGACCGCAGCCATCACCAATATCCCTGATTCGGACCTCGGTAATTCGGCCGATATCGTGCTGGACCTCCAGGCAGGGCCAGAGATCTCCCTGGCCGCCACCAAAACCTATTCCACCCAAATGACCACCCTGGCTCTGCTGTCCACGGCGCTCAATCCTCTCCCCCAATATGTGGAAGATTTAGCCGCCTTCCCAGGGCAGGCTGAGAAAGTATTCGCAATCGAGGAACATGTCGCCCAACTGGTGGAACGCTATCGGTATATGTCCCACTGCGTAATGATTGGCCGGGGCTTCAATTACGCCTCCGCCTTTGAATTTGCCCTCAAGGTGAAGGAACTGACCTATACAATCGCCGAACCCTATTCCAGCGCCGATTTCCTGCATGGCCCCGTTGCCCTGGTGGATCAGGGTTTCCCGGTCTTTGTCTTCGCACCCAGCGGCAAGATGGTGTCCGAAATGGTTTCCCTGATCAGGCACATCCAGCACCGGGCGGCTGAAGTGATCGTGATCAGCGATGAAACTGAACCGCTCGAGCTGGCCGACCAGACCCTGGTCCTCCCTGCTGGCGTCCCGGAATGGCTTTCCCCCATCTCGTCCATCATCCCTGGCCAATTATTTGGCATGTACCTGGCACAATCCCGTGGGTTCGATGTTGATCAACCCCGAGGCTTGAACAAAGTCACCAAGACTTGGTAAGCCTCTTTTAACGAAGCAAATCCCCGGTAATTCCGGGGATTTGTTCTTTAAACTCGTTTTTCATTAATATTTCCCTTTCACAAGTTTGCCCAAACAGCCCAAAACGCCTTGTCTTTGTGATGAAACTGAAATAAACACCACTTGTTAGGGATGTTCGTTTTAATGTACAATAAATTTAACAATGAACCCCCACTGAAGCATGGCCAAAATCAATACACCTCATCACAGTCATGGACTGTTTTTTTTGGTTAACAAACCCACTCTTTATGTTTGATTATTTAATCATTTAAGAGGAATACTATGGGAGGTATTTATGAAGAAAGCTACACTGGTTGGATTGTGTCTATTCACCTTGCTCTCATTGGTGCTGTCAGCTTGTGGTTTCACCTTTTCAACGGGTGATTCAGATTCGGAAAGCGTCGCCCAAACCATGGTCGCCCTATCCGCCACCCAGACAGCCATCGCTGAAGCTCAGTCCGGGGACGAATCTGACACCGGAGAGGTTGAGGTTACCGAAGAGATTAACGAAGAGGTCTCCGAGGAAACCGAAGAACCTGTAGAAATCACTCACGAAATCACACCTGGTTCGCTCCCTTACGCAGAAGTTCAATTCTATGACACCGACTCATCCACCAATGCAGGGAATGGCTATGTCACCCGAGGGGATGACTTCGTCGCCAACCTGTTTGAACGCCCCTTCACTGAAAGCGAAATGGTCTATCGCCCAGACGTGGATATCACCAAAGTTGAAATTTCTGCTGATACGACATTTTATTATGTCACCATCACCCTTGCAGGAGAAAACCCGGATGGCGGGCTGCTGGCTGCCTATGGCATCGAGATTGATGAGGACCGCGACGGCCGGGGCGATCTCCTGGTGGTTGCGGACCGGCCAACCTCCTCGGAATGGGACATCGCGGGGGTTGGAGTCTATCGGGACACAAATAATGATGTTGGCGGCACATCCATCATGCGCCCCGACATAGGTTACACCGGCAATGGCTATGATGAGGTCGTCTTCTCAATGGCCGTTCTGGACGATCCGGACGCTGCCTGGGCCAGGATGAATGCCGGCACATCGCCAAGCGTGACCCTCGCCTTCAAGAAGACTCTGGTGAGTAAAAACAACTTTGTCTGGGGTGTTTTGGCGGCGGACAGCTTGCTCGATCCGGCCCTGATCGACCTGAACGACAACTTCACCGAAGCGGATGCCGGTTCACCCTATCAGGGGCACAGCACCTATCCCCTCAAAGCGCTCGACCTGGTGGATAACACCTGTCGCGAGACGTTCCGGTTTGACGCCACCACCCCCATCGCAGGCTTATGCTATCTGCCGGAAGAACCAACTGTTGCGCCTACACCAGAACCCACACCAGAACCAACCCAACGCCCAACGACCGCACCGGATCCGGTGACGATAGGCGGGGTGGCCTTTGACGATTTAAATAACAATAGTACCTACAACTCAGGGGAACCCCTCACAATCCATTCTGTCACGATATACTTGTATTCTAATGCATCGTGTACGGGAGCTATCAGGACCACCAGTTCAAAAACCTTCATTTGGGGCAGTCTACAGCCGGGCACCTATTGTGTCAGGATCAGCGGGGGTGGCAGCATGACCACTCCCAGCCAATATGTGTTTATCATCCAACCGGGAGGATCAAAGCATGTTGAATTTGGCTTTTACGTCGTCCAGTAAGCCATAACTCGTCTGTCCCGTAGGTGGCTAGCGAATAAAACGTATGTCACGTATGGCGGCGCAAGCCGCCTACGTGACTTATTTGTTTATCCAAAGTCCTATATTTCGGGAAACCTAACTTTACCAACTCATTTACGTCCCGTGCGCTTCGCGGCACGTAACCTACCTCACTTTGTCATTGCGAGGAAGGCCCAAGGGGACGACGACAGTGTCCCCGAAGCGAAGCGGAGCGGGAAGCGATCTCTACTCTTTATGGACCATCCCACCTTCAACCCGCCAGGCGGCGTGGCTGTCGATAAATTCCGGTTCAAACATGCTCAGATCGGTGGAGGTCAGGATCGCCTGGTCACATTCTGCCAGGGCTGCCAACAGATCGGCTCTTCGTTGCACATCCAGTTCGGACATGATCTCATCCAACAGCAGCACCGGCCATTCACCGGTTTTACTGCGCAGGTAGTTCACTTCCCCCAATTTTAGCGCCAACAGGGTCGTCCGCCCCTGGCCCCGTGAGCCATAATCGCCCAGATCTACCTGATTGCTGAGGAAACGCAGTTCATCCCGGTGCGGGCCAATCGTGGTCGCCCCGCGCGCGATCTCTTCACGTTGGCGTTTCCCCAATGCCGCCGCCATCCCCTTTTCCATCTCCTCAAGCGTGAATCCCGACCTGTCCGCCACGGAGGACACATTCAGCATCATCTGTCCCTCAGGTTTCTCCAGCGGGTCATAGGCCGGCTGATAATCCAATCGCAGCACTTCCATGCCGTGGGTCAGACTGTAATGGATGCGCCGGGCTTCATCTTCCAGTTCACGGATGGCCTGAATGCGCTCCTTCATGATGAACGCACCATGCCGGGCCAGCATCCCATCCCAAACCGCCAGCTCTTCCACATCCCCGCCCCGTTCTCCCAACAGCTTCAAAAGGGCATTGCGCTGGGTGAGCGTTTGGGCGTAATCACTTAAATGCTGGAGATAGCGGGGGGAGACCTGCGAGATCAACATGTCCAGATAGCGCCTTCGGTCAGAAGGGCTTTCCTCAATGATCCTCGCCATCTGCGGCAGGAAGATCACAGCGTTAAACTGCCCCACTACCTCGCTCATCTTCCGCTTCACCCCGTCCAGTAATACTTCCTTGCGGAAACGGGACCTGCCATTGCCGTTATTGCTCTCCCGAATCAGGCGGACCTCAATACGATGTTCACCATCCTGGCGGACAAAATCGCCCACAATCCGCCCGACGGTTGTGCCGACATCCGGCAGGGCAAAGTTCACCAGCTGCCGGTCAGAACTGGCATGGAAGGAGGAATAGGTCGAAAGAAAGTAAATCGCTTCCAACAGGGTGGTTTTACCCTGCGCGTTCGCCCCCACCAACAGAAATATTTCCCGGGGAACGTCCAGATCCAGCCGGGAAAATTGACGGAAATTGGTCAGGGAAAGGCGTTTCAGATACATTAAACGTCAGGAATATCCTCGTCATCCTCGTCCGGCTGCCAGATATCATTCGTCCGGTCCGTATAGAGGATGCCATTAATATGATCAATCTCATGCTGGAAGATCCGGGCCAGCCAGCCTTCCGCTCTGATCTTCAGGGGTTTCCCGTGCTGATCCTGCGCCTTGACGGTCACCACCCGGGCGCGATCCACAGAACCAATCAAATCCGGCACGGACAGGCAGCCTTCAATACCGCGCACCATTTCTTCAGATTGGTTAACAATTTCGGGATTCACCAGCACATAAACCTGTTTGGGGAAATTCTCATCGTCCTCGCGCCCAAATTCCACAACCACCAGCTTCTTTGAGACACTTATCTGGGGAGCTGCCAGGCCAACACCAGGCGCAACACGCATGGTCTCCACCATGTCATTTACCAGAACACTTAAGTCCTGATCAAATTCAGTAATTACTGCGGTTTCTTCACGTAACACTTTCGCGGGAAAGGTTGCGATAGTCCTAACTGTCATAATTTACACCTCAATAGCATTTTACCAGTAAGGTCAAAAATGAATCTCAATGTCCATCATAAGGTTCTGATGAATTCAAATGAGTCTGACCCTCATCACCTTCCTGCTGCTTCCTTGCCACCCGCCGGTGATAGCTGGCAATCCATTCGGATATGCGCTCGCGTTCCGAATCAATCTCATATTGCCGCAATGTCTCCAGCCGCTCACCCATCCGATAGAAGATGTCCTGCTGGACAGCAGATGGGTTATAAACAAAGTCAAAGGTCAGCCGGGTATTTCCAACCGTAATATATACCGTCCCAAAATTGAAAAGGAAACCCCAAAAGCCCTTGCGTTCATATTCAATACTCAGTACATTTTCCAAAGGTGCCGATCGCCTTCGCATCTTACCGAATGGCTTCCGGTCGAAATCGATGATCTGATCCAGGGTCACCTGGAAAATATCATTCCGCCAATCTGCATACTGGTAAAGTATCCAGAGGAAATCAACGAACATCAAACCCACGAGTCCGTAAAGGGCTGCGTTCAAAGGAATGAAAGGCAATCCGCCCGTCATCCTGATAATCACCACTGTCAGCATGATCAACATCAAAAGAACCGGCAGCCAGGCTGCCCGCACAAGGACAAACCAATGCTTGCGATACGTGATCGCGCCGTTGGCTTCATAGCGCAGGCGGATGAAATCCGAAAACAACCATTCCATGAATCCCGGTTCCCTGTTGCTTTCCTCACCAGTAGATTCAATCCGTTGTGTGACAGCCGGCCGGGTCAGATCATCTGGGTATCCCAGATCGTCTATTTTCTGGCGCAGTTTAGAATCCATCATTTCGGCTTCATCGCGCCGATTCAAGTCGTCCGCATGGTGCCAGCTGGTTTCAATCATACTGGAAATCACCTCTGAATGGGCGAGATCATGCAGACGGATGGTGCCCACATAGGTCATCACGACGACATCAGAGAAGCCTATCAGGCTTCCTAACCTCGTCCGCTGCTCCCCAACCGACATGATTGTCCGCAGGGGCGCTTCTTTTCGGCTGTCATAGATCAAAGCTACTTTTTCAATCCAGACCACCCGTTTATTGGTGAGCAGGAAATAATCATTCCGCCAGTCAAAATAAGTCCAGATCGACCAAAGCAGCGCTCCCACACCCCCAATGCCCATCACCAGCCAGCCGTAAGGTCTTTCAGGCAGCCACAGCAGCTGCATGAGGAAACCAGCCACAACGGAACCCAACCCGGTAAATATTGAAGCGATCTCCCTCGCCCAAAGAACAGCGGAATGCCGCCGGGCAACCACCAGAGGATATTCGTCCTGTCCCAGCCAGGAGAAAGGTATCTGAATGGCCAGCTTTCGGCTTTCCACAGCAATTTCTAAGCGCTCTTCAATATCCGGTAAATCCGGGTAGATATAGAGGTAACTGTCAACATCCAGTGCGAGCAGAACCACATCCGTGCCAGCGATGGCTCTGTAATACCGGGGATCGTCCTCAAAAAGTGATTCCTCGCCGAAGTAATCTCCCCGGTGCAGTGTAGAAAATAGAGTCTCTTCCCGCTTGCGGATCGTGGTTAGATCCACTTCCCCATCATAGATGATATACATCATTTCTGAGGGACCGCGCTCTTTGAAGATTGTCTCCCCTTCTCGATAAGTTAACACCTTGAATAAACCCGCCAGGCGATTAATCCCGGCAGAACCCAAATATCCAAACAGGGAGGATTGTTTTAAAATTTCAATGCGTTCGGATTGTTCAACTCGCATGACTTTAGTATAAAACAAGTTTTACGTTAATGAAACGCCCAAATCCAAAAAACCGGAAGAGTGGGGTTCAGACCCACCTAAAAACGGCCGAATGAGGGTTAAGTGAAAAGGGCCGTCCATTTTTAGGACAACCCTCTGAACTTCAACATGCAAGAGGCTTAGACTTCTGCCTCATCCATCTCCGCAACTTTGATCCCCTTCTTCTTATTGAAGGTGACCTGATCATCCGCAATATCCACCAGGACGGTGTCCCCAGGTTTGAAATCACCTGAGAGCAGACTGACGGAAAGCGGGCTTTCGATATGCTTCTGCAAAGCCCGTTTGAGCGGCCGTGCGCCAAATGCCGGGTCATAACCCTCATTGGCAAGCCATTCTTTCGCCTCAGCGGTCAATTCAACCCTCAAACCATGATCGGAAAGCCTGACCCGGATATCGTTCAGCTGCAGTTCAACGATTTTCAGCATATCCTCTTTGGAAAGAGAGGAGAAGACGATGATCTCATCAATCCGGTTGAGGAATTCGGGGCGGAAAGTACCTTTGAGGGCTTTTTCAATCTTCTCACGGTTGCCCTGATCACCACTCTCCATTGAGCCCAGGAAACCGAGGGTGCCGCTTTTGTTCACATATTCCGTGCCCAGGTTGCTGGTCATGATCAGGACGGTATTGCGGAAATCCACTGCCCGGCCCTGACCATCGGTCAGACGGCCGTCATCCAGGATCTGCAGCAGGGCATTCCAGACTTCGGGGTGGGCTTTCTCGACCTCGTCAAAGAGGATCACCCGGTAGGGTCGGCGCCGGACGGCTTCAGTCAACTGGCCGCCCTCTTCATAGCCCACATAACCGGGAGGCGCACCGAACAAACGCGAAACCGTATGCTGTTCGCGATATTCACTCATATCAATCCGCACCAGGGCTTCCTCGTCATCAAACATGAACTCAGCCAAAACCTTGGCCAACTCAGTCTTGCCAACGCCGGAAGGGCCAATGAACACAAAGGAACCAATCGGACGGCGCGGGTCTTTCAGACCGCTGCGCGCCCGGCGGATCGCGTCGGAGATCGCCACGATGGCTTCATCCTGTCCGATCAGGCGTTCATGCAGCCGATCTTCCATCTGCAGAAGCTTGTCCTTCTCATCTTCCATCATCTGGGAGACTGGAATACCCGTCCACTGGTTGATCACTTCAGCGATGTCGTTGACATCCACAACCTCGTCCAGTTTATGTTCCTGTTCCCAGATATCACGCTGTTGATTGAATTCTTCCTCAGCCCGCAGGCGGTCGGATTTCATTTGGGCCGCGCGTTCATAGTTGCGCTCCACCCCGGCCTGCTCTTCTTCCTTCTGCAGCCGATCAATCTCGGATTTCATTTCCTTCAGTTCATCCGGGAGCGAATAGAGCGCTACGCGCAATTTCGCGGCGGCTTCATCCATCAGGTCAATCGCCTTATCGGGCAGCCGCCGGTCAGTTACATAGCGGGCGGAGAGCTTGGCCGCTTCCACCAGCGCCGTGTCGGAGAAGGTCACCTTGTGATGCGCTTCATAGCGGTCCCGCAGACCCCGCAGCATCTCAATCGTATCATCCACGGAGGGCTCTTCCACATAAACCGGGGCGAAACGCCGCTCCAGGGCTGCGTCCTTTTCAATATGCTTATGGTATTCATCCAGTGTGGTCGCCCCAATGCACTGCAGTTCACCGCGTGACAGGGCGGGTTTGAGCATATTGGAGGCATCCATTGCCCCCTGCGCCGCTCCCGCGCCAACCACCGTATGCAATTCGTCAATGAAGAGAATGATCTCCCCTTCCGAACGCTGGATCTCTTCAATGGCGGCCTTAAGCCGCTCTTCAAATTCACCTCTGAACCTGGAACCGGCAATCATCGCGCCCAAATCCAATGAGACAACTTTCTTGCCCATCAGGATCTCAGGGACATCGTTGCCGGCAACCTTCTGGCTCAGCCCTTCCACGATGGCGGTTTTGCCGACACCGGCTTCACCGATCAACACCGGGTTATTTTTCGTCCGGCGGCAGAGGATCTGGATCAAGCGCAGGATTTCCGTATCCCGACCGATCACAGGGTCTAATTTACCTTCCCGGGCCATGGTGGTCAGGTCACGGGAATATTTTTCCAGGGTGCGATAGCGGGATTCGGCCTTGGGGTCATTAACCTTCTGGCCGCCGCGCAGTTCATCAACCGCGTCCAACACCCGTTGGCGGGTGATTCCCAGGTCTTCCAACAGCCGGGCTGCCGGCGTGTTACGTTCGCTGAGGATCGCCAGGAAGATGTGTTCCGTGGAGATATATTCGTCCTTCAGCCGGTTGGCTTCTTCGTTCGCCTGGTCAATAATGCGCTTCACCCGGGGTGTGATGAAGACTTGCCCCGCCCCGCCGCCAAAGATATTGGCTTTCGGGCTGGTGCGCAGGATGTAATCCAGACGTTCCTTGAAGTTTTCCGGGTCAACTTTGAGGATTTCGAGCAATTGGGTAATCACGCCCTGGGGCTGTTCGATCAGGGCCAGGAGGATGTGTTCGGTATCAATTTGGTTGTGCCCATAGCGCTGAATAATTTCAGCCGCGCGCTGTGCCGCTTCCTGGGCACGTTCTGTGAAACGATCAAATCGCATCATAATATTGTCAATCCTTGTTCAGGCTGGATGGGGTTTTTTATATATTTTAGAACAAATGAATTATAGCATCTAACGGGGTAAAACAAAACTAATTTTTATAAGAAACGTATAAAAAATCTGGAGGGATTAACACTTTAATGGTTATTTTTTCAACCCGACAAAGGATCAGAGGATCAGCATCGCATCGCCAAAGGAAAAGAAGCGATAGGATTCCTGAATTGCAATTTGATAGGTCCTCAACATCCGCTCCCGGCCGGCAAACGCACTTACCATCATCAGCAGGGTTGATTTTGGCAGGTGAAAATTGGTCACCATAGCATCCACAGCCTTAAATTCATATCCGGGCAGGATAAAAAGGTTCGTTGGCCCACTGAAGAGCGCCACCACCTGCCCCTCCCGGGCACCTCGGGCAGCCGTTTCCAGCGTGCGCACGCTGGTCGTACCCACGGCGATGATCCGCCCTCCATCCGCCTTGGCTTTATTGATGACTTCAGCCGTATCAGGCGTCAGCTCACACCATTCGGTGTGAATCTTATGCTCTGTGGGGTCATCCTCGTTCACCGGGACAAAGGTATCCAGGCCGACATGCAGGTTCAGCCGGGCAAATCGTACCCCCATCGTTTCCAGCTTATCCATTAATTCAGGTGTGAAGTGCAGCCCAGCGGTCGGTGCGGCGGCCGAACCGGGGTCCTTGGCGTAGACCGTTTGATAACGCTCTGGGTCGTCCAGATGCTCGTGAATATAGGGCGGCAGCGGGACATGTCCCACCTGGTCGAAATATGGCTCAATCGGTTCGCTGAAACGGATCAGTCGCTTGGGCCCATCCAGCACCTTCAGGACTTCAACATCCGGCCCCCGGTCAATCGCCAGTTTGCGGCCTTCCTTTAACCCCTTGCCCCCAACCAGAGCCGTCCAGGTGCGCTCATCCTGTTTTTCAAGCAGCAGCAACTCCGATTTCCCACCACCCGGCAGTTTTTTCGCAAAGATCCGGGCCGGGATTACCCGAGTCTCATTGACCACCAGCAGGTCTCCGGGCTTCAGGAAACGGTCAATCTCCCAAAAATGGGTATGTTCAAGGGTGTCCGCCTTCCGGTTTACAACCAACAGGCGGGAAGTGTGACGCGGATAAACAGGGGTTTGGGCAATCCGCTCCTGGGGCAGATCGTAGTCAAAATCAGTTGTTTTCATTCAGGGAAAATCCATCCTTAAAAGAGCGGCTGCTGGGTTTTACCATTGCGGAACTCCAACCCGAGGTGGCCATAGGCAATTCGGGTGGCCATTCGGCCCTGCGAAGTCCGTTCCAAGAATCCCAACTGCATCAGGTAGGGTTCAACCACATCCATGATCGTATCCGGTTCCTCGCTCACCGAGGCCGCAATCGTATTCAGCCCCACCGGGCCGCCATCATATTTTTCAATCACACAGAGCAGAACCCGCCGATCCAAATCGTCCAGCCCCTGCCCGTCAATATTCAACAGGTCCAGAGCAGCCCGGGCGACTTCACCGTTGATCTGCCCTTCTGCCCGCACCTGAGCATAATCGCGCACCCGGCGCAGCATCCGCAGCGCCACACGGGGCGTCCCGCGGGAGCGGCTGGCAATTTCAAGCACCCCCTGGCCGTCATAAGCCACACCCAGCAGGCCTGCACCGCGCTGCACAATCTCGATCAGCGAATCCTGGTCATAGAAATCCAGCCGGTGAATCACGCCAAACCTCGCCCTCAAGGGCGAAGTGACCAGGGCCAAACGGGTGGTCGCACCCACCACAGTGAAATGCGGGAGCTTCAAGCGGATCGACCGGGCGGCTGGTCCTTTGCCGATCACAATATCCAGCGAAAAATCCTCCATCGCAGGGTACAGCACTTCTTCAACAACTCGTCCTAACCGGTGGATCTCATCAATGAAGAGGATATCCCCGGCGTGAAGGTTGGTCAAAATCGCCGCCAGGTCTCCTGCCCGCTCAATGGCCGGGCCTGAGGTCACCTTGATCGCCACTTCCATCTCATTGGCCAGGATATGCGCCAGAGTGGTCTTGCCCAGCCCCGGAGGGCCATAGAAGAGAACATGGTCCAATGACTCGGACCGCATTTTGGCTGCCTCAATCAGAATTCGCAGATTCTCTTTAACCTGCTCCTGACCGATCATCTCGCCCAGAAACGACGGGCGGAGGGAGCGGTCTTCCTGATCTTCGGGCTGTTCATCCCGGTTGATGAAGCGATCCTGTGGTTCTGTCATCATAGGCTCGATTATACCCGAACATCACCCGGCATCTCCACTTCCGGAGGGCGGAAACAGGATTTCTTCAGAATAACCTTATCAATTTGATGGATTCAAAAATTGGAAGGAATGATGCTTTGAAATATACTCCGTAACTAAATACTATCCCCATCTTCGTTCCTTCCTCTGGAATCAGGGGAAGGATGCCTGCAAATGAAGTGCAGCAGGTAGAAAGGGGTCTTTTATTTTCAATAAATATTAATAGAGTAAATGGTTACTTATTCAGAGAGTTCTTTCAAACTACCGAGTTATCAGGAAACCCCTAGTCCTTCTTCCCCCACCAACCATAAGCCAGAAAAGCCAAGCCAATGGACCCAAAATCCGCCAGGGACCACCAGAACCTTGCCAGAATCGCTACCAAGGCGGGCAGCGGCACCGGCAAAACCTCCGCTAATAGAACCCCCATCACCCCTTCCCGCACGCCCAAACCGGCGGGTGTCAGGAAAGAGAGCGTCCCCAGCACCCAGGAGAATCCCATTGCGCCAATCACAATCGGAAACTGCCCCAAAATCAGGGGGGAGATGCTATCCGCCAGCAGGTAAAGGCCGAAACCAGAGATGATCCACAGCCCAAGGTAATTAACCAGCATCAGGGCAAAATGGTACCAGGCAAAGTGAAAGGTCACCTCCCCGCGGCCGATCCATTTCATCCCCAGGGAAAATAACCTGTTCAGCAGGCTGGGAAAAACAATCGACACCAGCAGCGGAAGACAAAACAGCAGACCCACCCATCCCAACTGCCGCATCGTTTCCTGCTGCGTCACCATCAACGCCGGGATATAGACTAAAACGCCTGCAACAATCAGGACATACATGTCAATCAAGGTGCTGGCGGCCGCGGTCACCGCGTCAACACCAAACCGGCGCAGCGTCATTGCCCTGCCCGGGATAATCCAGATCCGTCCGGGGAGATACTTCCCCAATTGAGAAGCATGGTAACCATAATAGGCCTGTCCAAAGCTCACCCTCACATCCAATCCCCGCAGCCCGATTAACGTCCCGGAAGGGAATAAGGCAAAGGCCGCCATCAGGATCGCCAGAGACAGGGCCATCCGCCCCCAGTCAATCTCAATATCCGAGGAAGCCAGCGTCTGCCAGTTATCCCACAGGCTGCGCCCAAGAAAAAAGACCGGGATGATGATCAGCAGGGCGGTTAACACTGTCCTGGCCCATTTATGCTGGGCAAACCAGTCACTCATACCATTAAATACTTTTCGGATTCGACCGTATGACGACTTTGTGGTTTTGGGTTGTTGGATGGGTTCGCTGGGTTGCATACCCCCAATTATACTCAAACCTTTCTTAAACTCGCTTATGGTAATATTTTTGCGAAGAAAGGATACATCATGCACCGAATACCAGTTGAGATCGGAAAACTTATTGTTAGACCTCACCAACTTTTCCATAACCAATGGGCACTGCTCACGGCAGGGGATTATGATCGGGAGGATTTTAATGGGATGACCATTGGTTGGGGCGCACTGGGTACCATGTGGAGCAAACCGTTTGCTTTCGTGGCCGTACGCCATTCACGCTACACCTTTAAGTTCATGGAGAAATATGACACGTTCACAATCTCCGTATTCCCCAGAAACTGCCATGAAGCCTTGACCGTGATGGGAACCCGGTCTGGCAGGGATCATCACAAGATCGCTGAATCCGGGCTGACCCTTCAGCGCGCAAAGACCGTAAAAGCCCCGGTATATGAGGAGGCTGAACTTACAATCGAATGCAAGAAGATCTATGCAAACGACCTCAACCCGGCGCATTTTCTGGATGTCTCCATCGACCGCCACTATCCCAATAAGGATATCCACCGCATTTATTACGGTGAAATCCTCTATGCCTCAGCAATCGAATCTTATAATTTTGTGAAGACGAAGCAGTCCATGCCAATTTTGGAACACGCCTGATCCATTAATGAAAGCCTATCAAAGGAGCCTGTAAACCAGGCTCTTTTTTTATATCGGCGGAATAAAACTTTCTATCGTCCGAATAAATCGTTAAGAGGCTTGGCATATGGAAAAAACCCGCCTGACACTCGTCCAGTAAAGCGAACGCGGTATAATCAGAAATGCAATCTGACACAATGGAGATGTGAATGGTAGAAAGAAAAATTCGAGTACTAGTCGCCAAACCCGGCCTGGACGGCCACGATCGCGGCGCGAAGGTCGTTGCCCGTGCGCTCCGTGATGCGGGTATGGAAGTAATCTATACTGGCCTCCGTCAAACCCCGGAGATGATCGCCGAAGCTGCTCTGCAGGAAGATGTGGATGTGGTCGGCCTTTCGATCCTTTCCGGCGCGCATAACGCCCTTGTCCCGGCTGTCATTGACAAACTCAATGAAGCGGGTATGGAGGATGTCAAAGTATTTGTAGGGGGTATCATTCCTGAAAATGACATCCCCGGTCTGATGTCCCACGGCGTCTATGCCGTCTATGGACCCGGAACGGACACCAAGAAAGTCGCTGAAGACATCAAGTTCGCCCTTCAAGCCCAGACTGAATAAAATGAAACGTCTTGATCCGGAAGCTCTTCAACGCGGAAACCGGCTGGCCCTTTCCCGCGCACTGACTGCTGTGGAAAACGGCGATCCGGGAGGTCAGGAAATGATCTCCACGCTTTTCCCGCATACCGGAAAGGCCTACCTGATCGGCATAACCGGCGCACCTGGCACCGGCAAGAGCACCCTGGTGAACCAACTTGCCAGAGCCTTCAAAAATGACTCCCCCTCCGGGGAACAACTCAAAATTGCCATTGTTGCCGTTGACCCCACCAGCCCCTTTACCGGCGGCGCTTTCCTGGGGGACCGAATCCGGATGCAGGACCTGATGGGCGATCCGGACATTTTTATACGATCGATGGCTTCACGCGGTGCTCTGGGCGGCCTTGCCCACAGCACCGCTGCCTTTACTACCCTGCTTGATGGGGCCGGGTTTGACCTGATCCTGGTGGAAACCGTCGGTGCAGGGCAGGCTGAAGTGGATATCGCCCGCCTGGCCCATACAGTCATCGTGGTGGAAGCGCCGGGGCTGGGTGATGACATTCAGGCGATCAAGGCCGGGATTCTCGAAATCGCGGATATTCTGGTGGTCAACAAGGCCGATCAGCCTGGTGCGGAAAACGCCGTCCGCGCGCTCCAGGCCATGCTGGAAATGGTCCGGGGGGGCGGCAGCCTCCCCGTGGCAGGCAAACACCTGCGCCAGTCTCAGGCTGGCCCGGAACAACCCGTGGAAACGGAAATAAATTGGAAAACACCCGTTCAGCCCGTGGTGGCCACCGAGGGCCAGGGCGTCAAGGCTTTAGTTGCAGCGATCAAAGCCCATCGGGATTACCTGCAACAATCCGGCCTGTGGCAGGTGAAGGAAGCGCAGCGGCTTGAGAAGGACCTGCAGGCCCTGATCCAGGACCATTTAATCCAGAACTGGGAGCAGGGCATCGACCCGGAACGCTATGCCGCTGTTTTGAAGGACCTGATCGAACGAAAGATCAGTCCGCTTGAAGCAATGGAATCATTGACCTAAAAATAATTGGTTTGATGCAGATTTTAAGTTATTATGAATGGTAGAAGCATTATCGGGAGAAGAACACTATGGAACGTACGCTGATCAAAGACCTCGGCCAACAACTCGACGAACAGGTAACCATTAAGGGCTGGCTGCAAACCCTGCGCGACCAGAAGAATATGCAATTCCTGATCATCCGGGATCGCACCGGGCTGGTCCAGGTAGCCCATTGGAAAAAAGGCAATCCCGAACTCGCTGAGTTGATCTCAACCGTTGGGACGGAATCCGCACTGACCCTCACAGGCAAAGTCGTCAAGAACGACGTTGTCAAATTGGGCGGCATCGAAATTCAACTGGAAGACCTCAAAGTTGAAGGCGCTGCGGAGATCCCCCTGCCCTTTGAACCCTTTGGCGAATACCTGCCAGAGCAGGATTTTCGGCTGGATTGGCGCTATCTGGATTTACGCCGGGATGTCAACCAGTTGATCTTCGAAGTGCAGACCACCGCCGAACATGCCATGCGGGAATACTGGCTGCAGCACGGCTTCATCGAGATGCATTCACCCAAGATCGTCGGCGCGCCCAGCGAAAGCGGCGCAGAACTGTTCACCCTGCCCTACTTTGAAAAGACCGCCTACCTGGCCCAATCGCCCCAATTCTACAAACAGATGGCGATGGCCGCCGGTTTTGAAAATGTCTTCGAGATCGGCCCCGTTTTCCGGGCTGACCCTTCCTTCACATCTCGCCACATGACGGAATTCACGGGCGTGGATATGGAAATTTCCTGGATTGATTCCCTTGAGGACGTGATGACCTTCATGGAACGCTGGCTGGCCTACACCTATGAAAAGATCATCGAAAAACACGGCGACGCTGTCAAGGAAATCCTCGGCGTTGAATTGAAAGTCCCAACCGTTCCCTTCCCCCGCATCAAGATGGCTGATGCCCATAAACTATTACAGGAAATCGGTTATAAACTGCCTCCCGACAAACTCCACGATCTCGATCCCGGTGCGGAACGGGCGATTGGCAATTACTTCAAGGAAAAAGAAGGCCACGACTATGTCTTTGTGATCGATTGGCCCTTTGAAGCTCGTCCTTTCTATCACATGCTTGATCCCGTGGAGCAGACCACGCGCAGTTTTGACCTGCTTGGCAAGGGACTGGAAGTCTCCACCGGTGCGCAGCGTGAGCATCGCTATGAGGTCCTGCGGGAGCAGGCCCATATCAAAGGCCTCTCTGATGAGCCCATCCAGGATTACCTCAACTTCTTCAAGTACGGCACGCCCCCTCACGGCGGCTTTGGCTTCGGTTTGAGCCGGTTCCTGATGATTTTACTGGACCTGCCGAACATCCGTGAAGCAGTCTATATCTTCCGCGGGCCAACCCGACTCAACCCATAAGAAAAAGGGAACCCTAATATGGCCCACATAATTGGTGAGCGGATCCGCCTGCGGGCGGCTGAGAAAAGTGAAATCAACCTCTTCCTGACCTGGATAAACGATCCGGAAGTAACCGAAAATCTGACCCTGATCTATCCAATGTCGCAGTTTGAAGAGGATCGCTGGTATGAGCATATGATGTCCCTGCCACCCGCTGAACATGTGATGGTGATTGACATCCAGGACGAAGGTCAACCGGGTGGCTATCGCCCCATCGGGACCACCCAATTTCATAACCTTGATTGGCGCTGTCGATCCGCCGAGGTGGGCATCCTGATCGGCGAAAAGACCCTCTGGAATCAGGGATATGGCACTGAGACCATGAAACTGATGCTCAAACACGGTTTCGAGTCCCTGAATCTGCACCGAATCTGGTTGCAGGTCTATGCCAAGAACAAACGCGGGATCAGGGCCTATGAAAAAGTCGGTTATCAATTTGAAGGCCAATTTCGTGAAGCCCACTATCAGCATGGACAATATTTCGATGTCCACTTTATGAGTGTGCTCCGCCCCGAGTGGTTGTTAAATCAAAAGTTACAGCAAAACGAAGGATCGAATTAATGCCAAGCCCCAACATGCAGCATGAATTGCTTTTTGGAAATATCAAACTTTTTGCAGGAACCTGCTCCCCGGAACTCTCTCAGGAGATCGCAGATTATCTCAAGACTGACCTTTGCGGTCGTGAGATCCTTGAGTTTCCCAATGAAAACCTTTTTGTCCAGCTCCATTCCAGCGTTCGGGGGCAGGATTGTTATGTCATTCAGACGACCTCCACCCCGGTCCACCGCAACCTGATGGAACTGCTGATCCTGATCCAGACCCTGAAGCTGGACTCGGCTGGACGGATCACTGCGGTCGTCCCTTATCTCTGCTATGGCCGCTCTGACAAGAAAGATAAGCCCCGGGTGCCGATCACAGCCCGATTGGTGGCTGATATGATTGTCGCAGCCGGCGCCGACCGTTATATGACCTTCGACCTCCATGCCGGTCAGATCCAGGGATTCTTCTCCATCCCCGGTGACGTCCTGCGCGGTTTCCATATCCTCAAAAACTACCTTCTGGAGCTAGCCCCCACCCTGCATAATCCTGTTGTCGTCACTGCCGATCTGGGCTTTGCCAAGAAAGGCCGGGTTTATGCCGACCTGTTGAATACCGGTCTGGCCTTCATCGAGAAGAAACGCACAACCGATATTACCAATCCAAAATCCATGACCGTCATCGGTGATGTGAAGGACAAGGATGTCCTTCTGGTGGATGATGAGGTCAATACAGGCGGCTCCATGGTGCATGCCGTGGAAATCCTGAAAGAACATGGTGCGCGGGATGTTTACATGATCTTCATCCATCCCATTCTTTCCAACGATGCAGCCGAACGACTGGCAGCACTGCCCGTCAAACAGTTTGTAACGACCAACACCGTCCCGATTCCAGAGGCGAAAAAAGCCCTCTTTGGAGATCGGTTGGTCATCCTCTCCATTGGAGAATTGCTGGGTGAAGTGATCAAACGGGCCAACGAGGGCACCAGCGTTGGCGAGATGTTTAATGAATAACACCACCTGATTAAGGAGAATTATGATGGATAAATCCAATCACCGCCAGATGGCGATTGAGCTTTTCAACCTGACCTGGGACTTGATGGAAAAACCAGATCGGACCCCGGCAGAGACTGATCGGATGATCAATGCCGCTCATGCCTCCCGTTATCATTGGGAAATCGCTGGTGAAGCGGTGAATATCGCCCGGGGTGAATGGCAGATCAGCCGAGTCTATTCGGTGGTGGGCAGGGTGGAACCCTGTCTCTACCATGCAGAACGCTGCCTGCAGGTGACCCTCGAAAATGATCTGGTCGATTTTGACCTGGCTTTTGCCTATGAAGCCATGGCCAGAGCCTGCCGCCTTTCCGGTGATCTCATGGAGACAGCGAAATTCTTCACCTTAGGTCAGGAAGCCGGCGAAAAGATCAAAAAGGAAGACGACCGGGAATATTTCTTCAGAGAACTCAACACCATCGAATCCGAACCAGAATAAATTCCAGGCTCAGGAAAAGGCACTACACATTGACCTGAGCCTGACAGCCATATTAGAATTAGGGAACCTAAAACCAAAGGAGAATATTTAATGCACTCTTTTCCATCGAAGCGAGCCCCCGCCTTTGCGGACATTCCCGATGAAAAGTGGAACGACTGGCGCTGGCAGCTCAGCCACCGGCTGAACTCAATAGAGGATTTTGAACAGGTTCTGACCCTCACCAAGAGTGAACGCAAAGCACTCAGTCAGCCTGGCCTCTTTAGGGTGGACATCACGCCCTACTTTGTGTCCTTGATTGATCCTGATGTTCCTCAGGATCCCGTCCGCAAGCAGATCATCCCCACCGCGGATGAGATCACACTTTTCACCGGCGAAATGGGTGATTCCCTTGCCGAAGATGCCCACTCTCCTGTGCCCGGGTTAGTACATCGCTACCCCGATCGGGTCCTGATGCTGGTCACCACCCAGTGCGCCAGCTACTGCCGCTATTGCACCCGCTCCCGCATCGTTGGCGACCCCACGCAGTCCTTCTCCTCCAAAGATTTTGAGGCCCAGCTGGACTACCTCCGGCGAACACCCCAGGTCCGTGATGTGCTGCTCTCAGGCGGAGATCCGCTGACCCTGGCCCCTCGCATTTTGGAACGCCTGCTGACTGCCCTGCGAGAGATCCCGCATATCGAAGTTGTGCGGATTGGTACGCGGGTGCCGGTCTTCATGCCCCAGCGCATCACCTCAGATTTGACCGACATGCTTCAAAAATTCCACCCGCTGTGGATCAACATCCATGTCAACCATCCCAATGAGATCACCGCGGAACTGGCTGAAGCCTGCGACAAACTCAGCCGGGCGGGAATCCCCCTCGGCAACCAGTCCGTGCTGTTGGCCGGGGTCAATGATGACCCATTCATCCAGCGCCGTCTGGTCCATGACCTGGTGCGAATGCGGGTTCGGCCCTATTACCTTTATCAATGCGACCTGGTCCACGGTGCGGGACATTTCCGCACACCGGTGGGCAAGGGAATTGAGATCATTGAAGCACTCCGCGGTCATACCTCCGGATTCGCAGTCCCCACCTATGTTGTGGACGCCCCCGGCGGCGGTGGCAAGATCCCCCTCAATCCGAATTACCTCATCAGCTATTCCGACCACAAGGTTGTTCTGCGTAACTACGAAGGCTATATCACCACTTATGAAGAGCCAACCGACTACAAGCCGATAGACCCTGCCCTTGTAGCGCCCTTCAAGGATGAGACGCTTGAACCCGGTCAGAGCGGTGTTTTTGGGCTATTGGAAGGCGAAAAGATGTTCCTCAAGCCGGATGGTTTTGACGAACTCCATAAACGCGGCGGCGCTGTTCACCGCCTGCGTGAAAACAAAGAAAAATGGATTCCCCGCGGCATTGGGGATGGCAAGAGCAACGAAGAATAAACCTGTTATTTGAGAAAACAAGACCCCGGAAACTCACCGGGGTCTTGTTGTTATCGTGTTGGGGGAAGCGGGTCATCCGATGATGCCCCGGTTGGTTCCTTCTGGTCATAGGGATCCTTTGGTTTTCTCGTCAGGAGCCAGACCAGCAATAAGGTTATCGGAATAAAAATCAGAATCATCGAAAAGCAGATTACACCGCCGCTCTGAATGAGGTCCCAGGTCAATTCCTCCTGTGTCCCTGCGCCGCTCGTTTGTACGACACCTATCAGCGCGTCAATACCGGGAATGGCTAATGCCAAACCAGGACAGGCGCAAATGAAAATGGAAACCAATAAGATGATTAAAAGGGTTCGGCTGTTTTTCTTGCTCATATTCACCTAATAATTCTGGATCCTTACTCCAAACGATTTTACCATGAGGTTTTCCACTCTGAAAAACAGTAATTGGTCCGCCATCAGGATAATCTTATTGTAAAATGAAAGCAGCAATAATTTATCCAGTTTGGAGATATGGTATGCCCGATCCAGATATTGATCTTTTGGTTTTGATTGTCGTTTCCCTTTCCCAATCAAAAAAGCTGATGGCGAATCTGAACCGCCGACATTTCTTTTTCACCACGATTGATAGTGCCAACAGCCTGTTCCATGAGCCAACGGTCTGTCTGATTTTGGGATTGAAACATGACCGTCTGGATTCGCTTAAGGTCCTGGTGCGGAAATATTGCCAACCCTACCGGAAATTCATTCCGGTTGAAATGCACTCGATGCGGGAACTCGGTTCACTGCCGGTCATGGAAAGCCAGGAAGGCGGCGCAACTCTCTATGCTCTGCCAGTCGAACAATTCGACCAGATCTGAGGTTTCCGATGAAGTTGATGACCATCATCATCCAGGACAAGGACAGCGACCGGGTATTGGAAGCCCTGGTCGGCATGGGTTTTACGATCACCCGCCTGGCCAGCACGGGCGGCTTCCTGCGCAAGGGCAATGTGACCCTTTTATTAGGTCTTGAATCCAATCAGGTTGAAACCGTCATCTCCATTCTCAAAAACAGATGCACGGCACACGAACCCAACCGCAACGCTGCGACGATCTTCGTGCTGGATATGCCCGAATACATGAAGGTTTGATCTCGGATGCAATGAAATTTCAAAAGCTCCACTCGCAATGGGCGCGTTTCAAGCGCCACTTCATCCGGTTCACCTGGGGTGGGCCCTGGGCTGCGGCACTGCCGGAGAGTCATCGCCGCAACCTGACCCTCTTCCTTTTCGATGGTCTCTTTTCCGCAGCCAGCGACAAAATCATCCTGACTTACCTGACGGTGTACCTGCTGGCTCTGGGCGCGTCGAGTCAACAAATCGGTCTGCTCAGTTCTCTCAGCAATCTTGCCGCCGCGCTGCTTCTGCTGCCGGCTGCGATGCTGGTGGAACGGACCGGTGAACGCAAGCGCTCCACCCTCTGGGCCTCGGCCGGCAGCCGGCTGATGATCCTGTTGATGGCAATCCTGCCCATGCTTCTGGTGCCAACAGCCGGTCTGATCTGGGTCATCCTGGGCATGGCGCTGCTGCGGGAGACTTTCAATAACTTCGCCTATCCTGGCTGGGTGGCCCTGACCGGGGATATGATCCCTATGGAAGGCAGGGGACGTTATTTCGGAACCCGGAATTTCGTCATGGGAATCTCGGGGATCCTCACGGCGCTAGTTATCGGCAACCTGATCACCATCATTGGCTCCCCGCTGGGCTATGAGCTGGCATTTCTCCTGGCAGTCTTCCTGGGCCTGATCTCCATGTTCTTCTTCAGCCGTCTCAAAGACCACAGCCAGGAAGATGGGACCCTAAAAACCGAACAAAGCTCCCTGCGGCAGATCCTCCAATCAGTCAAAGGCCAAAAGACTTTCGTCCTGTTTTGTATTTTTACGGCTTTCTGGAACTTATCAATAAATATTGCCGGTCCCTTCTTCAGTGTCTATATGGTGGACACATTGAAAATGACCGCCGCCGTCATTGGCCTGATCACTGTTACCAATTCCGTGTCCAATCTGCTGGTACAGCGCAGGATCGGTGCATTTTCTGATCGCTGGGGAAACCGCAATGTGGCGATCATTACCCTTTTCCTGATCCCCATCATCCCTCTGGTTTGGGGGCTTTGGGTCCGGGCAACCTGGCAGGCGATCCTGATCGAAACCATCAGCGGGGCCTTATGGGGCGGATTTAATCTGGTGAGCTTCAACATTCTGCTCACTAAAACACCGCAGGAGCAGCGGGCCCGTTTTTCCGCACTTTACCAGATTGTCGTGACCCTTTCATTGGCAGGCGGCGCTGCCCTTGGGTCCCTCCTCTATCCCCTGATCGCCTTCAAGGGTGTCACTATCATCTCAGCTGTTGGCCGCTGGCTGGCCGGACTGCTCTTCATTCTCCTTGTCAGGGAAACAACGACCTCCCCTGCCAGCACTCCCTGTGTAGAGCCTGAAGAACTGCCCGATAACACAACAGAGGACGTCATTAACCATTAAAGGCTGCTGGATTGGTGTCCAACAGCCTTTTCAGTCAGGGGGAGATATTTTTATTTCGCAGCTTCAAGCCATTCGCGGATCTCAGCCTTCTCAGGGATCCGGCCAAAGCACATCACCTCTTCATCAATGACCAGCGCCGGGGTGGACATCACCTCGTAGGCCATGATCTCGGGCATGGACTTCACTTTGATGAATTCCGCTTCCAGGCCCATTTCACCGGCAACCTCGCGAGTTTCGGCTTCCAGCCGCTGACATTTCGGACAACCACCGCCTAAGATTTTAATAATCATTTCAATTCTCCTCGTTATTTAATAAACCAGCCAAAGATTAAGCCCGACAGGGTGCTGAACACCGTCACCATTGAGACATAAACCGCTGTCTTCTTGTTGCCAATCACGGAATTCGTGATCAGGATTGATTGCAAACTCAGCTCCGGGTCTGCCAGCAGATAGGCCAGCAACGGCCCCCGGTGCATCCCCAGCGAAAGGAAGGTCTGCGCCACCGGCACTTCCACTAGAGTCGGGAAGTACATGAACACCCCAAACAGAACCGCGACCAGGTTCGCCCAGACGGTGTTCCGCCCGGCAATGGTCTGGATCCAGGAAGCCGGAATCAGGGCTCGCGCCATTGAGGCCGCGAAAACGCCCACGATCAGTAATGGGATGATCTGTTTGACAAACCGCCAGGTTTCCCAAAGCCATTCCTGCCGTTCAGATTCCGAGAATACCCTGGCGGCCACCCACCAGATTGCAGCAAAAAACAGGATCTCCGCTATTAGGCGCCCATTGATGCCCAGGGCCAAGCCCGCATCGCTCACCGACACGCCGAAAGAGGCAACCACCAGGGTCAGCGTAACCAGACCCAGGGTCAGATAGGTCCAGCCAGACAGCCCCCCTTCAACGTTCTTGAAACCTTTGATGGCGGCCAGCCCGATCAGCACCAATAATCCAATCAACAGCAGCCCGTGTACGGAAACGCCCTCAATACCCAGCGAGGGGTTGGGTGGGATCAAGTTGTTCAATCCCTGCTGAAGCGTCATCGCCCACGACCCGGTCAGATTGATCGAGAAGATCAAATCCCGCAGCAGTCCAACCTGCAAAGTGCCGGCAATCAGCACACCCAGCAGCAGGAGGAAGAAAACCACCACCCGTCCGGGGATGGTTGCCTTGGCAGCAAACATCTGGCTTTCAGCGGCTTCCTTGGCATGTTCGGCATCATCCTTGCGGAAGATCCAGGCCATCACCAGCCCGATCAGGATTCCAAACACAATTGAAAGGATAATCCGGGCTAGAGCGATGTCCATCCCGATTTGAACCCCTGTGAAGGAAATCGCCAGAATATTCACCGCCGGACCAACAAAGAGGAAGGTCACCGCCGGGCCAATCCCGGCACCCTTCTTATAGATGCTGGCAAAGAGCGGCATGATCGTGCAGGAACAGACTGCCAGCAGAAAACCGCCCAAGGCGGACGCTGGATAGGATATCCAGGGTGAGGCGTCCCGCCCCAGGAAGCGTGTAACTGCCTCCTTCGGTAGTAGAGCCGCCAGCGCGCCCGCGATGAAAAAAGCCGGCAGCAGACACAACAGAACATGCGCGGCCAGGTAAGCGGCCAAACCGCCCAGACCCGCCTGCAGTAGATCAACGAGATAACCGATAATATTCAACCTAACTCCTTATATATAAATTTCTGCATATATCTTGATAAAAAAATATCAGGATTTCTCTCCAGAACAGAACGGGCAATTGCAATTGGGCATATGATGGGGTGTTCCTGCTTTGCCCAGGGCCTGGTCCATCATCTCTCGCACCAGGTCGCTGCGCAGGTGATAGTACACATTCTGGCCGTCTTTCTCGTCCACCACCAGGTCCGCTTCACGAAGGATGCGCAGCTGCTGGGAAATATAAGCCTGAGGGCGCCCGGTCACAGCCTGCAGATGGCAGACGCAGGATTCACGCCTGCGGAGCTCATCCAGAATCTGCAGCCGAACCGGGTGGGAAAGCATTTGGAAAATATCAGATGTTGATTCGTAATTCATAGCATTCAAAGGATAATATATATGTTTCTCTGCATATAATAATCCCTTTACCAACCCGTGTCAACATGACATTTATCTTGAGCGATTTATCAAAAAGGCGTCCCTTCTGGTTGGACGCCTTTTTCTCTTGCACTCCTCAGAGACATTCATTCATTCTCGGAGTCGTTATTCAACACGGTCTGGACATCCTCCACTTTTACGTCAGCTTTGAAGGCCTTGATGATCTCTTTTTCATCCATCACTCCGGCATCATTCATCCCCTTGACATAACTGGCAGGGATATGGAAGTGATAGAACCCGCCTATGCTGTTGGGACGCCAACTCTTGATACCTGCCTGACGAAATGCCACAACATACTCCGGCGGCATTCTGTGGATCCGGGCGGCAATGATATCCCTTATTTCGAGTCCTTCCAATTCATCTATCAGGTAGGACTGGACAAATTCAGCATTCACCTGGTGGATCCGGAACTCCACCAACTCCTCGATTGTGAATTCCAGGCCGGTGGCAAGCATCTTTTGAATATACTCGGGACTTACCCGGTGAATGGCACAATCGACCAGGTTTTCCCGGTCCAGGTCTTCATAACCCAGATCGTAGTATTCCCTGACCAAGTTAGGTGAAACCTTGTGGATCCGGAATTCAACAACGTCAGCCAGGGAGATATCCTCTCCAAGAACCTCTCGGAATTCCTTAAGTAACTTTGCCGACACATTATGAATCCGAAGTTCCACCAACTGCTCAATCTTCAGGTCATCCAGGCCCAAATCGCGAAATTCGCGAATAAATTCCGGGGTGATCCGGTGAATCCCACATTCCACCAACTCTTCGGTGGTCAGGTCTTCAAGCCCTGCTTCCCTGAAGGCTTTGACCATCTCTGGGCGCACTCTGTGGATTGATAAATCAACCAGGTCCTCCATTCGCAGGTCAACATAACCCAATTCATTGAATTCCCTCACCACATCGGGGGTCACCTTATGGATCCTGGCATTGACCAGTTCGTCAATTTCAAGCTCTTTCAAGCCTGCTTCAACCATCTTGCGGACATACTTCGGGGTGACCCTATGAACGGTGACTGATTCCCAATCCTCGATGTCTTTTGGCACAAAACCCAGTTCATTAAACTCTCGAACCTCGTCCGGTGTCAATCCGAAATTGCGAAGGTGATTGAGTTCATCAAACTCAATATCCTTTAATCCAACATCTGCCAGTGACGCCCGTAAATCGGCTATCCTGCGAGTATCCCGCGCTTCATAAGGTGAACTCTGTTGGGGATGGCTGGCTTTCAGGGCTTCCAACAACTCCACGCCCTCATCCGGCAAGATCTTGCCAGAAGAGACCATGTCTAAAATTGCCATTACGTCCTTATCATCTTCCATTGCGTATTCCTTTACTATTCATTTTCCTTGCCCAGTTGACGTAATAGCTCTGCTGCCTGATGGACATCAATGTCATTATTGCTTAATTGGTCAAGGATCTCCTTGCGTTCATCACGCAGGTCCTTTTCCACAGGATCTGATTCAAGGTCCATCTCCTCTATCACCTCATCCAACCGGCGCCGGATCGCCCAATAGGACTGACCGGTATTCCGTTCCATTTCCTTGACGTTCCCGCGGTTAAGGATGAAGGTCTCAAGAAATTTCAGGCTCTCGGCCGATAGCCTGAAAAGGGGGCTTAGGTCATACTTCCCTATCACAACCGTATCGCATTCCGTACAGCTGAGCTGGGAAACCTGGAGTGGGGCTGAACAACTGGGGCATTTATGGGGTAATGCGCTCATGAGTGACTCCTTATGGACAGAGAATAGCATAATTTTGGCATTTTGTCAAATATTTTGGTTTATAAACCAAATATTTTGATTTTCTTTGTTTGGCCGTATGGATTAACCGGTCTTTAGGCCAGGTTAAATTCAATAATGCATGATTATAATAAAGTTACCAGATCAGCATAGATGATTAGCCTTAAAAATGGACCCAAAACCAGGACAGGAGTGCCCCAAATGACCCTGATTTTCAAAGCCAAACAGACCATCGAATTTATCGGCGACAGTGTGACCGACTCCGGTCGCAGGGAATCGCCGGACACCCCCCTGGGCAATGGCTACGTCTGCAAGATCCAGCAGCTTCTCCAGGCAGGTTACCCGGAGCTTGGATTGTCTGTGGTCAATAAAGGTGTGAATGGAGACAGGGTCACCAGTTTGCGCTCCCGCTGGTCAGAAGACGTGCTCGCTGTAAACCCGGATTGGCTGTTTATCTATATCGGGATCAATGATGTCTGGCGTTTTTTCGATTATGATGCCTCAGAAGCAGTTCCGCTGCCGGAATTTGAAAAGGTGTATCGTGAATGCGTGAAGGATGCCCAGGCGAACACCCAAGCCCAAATCCGCCTGATCAACCCCTTCCTGGCTGAACCCAACCTTGAAGATCCTTTCAGAGAGAAATTGGGAGACTACCAGGCGACAATTGACCAGTTGGGTGAAGAATTCAACCTTCCCGTCATCCACCTGCAGCCCGCCTTTGATTGGGCAATGCTTTCCCAATCTTCCGAATTCTGGACCTCCGACCGGGTCCACCCCACCACAACAGGTCATATGCTGATTGCCCTGACTATCCTTCGGGCTTGTGGATTCAGGTTGTAATCTCCACAAAATTAATATCAAAGTGGCTGCCGGTTGGCAGCCACTTTTTACTTCTCAGTTATGAATCACGGCTAGGGCAACGGCGTTCCTGCCAAGGCGGCATCCGCGGTCGCCAGACCACTACCGGTGGCATCTACACCCCAGGTATAGGTTGTCGTGATGCCATAAGGATTATAAACCTCCAAAGATCCAGGAGCCATGTAGAGGGCTGAACCCTCCAAAATCGCTTCAGCATCCGCAGCCATCAGGCCAGGATTCTTTTCCATCATCAAAGCCACAATCCCAGCTACATGTGGGCTGGCCATCGAAGTGCCTCCCAGATAATAATAACCCGTATGGCCGCTGTCGATATTGTAGGGACCTACAATCCATGAACCAGGCGCAACAACATCCAGGTCCTGGTTGACCAATTCGCGGGCGGAGAAATCGACGATGTAATAGAGTGCCATATTATTGGGCTCGGGGTCATCAATGGCATACCACCATGAACCAGCCTGCCATTCACCTATCCACCCAGTTGCGCCGACAGAAATCACGGGTTCATAAGCCCCGGGATAGCCCATGCCCGCCTCGCCGTTATTACCTGCGGAAGCAACAATGATCACACCAGCATCAATGGCGTAATCAATGGCAGCTTTTTCAACAGCATCCAGAGCAGAACCACCCAAAGACATATTGATCACAACGGGATAGTCCGCCAGGGGACCAAGTTTGAGATCTGCAACATATTTGATTCCCCGGGCAACCACGGAGGACCAACCCGAGCCGTTCTGATTGAGGACTTTAACCGGAATCACGGTCGCCATCGGTGCCACCCCGTTAACAGGAGTACCATAAAAGCTGTAACCCAAAATCGAGCTGGTCACATGCGTGCCGTGGGAATCCTGGTCATGTTCCCATTTATTGGGTTGGGACGAAACCGTTCCATTCATGCCGCCACCGCCCCCAAATGAGATGGCGTATTCCTCAGCGATGCGTTCCTCGGGGAAATACTGCCGCCAGGAATCAACCAGACCAGTATCCAGAACGGCAACGTAAACGCCGGTGCCGTCATATGCAACCTGACGGTTGTCGAAACCAAAATCGGTCACATTGAGCACGTCCAGATCCCAGGTGGAAAGGCCATCGCTAAAATCGGATGCCGCAACCGTATCGACAGGTGCGCCATTCCGCGTCGCATCAGGATTAGCCGATTCGACAAAGGAAAGTCCCTGGATTTCAACCAGATCACCCATTTTGACCTTCATGGTGAGCGAGTTGATCTCGGGAATCAGGTCATTCACCTTGCCATAGTCGTCCAATACTGCCAGGATCTCATCGGTGATCCCGGTATTGAGCACAATATTCACCCCAATGGAGCCATTCTCCGAGCCAGCGCTGACAGGCAACGCAGAAGAAAGGAGCAATACCACCATGAGTGATGCAAAAACAAAAGCCTTTTTCATATTCTTACCTCCTCAGTTAAGAAATTTGATAGTGGATAGTTGTTTTCGCTATTTTTACATTAACATTGGAAATTAATTTTGACCAATAAAACACCCATAAGCTTAAAATAAGTATATATAAATTTATCAAAGAGTCAAACATGACCCAATCCTAAAACTTAATTAACTTTCATAATCTTTTCTCCATCATATCTTCTCCCAGGCTCAACTATAGAAACGCTTACTGGATTATTATTATCATATTTATCATAAATTTGGTATAATAACCATTAATACCAAAAAAGAAGGTCCTATGATTGAGAAAATCACAAAAACCGATAAGGAATGGCAGGCCCAACTGACCGAGGAGCAATATCAAATCACGAGGCGCAAAGGCACCGAACCGCCCTTCTGCGGCACATTTTACGATCATAAGCAGGACGGCACCTACTATTGTGTCTGCTGCGGGCTGCCCCTCTTTTCCGCCAATCATAAATTCATCTCCGGCACCGGCTGGCCCAGTTTTTTCCAGCCCGTCGCAGAAGATCACATCCTGTATCATCCCGATAACAGTTATGGCATGCGCCGGACGGAGATCGCCTGTGCGCGGTGTGACGCCCATTTGGGCCATGTCTTCAACGATGGGCCAAAGCCAACCGGATTACGCTATTGTATAAACTCTGTTTCACTGCAATTTGAACCCTCAAACATGAAGGAGGATGCATAATGTCACCTAAAAATGCTACTTTTGCAGCAGGCTGCTTCTGGGGGGTCGAGGATAAACTCGGCAAGATATCGGGCGTCCTTGAAACGAAGGTCGGTTATACGGGCGGTGAGGTCGAAAACCCCACCTACCGGATGGTTTGCACAAATCAAACCGGCCACGCCGAGGCGGTTCACGTGACCTATAACCCGGCGCAGATAGATTTCGAAACCCTCGTCCGCCGGTTCTTCGAGATCCACAACCCTACCTCTCTAAACCGGCAGGGGCCCGATATTGGCAGCCAGTATCGTTCCGCTGTTTTCTATCATAACGATGAACAACACCAGATTGCGGAACGTGTGAGACAGGAACTGAACCAATCCGGTAAATTCCCCCACCCCATCGTGACAGAGATTGTCCCCGCTGGCGATTTCTATGAGGCTGAGGAATACCACCAGAAATACTACGCGAAGAATCGCAACTAGTAATAAATTTGACCCAAGAAAATAACCTCTTGACCGAGCATGACTCACATGCCCGGTCTTTTTTGTTTTGGATTTTCATCCAATAAGATATGATAAGATTAATTCTGAAAATACAGTAATTAAAAACTAAACGATAATAAACCTGGGTTCAGTCATCCATCGAATCCAGAAGAACAGGTATAATCAATTTATGGCAAGAAACAACCAAATTTCACAAGACACTATCGAAGATATTGAACGCCGAATCGCGATCCTGATTGATGGCGACAATGCGCAAGCGACCCTGATCGAAGAGATTCTGGTGGAAGCCGGCAAATACGGCAGTGCCACCATCCGCCGGGTCTATGGCGATTGGACCACCCCAAACATGAACTCCTGGAAGGACACGCTAAATATCCACGCCTTCCAGCCTATTCAGCAATTCCGTTACACGGTCGGCAAAAACGCCACCGACAGCGCCATGATCATTGACTCGATGGATATCCTCCATTCCCACCAGGTGGATGGCTTCTGCCTGGTCTCCAGCGATAGCGACTATACCCGCCTGGCAACCCGCATCCGCGAAAGCGGTCTCCTGGTAGTAGGAATTGGCCGAAAAAGTACCCCCCGGGCATTTGTCAGTGCCTGCAACGTTTTCATCTATACGGAAAACCTGCGGCGTCGCAGCCGGAATGGCAACAATGGAAAGACCAAGACCAATCACATGAGCGCGCAGGAGCGTGAATTGATGGATATGATCAGTCAGGCCGTTGACATGGTTGGCCCGGATGATGAGGGCTGGACCCGGCTTTCAGAGGTTGGCACGGCACTAAGGCGGATTGACCCCGGATTTGACCCGCGTACGTATGGGTCCCGCCAACTCAGTCATATGGTCAAAAGCCAAGGCCAGCAGATTGAAATGCGCAAGGTAGCCAACGGCGCTATCATTGAGATCCGCCTGAAGGATTAACTAATTTTTTTCATCCACTCCGGTGCAGCAATAGCTGCACCGCTTGATTATTAATAGCACTTCAGGGGAAATTAATGCCCGAAGGAACGCAGGTCAACACCCTCCTTGCAGCGGCCATCTTTGCCGCTGAGAAACATTGCGGCCAGGTGCGCAAAGACCAGCGCGGCTCCCCTTATATCACCCATCCCCTTGCTGTCGCCCAGATCCTGTGGGAAATTGGAGGAATCCAAAAAACCGAGATCCTCTCAGCGGCCATCCTCCACGACACACTGGAAGACACAGCTACAACGCGGCATGAATTGGCCGATCACTTTGGTAACGCAGTCCTGACCATTGTCCTTGAAGTCTCTGATGACAAATCCCTGCCCAAAATGGAACGTAAACGCCGCCAGGTCCTGCATGCTCCGGACCTATCCCGGCCGGCTCGTCTGGTCAAACTCGGTGATAAGCTGGCGAACTGCACCGATATTCTGCAATCCCCGCCCAACGATTGGAACTTAAATCGCCGGCAGGAATACATCCAGTGGTCCGCCGATGTCATCGCGCAGATCAGAGGGGTCAATGCTGCTCTCGAAGCTGCTTTTGATGCCGTCACTATTGAGGCTGAAACTAAACTTGGTTTTCAGATCCAGCCCTTTTCTTCCATCCACCAGCGCCCGTGGGGCTGGTCAGTCTAATTATCATCACAGGAGAGAACCTTGAACACCAAAACCCAGGAACCCGAACTTACCAAACCTGTCAATCTATGTAACGCTCGGGGTAATCTGAATCCCGCAGCAATCGGTTGGAGCCGTCATCCCCTGCATCACTGCAACCTCAGAGGCCACTGGCTGCGCAAGAAGCAGTGGAATTATTGGGCAATCGTCAGTCCCACCCATTTATTTTCCGTTACCCTTTCCGATGTGGATTACCTCGGTTTGCCCTTTGTCTACGTTCTGGATTTTGAAACCAAGGAGTTTGCCGAAAAGACCTTAATCAAACCCTTTGGCGGGGGCGTTGAAATGCCCCCGGAAGTGGCCGCAGATGTCCGGGATGACGGCCCCGCCATGCCGATCGCTTTGCTCCAAAACGATAAGGGTGTACAGATCAAGGTTAACTGTCCGGATTTTGAAGGCCAGCCGCTCAACGTCGACCTGCAGGTCTACTATCCTGAAAACCACGAGACCCTGAACGTTGTCATCCCCTGGTCAGAAAATCGCTTCCAATTCACCAGCAAACAAAACACCCTCCCTGCTGAAGGCATTGTCAAATGGGGCGATCAGGTGATCACCTTTGACCGCAAGGATACCTTTGCCTGCCTGGATTTCGGCCGCGGGATCTGGCCCTATGACTGCTTCTGGAATTGGTCCAGCTTCTCAACCCGGCTGGCCGATGGCCGAACGGTGGGCGTTAACCTTGGTGCGGGCTGGACCGATGGCACCGGGCTTAATGAAAACGGCCTCTGTTTGGATGGTAAACTGTTCAAGCTCAGCGAGGATGTCACCTTCGTTTATGATAGCCAGAATTTCATGACGCCCTGGAAACTCACCACCACCGAGACCGACCGGGTGAACCTGGTCTTCACCCCCTTCTTCGAGCGGACGGCTAAAACCGACGCCCTGGTGATCCGGTCCGAAGTGCACCAGATGATTGGACACTTCAACGGCACGGTGAAATCGGACTCGGGCGAGATCTACCAGATTGAGGATGCCATTGGCTGGGCGGAGGATCACCACGCGCGCTGGTAACGCTGCATTGAGGTCCTTCAATCCTGGCATCCATCGCAATCCTGTCTGGTAAAATGAATCAAAGCTGGATTGATAGGATTCCACTCACATTAAGGACCCCGATCTGAAAAATTTTCCCTTTCTTAGGCATCTTAACCCTGATTCACAACAGGCTCTTATAAAGCGCCTGATCATGAGGCATATCTCTGGTGGGCGGACCCTGCTCATTGAAAATGATCCGGCTGAATATTGTTACTTCATCCGTTCCGGTCAGTTACGAGCAATTCGGATGAACCCTAATGGGCGAATCCAGGTGTTGGCAAGATTCGCCCCTCCCGAACCGATCAATATCATCTCCCTGCTCTCCAATCCCCCATCCAACCGCGCCACAATAGAAGCCCTAAGTGATGCAGACCTATATGCTCTTTCAGCAGCAGATTTTGATAACTTGATTGAGAACTATCCAGATTTTTCAGCTCAATTATTACAACAATTGGCTGGCCGGATCGGCGACCTGACCGAGAAAATCGCCAATCTTTCACTCTTCCCGGTCAAGACCCGCCTGGCTCGTTTTATCATCAAGCTGGCTGAAGGATCCCTTCCCAACGATAGCGGTTGGACTCAGGATGAGATTGCAGCAGAAATTGGTACCACCCGTGACATTGTTGGCCGCTTACTGCGTGAATTTGAGCAGGAAGAATTGATTAACCGAGACCGCTCCATAATCTCCCTGCTTGACAGGTCTGGCCTTTACCGAATTGCTGAACTCTCCTAAGCCTTTATCCCGATAATCCAATAACATTCCTCAATGCAAATCTGACTTAAGTCGTATTATTATTCAGACTTATTTGATAGTATTTATAGACAATTATCGAGGAGACCTATTGAACAAGTATCCCCTGCCCATCATCAACAAAAGTCAATGCACCCTTTGTGGGGCGTGTATCACCGGCTGTCCAGAAGGCGCTCTGGTCATGGAAACTGACGGCCCTGCTTTTCGAGAACCCGTTAGCTGTACTTACTGTACCGATTGCGAAGATCTCTGTCCAACTAGCGCCATTCGAGCGCCGCTGACCATTCGCTGGTCTTCAAGAGTGTAAATAAAATCCCAAGCAATTAGGAGAGTCTTATGAGTGAACATATTGATAATGTATCGAAACGGAAAAAAGCCCTACTGGAAGTGATTAAACGACTCCATGCCGGCGAAAGTGTTGCTGACCTTCAGGAACAATTCGGTGAGGCTATCCAGGGTGCATCCGCAGGAGATATTGCGGACGCAGAACGGGCGATGATAGCCGAAGGTGTTCCGGTAGGTGAAATTCAACGTCTCTGTGACCTGCATGTGGCAGTCTTTCGCGATTCCCTCGATGAAGAACCTACTCCAGAGTCTCTTCCCGGCCACCCAATCTTCACCTTCCGAATGGAGAATGAAGTAATTGTACGACTCCTGGAGGCGATGGCCGAAAGCATCAACAATTGGGATGAAGGTCAAACCAGCGCATTGGAAGCCCTCCGCCGACAGGCTGTTGACCTTAAGAACATCGAAAAACATTACTCCCGTAAAGAAAACTTACTTTTTCCCTATCTGGAGAAAAAGGGATTTGAAGGGCCATCCATGGTGATGTGGGGGGTGCATAATGAAATCCGGGGTCAGCTTCGTGAATTCGAAGCAGCTATCCAGGTCGAAAACCCGGATCAGGATGCCGCTGCCAAGCTTTTCGTCCCTTTGGGAAATACCATCCGTGAAATGATCTATAAGGAAGAAAAGATCCTCTTCCCTGAAGCATTAAGCCGCCTAACTGATGCCGAATGGGCCGAGATCCGCGCTCAGGAAGACCAAATTGGCTATTTCAATGTCGATCCTCAGTCCGACTGGCAGCCTGATTCCTCTCCCAAGTCCATTTCAACCTCCCAATCGAAAGGTACAAACATGGAAGATCTCTTATCTCTTGATACCGGTATCCTGACTCAGGAACAAATCAACCTGATGCTTACCAATTTACCAGTCGATGTGACCTTCGTCGACGAGAACGATGAAGTTCGCTATTTTTCTCAGGGTAAACACCGCATCTTTGATCGCTCACCCGCCATTATCGGCCGTGCGGTCACTAAATGCCATCCGCCCCAAAGTGTCCACCGGGTGCAGGTCATTCTGGATGATTTCCGCTCCGGTAAACGGGATGTCGCTGAATTTTGGATTAAGGCCGGTGAAGCCTTTGTCAATATCCGTTACTTCGCCCTGCGGGACAAGGGCGGGGCATACCGGGGCTGCATTGAAGTCTCTCAGGAAGTCTCCCACATCCGGTCCCTGCAAGGTGAGAAACGCCTGTTGGATGACGCACCAGGATATACAGACTAACATCATCTCCCGGAAGGATAACCTTCCGGGATTTTTCTTTCCAAGTGAATAAAATGCCACCCGAGTATGGCTCAGTGCAATAATTTTTCCTTTATACTGGTAAGTGAATTTGTGTTCATTAAATTAAGGAGAGATTATGGAAAACCAGGAAAAGACCGTCTTGGGATTCTTTGCCGCCCAACGCTACGAAGTTCAATCCTTAATGCTGGCCAAGAGCCTGCGGCATTTCGGTGAAGTGCTTGCTGATTTACCGATCTGGATCTATTACCCTGAAGGCCAACCTTTACAGGGTACCGCCCTGGAGATCCTTCAGGATCAGGACGTTGAACTGATCCCCTTTCCAATTAATGCTGCCATCCGACGCTTTCCCTTTGCCGGGAAGACAATGGCTGCCGCCGTGGCTGAGGAACGCGCCGAAAAAGAAGGCGTCATCCTGGCCTGGCATGACCGGACCGGTTTCATCCACCAGGCCCCCTTCGATTTCATCCTGCCCGCAGGTATCGCCCTGGCCTTTCGTCCCACAGACATTGCCAACATCGGCGCGCCACTGGATGGCCCTCTGCCGGAATTCTGGGAGAAATATCTTGCCCATTTCTCGCTGAAAGCCGAAGATCTGACGTCCATCACCACCGCCATTGATAAAAAAGACCTGCGGCTGTATGTGAATGCCGGCCTGCTGGTCGTGCGGCCCGAGAAACGCTTGCTGCGAACCTGGGCGGACTGCCTTACACAGACCTACGCCCTTCCGGAATTCAAAACCTTCTACCAACAAAATCAGGCTTACGGCATCTTCATGCACCAGGCCGCCCTGACCGCCGCGACCGTGATGACCACTTCCCCGGAAGAACGGGAGATCCTGCCCAACACCTATCTCTTCTCTGTGGACAACTTCTTCGACTATCCCCCCAAGGAACGCCCCCTGACCCTGGATCAGATCACGACCGGCCGCTTCCATGAATTCTTCGCCCTGCCCAATTGGCAGGAAAAAGTCATCGCCAGCCCCGCGCTGGTGGATTGGTTCCAGTCCGTGCTGACCTATGGGCCCTACTGGCCGGAGGCCTGATGACAACGAAAAAACACCTTGGCCCCGTCCCGCTGATCTACCCCGTCCCGATCGCCCTGGTGGGCGTGCTGGTGGATGGTAAACCCAATGTCACCGAAGTGGGCGATGTGGGGATCATGGGTATCAAACCACCCTATGTGTTCGTTTCCCTGTGAGAAAAATCCCATTCCCGCCTGGGGATCTCCCAGACCGGCCAATTCAGCCTTAATTTCCCCAATACCGGGCTGATGGCCAAAGCCGATTTCTGCGGCACGGCCAGCGGTCGCAAGGTGGACAAGGCCAGCCTCTTCAAAGACCCGGAAAGCCTGCCCGATCTCCCCCTGATCGAGGACTGCCCCGTCAACCTGGCCTGCGAAGTGGTGGACATATCACCCTGGAGCACCGCAATATCATCATTGGTAAGGTCATCCAGACCTATGTCAACGAGGATTGCTTTGTCGAAGTGGATGGCAAACGGCACCTGGCGGACCTAACCGTGCTGGACCCGCTGATCTACGCGCTCGATAACCGCTATTACCGCATCGGCATCCCTATTGGGACAGGTTATCAGGAGGGAAAATCCATCTCCGCGCCATCCACGGATAAGCCCGTCGAATAAGTATTGTAGAAATTAACAAATAAGGGACTAGATCTTCAACCCTTCCCCGGCCCGGAAGCGCAAGGTCTTGATCTCGAAGGGATGGAATTCAAGTCTCACCTCACCGCCTTCCAGCATCAATTCCTCCAGCGGGTTCTCCAGCATATCCGTCAGATAGACATGTTTAAATGGCAGGCTGGTGCTCAGCGCGGCTCGGGTGGTATTGCCCAGCGCTTCGTAACACCGCACCACCACATCCCCCGCGCCGGGGTCTTCGGCGGGCTTGACCGTCTCGATGATGATATTGGCTTTGCTCACCTGAAACAGGGAAGCTGATTCCCGGTAACCACTGGTGGTCGACAGCGGAATATTGAGGTCATACCCCTCCCGCACCAGATCGCTTTCCGCCAGCGGCGTATTCCAGAAGGTGAAGGCATAGGTAAATTCCTGCCTGCCGCGGTCAGCAGTCATATCCGGTGCCAGCGCAGACTTGAGCAGAGTCAGATTGATGCTGTTCTCAATGACGTCCACCCCATATTTGGAATCATTCAGAATGGCGAACCCGCGTTCCGGCTCTGCCAGCGCGGTCCATTTATGATTACTCACTTCAAAGCGGTCCTGGTCGATCTGGCGTGATCGGTGGGTCGGCCGGGACAGGTACCCGAACTGGATCTCGTGCAGCGCTTGCTGAACGTGGTAGTCCACCGGGAAGTCCACCTTCAGCAGTTTATGCCGCTCCTGCCAGTCCACCACCGTGTGGAAATCCACCCGGCGGGAGCAGCGCCGGAGGGTCACCGTTTGGGTCAGGGTCGATTCGTTCAGTTTGCGGGTGATCACCAGCGAACCGAACAGCGGCCCTTCCGCCGACACTTCGATGGCGGCCTTTTCCGGCAATTCCACTGGTGAGAGCTTATACATACTGTCAATATCCCAGGCGTCAAATGCACTGGGGATATCCTGATACATCCGGAGCCTGTTGCAAAGCCCTGCAGCCAGTTCTTTTTGCGTAATTTTGTCGAAAATACTGCTTATTTCGCCGAATTCGTTGAATTCGATTCTCAGTAAGGTGTTTTCCAGCGAATTAGGAGTCGCCCGAATCGTAGATTCGGGAATTTTCGGCTCTCCAACTCGAAATCCCGCCCAACCGCAGGCTGGGACGGTTACTTCTGTGAAAGTCTCCCCGCCATGGGCCTGAGTGGGTGTGGGTTTTCCAGTCTCATCCACGAGCCCCGTCAACCCCTCGGGCAGGGCGATAATGCCCTTGCGGTCCCAGGAAAGCGAATTGAAAATTGTCAGCCCCTCACTTCCACTCACCAGGGCTTTGCGGGCATCTCCGGCCAGTCCTTCGGCCGTTTCCACCACGCCCTCCAACTGGGCTTCAGCTTCCTCATAAACCCGATGGATGGAAGACCCGGGCAAAATATCATGGAACTGGTTGAGAAGCACCGTCTTCCAGGCCTCATCCCACAGTGTATAGGGGAAAGCAAAGCCTGCCAGCAGTCTAGCCGCCGTGCCCCAAATCTCTGCCTCGCGGAGGGCGAACTCGCTGCGCCGGTTGAGCGCTTTTGTGCGGGCCTGTGAGGTGTAGGTGCCGCGGTGAGCCTGGTAATACAGCTCACCTGTATAGGTGACTTCCGGCCAACCCTCCCGGTCCTGGTCGAGGAAGAACGCCATCGGCGCGGCCATCCTGAACTTCGGCACGCCTTCCAGATCCCCTTCCCGGCGGACATATTCCAGATGTTCACGGGTCGGGCCGCCGCCGCCATCCCCCATACCAAAGGGGTAGAGGCGTTTGGAAAAACCATCCTTTTGCACCCGGTCCCGCCAGCGGTTGATCACGGTGGAAGGGTTAGTGTCGCTGTTGTAGTCGTTATGGAAGTGCGCTTTTACCCGGGAGCCATCAATACCTTCCCAGATAAAGGTGTTATAGGGGAACTGCTCCCCGCCGTTATAGGCCCAGAGGATCTTCTGGGTCGAGAAATAATCCACCCCGCAGCCGCGCATGATTTGCGGCAGCGCACCGGAAAAGCCAAAGGCATCCGGCAGCCAGAGCAGTCTGCTCTCCACCCCGAATTCCTCCCGATAGAAACGCTTGCCGTGGATCAGCTGGCGGATCAGGCTCTCGCCACTGCTGATATTGGTATCCGGCTCCACCCATGAAGCCCCATCGGCAATCCACTGCCCGCACTCAATGGCTTCCAAAATCTGCGCATAGAGGTCCGGGTAGTGTTGCTTGACCATCCGGTAAAGATAGGGCTGGCTCTGCAGGAATTTATACTCAGGATAACGCCTCATTAAGGCCAGTTGGGTGCTGAAGGTCCGCACGCATTTGCGTTCCGTCTCGGCCAGCGGCCAGAGCCAAGCCACATCAATATGCGCGTGCCCAAAGCCAACCATTTCCGGCGTGGTATCGCCGTTATGCTTCGCCAACAGCGGTCTGAGCCGCTCCCGTGCCGCCGCCACAGTCCCCAGCATCTCCATCAGGTCCGTCTCAAAATTGATGATTACGGTGAAGTCCTTCAGTCCCTCATCAATCTCCATCAAGCGCAGTGATTCGGGGTCAATATTTTCGCGGATATCCCACAGCGTTTCAACATCCATCAGCAGTTGATAGACCGGCTCCATCCAGATCCCAAAATGACTTTGCCCCAGCTTACATTGCTGCGCGGGGGGTTCCGGCACAGTTTCTCGGTCAGGCGGCGTTGGTCCGGCGTGCCATTCCCGCGGGCCGTGCCCAGCATAGGCTTCCAAAACAATTGAGAAGGTTTCCCCAGCCTGGGCGGAATTCGTCAGGACGATCGCCTTATGTTGGTGGTCAATCGCGCCGGCATATTCGCCGTTGACATAGACCACTGCCTCGGCCACGGTGTCGGTCAGGATTGGCGTCACCTTGCCGTCGATGATCTCGATGATCATTGTCGGCTCGATTCCCACATCCGGCATCAGGGCGATCATCTGCCCCTGACCAAATTCTGGGATCGTGATCTCACCCTGGAACCAGCCATATTCCCATTTCGCGCCCCATGGCGTCCCCGGTGCAACCGGTTCAAAGGTCAATTGAGCTTGCGCCTCGGCCAGCGTCAGCTGGTCCAGGGTGAAAGCCGCCTCCAGTGTCAGCTCGCCCAGCGGCTGATAGAGGTGCTTTGAAATCTCCTGCCGCCAGGCCATAATGCGATGACGCCATTCTAAGTTAAGTGCCATAATCCAGCCTCTTTAATCCGTCTTCTTAATCACCTTATTTCCGCCGGTTCAGATTGGTCCGTTCGCCAATCATCCCACCGTTGTATCCACCCAAAATGGCGATCGCCGCCACAAGCACCGTCAACAAACCGGACTGGTACATGATGACCGTGATCACAATCAAGGACACAATCGCACCATACACACCATAGGTTGGCCCGCGCTGGTCATTGGCCAGCAAGGCAATGCCATACCCTATCAGGATCGTGATCATGAACTCACCCAGCATCAGCGCTATGTCCAGCCCGTCAAACACGCCCCCGCGCTGAATCAATACTGCGTTGACCGCCATGAAGAAGAGTCCCGTCAACACCAGATTCAGAACCATGGCAAGGATCAAAACCCAAAGCTTCACTCCGCGTGGGTCGAATAACTTCAACAAGAAATTCATTTTCAACTCCTCAGCCTGATTTTATCTTATATCAGAGAAAACAATACGTAAATTTCAAGTCCCTGACCAATAAAAAAGCTTCCCGGTTAAATCACGCCAGGAAGCTAATAATTATCCAGGAATCCATCAATCGCCTAAAATGGTTCCCACATGCCGGGCGCTCTTGATCCAGGAATGATCCAGCGGCACTTTTTTCTGGCGACCCGCCACATCCTCCAGCGAAACGCAATCCGCACCGCCGTTGCGATAGCCTACCATGAAGCCAAACTGTTCCTCAGCGATCAGGTCAGCCGCCCGCGTGCCCAACTGGGTTGCCAACACCCGGTCACTTGCTGAAGGCGCACCGCCCCGCAGCAGATAGCCCAGAATCGTGATCCGGCTTTCCAGCCCGGTGGATTCTTCCAGCCGGTTGGCCAGCAAGAGCGTCTGGCCGCCATATTTTCGCTTTAGGGCTTCCAACTTTTGAGATATATCTTCTTCAGCGCTGCTGGCATGCTTCTTCTGGTCTAGTTTGATCGAACGCTCAAAGAATGCCACCAGCTCGGATGATGTTGCCCCTTCAGCCACTGCCACAATGCTGAACATCTTCCCCGCCTGGTTACGCTCCAGGATCGCCTTTGAAATTTTGTCAATGTTATAAGGGATCTCGGGAATCAGGATCACATCCGCGCCAGCAGCAATGCCCGCGCCCAGTGTCAACCAGCCCACCTCGCGCCCCATGATCTCCACAATGATGATCCGGTGGTTGCTGTTGGCCGTACTGTGCAGCCGGTCAATCGCTTCAGTGGCAATGTCCTGAGCCGTATCAAAGCCAATGGTGGTATCCGTCATCGGGACATCATTATCTGCCGATTTTGGCAGGGTGAGGACATTCAGCCCAGCCTGTTTGAGCCGCAGCGCAGCCACCTGGGTCTCGCGCCCGCCAATGCAGACCAGCGCATCCAACTTATTTTCCTTATAAGCGTCCACCGCATAATCCGTCAAGTCCAGCGTTTCACCCCCCTTCCCCATCGCCTGGGGAATCTCGCGGCTGGTGCCCAAAATCGTACCGCCAGCCGTGAGGACGTTCGAAAGGGCATCGCCGCTCAGGTCCATGGTTCGATTATCCACTAAACCGCGGAAACCGTCCCTGAATCCGACCAGTTCCATCCCATAAGTGTTTCGGGCGGCCTTGCCAAACCCGCGAATCGAAGCATTCAACCCGGGGCAGTCGCTGCCTGCTGTGAGAATACCAACCTTATCAGCCATTCAGACCTTCTTTCAATCAGGGGGTGCTGTCACCCCCCATTATACCCAGCCTTCAGTTGGATTCTGATTAATTTTGGAAACCGGTGAGAGTTTTAACTTCCATTAAGGCATACCGAATGAAATCGCGCGTGTCCCGGATATTTTTCGGGTCGGCTTGCTCATACACCCGTTGATACTGGTTCACCCGAGCACTGAGGGCATCGTCAATTAGCGGCACCCATTTGGGCGCTAAAACAGCCCTGGCCCAGGCTGCCCCGGTCTGTTTGGACTGCACCCGTCCGGTTGAAAGGGTATGCAGCATCCGGCAAAACATCAACACAGTGAACGCCTGGGCAAAACGGCTTGAAATCCGGTAGGTGCCCGACAGGATATCCCCACCCCACTCCCGCATCGTCCACCAGACCTCTGCCTTCAGGAAGATTTCAGGAATGCGCGGAATCCAGATCGAGGGTTCCGGCCCTTCGAGGATCAAGCCATATTCCCGCAGAACCCAGCGATTGACCAGGGTATTATCGTGGGTGGAGCGCTCAAAATTGAGGCTGCCATTATCCAGATACCAGAGCGGTTCATTGGTCCGGTTTAAATCCGACAGCACAGCTTTGGGAAAGTAAGAGCCTTCCAGATGCTTGGCCCAGTAATGATCCATCGTAAACACCCCAGCGTGGACGGCTTTCAGACTGTCCAATATCCGGGGATCAAGGTCCTTTTCAATAACGATCACAAAGTCAACATCACTGTAGGCGTCCCACCCGCCATGAGCAAAAGAACCCCCAAGATATCCACCCAGGAAATTCATTCCCAGGATAGGCCGAATGCCCTCCAATAGATGATTTAAAATGTTGTTCAACTCACGGTCAGGCACGGGATAATTAACTGCCATCCACCCTCCCTCAGTGTATGAAGTTACCCAACAACCCAGCTATAATTACATTGCCTCTATGATAAACCAAGGCAGTTTAAAACAAGGTGAGAGTTTTGGACACAACACGTCAGTCTCTAATCAAGAATAAAATTAATCTGGAAGGGAATTGGACGGAAGCCGAATCCCTGAGGATCCTGGCTGTGCTGGAGCGGATCAAAGCGATATCCGGCCGGGATATCCCCAGTGTGTTCAATGGTCAGGAGACCACCTTCCGCCACAGTGATCGTTCCGGTCGTGCCGGGCGGACCATCGGCGGCACCGTTGAGCTGGACGCTGAATGGACCGACTGGACCCTGGCCCACGAACTCGGTCACCGCTGGAACAACGCCTGGCGGCGTGCACCGGAACGCAACCTGCGCACGAGCCTTCAGGCTGGCCGATTGGAATGGCTCAAATCCGGCCTGCGCCGCTTTGAAAAATGGCTGGAGCGGTTACTCAGGAAACTGGGCCTCAAAACCCGGATTGATTGGCGGGCCCTCTGGTATCACCCCGGCAGCGCAGCCCCGCCCTGCGGCGCGGATCGCAACTTCAATGCCAGCGAGGATCTGGCGGAATGTTTTGCGGCCTCCGTCTTTCCTCAGTATGCCAAAGAACGGGCTGCCCGGGCAGCTAAACGGGTGGAAAAAACAAAAGGGGATTGGGATTGGGGAAAACTGCATCCAGAGTTCGGCACGACACCGCGCGGTCAGTCCCTCAACCGCCAGCTAAGGGCGATCGCTGTGATCGATCCGGACCAGCGTACCCAGGCATAAACCCGCCCGCGCTCAAATCGGTTCGCTGTCCTGCGCCAGTTCCTTCTCTGTTTTCAGGACTGCCCCCTCATAAATTCGAATCTTATAATCCAGCAGCAGCATGGTCCGCTGCATCTCTTTGATCCGCTCAGCCAGCAGTTCACGCTGGCCTTCTAAAATGGCTTTCCGCGCTTCAATCGTCTCGTCACCCTCCATAACCAGGCTGACATATTCCGTCAGCACCTCAATGGGCAGCCCGGTACTTCGCATATGCTTGATAAAATCAACCCACCGCAGGTCTGCTTCGGTATAATCCCTGTAGCCACCCACATTGCGATTGACAGGCAGGATCAAACCGATCCGCTCATAATAGCGGAGTGTATCCTGTGACAGATCGAATTTTTTACTGACTTCCCCAATTTTCATTGCTTACCTCACCAATTACCCTCAAACCCTAACCGAGTTCAATAAA
>Ga0209121_10000378_pt1 | contig 46791 bp, 65 predicted proteins | sample Cruoilmetagenom3_FD_187292 | JGI IMG/M metagenome (GOLD analysis project Ga0209121, IMG submission 187292) | Oil polluted marine microbial communities from Coal Oil Point, Santa Barbara, California, USA - Sample 3 (SPAdes) (version 2) | ecosystem: Environmental > Aquatic > Marine > Oil seeps ... | reverse complement strand
GTAAGATTAAGGCTGGTGATTTGGAGGTTGTAGCATTCTCGCCAGCGTTCTGTTTTAAAAAGACTCGTTCAGGTATTTCACTATGCTACCGAGACTTCCGTAAGATTGGTGAGGTTAATGACGATGGCTCTTATAAGCTGTCTGATAAGTTCTCTTTCCTAAATATGTTTATTAAGAAGCTTGAACAGGGGGCCGCATGATACCAACGGTGGCACAGAAACTAAACATGCCCAACCACAAGCTTAAGGCTGGTGCATTAGGTGTAGAGGTAGAGGTTGAGGGTGAGAACCTGCCAAACTTTGATAATGATGATTGGCGTACTGAGATTGACCACAGTCTTAGAGGTGAGTCTAATGAGTATGTTATGCGAGAACCACGCTCACTTGATGAGACAGTCACTTGCTTAAACAACCTTAAGGAAGCTTTGTCAAACTCTGCTTACTACGAGACACCAAGAGCAGGTGTGCATGTTCATGTTAATGTTCAAGAGCTTAACGTTGTGCATATGTATAACTTAATCTTGTCTACATACTTGCTTGAAACAATCTTAACACGTTATTGTGGGGCTTATAGAGAGGGCAACCTATTCTGCTTACGTGTTTGTGATGCAGACTACCAAGCAAAAGTTCTTGAAGAGTCTATAGTAAAGGGTAGTCTAAGACCACTTGCCTCTAGTATGATACGTTATTCAGCCTTAAACCTAAACTCTTTGAGTAAGTATGGCTCTCTTGAGTACCGAGCAATGCGAAGCACAGCAGACTTTGAAGTTCTTAAGGTGTGGTGTAATGTGTTGTACAACATGCGTGAACAAGCACAAACGTTTGAGTCACCACTTGATGTAGTAAGTATGGCACTGGAAGCTCCTGAGTCTTTTGTTTACAAGATGCTTGGTGATTGTGCTGGTGAACTTCTTAATGATGTTAATATAGTTGCAGAGCTTGAGGTTGGTCTTGAGTATGCACTACCTATTGCACACGCTGTTGATTGGAACAGCTTTAATGAACAAGTTATTGGTGGGTTATCTTTCCCATCTAATATTGAATGGCCTGATGAGCCTATGGAGGATTTCTAATGTCTTTATTTATATATCCATACAAAGCTGGAAGTAAGTCTGTTAAGGCTTTATCGGAGGAGTTAGATGCAAAACGTATTAGACGCTCTGCTAGCCGCTTTGCAGGGGATGAAGAAAAGACGGTTATTAATTGGGGTTGTACTAAGCTACCTGATGAAGTTAATAGTTGTCGCGTTATTAATACGCCTAGTGCCGTTGCTGTTGCAGCTAATAAGCTGGCATTCTTTGACAGTATTTTAGAATACAACAATTATTGCGGTCACGATGAAGCTGTAGCGGTTCCTCAGCACACTAAAGATAAGCGAGAAGCTCAACGTTGGTTGTACTTAGGGCGTACTGTTGTTGAACGTCATGAATTAAGCGGGCACTCTGGCGCTGGTATTAAGATTAAAACTGGTGAAGATGTTTTAGAAGATTGTCCACTGTACGTAATGTATGTTAAGAAGAAGTCTGAATGGCGTATTCACGTACTTAATGGTGAAGTTGTGGATGTACAGCGTAAGGCTCGTGACCGTAGTGTTCCAAATGAGCAGGTCAATTGGCTTGTACGTAACCATGACAACGGCTTTATCTATGCTCGTAATGAGGGTGTTGAGCCACCACACCAAGTGTTAGAGCAAGCAGTACGTGCTGTTCAAGCTATTAACCTTGACTTTGGTGCTGTTGACATCATCTATAACGAGCACAATGAGTATGCAATTGTATTGGAAATTAATACAGCACCCGGCTTAACAGGCTCTACCTTAACTGGCTATGCTGAGCGCTTTAAAACAATGTTTGGAGATGGTGATGAGTGATTTTAAAGTTGGTGATAAGGTTCGAAGAACAGATATGGATTTGAGCTGTGTTGAGCCAGATATAGCTAGACGGTTTATGTCTGGGGAGGTGTTTACTGTTGTTGATATAGTGGGAACCCTCAACATGAAGCTGTCGGGATTACACTATAATTGGTCAAAAGAAAGGTTTTCTCTTGTAGAGGAAGACACCTCAAACTACTACAAGCATTACGATATTGTTATTGCTTGGATGCAAGGTAAGGTTATTCAGGTTAAAGACTCTATAGGGAAGTGGCTGACAGTTAAAAATTGTCACGATAAGGGGGTAACGATGTTGCCTACATTTGATAAAGATTTTGAATACCGTATTAAACCAGAACCTTGTCCTAAAGAAGACAAGTTAGAGTGCCTTGTTAACAAGCTTGAAGAACAGCTTAAAGAAGCACAAGGTCAACTTAAGGAACTCCGTAATGAGTAATTTAAAATATCAATTTGTTGAGTCATCTGAGCTTGAGAAGAATGCACGCTTTAATGAACTTCTTCTTAATCAGTGGGATGAGGTAGACGATAGACGTAAAACTTCTGAGCTTAATGTTCAGTGGCAATCTTATAAGGCAGCAGACGATAATCGTATGCACTTCTGGTTGCTTGCTATTCAATATGATGAAGAGGGTAATCAAGAAGACATACTTGGCTATGTGTCAATGTTCTTGTGCCCATCAATGCACACTGGGGAGCTTACTGCCCTTACGGACACTATCTACGTAGTTCAAAGCGCCCGTGGTACTGGCGTTGGTCGTACATTATTAAGCAAGGCTGAGGAGTATGTTACTAAGCGTGGCGCTTCTCATATGATGGTGACGTTTAAGAACGCTGTTAATCATGCTAAGCTAGCAGACCAATTAGGTTTGTTTAATTATGAAACTGTTTATTGTAAGCCCCTAGGAGAGAAGTAGTGGATAAAGATATTCTTGTAGCTGTGTACGGTAGCTTAAGACAGGGCTTAGGTAATCACCATGTTATTGGTCTTGCTAATGCTGAGCTGGTTGATACAGGTAAAACTGTAAACAACTACAACATGTACTCCTTAGGTGCGTTTCCTAGCGTCTCATTGGAACACAGCAGCCATGAAACACCCTTAGTAGTAGAAGTGTACCGCACTGATGAGCAAGGTCTTACAGGGCCTCTTGATGGCTTAGAGGGCTACCCAACTTTTTATAATAGGAGTCAGGTGGATGTTGTACTTGATGATAGTGGTGAGACGGTTCGTGCTTGGATATACCATATCGACGAAGATAAGACAATGCCTGTCAAGGATGGGGATTGGTTCAAGTACAAAACCAAAGAGTGAGGACGTTATGTATAGAGCAGGTCAAGCCTACACTGTGGGCATACGCTTCCCAAATACAATTAAGGTGTACTACTTTGCAACTATGTCAAAGCTTTCTGTTGGTGATTTAACAGAAGTTCGTAGTATATTTGGTGATGATGTTAGGGTTCGTGTTGAGTTTATAAAGGTAGGTATTTTACCTGAGGTTACAAAATGGCGTACTGGTGGTGTTGTAACAGAACAACAACACAGACAATTTAGGATTAAAAAGGAACATAAAATGAGTAATAAATTAACTGTGGCGCAAGTTCAGAATGCGCTTGAGGTTATACGTAAGTTACAACGTGATTTGAAAGATAAGACTAGTGGGGATATGTTTAACAACTACGAATTGTCTGTAAGTAAGCAAGGCTCTTTCATCCCCAGTGGTATTAGTTCTGGCGTATTACCTCAGTCAATCGTACTTAAGGGTGATGTTAAAAAGCTGGTTAATTTTGTATACGAAGATGATGCTAAGTCTCAAGCTCGTGAACGTTTAGCAGCACTTGAGAAAGAAGCTGCTGAGATTCGTAAACTACTTAGTTAAGGGTATTGATATGGATAAGTCAGGCTATGGCGAGCAGCAGTTGTACTTATGTGAGGTTGTGGATGGCACAAGTGTTCCAAGGGTTATAGACAGCTTTATAGCTGAGCAGTTTTTCATAAGTGATTGTAAGAAAGTTTATAATACAAAAACTACCTACCTAAGAACAACTAAGGTTAGGGGTATGGATACTAAAGATTTCCTTAAGAAAAGAAGTTAATTCCTAATAGGCATTCTTCGGAGTGCCTATTGTGATTTTAATTAAATAGGAAGAGTTATGCATAAGTCTGTATTAAGCCGATTGTCGGCTAAAGTTTCTAATAAGTTGCACACTGGCTGCCTGTACCACAAGGCCCACACAGGTACGCACTGTTTCTACTTCGGTGCTGTTGCTTGGGAGGCCCACGGTATGTATGGTATTGCTGCTGGCGTGTTGTTAGTTATGACCCTTGGTGGTTGGGTATTAAATTTGGAGTAGTTATGTCAATTATTATAGTTATGCTTATTGTGTTAGGCTTTCTAATACACTTTGCACGTAAGGGTAATATGGAGTTGGCAATACTGTGTGCCGTCATCAACACTGTGCTGGCTTTTATGGTGGAGTAATGTGGTACTCATTTGCTGTAATTTTTATTAGAAAATAATTTGGAGGTTAATTGTGTTAGTTTTCTTGTTTTACATTTTATTATTTCAACTTTTCTGTTGTTGTGTTGGTATTATAAGTGTGTATAAGCGCAAGCTTGGCATATTTGCCATTATGATGTTGTTTAATATTATTGGTACTATTACAATATTTATCATAGAAAACAAAGGGGGTGTGTTATAGGTCAATGTATTCAAAAAGTTAGGCATGAAGCTTGTGGTAGTCGTCAAGGCTTACAAGTGTTTGCCAGAGAAGATGGGGGTGTGGATGGCTATTGTTACTCCTGTAACACATATGTAAGGCACCCATTTGGTGATGAACGTAAGTATGAGGACATTCCTAAGAAAGAACGTACTGGCTTAACACCTGAGGAAGTTGAAGAACGCATAGCATTTATTAATACGTTAGGCGTAGTCAACTTGCCAGATAGAAAGCTAGGCAGTAAGTCTTTGGACTATTACGGCATTAAGATTGGGTTTAGTGAGGAGGACGGCAAGACTGTCGCATTCCACCATTATCCTTATAAGCTTGATGGCGAACTTAAATCTTACAAAACTAGGTTAGTTGAGGGTAAGCGTATATGGTCTACAGGCGACCAATCAGACGTTGATTTATTTGGTTGGGAGCAAGCAATACAGTCTGGCTCTGATAGGCTTATTATTGTTGAGGGTGAGTTAGATGCCCCATCACTTAAGCAAATCATAGACAGGTTCCAAGACGAGAAGTATAAGGACTACGCTCCTGCTGTATGTAGTTTGCCTCATGGCGCAGCATCAGCTTATCGTGACTTATCAAGGCTTGCTAGTAAAATACGTAAGCACTTCAAACAGGTTGATTTCTGTTTTGATAATGATGACGCTGGTAAGAAAGCTACTGATGATTGTATCAAGGTGTTCCCTGATGCAAGGGTTATTACGCTCCCTGAAAAGGATGCTAATGATTGTTTGTTGAAAGGTTGTGCTAAAGCTGCATTCAAAGCTGTTATGTTTAAGGCTAAGAAGCCTAAGAACACTCGACTTGTATGGGGTAAGGATGTTCATGAAGAGGCTAAGAAACCTGCTGAGTGGGGCTTGTCGTTCCCTTGGGATGGTCTTACAGCTATCACCCGTGGTTTGAGGTTTGGTGAGACATACTATATAGCCGCTGGTGAGAAGATGGGTAAGAGTGAGATAGTTAACGCTCTTGGCGCTTGGTTCATGAAAGAGCATAACCTGCCTTGTATGTTTGCTAAGCCAGAAGAGGCCAATAACAAAACCTATAAAATGGTGTTGTCTAAGGTTTGTGGTAAGGTGTTCCATGACCCTAAGGTTGCTTTTGATGAGGAAGCTTATGAGAAAGCTGGTCAGGAAGTTGCAGACCGCATCTGTATGCTTAACCTTTATCAGCACATAGGTTGGGAGACTCTTAAGCTAGATATACGTGCTGCTGCTGCGGCTGGTGTTAAGGTTGTGTTTATCGACCCAATCACCAACCTGACAAACGGCATGAGTAATAGCGATATTGACTCACATCTTAAGGGCGTGGCTCAGGAGGCTGCTGCAATGGCAATGGATTTAGATATAGCTATCTTCTTCTTTTGTCACCTAAACAAACCAGCTAAGGGTGCAACACCTTGGGACAGGGGTGGTAAGATTACCACAGATTACTTCGCAGGTAGTAGTGCAATGGCTCGTTCATGCAACTATGCGATTGGTCTTGAGGGTAATAAAGACCCAGAGCTAACTGCTGAGGAACGTAACATGCGTAAGCTTGTTGTTCTTGCAGACAGGGAGTTTGGTGAGGGCGGTACAGTACCACTGTATTGGAATAAAACTAACCATTTATTTACGGAGGCATAATGGATACTTTTAGGGCTGTTGGTAAGTTTAGTTGTGACGACCTTGACAAGGGTATTGTATCTATTTACTACAGGGGGTATAGTACAGACTACATAGCCAGAGATTTGGGTGTATCTGAGTATTATGTTATAAAAGTTATTGAGGATTTTAAAATCAGGACTGGGAGGGTATAATTATGTGTTGTGATAATCAAAGTGGTCAACCTTGTGATGGTGAAGAGGGAGAGTGTCCTGATTGTGGGGCACTTACCTATGGCGGGTACTCAGCAGAAATATGTGGGTATAGCCCTATCATGTGTAATACATGTTTGGACGCTCCTTGTGACGGTAGTTGTTAAGGGGGAATAATGATTCAAGTTGAACTAGGTCAGTCTGGCGTTATTTTTGATGCGGAGGTGAACAGGCAAAGGCAAGGGTCTTTATGGAGAGCTTCAACAAGGATTGGAAGTGAGTCCTTTGTGGAGGCCACTGGCAAGACACCAATGGATGCAATACGCAATCTTAAACAAAAGTTTTTCGAGGAGAGTTAGTTGTCATTTCAACAAATAGAAGACTTCTACGTCAGTGAGCGTAAGCTGCTGCTAAAGAAGCTGGCTAATCGAGCTGGTACACCAGAGAACGCTGAGGACATTTTACAAGAGTCCTTTGAGCGTGCCCTCAGGTATATTTCTAGCTTCGACCCTGAGCGCCAAGAGTTAGGTGCTTGGTTTAATACTATCATGAACAATACGCTAAAAAGTTTTAAGCGTGATGAACGTTCTTGTGGTACTTACGTAGAGTTTGATGAGGAGTTAGCTGAGACAAATGAGATGTCTCAAACAAGTGAAGATACTATTAACAGGATTAAAGAAGCTATTGCTGACAAGTCTGGTGATGATAGAACAATCTTACACTTATACTTCATTGAGCAATACAAACCAAGAGAGATAATGTGCATACTTGACACTAACAGTAAGCGTATTAACTACATTGTCAATGTGTTTAAGGCAGAAATGTCTAACCTGTTTGATGAGGAGGATTAATGAAAAGAAAAGCGTCAGGTGATGTATTTGATATTGAAACTGATGGCTTTGATTACACTAAAATCCACTGTATAGCAGTAGACAACGGCAAGAAACTTGGAGCAACCTGTTCTTATGACATGATGAGGAACTACTTTAGCAATGCTACGCTTCTTGTTGGGCACAACATTTACAGGTTTGACATACCTGCTGTTGAGAAAATGCTTGGCATTAAGATAAAAGCAAAGCTAGTAGATACCTTAGCACTGTCTTGGTATTTGGAACCAACAAGGTTAACACACGGGCTTGAAGACTACGGTGTTGACTTCGGAGTTCCTAAGCCAAAGGTTACTGATTGGGAGGGGTTATCTCCTGATGAGTACAAGCACCGCTGTAAAGAAGACGTGAAAATCAATACCACCCTTTGGGAAAAACAATGGGCTAAACTACTTAGGATGTATGAAACTGAGGAAGAAGCTTGGAAGTTGATTGATTACCTCATGTTTAAAATGCAGTGTGCTAGGGAGCAAGAGGCAAGAGGTTGGAAGCTAAATGTACCTAAGGCAAAGGAACTTAAAGAGAGGTTAACAGCGCTGCATGATAATGCTGTTGCTAAGCTTGAGGAAGTGATGCCTAAGGTGGCTGTCTATACCACTAAGACAAAACCTAAGAAATGTTATAAGCAAGATAGTACGTTAAGTGCATTAGGTGAGAAATGGTTTGCTCTTCTTAAGGAGCATGGTTTACCAGAAGACACTGAGGAAATGTCTTACATATCTTCTTATAATGAGCCAAATGCAGCCTCAGACCCGCAGATTAAGGCGTGGTTAGCAGGGTTGGGTTGGGTTCCTTGTACATTCAAATTCAAACGTAATAAAGATACAGGCGACTTACGCCAAATACCACAAGTACGTAGAAAGAATGATGACAATGAGCCAGAACTTACACCAAGCGTTGAGAGGCTATGTGAGGTAGAGCCGTCTGTAATATTCCTTAAAGAAGTTGGTGTTATTAAGCACAGACTAGATGTAGTTAGTGGCTTCTTAGAAAACATGGATAGCAACGGATTTGTACAAGCTAGGATACAAGGATTTACCAATACGCTAAGGTTTAAGCATCGGGTAGTTGTTAATCTTCCCGGAGTTGATAAACCTTACGGTGAGGAACTAAGGGGTTGTTTAATAGCGCCAGATGGTTATGAGCTTTGTGGCTCTGATATGGCGGCACTAGAAGACAGAACTAAGCAGCACTTTATGTGGGAGCATGACCCTGAGTATGTTGAAACCATGCTTGAAGAGGGGTATTGTCCTCATGTTGATATTGCTGTACTAGCTGGCTATCTTACACCAGAGCAAGAAGCAAGACACAAGACGGGTGATTTCATAGACTCCGAAGATAAGAAGATTATCAAAGCTGGTCGTAAGACAGCTAAGCCAGTTAACTACGGAGGTGTTTATGGACAAGGGCCAGAGGGATTGGCTCGTGAAACAGGGATGCCTCTATCTCAGGCGAAAGCTCTTAATGAGATATACTGGCAGCGTAATTGGTCTGTTAAGGTGATTGCTGAGGAGCAGGTTGTTAGGACGTTCTCAGGTCAGAAGTGGCTTAAGAACCCTATTAGTGGATTTTGGTATAGCTTACGTAGTGACAAGGACAGGTTCTCTACGCTTAATCAGGGTAGTGGTGTATACTGTTTTGATATGTGGGTTATGGAACTTAAGGCCAAGGGTATCCCCCTTATAGGTCAAATGCACGACGAAGTTATTGCCCTTATTAAAAAGGGTAGGCAAGAGAAGTGTGTAGCTGCATTTAAAGATGCAATCAAACGTGTTAATGATAAACTTAAAATGAATCGGGAGTTAGATATTGATGTTCAATTTGGCGAGAGTTATGCAGATATTCACTAGTAATGTGGATGGGCTAACTAAAAAGTATAGAAAAGAAAGGGACGAACTTGACCAAAGCTATGTTAAGGCTCTTGGTGCAAGGTTAAAGGTTAATCATGATGTTATCTCTGGTATTAAAAAGGTGGAGGCATCTTGTGCTAAAGAGAAACTGGAACGCATTGAGGAGAACCTTAAGGCAGAACAAATCTTAGATAGTATTGCCAATGGATAATGACTTAGAAAGTTTTGTAAGGTTTAATTGCTGCAATCAAATGGGGGAGCGTGCTAAGTTTATTGAGATTATTCAAAGCTTAGAGGCTCTTGTAGAAGAAGCTTATGAAGAGGGTTATGAAGACGCCCATTGCAGCGACGGCGGCTCAGATTTCCAAGCTTCAATAGTTAAAGAACAACTAGATGAACTTAAAAAAGAGGTAGAATAACTATGGGATTAAACGCTAAAAAAGCACCTAAGCCTAAAAGCAATAGCAACAAGGTTCAACAGCCACTGATGGAGGTTGGTACTGAGGAAGCTCGTGTTGTTGGTATTATAGACCTAGGTTTGCAAAAGCAGCGCCCTTACAAGGGTCAGGAGAAAGCCCCTATTCGTATGATTCGTATTACATACGAGTTTCCTAATCTATTCATTATAGATGAAGAGGGTAATGATGTAGAGGATAAGCCACGTTGGTTATCTGAGGAAATTCCTTTCAACAACCTTGATGTTGACCTAGCTAAATCAACCAAGCGTTACCGAGCTATCGACCCAGAGGACACTTGTGATGGTGATTTCATTAAGTTGGTTGGTATGCCTTGTATGGTTACTATTGGTGAATACAGCTACACTAAAGATGGTGAATTGAAAGAGGGTAATGAGGTTACTAACGTATCAACTATCACTAAGCGTAAGGCTGACAAGCTTCCGCCTCTTGTAAACGATACACAAGTGTTCCTACTGGATGACCCAGATATGGAACTATTTGAAAGCTTCTTTGATTGGCTTAAAGACAAGATTAAGGGCAACCTAGAGTTCTCTGGTAGTGTTCTTGAGGCGCGTCTTAACGGTGAAGAAGAGCCTAAGCCTAATGACAATGAAGATAGTCAGGACGAAGAGGAAACTGAGGATGAACCTGATTCAAAAGGTGATGAAGAACCTACAGAAGAAGAGTGGCTCGACTAAGGAGAAAGATTTGGCTAGTAAGAAAACAATTGAAACTGGTATGTTTTGTACTGTTGAGACAAGCGACTACTGCCAGTACGGGGTTAAGCGTGGCAACTTAGTGTATGTCTATGGGGAGTTTATGAGCGCCCTTAGTGAGGAAGACCCTTACGCATTCCGTAAAATCTTCTTAGCTACTAAGACAGCAGAACGTCATGTAGTTGAATCTGAGAAGCCTTTCACAGTGGATGGTAAAAACCTCAAGCCTGTTAAGAAAGCTGCTCAGGAACGCTTACAGAAGATTCTTGAGGATGATTACAGTCAAGGGGGTAGTGATGGGTGTTAATACTGTTAAGTGGATGGCATTCCTCCTTTGGATGTTTGGTTGGATTCTTTCAGAGTTCTTTGCTCTAAGTGGCAACCAAATGTTAGTCCTTAAGTTTGACCTAGTTGGATATATGGGGCTAGCAGCTTTCCTTGTAATCATGGCAATATCGCCTAAGGAGTAGTTATTATGCGTGATATAGTTGGTAATATTATTAGGGAGGGGGATACAGCTTACGTGCTTACAACCCCACACTCAGGTAGCCAGTACAAACGGCTGTTCGCATCTGTGCTTATTAAAGATAAGTCAGACTCTTGTGGGCTGTTTAAGTGTAATGAGAACGGCAGGGAGGTTAGTGTTACTAGGGCCTCTGTTGTTGTTGCTAAGGAGTAATGTATTAAACCATTAATCGACGCGGACATTCTTGCTTATGAGATTGGGGTTCAAGGCCAATACATTGATGATGAGACAGGGGAAACCCGTATGCGCTCTTTTGATTATGTGGCTGAGAAGCTAGACGCTAAGATTAAGGATATTTGTGCAGCGGTTTGGGCAACTGAGCCGCCGCTACTATTCTTATCTTACAATAAACTCTTATTTAAGAATGACGAGAAAAAGAAAGCCAAGAAACTTAAGACAGTTGAAAGGAGGTTGGACAAATCAAAGGGCAAAGATAAGATTGCTCTTGAAGAGGAGGCCAAAGAACTTCAACCAGAGAAGTATGATGCTAACTTCCGTGAGGCAGTGGCTAAGAAGAAAGTGTACAAGGGTAATCGTAAGTCAGATAAGCCTCTACATTATCTAAACTTGGTAGAGTACATGCGTGGTAATTACGAATGTGTTATGGCCAAAGGGCTTGAAGCAGATGACCTGTTGGGTGTTTACCAAACAAAAGCTGAGCCATTATCAACAATCATATGCTCTAGGGATAAGGATTTAAAGATTATCCAAGGTATGCACTATGGTTGGGAGAGCGGCTTCCAGCGTGAGATTGGCCCTATGCAGGTTGATGAGCTTGGACATGTTGAGCTTAACAAAAGACGTAATAAAGTTAGTGGAACTGGCTTAAAGTTCTTCTATTCGCAAGTGTTGACAGGGGATGTTACTGATAACTACCCCGGATTGCCCTCATGTGGCCCTGTGAAAGCATTTGACCTGTTGGATAATACCAACACAGAGGGTGAGATGTTTGAGGCTGTCTTAGGAGCTTACAGAGACACATACCTAAAGTCGCATGGAGAGGAACACGACTACAGAGCAGAGATGCTTGAGCAGTGTAAGCTGGCTTGGATGGTGTGTGAACTTACTGACGATGAGGAGATAGTTAATTATGTTATGTTTGATGAGAGGTAGTCACATGTATTACTTATTACAAATACAAACATACGGGAGGATTATATGCCTTTAAACAAGAGCCTACCCATAGAGGCGCTCTTAAAAGCAGGGCTAGAGGAAAAGGTTAAGTCTTCTGTCATTAAGAGGATTGTTGACAAGCACATGGCTGCTGCACAACAAGAGTTGGAGAACATCCTTAAGGAAGAGCTTGCTGGTTTTTGTATTAAGAGTATAGAGCATTTTAGAGACCTTGCCCAAGTAACTGACGACTATATCATAAGGGCTTACCTAAATGAGGAGGAGTTGGACATTGGCAACAAAAAATAAAGGAGGGCGTCCCAGTGGTGAGAAAACTAGGTGTTCTGGTCAGTGGACTGAGGCCAGATTTAACAGCTTTATAAAAGGAAACTTAAGGCGATGCACAATGAAGTGGGGGCCGATTGGTGAGTGCCTTAAGCTTGCTTCAACTAGGCGTGGCTTTAAAATGTGTGCTGGCTGTAAGCAGGAGGTTCCTGTATCTGTTAAAAAGGATGGCAGTAGGCGGCGTGTTAAGAATGTACACGTTGACCACATTAAGCCAATCATAGACCCCGCAGTTGGGTTTACCACTTGGGACGACTGTATAAACAGAATGTTTTGTGAGCTTGATAACCTACAAGTATTGTGTGGGGATTGTCACGACAAGAAAACCGAAGAAGAAAAACTAATTGCTAAGCAAAGAAGAGAGAGAGAAAAGAATGGACAATAATAATTCGTACAAAGGCTATTCACTTTTCAACGATGTTGAAGACACTAAACTTCAAACTTGGAATCGTGCTGTAACTATGGCCAATATCAACGAGAAGTTTAATGAGAAGATGGCAAGAGAGTATGCTGAGAAGTTCTCTAAGGGCGACGCCACTAAAATCTTTATGATGTTGCAATACATCAAAGTAAGGGGTGCTGAGGTAGTTCGAAGAGAAATGCTAAGCGGTAATACATTTGCTGATTCAGCTTCAATCCACTAAGAGGTAATTATGACTAAACCAGAACAAGGGGCTATGCGGTTTAATACTGACAAGTCCCCTTTGTCTATGGTTCTTGAGGCAAGGCACGCTTTAACAGGTTGTGCCTCTGTCTTACAGTTCGGGGCAAAGAAATACGCAAGGGGTAATTGGCACAAAGGTCTTAATCATACAGAGATATGCGACAGCTTGGCTAGGCACATGTCGGCTTTCTTAGCTGGCGAAGACATTGACCCAGAAAGTGGCCTTAGGCATGTTGACCACATGTTGTGTAATGCAATGTTTTTAGCTGAGGGTGTACGTACTCACCCAGAGTTAGATGATAGAAGTAAGGAGCTTACACAAGAGAAAAGTGTTATGACAATAGCAGGTATTAAATCAAGTGAGTATGAGGAACAAATGATATGATATATTTATGCAGTGTATATAGCTTAAATGCTAAGACTGATAGTGACAAAGATAAGAAGATTCGTGAGGAGCGTTACCTAAGGGTGATGGAGAAGACTAATGAACTGCTTAAGGGTGGTTTATGTGTGTTCTCACCTATTGTACATTGTCACCCAATGGCAAATATCTATGGGCTGCCTAAGGACTTCTCTTTTTGGGAGAAACTTGACAAAGCTTACATAGATGCTTGTGATGCTGTTTGGGTTCTTATGATGAAAGGCTGGGAAGACAGTGTTGGCATAACTGCTGAGATTGAATACGCCAAGTCAATTGGTAAAACTGTTATTTATATAGACGATATTTAAGGGTTATTATGATATACCTCGCACTAGCAAGCTTTCTATCGGTGTTCTGTAAAGGATTCCAAAGTCAGAATATTATAGGCGGTAAGTTTAAAGCTGCCTTTGTTGTCTCATATATAATGGCGATATTGGATGTCTTAGTTATTGTTGAGGTTAGTAAGAATGCAGATATGGTGTCTGCTATCTATGTCGGACTAGGGGCTTCATTAGGAATTGTTGCCTCTATGTTTGCATATAGAAAAATACATAAGGAAACTTAATGAGAAAAACAACAGAGAAGCAAGAGCTTGCTGTTTGTGAACTTAAACTAGCTGGTGCCAAGCACAGGGACATAAGTGAGGCTGTATTTGGAACGCGCTCTAGGGCGTCTACAGTGCATTATATATTAAAGAGAAGAGGATTGGTAGGGGGTGGTGAAGAAAGGCCCTCTAAGAAGCTTACAGCTCCAAATATCCTAACATTTGATATAGAGACAGCACCTTGCTTAAGTTATCACTGGGGATTGTGGCAACAGAATATTGGCTTAAACATGACTGTCCGAGATTGGGCTGTTATATCATGGTCTGCTAAGTGGCTTGATTCTGATGAAGTGCTTTACGATGACTGTCGTGGGTTCTTTGATGGAAGTGCAAGCAGCATCTTTAATGAGATTGACGACCACGACCTAGTTGTTGGCATATGGAACTTGCTAGACAAAGCTGATATTGTTATCACGCAGAATGGTAAGAAGTTTGATGTTCGTAAACTTAATGCTAGGTTCTTAAGGCATGGCCTACAACCACCAAGTTCTTATAAGCATATTGATACATTACAAATCGCTAAGCGTCATTTCGGGTTTACTAGCAATAAGCTTGAATACATGACCGATAAATTTTGTGTTAAGTATAAGAAGTTGAAGCATGGCAAGTTTCCGGGGTTTGACCTTTGGAAAGAGTGTATGATTGGTAATGAAGCTGCTTGGGAGGAGATGCGAGAGTACAACCAGTATGACGTATTATCTCTTGAGGAACTAGCATTCAAGCTTGCACCTTGGTCTAACCAAATTCCTAACCTTGATATGTACCACAATGAAACAGACAACGTTTGCTTCTGTGGAAGTACAAGTTGGACGCACAGTGGTTATGCTTATACAAACCTAAGTAAGTTTGATAAGTTTAAGTGTGATAGTTGTGGGGCTGAGAAACGTGGCCGTGTTAACCTGCTTTCTAAGGAGAAAAGAAAGTCCTTAAATATGAACGTCTTATAAAATAATTAAAATAATTTTGGGAAAAACACCTAAAATCGGAGTATATAAGGTGTGCCTTAGGAGTTTTAGTAAGGGAGTATTTGTATTAAGACAAGGAAGTCTTAGGAGGCTTATCTTATTATTTTATTATTATAGGTGTTGTATTGAGCAGTTTAGAAATAAGTCCTGATGGTTACACTGTTAGACGTAATGGGGTGGTTATGAAGAAGCCTGATTATATGTCTGATGAATACTGGTTTAAGTATGAAGCGCCTAGGTGTGGTACTGAGGTTGGTAACAAGGGTTATCTATTTGGACAAAAGGCAGATATGCCTAAGTGGGGTGAAGATGAGCGAGGAGACGGATGTGACGGAGGGGCTTGTGCAATCTAGTGTTGTCTCTTTATTGCCAGACCCATCTGACTGTGTAGAGCAGGGTGTGTTAAGCAGACTTGAGGACATCACTAAGATAGCTAAGGAGTCTGGTGCTGAGACAATTGCAATAACCATGACTTGTGCTGATGGTACTGTTGTTGACTGTTGGTATTGTAACAAGGATGTGTACACTCTAATAGGAGCTATGGAAGCACTTAAGCAGAGATTTATTGATTCAAAGATTGAGTTCAGTTAGAACAACCTTGGGGGTAGGCTTAGCGGCTTACCCCCTCCTTTTTTTTGCGTTTACTTAGGCTCAAGCCGAATAAGATTATCGTTCATTAGTTTCATCTCCTTTAGTATCTCATCCATTGTACGCTCAAGCCTATTCTGCGTCTTTTCAATACCCTCCTGCCTAGCCTCAGTCTTAACAATACTCTCCCTATTATTATCTACTTGACGCTGTAGTGAGGAGTCATAGTTAGACAACTCTTTCTTATTATCCCTAGCAGCATCCAACTTAGTTTCAACTACAGCAATGTCGCTCTTAACATCTACATAAGCAGCTACACCGCCCCCGCATACAAGTAAAGAAGTTAACAGCAACCCTACTGCCTGATAACTAACACTTACTGACATAAACACCTACCTTGTTATTTAATAATCCATACTGACGGGTCATACCCAACCATAGTAGCGTTAACACTTCCAACCGTTGCTAGTTGTGTGGCACCTTGTGATTTATTTGTTAGGGGGATTTCGTTAACAACAACTCCACCTGAATCTCTAACTCTAAACATCTTAATTGTCCCGCTACTATTCCTTGTATAACTAAACCTAGCAGCTAGTATACCTACCATTGTTAACCCACCACTGGCAATACACTTAATTGTGTGAAACACATTATCGTACGGCAGCATGCTTGAGAGTTCGCCGTCCACAAGTACATTTGATATGTATCCGCTTGAACCTGCTTGTATAGCCTCACGCGAGGCAAAGAACAGTGACGTATCAGAGTTATCTTCACTAGTAAGTACATATTCAGTGCTTGATTGATTTGAGCTATCGTACATTAAATCCAACTCTATAGAGCCGCCGTCAGGCACTGTTATCTCTTCTGTTAGCTGCCAATACTGGTCGACACCATTCAACTTAGCCACGTATTCAACACCAATCAGCCCACTAACATAACTCTTAAAACCCCCCGCCTTAGATAGCCCCACATTAATATTAGTAGTGCCATACAGGTCAAAGAGGTTTGCTTGTATTCTCTCATTAATACTTCCTGTATAACCCTGCTCACCAAGCTTATCCATAATTTTATTATTAACAGACACTTACTTCACTCCTGTTCTCATTGTTATAATAGCATCCATAAAACGCATGAACATACGCCTAAGGCCAAGCTCACTGATAACAATTCCATACATAATATACTGGAACCACTCAGGGGCGTCCTTAAAGTTTTCAAATCCTTGCGCTACATAAGGTTGTAGTGGTGGAATGAACATTGCTACATACGTACCTAAGAATGTAAATATAACGAAGTTATCCATATAGGTTTCGTTCTTATTCTTAACAGTAATCAAGTCAATATCATTAGCCGCCTCAGCGTCTTTCTCAGCGATTGTAACCTTACTCTTAGCCTTAGCTACAATAACTTCTGTATCTGCCTCCACCTTAGCTGTGGCTTGCTTATTCTTAGCATCCAACCAGCTCTCACCCATACCAAATAACTTACCTAATATTAAACTCCACATACTACCCCCACCTACCAACTGTTTTCCTCACATCGATATGAGTGAACGTGTTATATCTACCAATACCATACTTACCATCATACTTGTCAATCAAGTAAGCATGAACCTCCTTAGGTGTCTTACCACGTACAACTATATCCGCAGCAATACCCTCTTTATGTTTAGAACCCTTAGAACCACCAACCCTGTCATTATGCTCCTCACAACGACAAGCAGAATTAATTACAATAGGCAGTCCAAAATGTTCCCTAAGGTCTTGTAGCACAGCTACGAGTTCAAGACTTACGTCATCAAACCCACAGCCACACTTACAAGCAAACTCCTTACGACTAAAGTTTGCTGTTAAATCTCCCATTAATTATCCCTCATGTTGTTTTTAATCTGCTCGCTAATAGATTTTGTTTGTGCATTATCTGCAAGACCTAAATCCTTAACAAAGGAATCAACATCACTCTCAGACCAATTAAGCTCCTTAGCCTTACTAATAAAGCGCTTCATAGCAGGGCCTACTGGTGCTGGTGCATCAGGCTCACCACTTGCAGAAACTTCTTCATCAGTTGTTACAGAAGCCCCAGTAAAGCCGTCAACCTCTGGCTTGGTTTGTGGGTCTGGTTTGTCTGAATTATTGTTAGAAAATCTTTCGGGCAATTTACCTAACACAAAATACGGAACAGCTTCTTGTGGTGTCATGTCAGAAACACCAGATTCACTACGTACCTTTTCAAGCTCCTTAGGATTAAACGAATAAACAGCTAACATATTACGTAAGAATACAGCAGACTCAGGGGTCATGCCATCACCAGTAATAGTGTTTGGTTTTGGCGCTCGTTGTTTGCTACTTGCAAGCCTACTTGTTGGGGCTGGCGCAGAGCCTATTGAGAAATCAGTAGGAAGCGCTTGGTTATCAGCCGCATAGGTAGACAAGAAACCTTTCTTAAGACCTGATAAAGCTGTCTCATTAACACGTTTAGCCTTACCCTCATTAGCCTGTGCCCAAGCTTTATACCTATCACTCCACACAATAGCTGCTGAATCAGGGTTCTTCTGTACCATCTGCCCTACAACTTTCTGTGCTTGTGGTTCAGTAGCTGCCTTTTCTACAACTGTCTGAGCAAGCCTACTATTACGTGGGTCATTTACTACAGTACCTAAGGCGTATGCCTCGTTGTCAACAAGACTAAAGGCATCATCACTAGGAACCATAATCTTATCAAGAGCTGTCTTAGAGGCTTGGTTAAAGCTACCTTGTTGTTTAAACGCTTGTTTAAGGATTGGGTTTCTGTTTATTAAGCTTTGTTTAGCTTGACCCTCTTTCCTATTTACCGCAGCAATAAAGTCTTGTACTGTAGCTTGTCCACCAGCCTCATTAAGAATCTTAATAAGCCTATAGTCCCTAGTGGCCAAAGCCTGTATCTCAGCTTGGTCAGAGCTGTTAACATCTTGTATTACTTTCAGGTAAGAGTTGTCACCAATAAGCTGCTTGCTTGTTGCAGCCCACTCTTCAATCTCAGATAAGGAATCATCATACTCAGCTTTACCAATAAGAAGATGCCCTGAGTTAGGGTCGCGTACTTGAGAGGCTAACTCACCTTTTAATTGTGCCACTGTAGCGTCTATAGTGAACTCTAAGGAACGTTTGTCGTCAAGTGATATTGTCCCACCACCATTCTTCATAGCCCTCTTAGCGGCGTCCATAAGCTGCACACTCTTATTGTTCACCTGAACCTGTGTATTAGAAAACACAAGCTCACCATTATACTCCCTAACATCTTTCTGAGAATCAGCCAACACCTTAGCACTGGCTGCATTTTCTTCCATAGCAATACGTTTAGCAGCCTCTTCGTTAGAAACACCAAGACGAATAGCTTTCTCAGATACATCGGCTTGGTAAGCTTCCTCAGCTTTCTCTTGTGGGGTTTTCTCAAACACACCACCACTACCACCACCAAAACTTGTTTGGAACAGTGAGTCAGCTTTCTTAGCTATCCAAGGTGAATTAGCTTTAGCTTCATCTAATGCTGCCCTAGCCTTAGCTTGCAAGGCAGAAGACTTACCACCCTGCATCCTAGCTTGTGCAATATTACTAAATTTCTTTTTAAGGCTGTCAAGCTCCTGTTGACCAGCATAAGCAAAAGAGGCTTCTGTGGCAACATTAAGAACATCTGCGAACAGTTGCACGTTAGCGCTTTTGTTCACAGGTGCTGCTGGAGTGACAGATGAGTTTACTGTGCCCAGTTCAGGGCTGAATAGATTACCTGCCAAGATTATTTTCCTCTACATATTTTTGTCTAATAATACTAAGTTTGTTAGCACTGGTTGTTGATTCACTAAGACTACCATCAATAGCCTTTTGAAGAGTTTCTTCTTTAAAGTCCCTAGGTCTTGCTAGACGACTATGAACTAAATCCATAACTGCTTGTCCGTCCTGTTCGCCTAAAGAGTAAATATGGCGCTTAACAAAAGCTGCTGCTATTTGATGTTGTTCTACATCAGCCTCATCCTGATTTGTTACTGCGTTCTCCATATCATACATTAGAGCAATAAACCTTTCAGCTAATGCCCTAATCTTTTCATTCTTCTTAACGTCCGATTGCCTAAGCTTATATAGGTCGTCCATTTCTTGGCTACCAAAACCAACAGCCCTAGCATAGACATCACCTAATTCAGGATGAACCGAATACAAAGGTTGTCCGTCACTTGTACGAACCATGCCCTCTGACAAGTCCCAAGCAGCCAACCACTTACGAGAAGATGATGGTAGGTTAGCAATACTTCTTGCCAACTTCTCACCAGCGCTCTTAAGGGATGGATTAAGTTCTTCGTCATTAAGGTAGTCGTCAACAACAAGATTACCAAAGAATGCTAAGTTTGTTATTAAGTCAATAGCCTTATCACCAGATGTGAATGAAGCACCAAAGGCAGATTTAATAGCTGGTGTGTTTGTGTCAAGAAGCGCCCTACGGAAATCTTCTATAACATCAGCACTAACTGTTAAACGTCCTGAGATAAGAGCGTCAATGTCAAGCTCATGATTAAACATCCAACCAATAGCACCACGTTTAATTGTAATCAACTCTTCTGAACTAAGTTCAAGTTTATCAACCCCAACCATATCAAGCATTTGGTCTTGGAAGTGATTCATAATAGGAACACCAGCCGCCCCAAACAAGGCCATTTGTCCAACTGCAAGTTTAATCTTCTCTTTACCAGTGAAGTGACTACCTGCAATAGACTCAATGTATTTGCCGTAGATTTGTTTAAACTGTGTTGGTAGCGCCCAAATACCTTTCTGAAAGGCTGCTTTGTTAGCACCACTCATGTTCAACCTAAACTGCTCTGCCCTAGCAATAACTTGCTGCAAGGTTTGGTCGTTATACTTAAACGTCTTACCCTTAAGGTCTTTGATTTCCTCTAAGGCTGTGAAGAATGAGATACGCATGTTAGCTAGCTCACCCATCTTATAAGGCGTTTGACCTTTGTCAACTAGCCCACTAAAGCCCCTACGTAATACACCAGCATCATAAGGAAGACGGTTAGTGATACTTGAAGCATCAGCACTACCCCTTACAACACTCTCATACATACCAGACTTCTTCCAAAAGTTATAGTCACCAGCTAGGTTCTTCTCATCAATATCAAGGTCACTGCTCATCTTCCTAATAAAAGCTTTAGCAGATTTCTCGTTTGTTACGAAGTCTAGTGTTGATGCAACCAACCATTTAGGAGAAGCTTTCAAAGCTGCTTTAGGTGCAATACTTACAGCTACACTAGCACCAAGAAGCTGAACAGGTATTTGTACAACGTTAAACATACCAAGCGTCAAGTTAAATGTAGCACCCTTAAGGATGTCAACAAGTGACTTATCGTGCATGTGGTAGAAGTATTTAGCTGTACCCTCAAAACCTTTCTCATCAAACTTTTCACCTACAGCCCTAACCCAACTTTGCATACGTTGGTCTGTTGAGCTTGGAATACTTGACATTTCATTTACTTGGTCATAAGCAGCTAACAGTTTAGAACGACGTTGCAAACCAATACCGCTGTCTGCTATCTCACTCCTAAGAGCCGCCCAACCTAATTGTTTAGCTTTGTCACCAATCTCCGCATTAGAAGCAGCTTCATTCATAATACGTGTACGAGCTTCCATACGCCATTCAGATAGTGCAGCCCTGTCAGCAGTAATACCCATATAACGTTGGATTGAATCAAGTGCATCTGTACGACCACCCTCATCATACTTACCAGCCCACTCTAACTCGCTGCTCTTACGTTTACCACGTACAAGGCCACCATTAATAGTTAGTACATCAGAGTTGTCAACACCCTTACTAACCTCACGGTCAAAGCGAATGTCAAACTTAGATGGGTCAAAAGTATCACCAGCTTTCTCTGCTGCCTTAGCCAACCTGTTTAACCAAGCTTGTGCCTGTGTCTTAGTGGCTGCATAAGCAAGAGTTGTCTCAACATTTTTAATAGCGCCATTAACTACGATTTGTTTTTGGCCTTTAACAAACCAGTTAGCATCTTCCCTTAGTTTAGGTAAGTAGTTAGGTTGCCTATTAAGAACAATATTTGGAAGTTCTGATACATCACGTTTATCAACTAAAGCGTATTTAACTAAGCCCTCAGAAGAATCAAACCACTCTTGAGGAGAGCTTGCCTCAGACTTAACCAGTACCTTACCCTCTTTATAAGCTGCTTGTAGTTCATCTAAACCAGCACCTTTTAGTGTGCGCTCACCGTCAGCTATGATAGTATTATCAACATCAGCAGAGAACATCTTATAAGCTGTGTCAGGGTCGCCAGCAGGTTTTGCATAAGAAGTAATACCATCCTCTATACTAACTGCTTTAACACCCTTGAGTTCCATCTCACGGCGTAATACGTCATTGTTTAGGAAGTATGTATCATCAAGCACCTTACGAACACCAGTGAAAGCAATCCACTCATCCTCTGTTAACCTTTTACCACCAACACCCTCTAAAACTAAACGCTCGTAAGACGGTAACTCAGAACGACCATCCATCAACGTCAACATATCAGATACGTTAGTAAGCTTCTTAACATTACCTTTAACAGGTTTTAAAGCTTCGTCAATCGAATCACCTAAGCCTTTACCTATACGACCTTTTGCATACAACGTTGCCTCAGCAGCTTGTACGAAGAAGTCTCTGTCTTGGCCTGTTAATGTATTAGGACTAACAACACCACGTAATGTAGCACCTACGAAACCAGACTCTTTCTGCTTGAAGCCGTTTAAGTCGTCTAGTGTAAATAGTTTTGTTTCCCTTGTAAGGGTTGTTCCCTCAGCATCAACTACATCATACTCAAAGGTAACACCAGCCTTGCTTCTAAACACTTTGATGTTTTCAACATCATCGTTCTTAGCAAAACTCTTATTCATTGCAGACACTATCTCATCAGCATCCTTAGAATCAATATCTACAACATAACCAAGAACATTGTTAGCCCTATCTAAAGCCTCTTGTATGTTCTCTTTATGTGCGCGATACTTCTTCTGAACACCATCAGGAGCGCCTGTAAAGACTCCCTCTGGCTTAACTGGATTACCTACTGTAGCAGCATCAATTTGTGGTACACCAGCTTCCTTGGCTATTTTAGGGTCACTAGCAACTGCATCAGCAATCTTGCCAGCGGCCATCTCATCACCAGCCCTAGCTGTCCTGTTTAACACATTAACCGAACGTAGCCCCTTAAGAAGCCCACGACCAATATTAGCACCAACAGCCAATGCCTCAAACTTTTCTAATGCTTGGAAGCTTCTACTATTCTCATCCCTACCAAGGACACCCAAGGCGAGCATGATTTGTTGTAACTTGTTATCATCAACGTTTGTAATAACTTCTTTAAGGCGCTCATCAAACATAACACGCTCAGAAGAAGACAAGCTTGCCCTAAACTCAGCCACATTACTTATTGAATCAGAACTACCTAACCAATCCTCTAACCCTTGCTTATCGCCAAGTAGTTGTTGTTCTACGTCAGCAGCATTATAAGACTCATCAGGAACAGCCATCATACCAAGAATATCCCAACCTGTCTCATACCAAGCACGCTTATCAGCACCTTGCATAATTGACTGTAGGAATGCTGAATCAACAGCAATACTTTCACGCTCATCTTTAGTAAGTTTTTCACTTCCCTCTAAAGAGTCCACCCAGTTTAAGTGTGGAACTATCTTAGACTTACGTGCATCATCTAAATCTTGGAAAGACTTTCTAGCACCCTTGATAGCCACTGGCAATTGTTCAGGCTGCTCCATAGCCACTGTCTGTACGGCTTGCTCAATACGGCCAGCTTCTTTTTGTACATAAGTGGCTGCTGCATTATCTTTCATTTGTTCAGCAGAAAGGCTTGATGTATCTTCAACGGCTTGAACTAAGTCACCACCCTCTGAGATAACTGTCGCAGACATGTCAGCCACCAAAGCTTTCTTCTGATTCTTGTCAGCAAAGCCAGCAACATTTTCGTACATGTTCTCACCAGCATCTACCGTGTTAATACCTAGTTCAATATCTTCCATTACTTACCCTGACTAAATAGTTTATCAAAACCGCCCGTAGCAGAGAACGCCTGAGAGCCAACACTAGACAACACTTGTCCGTATCCAGCTTTCAGGTTAGCATCTGCTGCTTTGTTTTGCTCTGCTGTTATACCAGCCGCTGCCATTTGTTGTGAAGACACGTTTGCAAAACTTGATGCAACCTGCCCTGATATACTTCCAGTAGCCCCAATCTCGCCAGAGGAGCCAGACGTCCCAAGGTTCTCAGATATTTGTACTATCCTAGCCCTCTCCCGTCTAGCCTCCCTCGCTTGCTGTCTAAGGGCTGCTGCGTCAGCGTTCTTCTGGCTTGCTGTTTTAGTTTCTGCTGCTCTTTTACTGGCCCTTTGAGAAGCCTTGTTAGCATCAATTGTTATAGCTGTGCCAGCTACGAACGCCACTGCTGCTGCAATAGACATATAACCTCCTATACGTTTGTAGCAATACCTGTAAGCATAGACCACCCTAGTAGTTTACAATCCTTAGCAGGTTCTGTTGAAATCCTAAGCGACAACACCTTACCCTTGCCCCTCAGTTTATTCTTTGTTGTTATTGTCAAGAACCCATTATCGTAAGGGTCATTAACACCACTTGGCATATACAACCTTTTATAACGGTAGGCTTGGAACTCTTTACCCCATCTGTTGGAGTTAGCTGAGTTAGCCCAATCCCACTGAGCCTGAACCTTACAAGAAGATGGATTAGTTGGATAAAAGTCACCAAACTCATCTTCCTCAAAACCGTCCTCAGTGCGCCTAAAGTGGAACGTTACATAAGGAGCTTGCTTATTCCTTTGGTAATCACCACCACCTGACCAACCTGTAATTATGTGCGCCTCTGCATCTGTATCACCCCAATCTAAATAGGAGTCATCATTATAGTACGCAAAAGTGTACTCAATACCAGCGTCAATACCAGTTACAACTAGGTAATATATTTCCTTAGTCCTGCTTGTTGGGCTTGAGGTAGTGCTTACAACCTTATCAGCGCCTGATACAACATCCCTTGAATCTACAACAACATCAGACACAACCAAACCAGAGCGGTAAGGAGGAACTTCAAACGGGCAGATTACATTTGGCCTACCACTAGAACTTCCCGGAATTGTGTGCTTATAGAATGAGGGAAGTGCAATATCAAGAACCAGCTCAACACTATCATCTTCACCTGTCAGCCTGTTACCATAAACCCACCTAACTTTCCTTTCGTAAGAGTCATAAAACCCCTGACAAAACAGTTTGTTTGATGAGGATATTTCTTCATAAAAAGATTGTATCGTATCGGTAGTTATGTTTGTTGCAACCAACGCTCCGAACTGGTCATAGGTCACATTATAAATGCCGTCATAACCCCAGTACATAAAAGAGTTATCAACCAACACAACCGACTTAGCACCAGAACAACCCTTGTCGGTAACTTTAACAACCTTAGATTGTGTTGCTGTAAATCCGTAATCACTGCCACCTAAGACAGCCCAAATACCGTTTTCAGCAACCACCATAAGCGCACTGCCAATATTGACAAGACGTTTAATATTATAAGCGCCGTCTATACGCAGGAAGCCACCATCAGTATCTAACAGCTCAAAGTTGTCTCTTGATGTTGGGTCGCCAACTTGATGACACCTACCTAAGTCAGGTTTACTTTCTATAAGCTTACTAAACAACACGTAAGAAGAAAGCCTAGGTGAATACTCGTCACCACTAATAACCTCACCACTAAATCCAGAATAAAACACCCTACCAGCAAACTCTGATACACAAGTTGCACCTGTTGGGGTTCTGTCGGCAGGTATGTCAGCAGGGTCTAGGTTTCCATTATACTTAGCAGATTCGCTAATCAGGCTACTAAGTTGATTAAATCTATCTTGACCCCTATCCAAAGCATCTATAATAAAATAACCAGATGGAACAGGAAAGTTACCTGTCTGTGCTGAGATTAATACATCTGCAAAAAACCTGTCAATCAGCCTGTTATCACCATCGTTCGCATCAGGCAATATACCTAGTGACACATTGTCTGCGTAAGAGGGCAGTGCCCCAACACCACCAAAAGAGTTGTCAAGAGCAGGGCCAGTTGTCTCATTGAAGAATAATGTAATTGGGTCTGATAAAAACTCTTCATTACCAGAATACCTAAGTGCAGCCCACCCACTATTCCTAAGATTATAATTATGGACTGTCGTTGGAAACACTTCGCCCTTTATACGCTTACTTATGTTCTCTGGGTCGCGATAATTTATGCCGTTCTGAATGTGCTCAAGGCCAAATACATCACGAATCTTAAGCCTGAAAGTTGATAGGTTTATTGAACCACTCTTATACTCAAACACTTTTAAATTAGCATCACCATGAGCCATTACAAGAAGTCCATCTACTGTGGCGAAGTCAACATACACGCCTTGGTATCTATCCTCAAGCTGGTATGAGTATACTAGGTTGTTTGAAATAGGAAACTCATTAGCATTATAGAAATTGATTTGATAACCAACCTGAACAACTATAAACCTATTACCAGCAATACCACCAGCATTCTCCCAAGTGTACACAGAGGTAGCTGGCTCTTCACCAGCATCTGTTGCATACTGCCCATTCTCTAATGAGTAGTTGGGCTCAAAGTTCATACCTAACCTACGCCTAACTTCACCAGTTTTAGATAGTACAAAGTTATTTATATCTATTGCAGCGTTCTCAGGAAACGTTAGAGGACTAGCCTCTGTTACAAGGCCAGCAACGAATGTACTGTGTTCACTAGTCTGATTTTGCCTTGCCATTAGTTTTCTTCTCCGCTAGATGTCTGTCTATTGCAACCTTAGCAAAAGTTCTTGAGGTGTATTCACCCCTTAATTTTACTGGAACAGAGCCACGACCAATAGCTTTAATATTAATCATACCCATTGTACCATCATGCTCAAGCATGTAACCTTGATATTCCATTAGTAATCCTTTCTGAATGTTGTGTCTCTTCGACTTGAAGCACCTCTTCGACCGTAGTTTGGATACTGTATACCCCCCTCTACAGAGAACGCCTTGCGGGACAACCACCTTTGTTGCCTATCAGCCTTTAAGCTAGCTACACCATCAACAACCTGCTTAAGCTTAAACATTGCTGTTCGTTTAGCTTCTTCAACCAACGCTGAGAATGCCTCTGAGGGCAAGTCTGGCACATGGTCGTCAACAGACTCCCAAGTTGGCATTACATATGCCTGTGCTTGCACTTTTGATTGTTGCAGTGTTGAGTCAACAGTTTTGTCGTAAGAGTCAAACACTAAGTTTTTATCGTCAAAAGATGTGAAGTATGTTGGTGCTGTATTATTAAGTATTAGCAACTCTACGCCAGTGTAGTCTTGGATAACATCAACATCATCCTTATCACTGTTACGGTTGTTTGTAACCCTTAAGAAGTCATCTGGCTCTACCCACCTAACAGCTTGATAGACGCGCCTTGTCTCACCAGACTTGGCCTTATTGTAATTAATAAAGCAAAGCTCTTTAACATCTTCTTGTATTGACATGTGTGTTGGATAAGCTGCGTTACCAGAAGCAACTAAGCCAATAGAACGCCTTAAGTGAGGCCAGTTTCTATTTGACATCATCTCAAAGAAACAGGTCTTGACAATCTGAGCTACTTGTGTAGACTCGAAAGTGTCATCAATACTGTTTACTTCGTCTCCATCCATATCATTCAATATATCCTGTACTATATCCAGTAGTGTAAGTTTCATTAGAAATTACCTCCGCTAGACCTGCCAATATATACTTGAGGGTTTAAAACATTAATACTGCCAGCGTCAGTCTTGACAAAAATCTGTCCACCGTTAGATAAGAATGTAGAACCACTAAACACTGGAAATGCTATACTGATAACATATGGTGTTGTCTTACCACCAGAGGCAAACCTTGTTACAATAGGTACTGTTGGTGCTGCACCACCCCCAATATCAAGCTGGATTGTTATATCTGTTACAGAGCCAACCTCACTTGTTACTGGTATATCTATACGAACATCATAAGAATCACCAACATCTATTGGAGTAATCTTATTATCAGTTGTGTCCCAAAGCTCACTAACACCCCTAATCTGCCTTGGTAACTTACTGCTGTCACTTGCTGCACCAGAACCATTTATAAGCAACTTAGAGAATGTCGAGTTGAATGTTTGTGTAGCACCACTATGTACGTAGAACCCATAGCCACTTGGTAAGAATACCCAAGAAACTGTACCATCACCATTAGCCCTTAAGACAGCTCCCTCATCCGCTGAATCAACTCCACTAACTTTTGGCGTTTGCCAAGAACCACTACCTAAACCATCTGCTAGGTAAACTGTATTAGCTGATGCGCTTACAACCCCCTTAGGTTCGTGCAGTTGATTATCTGGGATATTTTTATGTTGAATATCTGCCATAAAGATGCCCTCCAAATACCTTAATCAACTTTTGAATATTAATTTTCATCGTATCCAATCCTTATTATTCCAAGTTTTGAGCCTGTGGCAATTAGCGCACAAGGTTTGAAGATTACTTGGTTCATTGTTTTCGTGGTTTCCATCTATGTGGTCAACATCCAATTGACACTTGTTCTTAGCAACAAATCCACAGACCTCACAAAAAGATTTTTTAAAATGCCTGCAAGCAGATGATTTATCATACTTATTTCGCAAATCCCTAGCTTTAGCTAGTTGCTTGTCTTTTGAATCTTTACTGTCATAACTTTCAGAATTATGCTTATTGCAAAACTTCTTATAAAGCTGATTACCGTCCTTGCCTTTGTTGCCAATCTTAGCAAGATTAAAACAACCTGTTACTTGACAAGTTGGTCTCATAGGGCACCCCAATAAAAAAAAAAGCTGACCAGAAAAACTGACCAGCCCTTTAAGCTAAGCCCCTTATGCAGGAGACTTAAGGTAGCGAATTGTAACAGTACCAGCCGTTGGGCCAGCAAGTACAACAGCACCTGTATTTGTATCTGCCAGTTCTACATCATTAAGAGCAGAACCATCAGCGGCTGAAATATCAACACCACCGATTGTCAGAGTTGTAATTGCACCTGTTGCAAAGTCAGACACCACCTCTTTAATGAGAGCGCCTGTTACAATAGGAAAGTCTGAGTTTAAGCCGTCAGCATCAACATTAATATTGAACTCACCGTATAAACCTGTTTGACGGGTAGAGCCAGACTGGCCACCTACGGCACGTTGGCCGTAATGATTGCTCACATCTGACGTTACATTGCTGCCATCGCCACTACCAAAGGCAGAAGTTTCATAAGACATTATTTATTCCTTATTCGTAGTCTGTTGCTGATGTAATGATTACACCAAGAGTGTCACGACGTTGTACACCAAAGCCGAAACGAGAACGTGTAACATACTCATCACGAGCATAATCCTTATTACGTTCACCCTCTACAGACGGCATACGACGCCATGCAGACATAACTGGCTTACATTGGTCATCTAAGATACACATTGCAATGTTAGCAACACCGCCAGTAATAGCAGTTGTACCATCAGAGAAGTCACCAACAGGCAGACGGTTAGATGTGATAACAGAGAAGCCGTGAATCTGCATAAGGAATTGTTGACCTCGTGCAAAACCGCCCTCAATAATCATCTTACCAAACTCTGACACATCTTGTGTGATAGTCACCTGATTAGATAACGCTGCTTCAACAATACTATCACAGATGAACACACGACCCTCTGACGGGACGTTAGCCTTATTAAAGGCAAGCTTCATAGCGATTAGATGTTTAAGCGAGAAGATGTTGTTAGTCTCAGCAGAAGCAATACGGTGAGCAAAACCATTAACTAAGTTAGGGTCAGCATTAACCTGAGCTGCTTGTGCAGTAGATAAGAAGCGAGTCTCAAAATACTCTTGAAGTGCGCGAGTAGACTCTGTAGAACGGGCAACCATTAACTGGTCAACCTGAGAACCGTCTTCACGTAGTTTATCACTTACTGACCAAGCATCACCAACGTAGTCGGTAATCTGCAAAGTAACCTCACCAGATTCAATTGGGTTGTAATCTAATGGAGTGTCTTCGGCAGCTTCTTGAATAGTAACTGAACCAACGGTTTTAATGTGTAACGTCTCACCAGAGCCAAAGTCTGATACATTACGATAGAACGTTTCTGGCAGTAAGCCATCATGTAAGTTTAATAGAATAAACGAACTGTATTGCTCTGCTTCAATAAACGAACGAGTGTTAGAAGTTAATTGCATTTATATTATCCTGTAATCCCATGTTTCTTGTAAACTTCCTGACGAACCTTGGCCAAGAACTCTAATTGCTCTTTAGTAGAAGCGCCCGCTAGTAAGCTTTTAGTAGGTGCTTTAAGTGGTTCATCATTAGTGTTGTTAGGTAAGTATCCACCAGAAACTGTTGGCTTAACATTGCCACCAGCGCCAAATAAGGATAGTACCAGTTCAGGTTTTGATTGAGCCATTTCACCAAGTTCTGATGCTGTCATACCAAGCTCTGAGGCTTTCTTTTGAACCTCTGCTTGAGCGTTAGCTCCAAAACGTGCTGATAACTCTTGGTCGACTCGTGACGCATTAGATTGCTTAGCTGCTTGTGCTTCTCGCTCTGCTAGCCTAGCCTCTAATAGTTTGTCAAAGTCACTCTCACTTAAACCATTGCTAGCTTGTGGCTCAGCTGATTCTTGTGGAGGTTGTCTAAGTGCATCTTGTAGTTTGTCTGTAGCTTCTAACTTCGCTCGTAGCTCAGAGAGCTGCTCCTCTAATTGTTGCTTCTCCTGAGAGAGCTTAGGGATATAATCTTGCGAATGCTTCAAAGCTTCTAATGCAGTTTCTACGCTGTTGTACTTAGGCTCACCTTTTTCATTCCTGATACTTCCAAGCTGGTCGGCAAATGGGTTTTCAGTAGAACTAGGATTTTGATTAGATTGTTCAGGGGTTGCCTGAGGATTTTCTTGATTATCTGTGAATAAAGACTGGTCTGTCATTTATTATCCTTGATGTTTTTAATTTGGTCTCCGAGGCAGGATTTGAACCTACGACAGCCCGCTTCCAAAGCGGCATCTCTACCAGACTGAGACTACACGGAGATTGTTTGGCGGGCATGTGAGGATTCGAACCCCACAAGTACAGGTTTGGAATCTGACTGACACCCAATGTCCCACACCCAATAATACGCTGTAGATATTAAGAGAATAAAATAAGAAAGACTATTAGTAAGACCCCTTAAGGAACTTCTTATTAATCTTTCTTACTATCTTATTAATATTCACTTCGTTCATTATTAATGTATATACTTATATATACTCTTTTTTTAGCGTTTTTCCCAAAAATAAATGAAAATAATTTAAAATAATTATTCTAGGAGTGCTAAAACATCCTTAATAGCGGTAGCATAACCCTGCCTATCTGCTTGTTTATAAACCCAATTAGGTGAATCATAAGCTTTATCATTAAGAGATGCGTTAATTTTCTTTCTTTGTTTTTCTTCAAGAACTTTGGCAAGGCGTTCCCTAAGAACCAGAGCTGACTTAAATGCCAACTCCAGTTCCCGAGCTTCATCCTTACCAAGCCCCTTAATTAGAGCTTCCTTCATCCTCTACGGCTCCCATAAGTTCAGGTGACTCTTGGCCATCCTCTACAGCCATTTGCTCTTGAGCAGCCTTAGCAAGCCTCTCAGACTCCATTTGTTCTTGGACAGCAATGTTAGGTTGGAAGATGCCTAGGTTTTCTACATTAAGTGCAGAACTAAACGATTGTGCAAGTGCCTTACCAGAGATGTGTGGAGCAATTAAGCTCATTACATTACTGTTAGACAAGTTAACCATTTCTTGTACAAACTTAGCTTGTTCAGCAAAGTGCCTAGCACCTACAGGGTGAATAACACCATCACCTACCAAGTCGTTACGTGTAATCTCTTGGAAGATACTTACCTCAAGTTCATCATCAAAGATGCCTAAGGTTTCTGGTTCATTCATATTCCTGTGCGCTTGCTCAAGCATATCATTAAGGTTTGGCTCAAGCAACATAAGCTCAAACGTACTTACCTTTTCTTGGAAGATACGTCCAGCAGCAGCTTGTAGCTGACCCACTTCGAAAGCAGTCTTCTCACCCGGACTACGTACACCCATGGCCTCACGAGGCGCACCAGCATAAAGCTCCATCTTATCTTCAAGCTCACGTATATCATTACCTGCCTGTAACATACCTGCAAGGCTTTTACTTACTTCACCTACGTCACCGTTCTCGTCAAGATGTATAGCCTCACCCGGCCCCCATACAAACTGCTCCACCTCACCCTTAATCTTAAGTGGTGGCTGAATGATTAAATCAACAGCATCTGACTTAGCATTCTCTAGGTGGTCGATTCGGTATTGCATACCAACAAGATTATCAAGTGGCCCCATTGCCCACAGGTTATCATCCCTTAATCTCCACCCCACATGACGTATAGGAGCTTTTCCTGAGTAGGTTGGTATCTCAGCATTCCTTACTAGTGTAGACCTGTCTACGACCGTTAGGAGGCGATTCTGCTCTACTCGCCCAGTTTCAGGGTTGTGGTAGTCTCCCCAAAATTCTAGCACCTCTACGTAGTTTGATTGTAGGTATTCGTGATAGTTACCAAAGCCATCAACAGAATAGCCGATTGCTTTGTCAAAATCTTCTATTGAGTACCCACCCATCTTGCTTTGTAGTGCTAGACGCTTTTCTAGTGCATCAACCCAGAAACCTTGGTCAGGGTCTTGCTCAGCCATAAGCATAAGCTCACCAATAGTTTTTATAGTACGAACAATTTTAAAGCTCTTTTCAAAGCTCTCTGCTGTTGGGTCAAAAACAATATCTAGTGGACTTAGGCGTTGAGCTGTTGGGCCAACATAATCAACCATCCTTTGCCCCATTGGGGATAGCTTGTGACGGCTCTCAAATGAAGCCACAGCGAACGCATTACCATAATCAATGTAATCGTATAGCATCTTACTTACTTGTGCCCTGTAGCCGCTCCTACGGCATTTGGTGGCCATATAGTTTTCTATTACTGATGCCTTTTCCTTGCTGGCTGAATCTAGTGAGAAAGATTCCCACTGTAGCCAATCCTCATTAGGAAACAAAGCTGTAATGTAGTTTGAATGCAAGTTGTCTCGTATTTGACACAGCTTAGGAAGAGTTGTTGAGTTCTTCCAAGGCAGTGTTGAGTTACTTGTTGAGCGGGTGTCTGTCGCAAAAATATAGTTTCGGAGTTCTTTTTTCTCCTCAATCCACTGTCTACGTTGACTGTTAAACTTGTCCCACAGGTTAGCTACCCAAGCAGCCCCATCTTCTTGACCGACTAGGGCTACAATTTCTGCTACTTTAGTTGACATAATTATCCTTAGAATGAAACCCCACCAAATCTTGGATGGGTATTACTAGTTTTTGTAAAGAAATCGTTTATACCAGACGAACTCTTGTTAGCTGGTGCGATTGCTATTGTTACTGCTGACGCTAACGCATCTTTAATATCATCGTGAGATGGTCTTGCTAATACTAATTCCTCTTCGAGAATGCTTGTCCAACCACCCTCTAAGTGCCACATTTGTAAGTTGTCGTACAAGTGACCTAGGGCGGCTTCTATCCGCTCTTCTTTAGAACCCTCTGAACGAGTTGGCCTGTATTCATCCACAGACAGGCTCAGACCCTCTCTCTTGGCATATTCTTTAATACTGTTTACGATTACCTTTTGGGCAACACTCACCTCAGCACGGAGCTTGTTGAAGCGCCATTTAGTGTGCAAGGCCAGTACGTGTTTAAAATATTCTAACGTTTTGTCAGTCTTAAACCTATCTATATCCAGTACGTAGTAGTTGCCATCTGAGTCAACACCTATTACAACGATTGCTGTAAAGTCGGCTGCTTTTGATAATGAGAATGCAAAATCCACTGCTGCATATACGTTAAGCTTCTTACCGTTGTAGAACCACCTGCTGCCCTCTTTCTTAAGCATCCTTGGGCTGTAGTATTGAAACTTGTCTCTTGATATACGTTCTGAGCCGGGGTCATTAGGGTCATTATAATACTGTGCATAGAACTGAACCCTGTCCGAATACTCCGCCTTAATACGTGATAGGGTCTGCATGTCAAAGCCAAAAGCCTTGCCATCCTCCCTGATTGTACGTGGCCAAGTAAATAGGTTATCTATTTCAACAACGTACTCCTTAATATCCCAAACAGGTTTTTGGTCAACCTTGATGCCCTCACTATCGAATATGTCGAATACTTGATTCTTCCAAGTGTGGTATATATCAGTTGGGTGGTATCGTGTACCACAAGCCATTGTGAAGCCACCTGAGTTACGTATAGAAGTAAACTGTGAAGCTTTCTTAGAAACTGCTTCTCGGCCATCTTCTGTGTAGGCATTCTCTGGAACAACCAAATCGTCCGCTACAACAATGTCAGCGTGCCAACCTGTAGTGTTAGTTGTTAGACCTGCGGTTGCCACAGTAGCATCCCGTATACCCTCTTTAGAACGCTTAGGGTGGTCTACGTTAATCTTCTTAGAAGCCCACTTGTCGCGCTTACCCTCTTGAGGATGGATGTATTCTGGGAAGAACCTTTGATAAAGGCTACTACCAAGTATGTTTTGGATTGCATATAGCTGTGTCTCTGCTAATTCAGCAGTAGCTGATACGTATAGCATAGTAACTTCTGGGTGGCGTGTAATAATCCAAGCACACCAAGTTGCAACCATGTGACTCTTAAGATGGGCACGAGGAAGCATTATAAGTTTGTTACTTGTAAGCTCTTCACCCTTGCCGTATAGGTCATACTCCTGCATCCACCTGAATATTTCCCTGTGAACTGAGCCATACATGTACCCCGGATTAACTAGGCGGGCAAAGAACTCTAGGTCAACCATAGCCCTTTCCCTAATCTCCAAGGCTTTCTTAGGCATCTTGTCAAGCTTCTTATAAGCTTCCTGTAGCCAATCTTCCATACGTTACCTCTCCAACCTTAGGATGTCCGCTGTAAACTCATCATCAAGTCTCTTTTCCATCTTAGCATCATGCTCTGAGGTATCTTTCTTAGGACGGCCAGCGCCTTTCTTGTCCCAACCTCTGTCAGCTAGCCACTTGGCAGCTTGAAACCCTTTGTCGTCAGCAGACATTTGAATAATATCTTGAACAGCCTGAGAGCGTAGTTTAAGTTCAAGCTCCTCCCGCCATTCGTCAACATGTTTTCGCAAATTTTTGTTTTTGAGTATACGTTTCCACTGTGACCACCCTAATAGGTAAGTCGTAGCAAAAGCATATTCAGTTGGGTCTTCCAACTCTAAATATAGTTTCTTAAGGCTCGGATAAACTGTTCCGTTTTCTGCCTTATGGTCTTCATCTTTTAAGGAGTATACCGCAGTATCGTAGTTGTAACCTACCTCAAGAAATAGGCCCTGTGTAAGCGGCCTACCTCCTGAGTCCTTTAGTTTTGATTTGTTAATCATTAAATTATCCTTGTGTGTTGATAACAACCCTTAGAGCCACCTATAGTGGCCCATTGTTAAGGTTTATTAGAGCTTATTAAACCAATCCTTTGGATGCCACCAACTTCTCTGTTATGTACCACGCCTGACCAGCAGGGGTAGCACCAGCAATAGAACCACCACCAGAGACTCGACCAGCAGTGTATTGCAGTATTCCTCCAGTTGTTGTGTCTACTCGCTGAGCTGTATAGTCAAACAAATCTGCATTAGAAACACCTACACGAGGTACAACGCCAGCAGATACAGTCTTAGGTGCCACTGTCTGCTCTGGTGAAGCTAAGTAGTTGTAGTTAATGCTTGAGGTTACTTGTGAACCGTAGTTACCCTCTACCCTAGGAATGGCTGAACCAGTTCGCTCTAGGTTGTAGAACCCCCTAATTTCATTATCTCTAATACTAACAACATCTGTAGCAACATTAAACAGGTTTGCATCAATGGCCACCTTATTTGTGTTGGCCATACTGAATTGGCTGTCTCTGCCATCTAAGACACAAGACGACACCACTAAGTTGCTTATACCAAACACAGGATTACCACGGTTGTTTATAAACAACACTGGCGACGATAGGCTGTTGCCAGATGTAACGCCCTGCATTGTAAGCTTACTTAGCCTCCGCTTTGCAAGTGTACTAGAACCAACGTCACCACGTACAGTGGGGCCGCTAAAGTTCTTACACACTGACACATCCCTTAAGTGGTAATCGGCATTGCCGCCCTCTAAAGGTTGTACGTCTATTGCTGCTGTAGGTCTGTCGTCTATGCTCCAAGCCTCAAAGTCTCCTTTGATGTGTGCTGTTCCATATACGCCAACTAGGATACCTACATCGCCAGTACCCATCTTCATGTAACCATCTACTTTAGTTACACCACCAACATCAATATCTACGCTCATGTTATCAACTACGTGACAGTAGATAGCACCACCTTGGAACGCCCCAACCCTTTTACTTGTCTCAAGCGATACACACCTATTGCCAGCGCCTATAGAAGCACCAGTGGTGTAGAACTTTATATACCTAATCATAGGTATTGATGCCTTCCCTAGAAAAGTACCAGTTTCATCAGTAACACCAGCTATCCAATGGGTCGCCTTGTTGTTGTCCGCGATAAAGTTACCAACAGCCCAAACCCAAACGCCATAACAGTTGTGCCCCTCTAGGAAAGTATTTCCAATAAATTCACAGTCGTTGTTTTGGTATTGCTGTTCAGTAGCAGCAGCATCTCCCAAGAACGTATAAGAGTAATTCTTGAATCCGTTGTTAGGGTCGCCATCTAAGACGTATGGATTAAGCGCCTTACCGTAACATCCCTCAGGGTGAAACACTTTGAAGTTGTTTTCATTAACCCTAGTGTTGCAAGACAACTGTTCTTTTGTTCTTGCACCAGCCGTACCTAATGAGTCAACCCCCCTTATTGCACCGCCTTGTGGGTAGTAGTTTTCATCATTATTCCTACCAACGTAAGAAAGGTCAAAAGTAAAACCTTTAACACTTAGCGACTGTACAGCATCATGGCTAATAACAGTTAGGTGGTTATAGGAAGCAATGTCGTGGTCTACAACTTTTACTGTGCTGCCATTACCGTTTATCTTAATATTCTCTAAAGACATTAGTGGTAGTGCAGTTCTTCCAAACGGATGGTTTATGTCATAAGGCAATGTGTGTGCCAAGTGAGTCTCACCCTGACTAAAGTTAATTACAGCGCAATTATACAAGATTGTTGATACGTAATTAAGGATGTTGAAGTTATTCTCACCTAAAGCTGCATCACCAGAAACAACGCCGAAGTCAACTAACCATAAGCCGTTAAGCGCCCTTAGGTACAGTTGAGGGACTGTTGATGGGATAGGTGTACCACTGCTTTCATCAACTATCCAAGTACCAACCCCAGAAGACCACTTCTGACCAACAGCATGGTCTACAAAACCACCGCTAGATGTTCTCCCTTGTAGCATGTCGTAGAAGTCGTCAGAGCCAAAGATGTTCAACTTACTCTTCTCTAACTCAACCAACCTTATTTCATGATTACCAAAACTACGGTTAACCCACTTATCTCCGTCCCAACGCTTGACAGTTCCACCTACAGTGACCTCATCACCTACGCTTGGTGAATTGCTATATATACTCATTATATCTCCTTAACTAGGTGAGTGTTCAACTGCACCCAAAGCATCATACCAAACATCTATAGCCAAAGAGCCACCAGCATATACCTGCTTATTAGTATCCGTATTCATCACACGCTTTCCAGTGAACTTATCTATAGCATTAATCACGCTTAAGACATTATCTAAGTCAATTGTATTTGACAGTATTACAGATTTATCATCTCCATAAACACCCTCTTGAACCCATTGACCCACTGACTCTCCATCCTCAATAACATAAGAGAATGTTTCATTATTATCTATGATGTACCAACGAGCGCCATTAAACAGACCCACTGTTGGAACCTCTTGCTCAGTTTGTGTAACAAAAGAAGCACCCTTAATCTTCTTGGCTATCTCTACTACATCAACGCCCCTTACAAGGTCGTAGTCAGTTTCAGGGGCACCAGCATTAATAATCTTATTTGAATTAAGGTCAATGTCTTGTAACATGGTGTTGTTACCACCATCCCTGTGTAAGACCGTATTATTATTTGCCTCTTCTAGTTTTTCGAAGTTTGAGTTAATCTTACTAAGGTTATACCCACTTCTTATTTCATCTAATTGAATATCAGACATTCTTATCTCTCTTTAGTTGTGTTATTATCCATTCCCTTTACAAACTCCTTTACAAGCTACCTAGGGCACATCCACAGATAACTACTTCTTTCTCTTTTCTCCTAAATGCGTTCTCTTATCTCTTAAGGAGATACTAAACGTCCCGTAGGGACAGGGGCTTACACTATGTCAATCCTTTAAGAAGCACCTATCACTATGTAAGACCCATTTAGGTGAATTACTACGAGAAAATTTTTAGGGGTAATGCACTAATAAGGCAACCCCCCTAACCCCCCTGCCCTCCCCTACAAATCCCCCTTAGGAAGAGTTGGCATGTTCCCTGCATGTTATGCAAGTAGTGGGCCAATTAGTTAGGATTAGGTAGACTTACTATGTAGGGGCAGTGCCCTTTCACGGCCATGACCACCAATATGCTGCTTATAAGCCCTTGATTATAAAGATAATCGCTCTAACTAAACGTCTTCGACTGGGGCTACTATGTATACTACTGTTTACACTACCCTTTGTACTATTATGCTTAGGGGTGTTGACTATGTTATGTATACCTGTTATATACGCGTGTATTGCATATAGATGTATACCTAATAGGCTTTCTACTAATACAAATAAATCTTTAATAAAAACAATAAGATGTAAATTAATTTAATATTTTTATTAAAAAGCTCTCTTTATTATTCCTTATAAAACAACAACTTAACCAACGATTAGAAAATTAATTTAAAATATAATACTTTTGCCTGATGATTTTTATAAATTACCTGCGTATACTTCACTCGTGGTTTGGAAAAACTACACGGTAAAAGAATAAAGGCGTGTGTAGGATAGTGTCCTAATACGTTAACAATAAGCACACTAAACAGTAACCTTGATGCTAGGTTATAAAACAAGTACAGCGGCGTGTACGGACTGTTAAGTGGTGGTAGGGCTAAGTACCATAAACCCACATGCTCACAAAGTTGTTGACAAACGGAACAAACATCGGTAACATTCGCCCCGACTTCTGAAAAAAGTCAATACATACGGATTGAAACATTATCCACGTACGGTAGCGGTACAAATCAGCTACTAGACTTAAACCTAAATGGTGTGTACTAATACGCTCTTTAATCCCTCTTAATAGCTTATGCTGGTTGACTGGGACAGATGCACACCTAACAAGACAAGTCGAAGCGGTGGCAGGTAATAGCCAACGTGAGCAACCACATTAGTTCGGATGGTGTGACAGCTCGGAGATTCCTTGGCAACACTATGTTGTGAGGGTAAATTGAAAATCCCGTTAACCTGTTTGGATGATACGACAGCTACTTGAAACTAAGCCACATATACTTACCTTAGTTTTGCTGTCTCATTCTTACCTAGTCAAGGCCAGCCGATAGCAAGGCAGGGCACAGGTTAACGTTAATTCAGTGAATAAATCAAGGCTATTAGGCATCACTGCTTAGTAGCCTTTCTTATATCCACTTATTAAATATGTACCTGAGTATTGAGGTACGTCTACACCGTAATTAAATATTGAAAATAATAGGAGGCCATCATGGCTACACTAACTAAGTATTCACAAGCAAACGTAAAAACCACTAAAGACTTCACTAAAGCATGTTCAGTTGTGTTTGGCTCTATCAGTCAACGTAACGAGCAAGTTCAACAGCTGCTTATCCTAGCTGTGCATGAGGCAGCTAAACTGTCTGCTGGTGGGCAAGTAAGTAATAACCTAACATGGTTGTCTAACATCCTAGTAGTGGCTGAAACCACTCAAGGTATTAACCTTACTAAGATTGTTAAGTATGTTAAGGAAGTTCTGTGCTGTAATACAGTTGCTTGGAACAAGAAAGAAAACAAGCTAACCAAGACGTCTAAGAAAGACGTTAAGCTTATGTATAACTTATCGCCTGAATCAACATGGTTTGACTATGGTAAAAAAGCTACAGTTGCTAAAGAGTTTGACTATGGCAAGCGTGTTAAGTCTGCTATCATTGCAGCTACTGACCCTGAAAAAGGTGGTATGACACACGAACAAATCGTTCAAGCTATTTTTGAAGCTGGTATTAGCATTGATGATGTACTTAATGCACTGCCTGATGATAAGGCTGCTTAGTATGGATACTCTGAGCAACATCATACTTATCACCCTTATTTGTCAAGCATGGGCTATTAAAAACAATATGCCCAGATTAAGTATAGCAATGCTTTTAGTAAACCTCACATTCATAATCTTTTCATACTACATCATATTCTTTAAGGAAGCACTATGAGACACTTACTAGTTGAAACAACACAAGGCAACAACTTCTCAATGGGTAGCCTTACACCGTACCAACGTATGAAACACTTGGCAAGACCTGCTAAGCACGTATTACAAGTTGGTGCTAAGTGTGTTAGTAACTTTATGACTAACCAATCTGGTTTGGATAAAGTAACCCCAGATAACATTAATCCACATATGGCGTAGCCACAGTTTTGTGGTGCGTCATTGTAACAATTTAACCTAGAAAATATTTAACCTAAGGAAAAACACTTAATGAACACATTTAAAGTAAGTTTCAAAAACACTGCTGGCGAACAAGTTGTAGAAGTAATCTCAGTACCTGATACAATTAACCAAGAACAATTTACTAAGGCTGCTAACGCAATCTTAAAAGACCAATCTGGTTTAACTGTTGCAGCCACTGATGAAGCAACCACAGTTGAAAAAGAGCTTGAAATTAAAAGCTTTATTATGGTTATGGATGCCGAAGTTGGTAATGTGTGCCTAGTTAACTCTGTACAGCCTATTGATGATTACAACTTAGATGAACATGTTAGCAGCATAGCTGTGCAGCTTATGATGAAAGGTCATAATGTCGAGGGCTACATCAACGACAAACAAGAAATTGCAAAGTATTACACAATCTACGCTGATGAAGATAAAACTATCTTAGCAGAAGATTGGCAAGCACCGTTGTTTGATTTACAAGATACAATAACGTTCTACAGTGCTGATGTTGAAAAGCCTGAAACAAGTGCTGGTCAAACCGTCCACTAAGGGAGCTTATGAAAAAACCTAAGTTTGTAATCTATCTAGTAGATAAACAAGAAGTAAGACGCAAGTTTTGTAAGCGCCTTATTAGAACCCTTGAAAACTATAAGATAAAATACTCACTAGAATACTAGTGTTATACTCAAAGCTTGCTCAATGGATGAGGGGCTTTTATGAATAACATTCCCTTAGATGTTTTGATTAGGATTTCTTAGTAAGATACCTAAGAAGTACCCCTAAGAAGTTCTAATCCTTTTATTCTTATTAGTCTTTCTTAATACTGATTAATGTTCACTACGTTCACTATTAATAAGACCTATACTAGTATATACTCTTTTTTTGAGCGTTTTACCAAAATTATTTTAATTATTTAGGAAATAAATTTATGTATGTATTTAACTTAATTGCGCTTGTGGTAATAATCTTCTTAATTGTCATAGGCTTACGTAAGCTTAATGAAATCTTAGTAAATTTCTATGATGAAAGTGTAGAAGTTTGTTGTTCATCAAAACAGGTATTAACAAGACCCCCAGAACAACACTTCTTGGTGGGTGACTTGGTGTATTCTTATGAGCTTGACTCTGAGGGCGTTATTGTTGAGACTGACTCAGTAGAAAGCTCTGTTTGTACCGACTCGTTTGGTAACGAAGTGTTTAAGAATATGGACAACAGTAAATTAAAAGTTGTTAAGGATAGTTGGCTATGCTGTTTAAAATAGATGAGTTCCTTTGTGGTTGGCCTAGCCTAATCATAAACAAGATTACGTGCGGCTCTAAGGGTTCTTCCTTATGCGGTCGTATGTATTTAAGAAGTAAGTATTGTAAGCGCCCATACTTTGCTAAGGCTTTTGTGTTCTTAGTTGATAGCATAGAGCATAAGCACTGCTTGAATGCAGCAAGGCATTGGCGTAAAGAGGTAAGGGCTGGCAAGGTAACAAGGCCAGATGTTTTTATTGATTGGTTTAATTAAGGGGGGTAGGTTATGCCTCAGTTTAGTAAAGATTTTGTTGTTGAAGATACAAAGCTATTCAAGCAGGTTGCCTCTGTAGTTGGTGAAGAGGAAGCTTTAGAAGAGCTTCTTAGAGGGCTTGATTCTTACAACCATTCAAATACGGACATGATGTGGGATTGGAACAAAGGTTTGGAAAGTGCTTTTGAGTGGTCTGAAACAATACAAGGGCAAACTTATTGGTCGGGCATAGATAACCATGTGAATTATTATAATTACGATGACGACGATGATTAAACTATGCTTACTATATCTAAATCAGTAACAGGTGTGTGCTGGCACTTAACACTAAATGGGGTTGTTCTTGAAACTCGCTGTAAGAAGTATGAGATAGAAGAACAACTAAAGATTTACAAAAGAAAGCTTGGGAGGATGTATGCCTAAATACCATGACAACCCACCGTCTTACAAGATAAACTTCTTATATTTGCTCATGTATTTAGCTGCCTTAGGTGTTGTATTGTACACGCTTAACAGTAGTGAGAACGGTAATCGTGCCTACGATAAGTGTATAGCCGAATACAAAGTGATTCATCCTAATGCTGAGGGGTTAGTAGCCTTAGGTATTATAAAGGATTGTGAACTCTTACAGGAAGATGTAAGGGGTTGGTAATTATTATGCACCTGTAGCTCAGTTGGATAGAGCGCCCCCCTCCTAAGGGGGAGGTCGTAGGTTCGAATCCTACTAGGTGCGCCAGTTTTGTGGTGCTTGTTTGTATCATTTAATGTTAGAAAATATTTAGGGGGGTCTATTGTGTTAATTATATTAGTTTTTTGTATGTTACTGTTTCAACTATTTTGCTGTTATCTTAGCATCAAGGCTTGGTATGAGGATAAGATAGGTTTGTTTACATTTTCGGCGGTAGCAATTGCAGTATGCCTAGTTGTGCATGTCTTTATTATAGAAGATATTCAGAGGTGCTTATGACGAATGAAATAAATATTCGTAAAGATAAATCTCTTACTCCAGACCGTATACGTGTTTTTGGGGCCAGTGTTGAGGGGAGGGCTGGGGAGGGGAGAGACTGAAGATTGTATCAAAGGAACATGCCTTAGATGTTATTAAAGGTATTGAGAAAGCTATTGAGCTTGGTTGGTTTAAATAATACGCTTAGAAGCTCCTGAGGCACATTCTCAGGGCTTTTACATATGCAAAGAATACCAATGTATATGTAAGAGTAATAACAGCCTTAGGAGGGCTTACAATGAGTTTTAAAAAACGTAATAAGTTTGGTCTTAATAAAAGATTGAGCAAGGCAATTGATTCCATATTGGACAGTGGTAAGAATAACCGCATAGATGGGGGGTCTAATCTAATGAAGCTTCGATTCCTTGTTAGTAAGGGTAAAAGAACACCGCTCACTGTTAACGTATCTAACTCTACTGGTTGTACTGCTGGTGCGATATTCCCAACACCAATACTGGACTTTAAACTTGGTGATGATGATGTTATAGAATACGTTACATCAGAATTGCCAACAAGAACATTAGAAATGTTTAATAAGAAAACTGGTTTGCATAAAGAGGCTTATGCCTATTATCATTGGCTATTTAATGAAAGCCCTTACAAAGAAGCTTATGTTGTAAAAAGTGTTGACAAGGCTATTAAGATTGGACAGATTATAGTACGTGCTGACTTAGATAACCGTATTGTGGCAGAAGCCCTTATGTGTACTCGTTACATCTGGGAAAGTTGGTGTAGAAATTTTTGTAAGTTGTTTAGTGATTTAGTTGATGGCGGTGTTAGTGGTAATATGGCGTGGCAGATGACATACTTCTTAAAACAGTCAGACACCACACTAAAAGCATACAGCTCTTGGGGGCACAGTGCACCACAAGACAACATGTTAAATAGCGATACATTAGCAAGGTTTGTTTGTGTAGGTCGTATGTTAAAACAACCTAAGTCAGACTACATTAACAGGTATACTGAGATTAATAGTTATCGTAAGATTATCGACCGCGAAGAGCCAAATATCCTCACTTTCTCTAAGGTTGGTGGGTTCATCTCTGGCAGTGTTTCAAAAGGTTGGGGTGGGTATGTTGATAATCCCAAGTTTAATGTCATGACATACGTTAAATCATTTATTGACAGCATAAGTGCTACAGAGGAGCAAGGCTGTAACCTATTTAACAAGGCTTTTGAAAGGTACATGGGTATTGGTAAGGGTGATTCTATTGACTATTCAGAAGAGAATATTAAAAAACTTTGTCTATTCTTAATACAGTTTGAAAAGCACTTAAGAAATGGTACTAAGCCAGTTGGTATTTAGCCTTGTTTTAGGGTGATGATTTACAATAATTTTATTTAGAAAATATTTTGGAGGTTTATTTTGTGTGGAATAGTTGGTGTAGTTGGTGATATTGATTATAAGGCTCGTAAGGCTTTTAAAGATATGCTTCATATGGACATTCTTCGTGGCGCTCACTCTATCGGTGTTGCTTCTTCAAACCTGTTTGGCGAGCTTAATCATCATAAAAGAGCAATGCTGCCAAGTGACTTCTTTGAGTTAAAACTTACTGGTGAGGTTATTAACGATAATTCAAACAATTGTCTTATTGGCCATAACCGTTACGCTACAGTTGGAAAGGTTAACAATAACACAGCCCACCCTTTTGAATGTGGTAATTTGTTAGGATTCCATAATGGTACGCTCAAATCAAGAGCTTCTTTGTTAGATTATAAAGACTTTGCTGTGGATAGTGAAAATCTTTATCACAACATGAACAACCTTGGTTTACAAGACACGTTTGATAAAATGTCTTCTAGCGTCCAAAATGCTTGGTCTTTGGTGTGGCTTGATAATGTTAAAAACACCTTAAACCTACTTAGAAACGAAGACCGCCCTATGTGTTATTGTTTCTCTAAAGATGGCAAGACAATGTTCTTTGCATCTGAGTGGTGGATGCTTGAGGGCGCTTTATGGCGCAATGGTATTGCTCATAATACAGTTTACATAACAAATGTTGGCGAGCATTATGAGATTCAGTTGCCAAAGGCTAAGGGGGAAGCTGTTTCGTTTGTAAGAACTAAAATGGTACGTACACCCTCTCCTAAAGTGGTGGTTGAGGCGGATAAAAAAGTTGTTCCGTTAAACCCTGACAAAAGCACACTACAAGAACGTCAACGTGTGTTTAAAAACATGCTTAGTCTAAAAGGTAAGCAGGTTACTTTTGCTGTTGATGCTACACCTCAATACAGTAAGGCTCATAATGGTCAAGAATACTTTGACTGTAGCTTACTTGTTGATTCTAGTACAAATCTTCGTGTCTATATGGCTCAGAAAGATTTAATGAGCAACAAAAAGAAAGCTGCTTGTGCAACACTTCTTGCTGAAAGCGTCAACTACTTCACTGGCGAGGTTAAAAAGATTTGCTACAACAGTGGCAACCCTTACCTAGTTATTGATTGGCGCACTATCGTTGAAGAAGAGTTAGACCTTGGCGACGAAGATTTAGGTGAACCTGCAACAAACTTGGGTGACTGTTCTTGGTGTTCTGACCCACTCACACCTGAAACGGTTGTTGAGGATGCCGTTGGAAATAAATTCTGTAACAGTTGTGTTGAAGATGCTCAAACACGACAAACATTAATTAACATGGGGTATAATTTATGAGTAAGCTCGACATAAATTCTATATTAGAAAACTTACAACTAGGTGCTGACCCAGAAGTATTTGTATTTGATGGTGAAAATCCTATCAGTGCTGTTGGTTTAGTGCCGGGAACAAAAGCAGAGCCTTTTAAGGTGGACAATGGTGCTGTACAGTTAGATGGCATGGCAGCAGAGTTTAATATTGACCCTGCTAAAAATCCTGAGCAGTTTAATGCAAACATACAGTCTGTATTATCAACATTAAAAGGTATTATAGGCGACTATCGTCTCGGTGCTGTACCAACTGCACACTTTGGAGCTGAGCTTATTGCAAAGCAACCTGCATCTGCAAGAGAGCTTGGTTGTGAGCCTGATTACAATGCGTACACAGGTAAGGAAAATCCGCGACCTAATGCAGACACACCATTTAGAACTGGCGCAGGACATGTACACATAGGTTGGGGGGAGGGTTTCGACCCATTCTCTACAAAACATTTTAATGATTGTCGTATGTTAGCTATGCAATTAGACTACCACCTTGGCGTAGCTGCTATGTCTTATGATAATGATGTTGAAAGACAATCTCTTTACGGGGATTTCGGCTGCTTTAGACCAAAACCTTATGGCATGGAGTATCGTGTCTTATCTAATGCTTGGCTTAAAGATGAGAAGCTTATCGATTGGGTGTTTAAATCTACAAAAAACGCTTTTGCAAAACTTCTTATGGGTAATACAAGTTTAATCAAGGCATCTCACTCAGCTAAATCTTTGTCTGATATTTTTAAAGGTAATCGTCACGGTGTTTTAAACTGGCTTGAGACTCGCGGCATTATCTTGCCACCAACAGTGGGGGAGAATTTTTATGTACGGTAGTTTAGAATATGCACATCAAAAACTAAGGCGCACTGTTGTTATGCACAATGAGAAGTCTGTTATTGTGCTTGATGTTATTGGCTCTGATGACAATATTATCCTTGTTACAGAGACAAGAGAGAGCCAGCGTATAGAAGCCCCTATTGAGGAGTTTACTATCCGTGGTTTTAAGCTTGGCTACGCTAACAATGCAGACGGTTGTGTGTACTTGTCAAGAATGCCTATGCGTGAAGATTGGAGACAGGGGCTTCGTGAACGAAACATTACAATGAATGATGGACGTTACCGCCGCAGTTCTTCGGCGTCTATTAGCCGTATTATGGAATCCCTTGAAACAACATACCCAAGCATGATGGATGCGTTTAGTAAGATTAAGGCTGGTGATTTGGAGGTTGTAGCATTCTCGCCAGCGTTCTGTTTTAAAAAGACTCGTTCAGGTATTTCACTATGCTACCGAGACTTCC
>Ga0209121_10000377_pt1 | contig 46813 bp, 42 predicted proteins | sample Cruoilmetagenom3_FD_187292 | JGI IMG/M metagenome (GOLD analysis project Ga0209121, IMG submission 187292) | Oil polluted marine microbial communities from Coal Oil Point, Santa Barbara, California, USA - Sample 3 (SPAdes) (version 2) | ecosystem: Environmental > Aquatic > Marine > Oil seeps ... | reverse complement strand
CCGTTTACGAACGGTACACCGATCTCGATTTTCTCACCATCAGCAACTAAAAGTACTGAATCAAATTCAACTGCTGCACCAGTTTCAACGTCTAATTTCTCAAGACGAATTGTTTGACCTTCAGTCACACGGTGCTGTTTACCACCACTTTGGAAAACCGCGTACATAATTAACTCCGTCTGTGCGCCCTCAAATCGACGCAACTAAAATATTCTTCAATAGGGCGCGAAGTTTACGCTAATGCGTAAAAACTAGCAAGCCTCTTTTTGTAATTAAATGAATAAAAAGTAGCTGCATTGAGAGCAATTCAATATTTCCCCTATTTTATATTAAAATCCCCCTTTGCCAAGCGCTTTTTAACGGTTAGAGAAAATAAATTAGCAATAGCAAAGCGAGCCTATGTAGTTCAATTAACCGCCAGGGGTGATTCAAAATTAAACCAGGATGTTTAATCAATTATTCACAAGGTTAATAGGTCATTTAACCTACTTAAGGGTGTTTTTTTAAGGAATCATCACAAAATATCGAGCTAATGCATTTTTTGTTGTACAATCTGCGCCGTTCACACATTAAAATTGGCTCGGAGATCAATGGATATAAAAGCTATCCAGGCGTTAATCGAAAGCGATATGAATGACGTCAATCAACTAATACATGCGCAAATGCGCTCAGATGTGGCGTTAGTTAATCAACTTGGTTTGTATATTGTTAACAGCGGTGGCAAACGTGTTCGCCCCATGTTGGCTATTTTGGCGGCTAAAGCGCTAGGTTACCAAGGTAAAGATCACATTACGCTAGCAACAATTATTGAATTTATTCATACCGCAACGCTTTTACATGACGATGTAGTAGATGAATCTAACTTGCGCCGTGGCACACCCACAGCAAATGCCGAGTTTGGTAATGCCGCCAGTGTTCTCGTGGGAGACTTTATTTATACTCGCTCGTTTCAGCTAATGGTAGGCCTTGGTAAAATGCAGATAATGCAAGTATTAGCCGATGCAACCAATATTATTGCTGAAGGCGAAGTGCTGCAATTAATGAACTGTAATGACCCAGATACTACTGAAGCCAGTTATATGCAGGTTATTTACTCTAAAACCGCCAAGTTATTTGAAGCTGCAACCGGGCTAGCTGCTATTATTACTGAGCAAGATGACAGTGTATTAAACGCACTTAATTTGTATGGTATGCATTTAGGCACTGCTTTTCAGTTAGTGGATGATGTTTTAGATTACAACGCTGATGCCGACCAACTTGGTAAAAACATTGGCGATGATTTAGCTGAAGGTAAGCCGACGTTACCTCTTATATATGCAATGCAACACGGTAGTGAGCATCAAACACAGTTAATAAGAGACGCTATTGAGCACTGTAATGGTATGGAGCATCTAAATGAGATACTCGCTGCACTTAAACATACCAATGCCCTTGAGTTCACTATGCAAAAAGCAGAGCAAGAAGCAGAGAAAGCAATTGCTTGTTTAGATTGCTTAGCTGAATCAAGTTACAAGCAAGCATTAATTAGCTTAGCTAGAATAGCGGTTGATCGCGACCACTAAGTTATACTGTGTAGATAATTCCGAGCAATAAAAAAGCCTGCAAATGCAGGCTTTTTTTATGGGTTAATTTTGGCTATTACGCCATAAAATCAACACCTTCTTTAATGTCTTTTTTCAGAGTTTCAAGCATGTCATTTTTTGCTTGCTCTTCAAATGCGCTTAGTGTGCCGTAAGAAAGAATTTCTTCTACGCCATTTTTACCTAAACGTACTGGATGTGCGAAGTACTCTGCATCGCCATTTTCAACAGCAACGTATGCATAATCTACAACGTCTTCACCTTGTAAGCCTTTAACTAAAGACATACAAAAACGTGCAGCAGCAGCACCCATTGATAATGTTGCAGAACCACCGCCCGCTTTAGCATTAACTACTTCAGTACCCGCGTTTTGGATACGTGGAGTCAGTGCAGCCACTTCTTCATCAGTGAAAGTAACACCTTCAACTTGAGAAAGTAACGGTAGGATAGTTGTGCCTGAGTGGCCACCAATTACTGGGACTTTAACGCTTGCTACGTCAACGCCTTTAAGCTCAGCAATGAACGCTTCAGAACGGATCACATCGAGTGTTGTAATACCGAATACACGTTTAGCATCATAAGTACCTGCTTTTTTAAATACTTCAGCAACAATTGGTACAGTGCCGTTAACTGGGTTAGTAATAATACCCACAAGCGCTTTAGGACAGTTAGCAACAATGCCTTCTGCTAGTGTTTTGATGATACCAGCGTTAACATTAAATAAATCAGCACGATCCATACCTGGCTTACGTGGCATACCCGCTGGGATAAGAACGATATCACAACCTGTTAATGCTTTATCTAAATCGTCAGCACCAAAACCTGCAACTTTAACATCTGTTGGGATGTGAGAAAGGTCAACAGCAACACCAGGAACTACTGGCGCAACATCATATAGTGATAATTCAGAACCAGCTGGTAAGCCTGTTTTTAATAATAAAGACAACGCTTGACCGATACCGCCTGCAGCACCTAATACAGCAACTTTCATTGGAATTCTCCGTGATTTGAGGTAGGAAATATTTGTGGTTCATAAGATAAAGAAATTAACGACTAAAAACAAATTTATCCTGCTTATTTTAGCTATATTTTCGACCATAGTTGTAAACTTTGCTGTTTAAACGCAGCAAAATGGCAACTTAAGCAAACAACTGCTGCATAATTATGCATTTTTGTGTAGAATTTGCAGTATCTATTACATAACTAATTAGACACTATGCAACCACAAGATAAACAAGAAGCATTGGTTAAAGCCTTTAAAGCACTTTTAAAAGAAGAAAACTTTGGCTCACAAGGCGAAATAGTTGATGCGTTAAAAGAGCAAGGCTTTGATAATATTAGCCAAAGTAAAGTGTCGCGAATGTTAAGTAAGTTTGGCGCGGTACGCACCCGTAATGCAAAACAAGAAATGGTATACTGTTTACCCGCCGAAATGGGGGTACCAACCGCTAAGAGCCCATTACGCCAGCTCGTTATTGATATTATGCATAACGAAATGATGATTATTATTCGCACCAGTCCTGGAGCTGCTCAACTCATTGCGCGTTTACTTGATTCATTAGGCAAAGCAGATGGCGTACTAGGTACTATTGCTGGCGATGATACTATTTTTATCGCACCAGCTAAAATCTCAGAAATAGACCTCACACTAGAGCGTGTTCGTATTTTATTTGATACGGTTTAATCACTAACGCTGTAATAAAGACGGCTATGAATAATACATAGCCGTTTTGTAATTTTTATAACTGCTTTAAAAATCGTACTGAGGGGGCAAAAAATGCAGAGCCCATATCCGCCTGAGTAAAATCAAGCCAGTGATCATAATTCTCTCCCTGCCCTAGTCGGCTAGTTAGCACTTTTTCGAATGCATCCCCTTTAGCAGAGCAAGTGATCACTAACATACCTTGCTCATACACATCGCCATAAGGCATGCTTTGGTTAAGTAACAGTGCCTGACCTTGTTCGTCTTTTAATTCACTTCGGGTTGCATGGCTGCTCTCAAGTGCGGGGCTGAGCAAGGTATTATCAAGGCGTGTACGACCCATTATTTGCTCTTGTTCATGTAATGACAAATGCTGCCACAGGCTCAAGTCATGTTTATAGCGCTGCACATGAATGTAACTACCTTGATCTTCAAAACTATCAGGTTTGTTTACTAACGCCGTTACGCGTTTTTGACGGCCATGTGGGGTATCGCCCGCATAAATAAAACCATTAAAATCACGACCATCTAAAAAACGGAAATTACGAACTTGCTCTACCAGCTCAACATCAGGGGTGAATAGTTTGAGTATTTGTAGTGCAAACAAGTGGTTCACGTCTTCTCTGTCTGAGCGGATTTGCACAAACAAATCACATGGCCTTGCACTCATAACAAACTCGCTATGGGTAATATTAGGAAAGCTTTGCAGCTCGCTTGGCATGAAATCAGGTAAGATATGCGGCCAATATTGCGCACCAATTGCCACCATGCAAGAAAGCATAGATTCAGAAAACTGATCACTAAACTCATCTTCAATATCGCTCACTTGTTTAAGCTTAGCGCGAAGTGATTCGTCGTGACCATCAAGTACATTAAAAAATAAGTGCAAACCGTGTAAGTTTGCTTCAGCACAAATCCCTGATTGCGCTTGCGCCATTGTTATTCCTTACTTTTTAGAGCAAAACACAGTGATTAATTACGATTTAAAAAAATTCACCGTGTGCGGTTTTATTTTTATTATAACCTGTTCATTAATTTCAAATGACTGGCCATACTGAGCTGCAACTTCTATTTCTTGTTCAGCAATAACGACAGTATATACATAAGCAGAGCCAATAAAGCGACTGCTTAGAATTGTAACGCACTCACACTGCAGTTCGTTATTGTTACTACTGGCAAGCTCAAGCTGGTGTGGACGCACATAAATAACCCCCTTTTCAGCCACTGCGTGTTGCTGTGGCAGTATTGATTTAACCACACCAAACTGCGTTTCATATTCAGTGGCTGTTAATGCAGTTGCGCTTAAGTATATGCCCTGACCCAGAAATTCTGCAACCTCCTTTGAACTTGGTTTAGCAAAAAGCTGCTCTGGCGTTCCTTGCTGCGCAATTTTACCTTGGTGCATAACAGCAAGTGTATCTGAAAATGCAAACGCCTCTTCTTTTGAGTGAGTAACAAATACTGCCGACACTTGTTGAGCTTTAATAATACGCCTAATATCAGCGATTAACTCAAAGCGGACTTGGGTATCAATATTAGAAAACGGCTCATCTAACAATAGTAAGCTGGGTTTATAAGCTAATGCACGCGCAATCGCTACCCGCTGCTGTTGACCACCTGAGAGTTGATGTGGATATCTATCCGCGCAGCCAACCAAGTGCACAAGTTTTAACATTTCATCCACGCGAGCCTGTTTATCCGTTTTGCTCATACCGCTTAGACCAAAGCCAATATTATTCGCCACCGTTAAATGTGGGAACAATGCGTAGTCTTGAAACATCATGCCAATATTACGATGCTCTGGTGACACAAACGTATTGGCGTCACTGACTAACTTACCATCAATAAATACCTGTCCTTGTTTGGCTTCAATTAACCCTGCAATGGCTTTAAGCGTGGTGGTTTTGCCGCAGCCACTGGCACCGAGTAAACACACTATTTCGTCTTTACCTAAGGTTAAGTCTAAATCATCTACAACCTTAGTCCCGTTATATGCATAGCTCACACCTTGTAAAATCAAACTACTCATTTAACTACGTTGCTCCATTGAACGATTAATAAAATATAACGGAATAAAACCTACCACCACTATAAATAAAGCTGATATGGAGGCCAGCTCTAATTGTTCGTCGCTGACATATTGAAACACGTGCGTTGCTAAGCTTTCAAAGTCAAAAGGCCTTAGCAGTAAGGCTGCGGGCAGCTCTTTCATACACTCGATAAATACCAATAAACCTGCGGTTAATAAGCCTCGGCGTAATAAAGGCAAATGCACTAAGCGTAATGTGCGGCCTTGGTTTTTCCCCATTGACTGACTTGCCATATCAAGCGAGGGGCTAATACGTGAAAAGCTTGATTCTATGGCACCATGAGCCACGGCGTAAAACCGCACTATATAAGCAAAAATAATCGTTAGTAAGCTGCCAGTCAGTAATAGACCAATGTCTAAATCATAAGGAGTCAGAATACGGTTAATGGTATTTTCTAATAATGTGAGTGGCAACAATACAGCAATAGCTAATACTGTCCCAGGGAGTGCATACCCGGTACTTGCTAAACGCCCTGGTATAAGTGGGTTTGCTTGTTTTGCAATGCGCTGATAAAACACCACTAAAACACTCAAAACAATAGTCACTACACTCACTACTGCGGCCACTTTCAAACTTTGCCATGCATAGCTAAAAAATTCACTACTCCACGCTTGATCAAAATACGTGATTGCATACTTGAGCAAAACAACCATGGGAATAATAAATGAGATTATTAAAATAAGGCTACAAAAGCCTGTTGCTAACCATGCAGACTTACCTTTAAGAATATAAAGTGCCTCACTGTTCACACTCGATTGACGTTCAAATACAGCTTGGTTACGACGGCTAAAACGCTCGGTGATCAATGCTAAGAATAGCAGTAACAACATCACCCCTGAAATTTTTGCTGCTGCAGTTAAGGAGTAATAACCAAACCAAGTATCATATACTGCGGTGGTTAATGTACTGACTGCAAAGTAGCTAACGGTAGCAAAATCAGCCATCGTTTCCATACTGATCAAAGCAAGCGCAGCAACAATAGCACCACGAGAAAGCACCAAGCTTACTTTAAAAAAGCTTTTCCATGCACTTAATCCCATTAATTGACTTGCTTGAACTAATTTAAAGGACTGTTCACGTAGCGCAGTTTTAAAAATTAAATATAAATACGGGTAGAGTACCAGCGCAATCATGATGATAGCCCCTGGCAAAGTGCGTATATCAAAAAACCAGTAATCACTGGGTGATTGCCAACCAAACCACTCTCTTAGTGTTATTTGTATCGGCCCCGCGTAGTCGAGTAAATCCGTGTACACATAAGCAATAATATAGGTAGGCATGGCAAGTGGCAGCATCAGTGCCCATTCAAACTGTTGTTTGCCAGGAAAACGGCAATAAGCGGTGAGCCAACCCAGTGGCAACGCAATCAGACAGCTAAGTAACCCTACACCTAAAACCAGCAATACGGTATTACTTATATAGTCCCACAGCACGGTATTCCACAGGTGGGTAAATACCTCTGAGTCGCCTTGTAAAGATTCTACTAGCAGAAAAAACAACGGGGTCGACAGTAATAACCCTGTCGACCACGCAATAAGCTGCCACTTCGACAGCTGAAATTTATAAGTCATTAAAGATCGAACTTCACCTCATCAATTAGCTTAAGGGCTAACGGACGATATTTGCTAATTTCATCAAGCGGTAAGCTGTCTTCCTTAAAGCTTCCCCATGATGCAACCAAACTTGAAAGCTTAACACCTGGCTTGACCGGGTACTCCATATTGAGCGAGGCATACATATTTTGCGCCTTATTGTCGGTCATATACTCTATAAGTTTCAAGGCATTTTCAGGGTTTTTAGCATACTTAGTAATTACCGCACCCGATACGTTAATATGCGAACCACGGTTAGTTTGGTTTGGAAAATTAATATTAACCGCATCTGCCCACGGTTTTTGCGCTTCATCTTGCAACATTTTACCTAAGTAGTAACTGTTACCTAAAGCTAAATTACATAAACCTTCTTTAACGGCTTTCACTTGCGCACGATCATTTCCCTGCGGCTTACGCGCTAAATTAGCTTTTACACCCTCAAGCCATGTTTTAGTCTGGACTTCACCATGATGAGCAATCATAGAAGCCACTAACCCTAAGTTATAAGGGTGTTTACCAGAGCGAGTACAAATTTGACCTTTATATTCAGGTGCAGCTAAATCTTCATAACTCAGCTCAGGTAATGGACCTAAACGCTCTTTTGAAGAGTAAACATTTCGCACTCGCTTAGTGAGCGCCACCCACTGACCATCGCCATCACGAAATGCAGCCGGCACATTCTTATTAACCTGCTCGCTATCAATAGTTTGCGTTAGCTTTAGCTCTTCTAATTGAATTAACGCACTAAAGTTAGACGTTAAAACTAAATCTGCTTTGCTGTGCTTGCCTTCACGCTTAACACGCTCGATTAGGCCTTTTTTAGCAAACACAACATTAGTTTTAATGCCTGTTTGCTGTGTAAAATCATCTAAAATAGGTTTAATTAAAAAAGGTTGTCTAAATGAGTAAATATTCACAACATCGGTTGCAACAGCAGGTGCTGAGATAATTAGTCCAACGACAAGCGCTAGTGTTTTTTTCATATTTTCTTACCTGACTAATAATTATTATCATTAATTTTACCGCGATGAACTAAAAAGTGCACACTTTATATAATTACTTAGTGATAAATACGCCCAAAAAAGAAAACCCTTGTAAGATATCTCTTACGCTTATGGCAGTAAATGAGTAAAAACACCCTGCATAACACCCCATAAATACAGCAAGCCATTGTATTTTAAATAATTTATAAATATTTCATTTGTAAGAACATAAACCATAAGCGGTTTTATCCTACATTTACTGCAAATCACTCTCTATAATTAACCCATAAATAAGCAACGACGCTTACCGAGTAAATGGAAACGGATTAACTACTCGAATACCAAGGTTTGGTTTTTAGGATAACAGGGATTTAAGGACAGGCTCAGGATGAGTATCGCAATGGATTGTTGCACAAAGGATAGCATCAGGATGATGCATAATGGATAACAACAGCGGAATAGTTGTTTATAAAGGATAGGGAACAAAAAGGACAGGCCTTAAAGGCAACACAACGGAATGGTAACAAAGGGAATGCACTCGGATGTGCAATAAGGATTGGTAATAGATTTTACCTTACAGGATGTTTTAGGGATTTATGGAGACAGGCCCGGATAGCCTATATTACATAGAACTAGAAAGTAATATTGTAATCACACGGATCGTAAAAATTGGAGTTGATTAGGTTCAATTGCAGGATGCAACAAAGTTAGAAGATTCCGCAAGCGCGACTAGAGATGGTTCGCGCTTTTCTTTTGCCTGAAAGTCAGCGGTCAGCCAAATTATATATGTTTAGGCTATACTCAAGCGTCAAATTCAGCTTTTTCGTATTAATACCCTGCACTTTATTCCGGCCTGCCTTTGTTACGCTTACCAAGTAAATAAGCGTCGCGAAACTTAATAAAATGCTGTTCTAATTTAGTGCTCGCATCAACTTCACCAGCCAATGCTAATACCATAATAGCCACTTCTGCCGTACCTAACTGATGAGCATGAGGCGCTACACGTAATCGGTAATCAGAGAGTTTTTCTGAGGTAATAGACAGCACAGGTAAGTTATCTAAATAAGGACTCTTACGAATCATTTTTTTAGCTTCTCGCCATGTACCATCTAAAAATATAAACAATGGCTGTTTACCTGCATCCGTTTCAACCTGGGTTACCACCCTATCAGTTTCAACATCTTCAGCCGGAAAAATCACAAAAGGCTGATATTTATCATTATTCAACAATGCTAATAAAGCAGGATCTGGGGAGGTTCTATCCCAACGAAACGCATGATTATCAGGCACTATTTCCGCAATTAAACGCCCTGTATTAGACGGTTTAAAACTTTCATTGTGATACATAAGTAAGCATACTGCAGCGCTACAGCTTGCGTACTCAGCGCCCTCACAAATACAGTAATGCTTGGCAATTAAGCATTGATCACAACGATCCATTTTTCCACCACGGGCATTAAACTCACGTCGAGATTCACTTATTTGCTGAGCACGTAATGCTAAAACTGAATTTTTTAAACTCTGGGTCACTGTGGTTAATTACCTATAAACTGATGGCTGCGCATTGTAGCTAAAATAAAAGAAATTAGATATCAGCTATCAGCTATCAGCTATCAGCTATCAGCTATCAGCTATCAGCTACAAAATTTTGCTCATATTAACTTAAGTGTCAAGGGAGCTTGTCTTTACTGACGGCTGACGGCTGACGGCTGACGGCTATAAAAACAAAAAACCCAAGCCTCGGCTTGGGTTTTTTATCGCGATTAACTAAAAGAAATTACTTCTTCTTTTTAACTGCTTTTTTGTTTGGTAAATCAGTGATTGAACCTTCAAAAATTTCAGCTGCAAGGCCGATTGATTCGTTCAATGTTGGGTGAGCATGAATTGTTAGCGCTAGGTCTTCACCATCTGCACCCATTTCAATACCTAGACCGATTTCGCCCAGCATTTCGCCTGCGTTAATACCAATCATAGCACCACCGATAATACGGCCGCTTTCTTTATCAAAAATAAGCTTAGTAGAACCTTCAGTACGTGAAGAAGCAATAGCACGACCCGATGCAGCCCAAGGGAATACAGCTGTTTCAATGCTTAAACCTTGCTCTTTCGCTTCTTTTTCAGTTACACCCGCCCATGCAATTTCAGGGTCAGTGTAAGCAATTGAAGGAATACACTTAGGATCAAAGTAATGTTTTTGACCAGAGATAACTTCTGCTGCAACATGGCCTTCATGAACCGCTTTATGCGCAAGCATAGGCTGACCCACTAAGTCACCAATCGCAAAAATATGTTCCACGTTAGTACGTAATTGCTTATCAACGTTAATAAAACCACGCTCATCAACATTCACACCCGCTTTATCAGCGTCTAACATGTTACCATTTGGTGTACGACCTACAGCAACAAGTACTTTGTCGTAACGTACTGGCTCTGCCGGTGCATTTTTGCCTTCAAACGTAACATATAAACCGTCGTCTTTTGCTTCAACGCCAGTTACTTTAGTTGAAAGCATTACATTAAACTTGTCTTTAACATGTTTTTGGTAAATTTTAATGATGTCTTTATCAGCAGCAGGAACAAGTTGGTCTGCAAATTCTACAACATCAATTGCAGAACCTAGTGCACGGTAAACCGTACCCATTTCAAGACCGATAATACCACCACCTAAAACAAGTAGCTTTTCAGGAACATCTTTAAGCTCTAGCGCGCCCGTTGAATCAATAACGCGATCATCCTCAGGGATGAAAGGTAAGTTTACAGGTTTAGAACCCGCAGCAATAATTGCGTTATCAAAGGTAATGGTTGTTTTACCGTCAGCGCCTTCAACATCTAAAGTGTTGCTACCAGTAAATTTACCGTAACCAGATACAACTTTTACTTTACGCATTTTAGCCATGCCGTCTAAGCCACCTGTAAGCTGGCCAACAACAGAGTCTTTCCAAGAACGAACTTCATCTAAGTCAATTTTTGGTGCGCCAAAAGTAACGCCGTGAGATGACATTTCTGCAGCATCATCAATCACTTTAGCTACGTGTAAAAGTGCTTTAGAAGGAATACAACCAACATTAAGACATACACCGCCTAATGTCTCGCGAGATTCTACTAATGTAACTTCTAAGCCCAAGTCAGCAGCGCGAAAAGCCGCAGAGTAACCACCAGGACCACCGCCTAGTACAACAACTTGAGTTTTTAATTCGTTGCTCATGCTATTACCTTTATTGTTTGAACGGGACACAGCCCCAAAATTTAACTGCCATGTTTCTGCAAGGCAGAAAAGGGCATTTGTGCAAATATTGTATCATTGCAAATGATAAAAATCCCAGCTAAAAACAACTGGCTGGGATTTGATTTTACTCACTCTGTAGTGATCACATCACTAACTGGCGTATATCACTCATGTAACTTGCAAGAGTAACAGTAAAGCGTGCAGCAAGTGCACCGTCAATCACTCTATGGTCGTAAGACATTGAAAGTGGAACCATTAGCTTAGGCTCAAACTCTTTACCATTCCACTTAGGCTTCATCTCAGATTTTGACACACCTAAAATTGCCACCTCAGGCGCATTCACAATCGGCGTAAATGCCGTACCGCCAATGCCACCTAGGCTTGAAATAGTAAAACAACCACCTTGCATATCTGATGAACTTAACTTGCCATCACGCGCTTTAACAGATACTTCCATTAGTTCACGAGATAGTTCAATAATGCCTTTTTTATCAACATCTTTAAACACTGGTACAACTAAGCCATTTGGCGTATCAACCGCTACACCAATATTAATGTACTTTTTAAGGATTAAGCTTTCGCCATCCTCTGAAAGCGATGAATTAAATGTAGGGAACTCAGCAAGCGCTTTAGCAGCTGCTTTCATTACAAATACTAATGGCGTAATTTTAACACCCAGCTTTTTCTTCTCGTTAAGGGCATTTTGCTCTTTACGGAACTGCTCAAGGCTCGTGATATCCGCTTCATCAAACTGGGTAACATGTGGGATTTGCACCCAGTTACGATGTAAGTTTTTACCTGACAGCTTTTGGATACGAGAGAGTTTTTTCTCTTCAATTTCACCAAACTTAGCAAAATCAACTTTTGGCCATGGAATTAAACCAAGCTCACCGCCACCCGCATTGCCTTTAGCTGCTGGTACTTGACCAGACTCAACTTGCTTAACCAGTTGCTTAACATAGTTTTGCACGTCTTCTTTAACAACACGGTTTTTACGGCCCGTGCCTTTAACGTTCGCAAGGTTAATACCAAACTCACGTGCTAAACGGCGAACCACTGGCGATGCATGTGCATAAGCGCTATTGTTTTCAAAGCTTTCAGAGCTTGCTTTAGCAGATGATGCCGCTGGTTTTGACTCAGCCTGAGCTGCCGGCTTAGATTCTGTTTTAGGCGCTGGTGCTGATTTTTCTGCAGGTGCTGCAGCTGGTGCACTACCCGCCACTTCAAATACAAAAATCAATGAGCCAGTTTTAACTTTATCGCCAGTCGCTACTTTAATCTCTTTAACAGTACCTGCAAACGGCGCCGGTACTTCCATAGCTGCTTTGTCGCCTTCAACGTTTAAGATAGATTGCTCTTCTTCTACGCTATCGCCAACCGCAACCATCACTTCTGTTACTTCAACTTCGTCATCACCAATATCAGGCACGCTAACTTCTTTAGTGCTTGATGCCGATGTTTGTTCAGCAGGCTTCTCTTGTGCTTTTGAATCAGCTGCAGGGGCACTTTGGTTATCACCACCTGACACTTCAAAAACAAATACTAATGAACCCGTTTTCACTTTGTCACCAGTATTTACTTTAATTTCTTTTACTGTACCGGCAAAGGGTGCTGGTACTTCCATTGCCGCTTTGTCGCCTTCAACGTTTAAGATAGATTGCTCTTCTTCTACGCTATCACCAACTGCAACCATAATTTCAGTTACTTCAACTTCGTCATCACCAATATCTGGCACAGTGACTTCTTTGGTTGATGAAGCCGATGACGCAGCAGGTGCTGCTTCCTCGGTTTTTTCAGCTTCTTTAGAGTCAGCAGCAGAATCTTGCGCTTCACCTTCAAAGGTGAACACTAAAGTGCCTGTGGTAACAGTGTCACCCACATTTACTTTAATTTCTTTTACCGTACCGGCTTGTTCAGCAGGTACTTCCATCGCAGCTTTATCACCTTCAACACTTAATAGTGATTGGTCAACTTCAACTTTATCGCCAACGCTCACTAGTATTTCGGTTACTTCTACTTCATCGCCACCGATATCAGGTACTTTAATTTCAATACTCATTGCAAACCTCTTATGCGTACAGTGGATTTAGTTTGTTAGTGTCGATGTTGAATTTTTTAATTGCTTCAACAACCACTGACTTTTCAACTTCACCACGTTTAGCAAGTTCAGATAATGTCGCAACTACCACGTAGCTTGCGTTAACTTCAAAGTGACGACGTAGGTTTTCACGGCTGTCTGAACGACCGTAACCATCTGTACCCAATACTTTGTAGTTATTGCTTGGAATAAATGAACGCGCTTGTTCTGCGTAGTTTTTCATGTAGTCCGTTGCAGCAACAGTTACTGAATCGTTTAATACACTAGTGATGTATGGCGTTTTTTGCTCGCTTTCTGGGTTAAGCATGTTGAAACGTTCAACATCTTGTCCATCACGGGTAAGTTCATTGAATGAAGTTACTGAGTAAACATCAGACGCAATACCAAACTCTTCGCTTAAAATTGCCGCAGCTTTACGCACTTCAGTCATGATAGTACCTGAGCTTAATAGCTGTACGTTGGCTTTTTTACCCTCGTAGCTTTCTAGCTTGTAGATACCTTTACGAATACCTTCTTCAGCGCCTTCTGGCATTGCTGGCTGATGGTAGTTTTCGTTCATTAGCGTTAGATAGTAGTAAATGTTTTCTTGCTCTTCACCGTACATACGACGAATACCGTCTTGCACGATAACCGCTACTTCAAATGCATAAGTAGGATCGTAAGAAATACAGTTAGGTACCGTGTTTGCAAGAATGTGGCTGTGGCCATCTTCGTGCTGTAAGCCTTCACCATTTAGCGTTGTACGACCCGCTGTAGCACCTAATAAGAAACCACGTGCTTGTTGATCCCCTGCCATCCATGCCATGTCACCAACACGTTGGAAACCAAACATAGAGTAGTAAATGTAGAATGGGATCATCGGTAAGTCGTTGGTACTGTAAGATGTTGCAGCAGCAACCCATGACGACATTGCACCTAGCTCGTTAATCCCTTCTTGTAATACCTGCCCTGAGGTTGCTTCTTTATAGTAAGAAACAATATCACGGTCTTGAGGGGTGTAATTTTGGCCATGTGGGTTGTAAATACCGATTTGACGGAATAAACCTTCCATACCAAAAGTACGTGCTTCATCGGCAATAATTGGCACAATATTTTTACCAATACCTTTATCTTTTAATAAGATATTAAGTGCACGCACAAAGCCCATAGTGGTTGAAATATCACGCTTTTGCTCTTCAAGTAATGGCTTGAACGCATCTACTTCTGGTAACTGTAACTTTTCAGTAAACTTAGCGATACGTGTTGGCGTGTAACCTTGTAGCGCATCACGACGTGCATGAAGGTACTTATACTCTGGAGAATCTTTTTCAAGCTCTAAATATGGTAGCTCTTTTAATTGCTCTTCTGATACTAAATCATCTAAGCCTAAACGTGAGCGTAAGTGAGCCACATGCGACATATCCATTTTCTTAACTTGGTGCGCAATGTTTTTACCTTCTGCTGCTTCACCCATGCCGTAACCTTTTACTGTTTTAGCAAGGATCACTGTTGGACGACCTTTCGTCTCTTCTGCTTTTTTAAAGGCTGCAAACAGTTTTGAAGGCTCATGACCACCGCGCTTAAGGGCGAAAATTTCTTCATCGGTCATATCAGCAACAAGTGCTGCTGTTTCTGGGTAACGACCAAAGAAATGTTCTCGTACGTACGCGCCATCTTTTGCTTTATATGTTTGGTAATCACCATCAACAGTTTCGTTCATTAACTGTAGTAATTTACCTGTGGTGTCTTTAGCAAGCAGAATATCCCAACCGCTTCCCCAAACAAGTTTAATAACATTCCAGCCAGCGCCTTTAAATAGGCCTTCTAGCTCTTGAATGATTTTACCGTTCCCCATTACAGGGCCATCTAAGCGCTGTAGGTTACAGTTAACTAAGTAACACAGGTTATCTAGCTTTTCACGGGCAGCAAACGAGATAGCACCACGTGATTCTGGCTCATCCATTTCACCATCACCTAAAAACGCATATACACGTTGGTTTTTAGTGTCTTTTAAGCCACGGCCATCTAAGTACTTTAAGAAACGCGCTTGGTAAATTGAAGAAATTGGACCTAAGCCCATAGATACCGTTGGGAACTGCCAAAACTCAGGCATTAATTTAGGATGAGGGTAAGAAGGTAGGCCTTTACCATCTACTTCCTGACGGAAATTATCAAGCTGTTCGGCACTTAAGCGCCCTTCAACAAATGCACGCGCATAAATACCCGGAGAAATATGACCTTGGTAATAAACTAAATCGCCGCCATCAACATCATTTGGCGCTTTAAAGAAATGGTTAAAACACACTTCGTAAAATGCAGCAGACGATTGGTAAGACGCCATATGGCCACCTAAGTCGAGATCTTTTTTCGATGCACGCAATACAATCATAATCGCGTTCCAGCGAATAATTGAACGAATACGGCGCTCAAGATTTACATCACCAGGGTAGGCAGGTTCTTGATCAACCGGAATCGTATTAACGTAGTTTGTGTTAATGCCTGTTGGCATATCAACACCGTCTAAACGGGCTTGTTCTAACACTTGCTCAAGTAAAAACTGAGCTCGTTCAACACCTTCTTCGCGCACAACCGATTCAAGAGCTTGTAACCACTCTTGTGTTTCTAGCGCGTCTACGTCAATTTTATTGACTTCAGACATATGGAGGTTTCCTTATGTTTAAAATACTAATTTTATGTATTGAATACTTCATTGTTAACTCAAGTTAACAGTGAATGTACTTGCTTAATTTTGTTTGGTGCGTCTTAAACTACGTTCAATTCGCGAATGCTCTTTACCCGCTTCAAGCAATGCTTCTTCAATATAGGCTAAATGCGCATTACTCGCTAAGCGAGCTTGTTCAGGATTACCGTCAATCACTGCATCCATTAATAAGCGTCTATGCTCAGCTAATTGGCTGCTTATATCTGACTTTTTAAGTAATACCGTTAAATTTTGTAAAACATTCTGCTCAAGTAAGCTTTGCATCCCTCTTACTAAATGCAGTAACACTACGTTATGAGACGCCTCTGCGATGCAAAAATGAAAGTCATTAATCGCTTTGGCTTTTTGCTTTAATTCATCTTTAGCTAATGCAATCTGATCAAAGCTCTGTTTTACTTTTGCAAAATCGTTACTTGTTCCGCGAAGTGCTGCGTAATAAGCCGCAATTCCCTCTAGCGCATGACGAAATTCTAATAAATCAAATTGCGATTCGGGGTGTTTACTGATCAAATCAAACAACGGATCAGTCAGCCCCTCTTCCAATTGATTTTTTACATACGTTCCACCACCTTGACGACGGGTTACTAGCCCTTTTGCCTCAAGCTTTTGAATGGCTTCACGCAACGACGGACGCGACACTTCAAATTGCTTAGCGAGTTCACGCTCCGGTGGTAACTTTTCTCCTGGTGCTAATGACCCCTCAAGAATCATGTTCTCAAGTTGTTGTAAAATAACATCAGATAATTTTGCCGCTTTAATTTTTAAAGACATCAATCAACGTCCGCGTTGTATAAGTGCTAGCAGCCCATTAAATAAGGCTTTTAACTGAATGACCTGACCAAAAGGTAAATTGGTCATACCAAATTTTGCCATACGTTATCAAAAACCGTAATTACTGTCAATTTACAGCAGTTTTAAAGCCCTAAGGCCAGCGTAACGTAATTTAAACAAAGTTCAAATAATACACAGATTACAGAGGGTAAAGAAAGGTTAATAAGATGAAAAACAAATGGTCAGACCAGCTAATTTTAGTTTTCGGGGTTCGGGGTTCGGGGTTCGGGGTTCGGGGTTCGGGGTTCGGGGTTCGGGGTTCGGGGTTCGGCAGTAGGGTAAAACGTAGCGCCTCATACAAACATACCTTTATTTTATTGTAATCGAGAGTTTACCTCCCGCATATTTAGTGTCTAGGTTAAAGATCAAAGGTTTTAAGCCCATTCCCCGTTGCTCGTAGCCCGCCAACACCAAGCAAATCACAGTGCTTGGCTTAATTTCTACCTAATACCTAGAACCTAACCCCTGCTCTTTAACTTAAACCACCAAATAAAGTCATTAAGGCAATTAATACTAAATAAAAAAGTACATTGCGCTTAACCAATTTGATCATACAGGTGGCCTCAAAGGTGCAGCCATAGTAGCGCTCTTCAACTTGTTCAGCCGCTAGCGCCGTATAAGTAACCACCTTGCGATTAGGGCTTGAAAAGTCAAACACGTAATGCAGCCAACAGCTAGTCCCTTTATTAAAGTTACCAATCACTAAATAACCAAAACTGGTAATACGCGCTGGGAGCCAATCTAGCCAAAACAATAAACGGTGGATTAACTTAAAATACTTAGCAATTACTTCATCACGATTGTCACTCACTAAGTCGGCAAAAGTGCGCACTAGCGCATAAAAAACAGCACCGGCAACACCCAATACCACAAACCAAAATATAACCGCACAATAAAATCGAAAGTTAACCCAAGCCAGCGTTTGCCCTAAGGTTTCACCTCCTTGTTGCTCCTCTGTGCGCTTTTGTCCCAATTGCAAAGCATATAAGGTAGCTGCAGTTTGATCACCTCGAGTTAATGCATTGAGGTACGACTTATACAAAGCACGCTGTTTAGCACAACCAAAGCACACCAATAACACTGCCACATTAAAAACAAGCTGCCAAAGTACAAAGTCAGATAAAAAATACACACACCCAATAGCAATCACAGGCAGGAATAGCCAAATTAAAAACCCCGTAGCTGTGCCAAATAAACCTTTATTGGTCAATAAATTAACAGAGCGAGTTAAGTAGCCATTAGCGTAATAACTCATTTGCCAATGCGCAGAGCGAGCACCTAAACGCTCAAGTATCAGTGCTATTATTATTGAAACCAAAATCATGTTGTTACTCGCTTTACTTAGTTATTCAATTAGGTTAAAAAATTTACGCCAGTTAAAACTCTCTCCAGGGTCGGTTTTTCGCCCAGGGGCAATATCGCAGTGCCCTACTATATTACTGGCTGTTATTTTTGGGTAACGCTGCATAATAGCCTGCGCCAATGCAGCTAAACTTTGATATTGCGCATCGGTGTAGTTAGTTGTATCTGTGCCCTCAAGCTCTATACCTATACTAAAATCATTACAATTTTGTTGCCCAGCAAAGCTAGAATGCCCCGCGTGCCATGCACGTTTTTCAAAAGGAACATATTGTATAACTTCGCCGCATCGCTTAATAAAACAATGCGCTGATACCTTAAGCCCTTCTAGGTCACTAAAGCTAGGGTGCGCATTGCAATCAATACACCCCATAAATAAGTCATCAACGTAAGAAGTGTTAAATTGCCCAGCGGGTAATGAAATATTATGAATAACCAACAGCGAAATATCGCAGTGAGCAGGTCGCTCATCAAAGTGGCTACACGCCCGCTGGCTAATATTATTTATAACGCCTAAAGAATCTACTTTCATACTATTTGATTTAAATTTATATGCCCGATGTCAAATGCTCTTTGAGTAAAATGGTAGGGATTGGTGTCAAGTCCGTTGCCCGTTGCCCGTTGCCCGTTGCCCGTTGCCCGTTGCCCGTTGCCCGTTGCCCGTTGCCGAAAAATTTAAAACACTATTGTAAATATATTCAACACAGTGTTTGCTCAAAATAGCAGCTTGAGATAGATTTATTATCTAGAGCTCAGGTTAATCAACCAAAATTGATGTATATCAAGATGCTAATAGATTTAATCCCATAAAGATAGCGTAATACTAAACGATAAAATATGATTAACGCGTTATTTAAGCGCTGGCTTTTTAGTTTAGTTGTTAGCTGCTTCTAATTAGTAATTAAACAGAGTAAAATTTAGTTAATTTATTATCTACTATGAGCTTTTTCATGTCTATTTCGCATACCCTAATTAGCCAACTTGTTACCTTAGCACTGGATGAAGACCTAAATAACCAAAGCGCAGAACAAGGCGATATTACCGCACAGCTTATTCCGCAAGCAGAGCAAGCCAATGCGAAAGTGATCACCCGTGAAGACTGCATTTTTTGTGGTAAAGATCTAATCATTGAAGTGTTCAAACAAGTCGACCCAAGTGTGGTTGTAAACATATGCGTTAACGATGGCGACTTTGTTAGTGCCAATAGCACCCTATTTACCGCCTCAGGCTCTGCTCGCGCTATTTTAACGGCTGAGCGAACTGCACTTAATTTTGTACAAACGCTTTCTGGCACAGCCACCACCACAGCGCATTATGTAAAAGAGCTAAGTGGTACTAGCACGCAACTACTCGATACTCGTAAAACCATACCTGGGCTAAGAGCATTGCAAAAATACGCAGTTAAGTGTGGTGGCGGTGCAAACCACCGAATTGGTTTGTTTGATGCGTTTTTAATTAAAGAAAACCACATAGCGGCTTGTGGAGGAATTAATAACGCAGTAGTTCAAGCTAAGCTAAATCATGCCGATAAACCTATAGAGGTTGAGGTTGAATCGTTTGATGAGCTAGAGCAAGCCATTAACGCTGGCGCCGACATCATAATGTTAGATAACTTTAATCCAGAGCAAATACGCCAAGCAGTTAGCATTACAAATAAGCGCGCTAAGTTAGAAGTATCAGGCAATATGACCCTAGAAACACTAAAAGCCTACTCGCAAGCAGGTGTGGACTTTATCTCAAGTGGTGCGCTTACAAAAAATTTACAATCAATCGATTTATCGATGCGATTTGAGTAAACAATGTAAAATTTTATTTATATATTCTTGCGCTAATTGATTGACAGCTTTTAAAAAAGGGCATTAAATAATTCAAAAGGACCATTTTAACAAGTTATTAAATTAATGCGTTTTTTATAGTGTTTTTACATACAAAAGCGCAATAAACAGTGTTAGACTCATTCATATTGACTAGTTTTAAATTTTCAATTAGTTAAAAAGACTGAAAAATCATTTATAAGGGATAGAATAAAAATAAGCGATAGGGTTTATTTTTATAATTAGCTTGTAACTTACGCGGGTTATAACTAACTTTTAATAGTTAGGTTTATGCTCAAGTAAGGGACAAATTAACGAATAACCGCCATAAAGTGCGTGTCTTCGCGGAAAATTTTTACCGCTTAAACACAGCACTAAATTTGGCAAAATGATTTTATTTTTGTAGTAACAGGTTAAGTGAACAATATAAGTTACAGTTTATAAACTTATACCCGTTTGGCTTACCACAACATTATCCTTTAGGAGAGGAAACATGCAAACAATTACACAACAAAACCAAAAGGGTTTCACCCTAATTGAATTAATGATTGTAGTAGCAATCATCGGTATTTTAGCAGCAGTAGCACTGCCTGCTTATTCTGATTATCAAGCTTCATCTAAACTAACAGCTGGACTAGCGGAAATATCAGCTGGTAGAACAGGTTTTGAAATTGCTACTAACAATGGTGAAACGCCAACAAATGAACTTGCTGGCCTAAATAGCCCTACATCCAATTGTACTATTACAACAGATGCTACGGGGATTGAGTGTGCAATTCTGAATGCGCCAACGCAAGTTAAAGATGCTAAAATAAAATGGACACGCGAAAATGGCGGTTGGACGTGCGCCACAACGGGTGCAGCTGATGCTTCACTGGCACCAAAAAGCTGTCCTCAAACTGCTACAACACCATCAACATAATTGTGATCGGTATTTAACTTTTAATAAGCGCTCTGTGGGGCGCTTTTTTTATATAAATTTTTACTAATTGCGTAATTTAACCCCCGTTTAATTCAAGTGAGTTTTATATGGCAACTAAACAAGAAGTTAAAAGCCTTGATACCTTTCAGTGGGTAGGTGTAAGCGCTCGAGGCAAGAAGCTTGAGGGCGAGCTTACGGGATCTAGCATTGCACTAGTCAAAGCACAATTACGCAAACAAGGCATTACCCCCTCTAAAGTAAAGCGTAAAGCGAAGCCACTCTTCGGCATAAAAAGCGTACAAAAAATAACCCCAAAAGATATTGCTTTAGTGACAAGGCAAATAGCCACCATGCTGATGGCCGGTGTACCGCTGATTCAATCCATAGAGATGATAGCTTCAGGCTCCACTAATAAGAGCGTGAGTAAGCTCATGAGTGCTATTGGCGATGAAGTAAAAGCTGGGTTGCCGCTTTCTAACGCACTTAGAAAGTACCCTCGCTATTTTGATGATTTATATTGCGATTTAGTGGCCTCTGGTGAGCAATCGGGCGCTTTAGATAAAATATTTGACCGCGTTGCCCTTTATAAAGAAAAATCAGAAGCGCTGAAATCAAAAATTAAAAAAGCCATGTTTTATCCAATATCAGTTTTAGTGGTTGCTGGAATTGTAACTTCTATCTTATTGATTTTTGTAGTGCCGCAATTCCAAGATATTTTTGCTGGCTTTGGCGCTGAGCTCCCCGCTTTTACTTTATTTGTAATTGGCATTTCTGAATTTATGCAAGCGTATTGGTGGATGATACTGATTGCCGTTATGGCATTTGGCTACATATACAAAGAAGCCGCACTCAGAAGCTTAGCGCTCAGAGATGCTACCGACCGCGCCATACTTAAACTCCCGGTTATTGGCATGATACTTAATAAAGCCGCTGTGGCACGTTATGCGCGGACTTTATCGACCACCTTTGCTGCGGGTGTACCGCTGGTAGATGCGCTAGACTCTGCTGCCGGTGCATCAGGTAATGCAGTTTACCGTTATGCTATTTTAGAAATAAAAGCCGAGGTGAGCTCAGGTAATCAAATGAATTGGGCGATGCGTAACTCTAAAATATTCCCCGATATGGTAATACAAATGGTCGCCATTGGTGAAGAATCAGGATCGCTTGATGGCATGCTCGCTAAAGTCGCCACTATTTACGAGCAAGAAGTAGATGACGCGGTAGATGGCCTATCTAGCTTACTTGAGCCGTTAATAATGGCAGTACTCGGTGTATTAGTCGGTGGCTTAATTATTGCCATGTACTTACCTATATTCCAACTAGGTTCTGTTATTTAAGCGCGCGTCCTTTGAGATTTTATTTCGGTTTTAGGTTCACGAGCAACGAGCTTCGGGTTACGAGCCTAGAACTAAACCTCCTAAACCTCGAACCTAACATCCTAAACCCTAACTTTGCACTTATATAAAACCACTGTATTATCAACACAGAATTTAGTTTTAGGTAAAATAAATGCAAAGTCTTTTTATTGATATCAGCAACGCGATGCAAGCTAACTTATGGTTTTATTTGACCACGGTTGGCCTAGTGAGTTTATGTATCGGTAGCTTTTTAAATGTGGTGATATATCGCTTGCCACTAATGATGCAAAAAGAATGGCAAACTGAATGCCGCCTATTATTAGCCGATGAACTAACCAGCCCAAAGACTGAACAAACCACTTCACAAACTACTGACACGTTTAATTTAGTTAAGCCCAACTCATGTTGTCCTAAATGCAAAGCAGCCATTAAACCATGGCAAAACATTCCTATATTTAGTTGGTTATTTTTAAAAGGTAAATGCGCAACCTGTGATAACCCAATTTCAGTGCGTTACCCAATCGTTGAAGCCATTACCGCTATTTTAAGCCTAGTTGTTGCGTACGCTTTTGGCGCAACTGAGCAGGCTTTATTATACATAGTAGTTACTTGGATATTAGTGGCACTAACTTTTATTGATATTGATCACATGTTGCTGCCAGATCAGCTTACTTTACCGCTTTTATGGCTGGCGTTAATCGCCTCAGTTGTGGGTTATACCATAGCCCCTAGCGATGCCATTATTGGTGCAGCATGTGGTTACTTAAGCTTATGGAGCGTGTTTTGGCTGTTTAAGCTAATTACTGGCAAAGAAGGTATGGGTTATGGCGACTTTAAATTACTGGCTGTATTTGGCGCACTGCTGGGTTGGCAATCGTTATTGACCATTATTTTACTTTCAAGCGTAGTTGGCGCTGTTATTGGCATTGCCCTACTGAGTATTCAAGGTAAAGACAAAGCAACCCCTATTCCTTTTGGCCCTTATTTAGCAATAGCCGGTTGGATCACTATGCTGTGGGGGACACAACTACAAAACAGCTATTTTAATTTTATTGGTTACTAATTATGAGTAATACACAAAACCATAAAAATAACTGGGTGCTGGGCTTAACCGGCGGGATTGGCTGTGGTAAAACCGCAGTTAGCGATATGTTGGCAGAACTAGGCATTACTATTGTTGATGCTGATATTATAGCTCGCCAAGTAGTTGAACCTGGCACTGATGGTCTAAAAGCTATTGTTGAGCATTTTGGCACTGACATACTCGATGAACATGGCTCATTAAACCGTAGCGAACTACGATCGCGGATTTTTAGTAATCCTGAACAAAAAACATGGCTCAATGGGCTGTTGCACCCTTTAATTCGTACTAAACTGCTCACTGACTTAAAAAACGCGCAAAGCGACTATGTGGTTTTAGTTGCCCCGTTATTATTTGAAAATGGGCTTGATCGCTACTGTAATCGCACCTTGCTGATTGATGTACCAGTAGAAATACAAATTACCCGCACCACAAAACGTGACAATATAAGCTCTGAACAAGCAAAACAAATAATTGACGCACAAATGTCTCGTGAGCATAAACAACAAAAAGCGGATGATATTTTAAATAATAACCGCGATTTAAACGATGTAAAACAAGACTTACTTAAGCTACATAATTATTATTTACAGCAAGCAAAGTCTACAATATAGAGTGACTGACCCAATCACAGCGCAATAAACTGATATTTTTATCGGTAAATTATCTGCTGCATTGGTACGATTAATGTATTCCTTTCTTTTTTCTGATAAATTGCTGAGTAAAGAAGGATTAAATCAGGTGCGCAATGAATATTAACTCACCGTTACTAAGAAAATTTATTACCCTCGGCCGGGTTGATACCGATACCGTAAAAGCCAGGCAGCAAGACTTTGCGTCAACCGCAGAACTTATTTCTAAATGCGGAAAAATAGATAGCAACGATTTAGCTGAGCAATGTATTGATTTGTTTAGAGTGCCTTTTTTTGATTTAAAAGATTTTAATGTTGCACAAATTCCTGCCGAGCTAGTTAAAGAAAAGCTGATCCGCAAGCATCATATTTTACCTTTGGTACAAAAAGGCAGAAAAGTATATATTGCCGCCTCAGATCCTACCGATTACGGCGCTTTTGAAAACTTTGAATTTAGCACCGGTTTATCGTGTGAAGTGGTAGTGGTTGACTACCTACAGCTTGATCATAAAATTGAGCAACTATTGGATGCTGCAGGTAGCCTTAATTTAAGTGAGGATGAATTTAAAGAGTTTGCTGAACTAGATTCTGAGCCACAAAAAGATCATACGCCTAAAGACGATGACAAAGACGATGCCCCTATTATTGTCTACATTAATAAAATTTTAATGGACGCAATAAAAAAAGGCGCTTCGGATCTTCACTTTGAACCTTATGAACATAAATACCGTATTCGCTTTCGTATCGACGGAATTTTGCATGAGGTAGCCAGCCCGCCAAATACCTTAGCCAGTAAGCTATCTGCCCGTATAAAAGTTATGTCGCGCCTTGATATCGCTGAAAAACGTAAGCCACAAGATGGCCGCATAAAACTCAAAGTGACAGAACGTAAAAGTATTGATTTTCGTGTTAGTACCATGCCTACCTTATGGGGCGAAAAAATTGTAATGCGTATCCTCGATTCATCAAGTGCCATGTTAGGTATTGATGTTTTAGGCTATGAACCCGAACAGAAAGAGCTCTACCTCGATGCACTAAATCAACCTCAGGGGATGATTTTAGTTACTGGCCCAACTGGCTCGGGTAAAACCGTATCCCTGTATACGGGCTTAAATATACTAAATCAGCCCGAGCGAAATATTAGTACCGCCGAAGATCCGGTAGAAATTAACCTCGAAGGGATTAACCAAGTACAAATAAACACTAAAGCCGACATGACATTTGCTAACGCTTTGCGCGCATTTTTACGCCAAGATCCCGATGTAGTAATGGTCGGTGAAATACGTGATTTAGAAACTGCTGAAATATCTATTAAGGCGGCGCAAACCGGTCATTTAGTGTTATCTACATTACATACTAACTCAGCACCAGAAACGATTACTCGTTTGTTAAATATGGGCGTACCCGCGTATAATGTGGCCAGTTCAATCAGCTTGATAATCGCCCAGCGTTTAGCCCGAAGGTTATGCTCTAAATGTAAAACGCCAGAGCAATTACCCCGTGAAGAACTTATGCGCCAAGGCTTTAGTGAACAGCAAATACAGGATATGGTTTTATATGCCCCTAAAGGCTGTGAAAACTGTACAGATGGCTTCAAAGGCCGTGTTGGTATTTACGAAGTTATGAAAGTTACTCCAGAAATTGCACAAATTATTATGCGTGGGGGTAACTCACTAGAAATTGCTGAAGTATCACTTAAAGCAGGGTTTAATAACATACGCTTATCAGGTCTTCGAAAAGCAGCAGAGGGCGTTACCTCTCTGGCTGAGATAAACCGTGTTACTAGTTTTTAAACAAAGTGCTTAGTTGCTTAACGATAAATTGAGCGGCTAAGCCTATATCAATTTGAGAGTAAATTATGCCAACTATGGTTAACTGCCCAACCTGCAAAGTAAAAGTAGAATGGTCAGCACAAAGTCCGCACCGCCCTTTTTGTTCAAAGCGTTGCCAACTTATTGACTTAGGTGAGTGGTCGTTTGAAAATAATAAAATTTCAGCACCCATCACCTCTGCAGATGAATTCAATCAAGACATGATTGAAGACATTGAAGCAATGATGGCAAAAAATGAAGATGACTTTTTTAAATAATCACTCGTGTAATATAAAAAAGCCAGCATTTAGCTGGCTTTTTGCTTTGCGTTAAAACGTTATGCTCTATGTTTACGGTGTTTTTTATTCATTCGCTGCTGTATTTTAGCTAACTTTTCTTTTTGCTCAGCGTTAAGCAATTGCATTACTTGATGCTGGGTTTTTAATTTAATTAACCCCAATTGCTGTTTCTTATCTTGGCGTGCGATTAATAACTCTTTCGCTGCATTTTCATCAAAGTTTGGCGCTGACAGTAACGCATCCATTTGCGCTTTATAGGCTTGGCGCTGTGCCTTACGTGCGTTTTTGTCTTGGCTTCTTAGTGCTTTAATTTGCGTTTTTTGCGCTGTAAAAATCGCTTTTAGTTGTGTTTGTTGACCTTGCGTAAGTGCCAGCTTATCTGCTGCTCGCTCAGAGAGTAAAAAGCGCGCTTGAGAGTGACCTTGCTTATAGCCATCGCCTTTTGCGAATGCGCTGCCCGCACTGAGTGTTGCAGCTGTTAAGCCACATATAAGTACTAATTTTGATAGCGTGTTTACTTTAGTCATAATCATCACCTTTATATTGGGTTGGTTGTTGGCTGCTAACCAGTGTGTTCACTATAACTGGCTCAATGCAAAGTAACGCAAAGCAGTGTAAAGGTTATGTAAAGACTAACTATTGATACATTAAACGCGTAAAATAAAACCATAAACAGCGCGTAAGGCTTTATATATGAAACTATTAATGATTGATGATGATACCGGTTTATGCGAATTATTAAGCGAATACCTAAGTGCACAGGGCTTTAGCGTCCAAACTTCACATGATGGTCAACAAGGCTTAGAGCTTGCCTTGCAAAACGATTACGCGCTTATATTACTAGACGTTATGCTGCCCTCTATAGATGGCTTTGAAGTGCTGAAGCAACTCAGGCAAAGTAAATTAACACCAGTGATTATGTTGACCGCTAAAGGAGAAGACTTTGACCGTATTTTTGGTTTAGAGCTCGGCGCTGACGACTACATACCAAAGCCGTTTAATCACAGAGAACTCCTTGCCCGCGTAAAAGCAATTACTCGCCGCATTGAACATATAAATAGTGTGAGCAATAACACTAATAAAAAGCTCTCTTTAAATGGTATTACTATTAATTTTGCTGCGCGAGAGGCCAGTATTAATAACACCCCCCTCACACTAACGGGCACTGAATACGAAATACTCGCTTTATTGATAAAACACGCGCCAGATGTAATTAGCAAAGAGCAAATAAGCGAAGATGTATTAGGCAGACGCTTAGCATCTTTTGACCGTTCTATAGATATGCATGTGAGTAATATTCGTAAAAAAATAGCCGAGCATATTGAGGGCGATAAAATTAAAACAATGAGGGGAACGGGTTATGTCTTCATCCAAGGAGAATAAACCTCTGCGTTTTAGTTGGCTTCGCCACCCACGGTATTATTTATTTTTTAAGGTCTTTACGTGGTTTTGGCTGACGATTATAGGCACTTTTACAGCGCTCTTTTTCTTAAGTAATATTTCACTAATAAACGCCATTAGCCATGATCCACTAAAAGGGCCGATGCAAAAAAACCTAGAATATTTGGCACGAGGTATCGAGCGTAGCGCACATAAACACAAGCGCTCAATTAATGACATTATTACTCATCCGCGCTTAACTAAACGTAAGTTACTTTATTTAAATTCACAAAATAGCGATGAAGTGTTGATCAGTAAAAATGTTGAGAACAATATTGATTTAAGCTTACTTAACTTTAGTAAGGGCATGTCGCCACAGGTTATTTTTACTGAATATTACCAAGCTTTTGGCCCTGTACGCATTCGGGTTCCTGAAGGAGAATTTGAGTTATATGAAATCGATATCAATCAGCAACGACCACTCTTTATTCGCTTAAGATTATTACCCGTTTGGTTAAAAATTTCCATTGCAATTATCGCCTCACTTACATTAAGTTTTTTATTTAGTCGTAACTTAATTGCCCCTATAAATAGCTTAAAACAAGCAGCAATCAAGCTCTCAAACGGTGATTTAAGTGCACGTGCGGCGATAAATAGTCAGCGAAAAGATGAACTTGGAGTTTTAGGACGCGACTTTAACCGTATGGCTGATCAACTTGAGCAGCTACTCAGCGCTCAAAAGCGTTTATTAGCCGATATATCCCATGAATTACGCTCTCCGCTAACCCGTTTAAAAATGGCTACGGGGTTGGCACAAATGCAAGCAAGTGAAGCAAGCCAATCGTATTTACTGCGTATTGAAAAAGAAGCTAATCAATTAGATAAAATGATAGCCGATGTATTGCAAGTATCGCGCTTAGAAGCTAATAGCCAACCTTTATCGCTGCAAACACAGTCACTGCAAGTGATTGTTGACCATGTGATTAACGATGCTCAGTTTGAAGCAAAACAGCACAATAAAACCCTAGTTGTACACGGTAATGTTGAAGTAAATATAGAGTGCGACGAAATGTTGATTGCCAGTGCCTTAGAGAACATTCTGCGCAACGCCATTAAATATGCACAACATACTATTAGTATCAGCTTAAAACACAGTGATACCATATACATACAAATATGTGATGATGGTCCAGGCGTACCTAAAGCGCAACTTGATAAGTTGTGTGAACCGTTTTTTAGACAATCAGATGCCCGGGACCGCATCAGCGGGGGTACGGGGTTAGGGTTAGCCATTGCAAAAAATGCGGTAATAGCGCATGGCGGAAATTTAGTCTTATCGAATAAAGAACAAGGTGGCTTGTGTGCTAATATAACCTTGCCGTTAATCAAAGAGTAAAGCATGTTTTATAGTTCAGAAGCCCAGCTTGAGAGTAATCAAGAGGCCATTAGTGTTTTTTATACTTCACATTTAACTAAAAGCTACTTAGATACACCTGCAGGAAAGTTATTTTACGCATACGCAATCCCTAACAATGCTACCACTGCAGTAGTGATAAGTACGGGGCGTGTTGAGGGCCTAGAAAAGTATAAAGAACTGATATGGGAGCTATACTGTAATAATTTTGCTGTGTTTATTATGGATCACCAAGGTCAGGGGCGCTCTTACAGACATCTTAAAAATAAGCATAAAGGCTTTGTAAAACATTATAATAACTACAGCAATGACCTTAATAACTTTGATCAGCAAATAGTTTCAAAGCATTGGCAAGGTAAAAAAGTCATGCTGGCTCATTCAATGGGTAGCGCGATAGCAGTTGATTATTTAGCTAATTTTGAAAACAGCTATAAAGGTGTGTTTTTGTCTGCGCCTATGTTTGATATTTTTACAAAAGACGTACCAAAAATACCAACGCAATTTATTGTTAACTTAGCCACTTGGCTTGGTTTACACTCTTGCTATGCATTTGGACAAGGCAACTACAACCCAATCCCATTTACAGAAAACGTACTTACTAGCAGCGAGGAGCGTTACACCTACTTTAGGCAAGCCTATCAATTAGAACCTAACATACAATTAGGTGGCGTTACGTTTGGCTGGCTTGCAGCTACGATATCATTCTTAAAGTCAATTGATAATCTAAACGTACCAATTCCATTGTTTATAGCAAGTGCAGCTAGCGATACAGTGGTTAATAACAAAGCGCAGTATAGTTTTGCAAAAAGGCATGCTCATGCAACAATCGAGAGTTTTGCAGATGCAAAACACGAGCTACTTTTTGAACGTGACGAAATTCGAAAGCCGCTATTAGCTAATTTTTATCAGTTTTGTGAGTCTGTTACTTCTTGAGCAGTTTTAGAATTCACTAAAACAGAAAGCGGATCGAGGTGGATGAGTATATCTACCTCAGATTCAAAACGAGCACTTATCATGGCTTCTACTTCATCTGCTACTTTATGGGCACGAATAAGTGGTAAATTGTCATCAAGCTCTAAATGCAGCTGAATAAACTTAACTTTACCGCCTTGTCGAGTGCGAATACCGTGCACCCCATAAACGTCATTATGGTTACGCGCTATCTCAAAAATGCTTTGCTTTTCTTCATCGGGCAGCTCTTTATCCATTAAGTGTGAGGCACTCTCTGTTGCTATATCCCAGCTGTTATAAAGTAAATACCCTGCCACACCTATCGCAAACAAAGGGTCAGCATACAGCACCCCATAATAAGCAAGTAAAATGGCAAGTAGCACCGCTGCATTTAAAATTAAATCGCCTTTGTAGTGCACAGAATCGGCTTTTATAGCGATTGACTCTGTATGCTTCACGACTTTATTTTGCACAAATACAATCACTAATGTACACACTATGGCAAAAATACTGACCCAAACACCTAATAATGAATGTGTCAGCTCTACGGGGTTAATGAGTCGCTCAATACCGTGAAACGCCAATAAACAACCCGAGCCTGCAATAAAAGCTGCTTGTCCCAGCCCTGCAAGCGCCTCCGCTTTACCGTGACCAAATCGGTGGTCATCGTCAGCAGGGCGCAGTGCATACGATAAAACCAAAAAGCTCATTAGTGTCGCTGTGATATCCATTAATGAGTCGGTTAATGAGCCAAGCATTGACGCCGAACCCGACGCCAGCCACGCCCATGCTTTGGTCACAATCATTAGGCTAACCATGACCATGGTCACGATGCTAGAGGCCTTGACCCAAAATTCATAACTGCGATTATGCACGTATCTTTCCGTTTTAAGCTGTATTTAATGTTTTCAGTATATCATTTTTTATTCATTGTTCGTGTATACTGAGCCCGTCAAATTAAAGATTTTATAGGGCTTATTGTGCTGGATATTGTTTTATACCAACCTGAAATTCCGCCTAACACCGGGAATATCATTCGTTTATGTGCCAATACAGGCTATGCACTGCATTTAATTGAACCGTTAGGGTTTGAGTGGGATGACAAACGTGTAAAACGCGCTGGCCTTGATTATCACGAATTTAGTCATGTGCAACGTCATGCTTCATTTGAAGCTTACTTAGAAAAGTGCCAGCCTAAAAAAGTGTATGCGTGCACCACTAAAGGTAGTCAGTTTCATCACCAAGCACAGTATGAAGCGGGTGACTGTTTGGTATTTGGTCCAGAAACCCGAGGCTTACCTGATGACATGATTCAAGCACTGCCAAACGAGCAACGCGTGCGTATTCCTATGCAAGCCGATAGCCGCAGTATGAATCTATCTAATGCGGTCGCTGTGTTTGTGTATGAATCTTGGCGCCAGCTTGGTTTTCCAAACGCCCAATAAGGTTTTAGGTTTTAGGTAAACAAAATACCTGTCACCTAAAACCTAACAGTTCGTTTTATTCTGATTTCTGTTCACGACCTAATAAGGCCATAGCAGCTGCTTTCATGTCTTTATTTTCATAAAGTACTTTGTATATTTGCTCAGTGATTGGCATTTCAACACCAGCACGCTGCGCGAGTAAATACACTTCTTTGGTGTTTCTAAATCCCTCAACTACTTGGCCGATTGATGCAATCGCATCATCAACACTTTCACCTTGACCTAAGGCTAAACCAAAACGGCGATTGCGCGACTGATTATCGGTACAGGTTAGAATTAAATCGCCTAACCCAGCCATCCCCATAAAGGTCTCTGGCTTTGCACCTAGGGCACAACCCAAACGCGATAACTCTGCTAAACCACGGGTAATAAGCGCGGTACGTGCATTTGCACCAAAGCCAACACCATCAGAAATCCCTGCACCAATAGCAATTACGTTTTTAACCGCACCACCAAGCTGTATGCCAATAAAGTCGTCATTGTTGTACACTCTAAACGAGCGACCGCAATGTAATAAATCGGCAATTTGTTTCGCAAATGCTGATGACGTTGATGACACCGAAATAGCGGTTGGTGAGCCCTTAGCCATTTCTTTGGCAAAAGTTGGCCCCGAAAGCACTGCTAATGGTACTTCTTCACCGAGTTCTTGCACTGCCACTTCTTGCAATAAACGCCCAGTATCTGGCTCAAGCCCTTTAGTAGCCCACGCTATTTTTGCATCAGAGCGCAAAGCCGGTTTAATTTGCTTTAACGTGTCAGCAAACGCATGACTTGGCACAACAACTAAAACAATATCGCTAGCTGCTGTTGCATGCTGTAAATCGGCTTCAAGAGTTAAGGTGTCAGGAAAAGGAATATCAGGTAAGTAACGTTGATTTTTTCGCTCAGCTGCAAGCGTCGCAACGTCTTGGCTATTGCGCCCCCATAAAGTCACTTTGTGACCATTTCGGGCTAAACAAATAGCAAGGGCGGTGCCATATGACCCCGCCCCTAAAACAGTAACAGCTGATGTTGCTGTATTCATAAATTATGCGTCTGCAGAAGCCTGCTCAGCTTGCGCTGTGCGTTGCTGCATGTACTGTGCAAATAATGCGTCAAAGTTAACTGGCGCAAGATTAAGCTGTGGAAACGTACCACGGTTTACTAAGTTCGATACCGCTTCACGTGCATATGGGAATAACACGTTAGGACAGAATGCACCTAGCATATGTGCTAATTGCATCTCTTCAACTTCAGCAATAGTAAAAATACCTGCTTGTTGAATTTCACACAAAAACGCAGTTTCTTCACCAATAGATGCCGTCACAGTTAATGCTAAAACAACTTCGTAAACACCTTCATCAAGCTTATTAGAGCGTGTATCTAAATCTAATTTTACTTCTGGAGCCCACTCTTTTTGAAAAATAGCTGGTGAATTTGGCGTTTCAAACGACACATCTTTAGTGTAAATACGTTGAATAGTAAACTGTGCGCCTGCATCAGCTTCTGCTGCTGCATTTTGATTTTGTTCGTTCATTGTTATTCCTAACCTGTTATTTATTATAATTAATTAAATTAAGCACTCAGCTTAGCGTCAAGGTGACCTTGTGCTTCTAGTGCCATCATGTCGTCACAGCCACCGATGTATTCATCGTTGATAAAAATTTGTGGAACCGTGCTTGCGCCACCGGCTTTGGCGATCATTTCATCGCGAAGCTCTGGCTGAACGCCAATATCAATGTTTGTGTATTCTACACCTTTGCTGTCTAACAGCGCTAATGCGCGATGACAAAAAGGACAATATCCTTTGGTGTATAAAACAACGTTACTCATAATTAATCCTTAATCGGTTTAGCTAAGAGATATTAGCGACCGCTTGTTGTTGGCAGACTTGCTGATTGCCACGCACCCATACCGCCAGATAAAACATAAACCTGTTCATAGCCTGCTTTATGCATTGCGGTTGCAACACCTGAGGCAGTCATGCCTGCAGCACATACCACTATAATGGGTTTGCTCTTATACTTTTCAAGGGTTGAGAAATCAGATTCTTTAGCTTTTTCTGGGTTTAAATGCACAGCACCGGCAATATGACCTGTTTTAAACTCTTTTTGCCCGCGCATATCAACAACCTGACCGTCTTCGCGGTTAATAAGTAACGTTAACTGCTGAGGGTTGATCTGACGAATTGCTGAAAATTTACTTTTTATTGCGCCACTAACAATAAGAAACGCAATCGCAACCCAAGCTAGGCTTAGAATTGGATGATTTGAGACAAATTCAATATATTGATCCATTCGACTTCCACTATAAAGTTACATGCTAAAACAAGGTGTTTTAGGTATTTAATTCATATTTATTGTACTTACACAATGAGCAGTCACTCATCAATAAGTCAATTTAGAGCACTGCTAGGCTACTCTGAGTTTTACCTACACATAGGCTTAACTTACCCCACAAGCCTATTCAATACTTGAATAAAATAGGGATTAGCCGCGCAAGTATACCCAAATCAGCTAAAAATGCGAGTTTAAGCACGCGTGAAAGCCACAATGTAGTGCTCTTTTAACTGAAAAATAACCTAACCCTTTAAAATATTCAATTGAGAGAGTGAGCTCATTGAAAATTTTTAATATCTTCTTTTCATTGCTGATCCTAGCTATAAAACACGGTATGCTTAAGCTTGGCATGTTGGCATTAATGTTAGCGTGTATTTTAGCAACGCTAATTATTCAGGAGTGACTATGACAGAGCATAAAAAACCACTGGTATTAATGATTTTAGATGGCTGGGGATACAGAGAAGATGAGCAAAGCAATGCCATTTTAGCTGCTAATACCCCTGTATTAGATGAGCTTTGGGCAACTCGCCCTCATACATTAATTTCAGCATCGGGTTTAGATGTGGGTCTTCCTGGTGGTCAAATGGGTAATTCTGAGGTTGGCCACGTTAATTTAGGTGCTGGTCGTATTGTGTATCAAGATTTTACTCGCATCACAAAAGCCATTGATGATGGCGAATTTGATACAACCCCTGCACTGGTTGAAAACATTGATAAAGCTGTTCATGCCAACAAAGCCGTTCATATTATGGGACTGCTAAGCCCTGGTGGCGTTCATAGTCACGAAGATCATATTGTGGCGAGTATACAATTGGCTGCAAAACGCGGCGCTAAAGAGGTGTACTTTCATGCCTTTTTAGATGGCAGAGATACTCCCCCACGCAGCGCTAAAGCATCAATTGAGCGTATTGAAGCCTTGTTTAGCGAGCTTAAATGTGGCCGTTTAGCCTCATTAATTGGTCGTTACTATGCCATGGACAGAGACAACCGCTGGAACCGTGTTGAAAAAGCGTATAATTTAATCACCCTAGGTGAAGGCGACTTTGATTATGAAGATGGCGTAAACGCACTTAACGCGGCTTATGAGCGCGATGAAAATGACGAATTTGTAGCAGCCAGTACTATTACCCCAAAAGGTAGCGAATCAGTAAAAGTAAATGATGGCGACACCATTATATTTGCCAACTTTAGAGCAGACCGCGCACGCGAAATCACTCGCGCCTTTGTCGAACCTGATTTTGACGGCTTTAATAAGAAAAAATCGCCCGAGCTTAGTGCCTTTGTGATGATGACTGAATACGCTGCTGATATTGATGCGCCAGTGGCTTTTGGCCCAACGCCGCTTAATAACGTACTTGGCGAATGGTTTGAAAAACAAGGTAAAACTCAGCTACGTATATCTGAAACTGAAAAATATGCCCACGTTACCTTTTTCTTTAGTGGCGGACGCGAAAATGAGTTTGACGGCGAAACTCGCGAGCTGATCCCATCTCCTCAAGTAGCAACGTATGATTTACAGCCAGAAATGAACTCAAAAATGCTTACCGATAAACTCGTTGCAGCAATAAAAAGTGGAAAGTATGATGCCATTATTTGTAACTACCCTAATGGCGATATGGTCGGCCACTCAGGTGTATTTGAAGCGGCAGTTAAAGCCTGTGAAGCAGTAGATAGCTGCATTGGTCGTGTAGTTGATGCCCTTAAAGAATATGGTGGAGAAGCACTAATAACTGCTGATCATGGTAATGCAGAGCAAATGGCAAACCTTAAAACAGGCCAAGCGCACACAGCACATACTAGCGAGCCAGTACCCTTTATTTATGTAGGTCGTGACGCACAAGCGCATACCGGTAAAGCCTTGAGCGATGTTGCACCTACTATGCTGCATTTAATGGGTTTGGAACAACCTGCAGAAATGACAGGTTCGCCAATTATGGTGTTGAAATAATTTATGAATAAAAGCGCATGCCGCATCATTGCGTGTATATGTGTACTAAACTCATTAGCCACTGCCGTTGCAGTGGCTAATGAAGATCGTACCAAAAAAGACCTATCCCAAGTACAAGTTGCTTTAGAGCAAAGCCAAGCTGAGTTTCAACAACAGCAAAAAGAAATAGCTAAACAGCAGCAAAAACTAAAAACACATGAGCTCGCTATAGCGAAAAACGCTAAAGCACTTAATATGGCTGAGCAATCCGTTAAAAAAACACAACAACAGCAAGCAGAGCAACAACAACGCGCGGCAAAGCTTGAAAAACAACAGGCCCAATTTCAACGTATTTTAGCAGCACAGTTAAAAAGTGCTTATATGGCAGGTAGCGATGACTATTCAAAAATGCTACTTAACCAAGAAGATACCGCCAAATTTGAACGCACACTTAGCTACTATAACTACCTGAATAAAGCTCGTATAAAGCAACTTGATGATCTTAAAGCACTGCAAGTTGAGATTGCAAAAAATCAAGCTGAGCTTGCGAAAACAAAAGAGAGGCTCGTTGCTTTATTTGAAGAACAAAAAAGACGACAAGCAGCACTTCTTGGCGCTAAAAATGAGCGCCAAGCAAGCTTACAAAACCTAAAAAAGCAGTTAAATAAAACCAAAAATTCCATTAGCTATTTAGAAGAAAACGAACAAACTCTGATAGCCACAATAAAAGAACTTGAAGAAGAAGAAAAAGTCACAAAAATTGAACTACTTGGCTTAAATCGTAATAAAGGAAAATTAAACTGGCCGAGCAAAGGAAAATTAGCGCATAGGTTTGGTCAACGTAAGCACGGCGGAATAAACTGGAAAGGTGTATTAATTTCTGCATCTGAAGGGACTTCAGTTAATAGCATTGATAATGGCCAAGTAGTATTTGCCGACTGGTTAAAAGGCTATGGCTGGGTAATCGTACTTGACCATGGTCAAGGTTTTATGAGCTTATACGGACACGCACAAACCTTGCTAAAAGACGTGGGTGATATGGTCAGAGAAGGTGAAAGTGTTGCATTAGTTGGGCAAAGCGGTGGACAAGCCGATTCTGGTCTATACTTTGAAATACGTCATAAAGGGCGTGCTGTTAATCCCATAAAATGGTGCAGGCGTATTTAATATCAAAATAGCTGCATCCTGTTAGAGGCAGTTATGATAAACACACACATTTGCCAACAAAAAACTTCTGTGAAAAAGCGAGCCCCCTGCTTTTGTTTTATCTTATTTGTTTTATTAGTGTTTTTTGGCTTTATACATACTGCCTATGCAAGCTCGGTTAAAGACTTAGAAAGCCAAAAAATAAATGAAATACTGTTTAATATTCACACCTACTACGTTGATGATTTAGCACTGCAAAACAGTGAGTATATTGAATACAACTCGTCTCAATTTGAACGCTTATACTCTAAGCTCGACGCCTACTCTAAGTATTTAGATAAAAATGAGCTAAATGCATTATTTAATAACACGAATGGTCGCTATACCGGCCTAGGTATAGAAGTAAAAAGCATCGAGCAACGCACCACGATTGTTAAAGTAATTAATAATTCACCAGCCAAACAAGCAGGACTTCGCTCAGGCGATATAATTACTGCCGTTAATCAGCACTATGTAGAAAACAGTCCGATTGATTTAGTTGCACAATACATCAAAGACAGCGCTAACGGTAAAGTACAGCTAAGTATTACCCGTAATAACACTCAAACACCGCTAATATTTAATCTAAGTAGAAAACAAATTAAGCTAACGAGTGTAACCAAGCAACTACTTGACTCAGGTAGCGGTTATATCGCTATTAATAACTTTTCTAATCACACTTTGCATGAAGTTGCCTTGCAAATAGCCGCCATGCAAAACCATTATGGCCATTCATTAAAAGGCCTAATTATTGATTTACGAGATAACCCGGGAGGCACTTTAAAGAGTGCAGTTGCGGTAGCAGACCTGTTTCTTCAAGATGGCTTAATTGTAACGACCAAAGGGCGCTTTTATGATTCGAATCAATCTTTTTACGCTAAACGCGGCGATATTTTGAAAGGTGCTCCGATTGTTGTCCTGATTAATGAAAATTCAGCCTCAGCAGCAGAAATACTGGCTGCAGCGTTAAAAGAAAATCTACGTGCAAAAATAGTAGGGAGTCAGTCGTTTGGTAAAGGAACAGTGCAATCACTTATTCCATTAGGCGACGGCGATACCGCCTTAAAACTAACCACCGCACGTTACTTTACGCCACTGGGAGAGTCTATTGAAGGGATTGGCGTAACTCCAAATGTGGCGATTAATCAAACAACACTTTCACAAACAAATAAAGCCGTTATAATAAAAAATGAACAATCAGAACAAAACTCCGTTTTTAACGCTGAAGAATTAGCCGATATCCAGTTAGTAAAAGCAAAACAGCTACTTAGCATGCAATAAAAACGGTAAACTATTTAAAGATAATAAAAATTATAAAACGTGAAAATTATAAATTTAATGGTGTTAGCTGGGCTTTTTTTAATCCTATTTGCTGCACCCTATGGTGTTAAAGCCAAACAAATAGCCATAGTGATCGATGACATAGGTTATCATCAACGTGACCTAGAATTCCTAAGTTTACCTGGGCAATTGTCTTATTCAATTTTGCCTCATACCCCCTATTCTCAAATATTTGCAACCCTTGCTAGTCAGTCAAATAAAGAGCTCCTGTTGCATGTGCCTATGCAAGCTTTAAATGGTAAAAAGCTAGGCCCTGGGGCACTTACTTTAAATATGGATAAAGCACAACTTCAACAAACACTCGGTAATGCACTGGCGAGTTTGCCACAAGTGAAAGGGGTTAATAATCATATGGGTTCTGCACTCACTCAGCAAAGCCAAGCAATGAAGTGGACCATGGAAGTACTTAAAAAGCGTCAGTTGTATTTTCTCGATAGCCGAACAACCGAATTAAGCCAGGCGCAAAATGCAGCTAACTTTTTGGGGGTAGAAAATATTGGTCGGCATGTATTTTTAGATAATATAACTACCCCTGAGCAGCTACAATTTAGGTTAGAAGAGCTAAAGTCAAAAGCAACTAAATATCAGTTTGCCATTGCAATAGCGCACCCCTACCCCGAAACTATCGATTTTTTACGCCAAGCTTTGCCGCAATTAATCGAGCAAGGATTTGAACTGGTACCAGTATCACAGCTGGTAGAACGTAAGTATGTACAAATAGCCCAACAACAAGCCATTTCATTAAACTGATGGAGTAAGAAAACGCCTTACTCCAACAGTTAATTTAACTCAATTATAAGTATGGTATTTATAAAACAAATGTCGCTACCTTGGCATTTAGATCTGTAGCTCTGTCTTTTAATACTTCGGCTTGGCTTAAATGCGCGGTAGCTGAGGTAGTTATTTCATCGGTTACATCTTTAATAGCAACCGTATTTCTAGTAATTTCATTGGTCACTTGCGTTTGCTCTTCTGCTGCAACCGCTATTTGACCCGCCATATCAGAAATCTCATTTACCGCCAAAGTAATTTCTTCTAGTGCGTGTGCGGCAGCATTTACATCATCCACACTATTGTTGGCATAGCCCTTACTGCTGTCCATCAAGCTCACTGCTTTTTTAGTGGTGTTTTGTAAGGTTTCTATAGTGGTATAAATTTCGGCTGTAGAGTTTTGTGTTCTTCTTGATAACACGCGCACCTCATCGGCAACCACTGCAAAACCACGCCCCTGCTCTCCCGCACGGGCAGCCTCTATTGCAGCATTAAGTGCTAAGAGATTTGTTTGCTCAGCAATTTCTTGAATGGTAGTTAAAATGCTCGATATAGCCTGAGCATGCAAACTTAATTCACCAATAACTGCGGTAGTTTGGTCTATTTCGCCCGCGAGTGAATTAATCGTGTTTCTGGTTTTATCAACTAACAGCTTACCTTCACGGCTACTTTGTGCCGATTGTTGCGATGCGGTTGCGGTGTTTTCTGCATTAGCGGCAATTTCATGGGTTGCACTCGCCATTTCTGTGACCGCGGTAGCAACCATAGCCACTTCTTGTTGCTGACGCTGCAACTCACTGACACTGCTTTGGTTGGTGATCAAGCTTTTCTCTGCATCAAAGTCTAAGTCAGTAGCTAATTGACGAATATGACTGATCAGTTCATGTTGGCTGCTAACAAAACGATTAAAACTATCAGCCAGAACCCCAACTTCATCTTGCGTATCAACAGTTATACGCTGGGTTAAATCACCGTTACCATCTGCAATTGTTGATAAAGCTTGCGACACTCGGCTCAAAGGAGCGAGCAATACACCCAATAACCATGAAATAGCCAACACACTCAGTAAAAGTGCTACTGCAACCAGCACTAATTGGGTCAGCAATAAACTAATAAGCGGAGCCTCTAAAGTTTGTTTATCCAATACAAACAACAACTGCCAATCTGTATTGTTAATGTTTTCACCCCAAACTAGCTTCTCTCGGCCTTCACTCTCAAAGTAAACAGGAGTAAATTCACCGTTTTGACTGTTAGATAAAATTAATTGATGATTTATTTTCGAGTCAATACGCGTAATATCTGCCATTACTTTTCTAGCGTCTTTGTAGGCAATCACAGTGCCATCTTTATGCATCATAATGGCGTACCCATCTGCAGGCAAAGACATTGTATTGACGCTATCAACCAGGGCCTCAATCGATAAATCCCCGGCAACCACACCGCTTTGCGTGGTTTTAGCAATAGAAACAACCAACAGATTATACGCGGTATCTAAATAAGGTTTGGTAATTACGGTGCTACTTTGAAGCAGTGCTTGTTTATACCATGGACGAGTGCGCGGATCGTAGCCGGTGCGATCAATACTGGGATCAGAGTCAGTCATTTTTCCGCTACTATCTCCAAAGTAAGTTAACTGAAAGCCACCTGAAAATGCTGCTTGCTGAAGTGCACTGAGCGTGTTGCCCTCAACCTTATTCGCAACCGATTTAATTATCTGCTGACGACTAGCTAGCCAATCTTCAATACTCGTAGCCTGTTGCTTACCAGATTGGCTTACGTTATCGATACTGCTTTTTAGCAGTAACGCTTTTTGAGAGGTATAGCTATTCCACGACAGCAATAAAATAATAACGGCTAGGGCAAGAACGACCGATAGCAAGATTTTTTTCTTTAGTGAATATGAGTTCATATTGAGTGTAAATACTCGCGTTAAATGAAATTGAAAGGCAACAAACCAGCAATTAAATGACTTAATTTAGGCTACGATTTGAGCGATAAGTCGCTCAGGTGCGCGAATATTTTCATATACCCAAATTAAAAACAAATTTAAATCATGTATTTAAATTAAAACCAAACTTATTCATTAATTTTAAATAGCGTATATTTAATTAAAAGATACATAGATGTGACTAGAGGTAAGCAGAACAAGAAAAACGATACTTTCTATTAACCTTTTTAGTTAGCTTTTTTAGTTAAAAAAAAGCCCCGCATTTTCATGCAGGGCTTAATCAGTTTTTTAGTGCGATTAACTCATCGCGCTTTGTAATTTTTTCATTGCTGTTTTTTCCAGCTGGCGAACACGCTCTGCTGATACGCTGTATTTTTCAGCCAGCTCTTGCAGTGTTGCTTTATCGTCTGACAACCAACGAGCACTAACAATATCTTGAGAACGCTCATCGAGAGTTTTCAAAGCGCTAAATAAACGCGTATGTGACTGTTCTTGCCATTGTTGCTGTTCAATATCGTCAGCTAAATCAGCAGAACCATCGGTTAAGTACTGTACCGGTGAGTAAGTACTAGTTGGCGCGTCATCATTATCGTCGCCAGTTAAATCAAAGCCCATGTCTTGGCCGCTCATACGCGATTCCATTTCACGTACTTCTTTTTCACTCACACCTAGCTCGCTAGCTACTGTGCTCACTTCAGCTTGGTTAAACCAACCTAAACGCTTTTTATTTTTACGTAAGTTAAAAAACAATTTACGTTGTGCTTTGGTCGTCGCCACTTTAACGATACGCCAGTTTTTAAGCACAAACTCATGAATTTCGGCTTTAATCCAATGAACGGCAAATGAAACCAAACGTACACCCACTGATGGGTCAAAACGTTTTACTGCTTTCATCAGTCCGATGTTACCTTCTTGAATTAAATCAGCTTGAGGTAACCCGTAACCCGAGTAGCTTTTAGCTATGTGCGCTACAAAGCGCAAATGCGACATAATGAGTTGCTTTGCAGCACTAAGATCGCCTTCTTCCTGAAGTCTTTTTGCAAGTTCCTGCTCTTGCTCAACTTTAAGCATAGGAATAGTACTAACAGCTTGAAGGTAGCCGTCCATACTTGCGCTTTGTTGCCCAACTGTAAGTGCCATTGCGTATAAATCTTTACTCATTTTTCACCTCGGTGATAAACATTTGAAACCATCTTAGCACTCTTTTAGTAAGAGTGCTAACTTGAATTTAAAACTTTTTTGAATCATAAATCAAGTGGTTTTTTTAGTGTTAAGTCAGTCTACGCTAGGCGACTGAATAACCTATGAATTGATTTAGCCAAAACAAAAATAACCTTTTTGCTTTGGCTTTTTTATTATTTTAAACTCAAAACATGACAGTTTTAAGAATTATATTAGGGCCCTAAACCTTATCAGGTTCTATTTCTGAGATGTAACGATTAACCGATAAGTAAGAACCAATAAAACCTAAACTAGTAGCAAGTAATACCAACGCGCCAAACTCATTAAGACTAAGCCCTATTAGCGTAAAACTGGTTTGATACACCCCTGCAACACTGCTTACTGCAGCAGATAGCCACCACATCATTAATGCTACACAAATAAAGGCAAACAATCCGCCAATCACGCCATACCAAATGCCAGTCCATAAAAAGGGAGCGTGTATAAAGGTATTGGTTGCCCCTACTAGCTTCATTACCTGTACTTCTTCTTTTTTATCCATAATAGATAAACGAATTGTATTGCCTATAATAAGCGTCACTGAGGTAAGTAATAATAGCGCAATAGTAATTACACTCTCTTTTAACAAACTTAGTAATGCATTTAGGCGCTCAAGCCAAGCAATATCAAGCTTACCAAAGTCAACTTCGCGTTCGGCTTCAAGTTTTTTAAGCAATTGCTTAGCTGCATTAGGTTGGCTATGTCGTTGTGTTGGTGTGACTAAAACTACATTCGGTAACGGGTTGGTATCTAAATACTCTAAAGCCTGACCAAAGCCAGACATTTCTTTGAACTCATCCAAAGCCTCAGTGCGAGAAATAAAAGTCACAGTTTGTATTTCGGGATATAGCGCTAAACGTTTAACTAAGGTTTGCGTTTCTTGCTCGCTCATATTTTCTTTTACAAACAAGGATATTTCGCTGGCTTGCTCAAAACCACTACTCACTTGCTGCACATTTTTTACCACTAAATATAGTGTTGCAGGCAACGTTAAACTCAAACCGAGTACTGCAATGGTCATCATTGAAGCCAATGGCGTGCGCCACATTTCTCCTAGACTGTACACACCTTGGCGAAAAATATTAATAATAAAAAAGTAACCGCCAGAGAATACTGACTTTTTTTGTTTATCATTACTATTTTGACGGCTTTTGAACAGTAAACTCATAATACCCCCTCAGCCAGTGGATCTTGGCTCATTCGTCCATCATGAAGCGTTAAACTGCGGTACTTCATCCGTGACACTAAGCCCAAATCATGAGTGGCAATTAAAACCGTGGTGCCATGTTTATTAAAGTCTTCAAACAGTCGTAATATTTCCATTGATAATTCAGGGTCTAAGTTACCGGTAGGTTCATCGGCTAGCAATATAGGTGGCGAATTGACGATGGCTCGTGCAATCCCTACTCGTTGTTGTTCACCACCAGAAAGTGTAGAAGGGTGACAGCGCACTTTATCTAACAAGCCCACTTTATCAAGCGCTCCATGCACACGTTTGGCAATTTGCTTGTGGTGAGTACCTTCAATAATTAAGGGCAAAGCAACGTTATCAAATACCGTGTATCGCTCTAATAATCGATGATTTTGAAAAATAATACCAATGTCGCGACGTGCATACGGAATTTGACGGGAATTTAATTTATTTAAATCCACGCCATTAATAAACACGTTTCCTGCAGAAGGACGTTCCATTAAGCTAATAAGCTTTAATAGTGTACTTTTACCAGCCCCACTGTGGCCAGTTAGAAAGGCCAATTCGCCAGGCTTTATATGAAAGTTCACTTTTTCAAGCGCGCGGTGTCCACCGGCATAGGTTTTACTTACTTGCTGAAAATTTATCATTTTTTATTATTGCCAATTTATTGTTAGCCTTAGGCTCTAAAATAAAATGGTATTCCTCGCAATTAAAAAGGGAGCAGGCTCCCTTTTGGTAAATTAAGCGTCGTCCTCATCTTGACTAAATAGCGCGTCAATAAAGTCATCGCTCTTGAAGGTACGCAAATCATCAATACTTTCACCTACGCCAATGTAACGAATAGGAACATTAAACTTATCAGCAACGGCAAAAATAACCCCACCTTTAGCAGTACCATCAAGCTTTGATAATGTGATACCGGTTAAACCTACACATTGATTAAATAAGTTTACTTGGCTAATTGCATTTTGGCCTGTACCAGCATCAATAGTCAGCATCACTTCATGAGGTGCATCAGGGTCTACTTTTTTCATTACACGGGCTATTTTTTCCAGCTCTTGCATTAAGTTATCTTTATTTTGCAAGCGCCCTGCTGTATCAGCAATTAACACATCGACATTACGTGCTTTTGCAGCTTGAAAAGCATCAAATACTACCGATGCACTATCAGCACCTGTATGTTGAGCTATTACCGGAATGCTGTTACGTTCACCCCATACTTGAAGCTGCTCTACCGCTGCAGCTCTAAAAGTATCACCGGCAGCAAGCATGACCGACTTACCTTGATTTTGGAATTGTTTGGCCATTTTACCAATGGTGGTGGTTTTACCTACGCCGTTTACCCCTACCATTAAAATAACAAAAGGTTTTTTATCTGCTGGTATTTCTAAAGGCTGCTCTGCTGTTTTTAGCATAGTTGCCATTTCTTGTTTCATAAGCTCATAAAGCGCATCACCATCTTTAAGTTGCTTGCGATCGGCTGCATCAGTTAAGTTATCAATGAGCTTCATGGTGGTATCAACACCGAGATCAGCAGTAAGTAACTGAGTCTCTAGCTCTTCAAATAACTCGTCGTCAATTTTTTTACCGCTAAAAATTGACGAAAAACCAGAGCCAATATTCACTCGAGTTTTAAGTAAGCCTTTTTTGAGACGAGAGAAAAAGCCTTCTTTTTTAGGTTTTTCCGCTTTTTTTGCTTCTTCCTCTGCAAGCTCTGCGGTCAGTCGCTGTTGCTCTAAACGTTCATTCTCTGCTTGCTCTGCTGCAATACGCTGTTGTTCTAAGCGCTCATTTTCAGCTTGCTCTGCTGCAATACGCTGTTGCTCTAAACGTTCATTTTCAGCTTGCTCTGCTGCAATACGCTGTTGCTCTAAACGTTCATTTTCAGCTTGCTCTGCTGCAATGCGCTGTTGCTCTAAACGCTCATTCTCAGCTTGCTCTGCTGCAATACGCTGTTGCTCTAAACGTTCATTTTCAGCTTGTTCAGCCGCGATACGTTCTTGCTCTAACAACATTTTCGCTTCTTGTTCAGCTAAACGTTTAGCTTGCTCTTGTCTTTGCTGCTCTGCATCCGCCTGTTGTTTAGCTAATAGCTCAGCGTTAGCTTGTTCAATCGCTCGTTTTTCTGCCTCCGCCGCGCGTTGTGCTTGCGCCTGTGTCTCTTGCTCTAAACGTTCAGCTTCTGCTTTTTCAGCTGCTATACGCTCTTGCTCTAACAACATTTGCGCTTCTTGCTCTGCTAAACGTTGAGCTTGCTCTTGTCTTTGCTGCTCGGCATCTGCCTGTTGTTTAGCCAATAGCTCAGCGTTAGCTTGTTCAATCGCTTGTTTTTCTGCTGCCGCAGCGCGTTGTGCTTGCGCCTGTTTTTCTTGCTCTAAACGCTCTGTCTCTGCTTTTTCGGCAGCTATTTGTTGTTCGGCTTTTTCAGCTTGCTCTTGCGCTAAACGTTCTGCTTCAGCTTGTTCAGCTGCAATTCGGGCTTGTTCTAAACGTTCAGCTTCGGCTTCAGCTTGCAAACGCTCCGCCTCGGCTTGTTCTGCTGCTAAGCGCTCTTGTTCGGCTTTTTCTGCCTGCTCGTTTGCTAATGCTTGTTGTTTATCAGCTTCTGCTTGTTTTTTATCTGACTTGCCAAAACCGAGCCACGACATGAATTTACTTTTTTTTGCCATACTTGCTAATAACCACTTATAAAAATCTGATAAACTAACGATAATGATAGCGTGCTTTTAAGCCTAAATAATTGCTTTTTAGCAACACGTTATCCTCGAGGGTGCATAATAGTAACACTTTTAGCGCAGTTGAAAAATGACACGCCGTGATATGATTGCAATATTATCTGAGCTAGATCATAGATACCAATTTTTAGTGAGTTAAATGAGAAAAAAAATCACACCAAATAACACCACCCATAAATCAGTCGATGGCGTTATTAGAATCATTAGCGGCCAATTTCGCGGTCGAAAACTGCCAGTAAAAGACGTTCAAGGCTTGCGCCCTACAACCGACAGAATAAAAGAAACAGTATTTAATTGGTTAATGCACGATACCCGCGATGCGCGCACTCTCGATTGCTTTGCCGGTTCCGGAGGTTTAGGGTTCGAAGCGCTATCTCGCTTTGCTAAAAACACCACATTTTTAGAGCTTGATCCGTTAGCAGCAAAACAGCTAAAGCAAAATGTTGCCACCCTTAATGCGCAAAATGCACAGGTACTCAATACTAATACCCTGACCTTTCTTGAAAGCAAAAACACCAATGACACATTTAATTTAGTTTTTATTGACCCGCCATTTCGCAAAAATTTAGCCCAATCATGCTGTGATTTATTAGAAAATAATCAATGGCTCGACCCTGACGCACTAATATATGTTGAAGTAGAAACCGAGTTAACTTCGTTTAAAGCACCTAATAACTGGTTGTTAATAAAAGAGAAAAAAGCTGGGCAAGTTTTTTGCAGGCTATACCAACGGCATATAAATTAGCACTGTTTTAGCGGTCGGGTTTCTGTTAATATTATCCTTTACATGTGGTGTTGCTTCGGATTACAATACCGCACCATTTTTGAACCACTTGATCAATGTTTGATCAACTTGAGCAAC
>Ga0209121_10000376_pt1 | contig 46844 bp, 52 predicted proteins | sample Cruoilmetagenom3_FD_187292 | JGI IMG/M metagenome (GOLD analysis project Ga0209121, IMG submission 187292) | Oil polluted marine microbial communities from Coal Oil Point, Santa Barbara, California, USA - Sample 3 (SPAdes) (version 2) | ecosystem: Environmental > Aquatic > Marine > Oil seeps ... | reverse complement strand
GTGACATAGCCCATCATGGATGCGGCCTGCGCGTCAGGCACGACATCACGCACGATCGCGCGTGACAGGACCATGGCCACCACCACCGCTGCCTGCATCATGCGAAACGCCAGAAACACCCAGATGTTGCCTGCCAGCGCACAGCCCAGAGTGGCGAATATAAACACAGCCACACCGGCCAGGATCACCGGGCGGCGCCCCAGTTTGTCAGACAGAGGCCCGATAATCAGCTGAAGCAGAGCATTAACGCAAAGATACAAGGCCACCGACAGTTGCATTAGGCGGTAATCGGTCTCAAAATATTTGGTCATGCCGGGCAGGCTGGGCAGGAAAATGTTCATCGCCAAAGCCGCGATCCCGGCCAGCAGGATCAACGTGAAAATATGCGGGGGTGTCCGACGGTCCAGAAAACGGACCTTAGGGAAATCACTCATGATTCAAGGGTTATGAGGGCAGGGCGAGGAAGTCCACTCACCTTAGGGTTTAACGCTAAAGATTAGCAAATTTGCAGTTTCGCAGGTTGCGCTTTCCAGATATTTGCAAATTTGCGGCATTTTGCTTTGTTCCCTGCGCGACTTTGCCTATTGTGACCCAAATTCTAAAGGGGGACCCCATGGACGATATCCATCAGGTATTGCAGGACCGGCGTGCTGAGGCGCGCAAAGGTGGCGGTGAACGCCGGATTGCTGCGCAGCACAGCAAGGGCAAGCTGACGGCCCGCGAACGGGTGGACTTGTTGCTGGACGAAGGTAGCTTTGAAGAGTTCGATATGTTCAAGGCCCACCGATGCACTGATTTCGGCATGGAAAAAGACCGCCCCGACGGCGACGGTGTGATCACCGGCTGGGGAACGATCAATGGCCGGATGGTGTATGTGTTCAGCCAGGACTTCACGGTATTTGGCGGCTCTCTGTCCGAAACTCACGCCGAAAAGATATGCAAAATCATGGATATGGCGATGCAAAACGGCGCGCCGGTGATTGGGATCAACGATTCCGGTGGCGCGCGCATTCAGGAAGGTGTGGCAAGTCTTGCCGGCTATGCTGAGGTGTTCCAGCGCAACATCATGGCCAGCGGCGTGGTGCCGCAGATTTCAGTGATCATGGGGCCATGTGCGGGTGGCGCTGTTTATAGCCCTGCGATGACCGACTTTATTTTCATGGTCAAAGACAGCTCGTATATGTTTGTGACTGGCCCGGATGTGGTGAAAACCGTGACCAACGAACAGGTCACAGCCGAAGAATTGGGCGGGGCATCAACCCACACGCGTAAATCCAGTGTCGCTGATGGCGCGTTTGAGAACGATGTGGAGGCCTTGGCCGAAGTGCGCCGGCTGGTGGATTTCCTGCCGCTCAGCAATCGTGAAAAACCCCCGGTACGCCCGTTCTTTGATGAACCGGGCCGGGTGGAGCAAAGCCTGGATACGCTGATCCCGGACAATGCCAACTCTCCTTATGATATGAAGGAGTTGATCCTGAAATTGGCTGATGAGGGCGATTTTTACGAAATTCAGGAGGACTTTGCCAAGAATATCATCACCGGGTTTGTGCGCCTGGAGGGGCAGACCGTGGGGGTTGTGGCGAACCAGCCAATGGTGCTGGCGGGATGTTTGGACATTGACAGCTCGCGCAAGGCCGCACGGTTTGTAAGGTTCTGTGATTGCTTTGAGATTCCGATTTTGACACTTGTGGATGTGCCAGGCTTTTTGCCGGGAACGTCGCAGGAATACGGTGGGGTGATCAAGCATGGCGCGAAACTGCTGTTTGCTTATGGCGAAGCAACAGTGCCCAAGGTGACGGTGATCACTCGCAAGGCATATGGCGGCGCCTATGATGTGATGGCCTCTAAGCATTTGCGCGGCGATTTCAATTATGCCTGGCCCACAGCCGAGATCGCGGTGATGGGCGCCAAGGGGGCGACCGAGATCATTCACCGTGCCGATTTGGGTGACGCTGACAAGATTGCGGCCCATACCAAGGATTATGAGGACCGCTTTGCCAACCCGTTTGTGGCCGCTGAGCGCGGGTTCATCGACGAGGTGATCATGCCGCGGAACACGCGGATGCGGGTCAGCCGGGCGTTTGCCAGCCTAAGGAACAAGAAGCTGACCAACCCATGGAAAAAGCACGATAATATTCCGCTATGAGGAAAGCGGCGGGGGCCAGCCCCCGCACCCCCGGGATATTTACAGCAAGAAGATGAGGAGAATGGGCCATATTATGGCGCGAAAGCACTGGCATATCCTACATGAAAACGGCGCGCTGACGATGGCGCGGCGGGTGCCGGTGCGGTTTGATCTGAGTGTGGTGGCACGGCTTGAGGGTGGCTGCAAACATCGGATTGCGCGGCAGGTCAGGCAGGATATCTGGCGGGCGTTGCGCGACGTGAGGGGGTTTGCGCCAGCGGTCAAGGTTGAGGACTGTGACGGTGGGCTGAAAGTAACGGCAGGTGGTCAGGTGGATGGCGTGTTTCCCAAGCAGGCGGCTGAGGCACAGATCACGGATGTGTTGGAGAACACGGCCAATAGGGCGCGCTGGGCCAGGTGGGCGTCATGAGGCGCTTTTTGTGGCTCGCCGTTGGCCCGCTCTTGGTTGTCGGTGTGGGCGTATGGCTGATGTTGATTTTGCCGGAAGAGGGCAAACCCACCAAGCGCATGGGCACGTCTGGCGTGGTTCTGCCCTCGGGGCTGGAGGCGGAACTGCAAGAGATGATTTGGGATCAGCCGGGGCAAGGGTTGGTGTACCGGTTCCGCTTTGTGGCTCCGGCATTTGAGAGGGCGGATGACATGGATATTGTGATGGCTGATCTGGAATATCTGTGCACCAACTTCGCTTTGCCCAAACTGGCAAATACAGGCCCCATGCCCAATCAGGTGGTTGTGTCGCTGGCGGATAAGCCATCGGAGTTTGGCCAGTTCGACCCAACCGTGACCCAGGTTTTTGAGGCATATAGCGTAAAAAGCGGCACCTGCATCTGGGAGATGTTTTGATGAAACCACAATATGTTGCGGGGGCTTGCTCATCCAACCTTCGGTTTGCGGCTTTGGAGTCACAGCCCCTGTGGATAAGTTTCAAAACATACAATTCTGCGCCACTCTCGGCTATGATGGCGGCTGGTTGCGCTTTTGCAGCCGAAACTGTGCAAGGTGGTAAAAACGGGGCACAAACCCCGCGCCCGATTGCGCAAAAAGACAGGAGCAGAACATGTCGAACAGTATCAAAACCCTGGCTGCATTTGGCCTGGTTGTCCTCATGGCAGCCTGTGGCGGCGCCCAGGAAGAAGAATTTGTGGTTGTCCAACCCGAGCCTATCTCGGTTGAGCCGACTTACACGGGCAAATACAAGTAAGCCCGATACTGGCAGCAAGGAGCGGATCAATGCATCCGGTCCTTGCGCTATACCGGCCCCGATTGTGGCCCCGATCCGGGGGGCGACATCATGCTAAAGCATCGCGGGTTTCCGGGGCGCTTGCCCGGAACTGATTTTCAATTCACCATTCGTCGTGCCAACCCCAAAGGTGTGACGCCAATCACAGAACGCGAGCGGTTTCATGACCGCAGGCCAGCCGACCGGCGTGCTGACACAGGATTTGTGCGCGCATTATGGGAGTGCTTTGGCGAAGAGCCGTTTGAGCGCGGAAACCTGGATGCAGGCCGGTTGAGCTGGCTGTTTGGCCGCGAAGTTTTGGCTGCCGAGGATCCGTTTGACCCCGAAAGTTATGACGCCTTGTTACAGTTGGATGTGCGCGCGGCGCGCGCGGCTTTTCCAAAGGCGTTTGAAGATGTGGGCGAGGACGGATGATGCGAAGGTCGTTAGCTTATCCATTGGCGGCCGCCCAAAATGGCGTCTTTCTGCCGAACATGCGTAAAAACACGCGGAAATTGGCCGACAGTTCGCCATATGCGTGCGCCACGATGGACAGTGCGGTTCAGAAATGCAGCATGAGAAATGTAGTAACTGCCCTTCCCCTAAGGGCACTGTTTGCAAGTCTATTCCGTTACCCTTCCCCTATTGGGCGGCCCGATTTCATCCCAAATCGGCCGTCCACTTTTTGTTATATCACAAGTTCTTACGGCGTTCGGCGGCGGATCGCCCATGGCCAAAATGATGTGGCAGATTGCTTTGACACCGCGCCAAGTGAGGCTATTGATAGCCACACGCGCTTGGGGAACTCAAAGCAAGGCGAAACGACATGTATACAAAATTCAAAACCCTATTTGTGCTTATCAGCTTTAGCGGGCTGGCGGCCTGCGGGGATACAGCGCTGGAACAGGCCGTTATCGGCGCGGGCGCTGGCGCTGGCACCGCTGCGGTGTTGGATGGAGACCTGCTCACCGGGGCCGCTGTTGGGGCTGCGGGCAATCTCATCTATTGCCAGACCAAAAAACGAAAGAACTGCTGATACAAATAGGGCCAGGGTTGACGTTGGGGCAATCGCGCCACAGTGGGGAAGGGCAACTGCTTATTCCCATTGGCTTTTGTCAGCGACAGGCGTATATTGCAGTCAATGGGGGGCGTCCAATCAACGAGGCGCTCAATATGGGCTATATCAAAGCAGTACTTCTACTGGTTGTCTTAGGGGCGTGTGCCGCGCCCGAAGTGTCGAGCCGCATGGCGTTCGACCCTTATCTTATGACACCGATCACAAACTGATCGGGCGCATTGGTGCGTTTTGCACTGATTTGGCCGATCCAATTAAACTGACAAAGCGCATGTTTCGGGAAACCGGGGCGTGCGCTTTGTCGTGTTCAGCCTACACTTGAGGGGACAGATATGTTCAAGAAAATTCTGATTGCCAACCGCGGTGAAATCGCTTGTCGGGTCATCAAGACCGCTCGCAAGATGGGCATTGCCACAGTCGCCATCTATTCGGATGCAGATCGCAATGCGTTGCATGTGAAAATGGCGGATGAAGCGGTGCACATTGGCCCCCCCCCCGCAAACGAGAGTTATATCGTCATCGACAAGGTGATGGATGCAATTCGCCAGACCGGCGCTGAGGCGGTCCATCCTGGGTATGGTTTCCTGTCGGAAAACCCCAAGTTCGCCCAAGCGCTCGAGGCTGAGGGCGTGGCCTTTATCGGGCCACCCGTTGGCGCGATTGAGAAGATGGGCGACAAGATCACCTCAAAGAAAATCGCGATGGAGGCCGATGTTTCGACCGTTCCGGGTGTGATGGGGTTGATCGATGACGCAGAGCATGCGGTGACGATCTCAAACCAAATCGGCTATCCGGTGATGATCAAGGCATCCGCCGGGGGCGGCGGCAAGGGGATGCGCATCGCATGGAATGATGACGAGGCGCGCGAGGGCTTTCAAAGCTCCAAGAATGAAGCGGCGAATTCCTTTGGCGATGACCGGATTTTCATTGAGAAATTTGTGACCCAACCACGCCATATCGAAATTCAGGTGCTGTGCGACACGCACGGCAATGGTGTGTATCTGGGTGAAAGGGAGTGCTCGATCCAGCGGCGCCAGCAGAAGGTGATCGAAGAGGCGCCAAGCCCGTTTCTGGACGAAGCCACGCGTAAGGCAATGGGCGAACAGGCGGTCGCCCTGGCCCATGCGGTGGATTACGCCAGTGCCGGTACGGTGGAATTCATCGTCGATGGAGAACGCAATTTCTATTTCCTTGAGATGAACACGCGCTTGCAGGTGGAACACCCGGTGACCGAGTTGATCACTGGCGTTGATCTGGTCGAGCAAATGATCCGTGTGGCCGCAGGTGAGGAGCTGAGTTTTGCCCAAAAGGATGTGACCTTGACGGGCTGGGCGATGGAAAGTCGACTGTATGCTGAGGATCCTTACCGCGGCTTCTTGCCGTCGACCGGGCGGTTGTCACGCTACATTCCCCCTGTTGAAGTGGCCGCAGGGCCGTTGCAGGACAATGGCAAATGGCAGGATGATGCCCAGATCGGAGACACGGCTGTGCGCAATGACACAGGTGTTTTTGATGGGGGTGAAATCTCGATGTATTATGACCCGATGATCGCCAAGCTGTGCACCTGGGCGCCTGATCGGGCCGGGTCGATTGAGGCGATGCGCACTGCGCTCGACGGGTTTGAGATTGAAGGGATTGGGCACAATCTGCCGTTTTTGTCTGCGGTTATGGACCATCCTAAATTCGTGTCGGGAGACATGACAACAGCCTTTATCGAAGAAGAATATCCCGATGGTTTCCAAGGGGTTGAGTTGGATGATGCGGCTTTGCGCCGGATTGCGGCCACTGCGGCGGCAATGCACCGGGTGGCAGAAATCCGGCGCACTCGGGTTTCGGGACGGATGGACAATCACGAACGCCATGTGGGCGATGATTGGGTCGTTTCACTGCAAGGGCAAAGCTATCCGGTGACGATTGCTGCGGACCGCGATGGCTCGAGCGTGGCGTTTGAAGATGGCACCAGCCATCGCGTCACCAGCGCCTGGACGCCGGGTGATCAACTGGCCACGCTGAATGTGGATGATAGCCCGCTGGTGTTGAAGGTTGGCAAGGTTTCGGGGGGCTTTCGCCTGCGCACGCGCGGGGCAGACCTGAAGGTGCATGTGCGTTCGCCGCGTCAGGCCGAACTTGCCATGTTAATGCCTGAGAAACTGCCACCTGATACATCAAAGTTACTGCTGTGCCCGATGCCCGGTCTGATCGTGAAGGTTGATGTGGCCGTGGGTGACGAGGTTCAGGAAGGCCAGACACTGTGCACTGTCGAGGCGATGAAGATGGAGAATATTCTGCGTGCTGAAAAGAAAGCGACAGTCACCAAGGTTAATGCCGCCGCTGGCGATAGCTTGGCGGTGGATGAAGTGATCATGGAGTTTGAATAGGATGCGCATCTGGCATGTTGCAGTGATTTATACACTCGCTTTCATGGCTGGGCTTGTCACGCTCTGGGCGTTTCTGGCGCTGGGTGTGATGCAGGTGCTGGAAAGCCGGCTCGATAGTGTGTTTGTGATGCTGTTGGTGCCTGTCTTGTCTGCAATGTGCGTGTTTTCCGTGGTCTATGGTCTGGCCTCGGGCAGGGCCTTGAAATGGCAATATTGGCTGTTCACAACTTTGGCCATGTCAGCGCTGATCTGGGGCGTGCCGCGTGTGGTTATGGCAGGTTACATCGCTGTGCCAGGGGCGCTTATGCTCAGCGTCTTATTGGTGTTTGCTTGCGGATTTTTGGCATGTCTGCGGCGTGACGCTGTGACGGCGCCCGAAATACTGGACACCTAAGGAAAGGCCTGCACCATTTTCCAAGCTGCCAACATATCGCTCAGGCCGCGCGCCCTCATGGGGCTGGCGCTGATGTGTGTCATGCTTGGCGGGTGTGTGCGTATGGACGAGGCCGCTTTGCGCGCACATATGGCGCAATGGTTTGCGCTGGGGCCGACCATGGGATTTGGCGCTAAACAGGATTGTGCGGCGGCGGCGTTTCGACTGGTGGATACTGAAGTGGGGTCAGCTCTGGCAGTTGTCAATTCAGTGCCAAAGGCAGTGAATGTGCTGCAATTGCGGGGCACAGTTGCGTTGGATCAGCCCGATGTGGCGCCCGATGAGGGCTTGGTTGAGCTGATCAACACCGATCGCGCCTTGGGATATCAAATGCGCCGTGCGGCCCTTGAGGGCCGGGTGTGCATGGATGAGATCACGGCCAGCGCTTTTGGCTATGCCTTGACCAACCCACAAGCTGTTTTGGCCTTTGATGCCAGCCTTGGGGCGCTGATGTTGCTGGACCCGGGCACCAATGTATTGATCGTGGCGATGGGGGAGGGGTGATGCAAAAGTGGTCCCAATCTCAGTTTTCCGCCCCGGCGCGCCGGTCACGGACTTCTTGTTGGCGCATCGGTAATTTGTCGATTGAACGGGTGATTTCACGCACGTCCCAAGGGAAGGGTTTGCGCAGGTATATTGTGCCGTCTTTGCCAATCAGCACCAGCATGAAACCACGCGGGTGCAGCTTTTCACGCAGGGCTGATTTTGCCTCAGGGTCAGTGTCGCTCAACACCACCGCATCGCGCTCGGCCAAAGCATCAAGTTGCGCTTCTAGATATGCCATTTGCTGGATGAACCGCGGATCGTTTGGGCTGTCTGCAAACACCACAAGGGGCCGGTTTTTCCAGACAAATTGCTGCAAATCATCGGTATCGGGGCGCATAACACCCGCTTCAACGGGTGTTTCAGGGGGCTCTTGGGCCTCCTGCGCCATGGCGGCGTTTGACATAAGTGCCAGTAATACAAGGGCGATTAGGGGCTTCATTGTCTCTCCTGTGTCATTGGATATAGGGCCTGTTAAGGACAAAGCGAAGGGCTATGCGCCCATGGGCCAAGAAAATTTTAACTCCAATCGGGTTATGAACAGTGAGGGCGCAGGATGAACGCCACGATCTCTCATATGCCGCGACCTGCGGCCTGGCGCCGAAAGGGTGGCACACCGATGGACATAGTTATGCATCTTGGGGCGCATCGTACGGCCTCAACCTGTTTTCAACATTACTTGCGAGAGAATAGCGCGAAACTGGGGGCGCAGGGCATTGCCGTCTGGGGGTCATGGCGTACGCGCGACGGGCTGTTGACCGGGGTGATGCCAGTGGCCGGAGTGATGCGCTTTGCTAAATTGCAATTGCAACGCGCGCGCGGCCGTATCGCCCTGGCACAACATCGCGCGAAAAATAACGGCATGCGCCAGTTGATCGTATCAGATGAAAACATGATCGGTGCCCCGCGGCGTAATCTGCGCGACAGCAAGCTTTATGCAGGCGCGGGCGAACGAATGGCCCGGTATAGTGAGGCGTTTGACAACAAGGTCAGCCGGGTGGTTCTGTCAATCCGATCCCAAGACAGCTATTGGTCATCGGCGCTGGCCTTTTCGGTGGGACGAGGGCACAGATTGCCCGATACAGATGCGCTCGATCGGCTGGTGACGTCTAATCGCCACTGGCGTGATGTCATTCGTGATCTGTATTGTGCGCTTCCCAATGCAGGAATCCTGGTAATGCCGTACGAAGAATTCGGCGGTCGCCCCGAAGAAAAACTGAGCTGTCTGGCGGGGCTTGCTTCTCCGCCGATGAAATCTGCGCGCGAGTGGATCAACCGTTCACCCAGCGTATCGCAATTGCGCCAGATACTGCACGACAGAGGTGAAGACCCGGCAGCATTGCCGAAAGAAGATGGGCGCTGGCATCCGTTTGACCACGCGCAAACCATGGCATTGAAGGAAAGCTATGCGGATGATCTGTTCTGGCTTCGCGCCGGGACTGATGGCATGGCGACCCTGATTGAGGAAACCGGAGCTGACAAGATGGGGATCACCCCACAACAGCCCCAGATGACAAGAGGACAAAACCCAAATGGAATCGAAAACCGACGAATGGCGTGAACTGGCCGAGAAAGAACTGCGTGGCAAACCGCTGAGTGATCTGAACTGGCGGACCTTGGAGGATATCGAGGTTAAGCCGCTGTATACCCAAGCCGATCTGGAGGGGTTGGAGCATCTGAATGGCACCCCCGGCGCCGAGCCGTTTACGCGCGGCGTAAAGGCCACGATGTATGCAGGCCGCCCCTGGACGATCCGCCAATATGCGGGGTTTTCCACCGCCGAGGCATCCAACGCGTTTTACCGACGCAACCTGGCCGCTGGTCAGCAAGGGGTTTCTGTGGCCTTTGATCTGGCCACACACCGTGGATACGATAGTGACCACCCGCGCGTTGAAGGCGACGTGGGCAAGGCCGGTGTGGCGATCGATTCGGTTGAGGATATGAAAATCCTGTTCGATCAAATCCCCTTGGATCAGGTCAGTGTCTCAATGACTATGAACGGCGCGGTGATCCCGATCCTGGCCAGTTTTATCGTTGCGGGCGAAGAGCAGGGCCATGACCGCGCGCTGCTATCGGGCACCATTCAGAACGATATTCTGAAGGAATTTATGGTGCGCAACACCTATGTGTATCCGCCAGAACCGTCGATGCGGATTGTCGCGGACATTATCGAATATACGTCAAATGAGATGCCGAAATTCAACTCGATCTCAATCTCGGGCTACCACATGCAAGAGGCAGGGGCGAATCTGGTGCAGGAACTGGCCTTTACCCTGGCCGATGGGCGCGAGTATGTGAAAACGGCCATCGCGCGCGGAATGGATGTGGACAAATTCGCCGGGCGACTGAGCTTTTTCTTCGCCATTGGGATGAATTTCTTTATGGAGGCGGCCAAATTACGCGCCGCACGTCTGTTGTGGAGCCGGATCATGACTGATCTGGGCGCGCAGAATCCGCGCTCGAAAATGCTGCGAACCCATTGCCAGACATCTGGTGTAAGCCTGCAAGAACAAGACCCCTATAACAACGTCATCCGCACCGCGTATGAAGCCATGAGCGCAGTGCTGGGGGGGACACAAAGCCTGCACACCAATGCGCTGGACGAGGCGATTGCCCTTCCCACAGATTTCAGCGCGCGAATTGCACGCAATACCCAGTTGATTTTGCAGGAAGAAACCGGCGTGACCAATGTGGTCGATCCGCTGGCAGGCAGTTACTATGTCGAAAGCCTGACCAACGAATTGGCCGAAGCTGCCTGGAAGATCATCGAAGAAGTCGAAGAAATGGGTGGCATGACCAAGGCCGTGGCAACCGGCATGCCGAAGCTGCGGATCGAAGAAAGCGCTGCGCGGCGTCAGGCGATGATTGATCGCGGGCAAGACGTGGTTGTGGGAGTGAATAAGTACCGTAAGGATCACGAAGACCCGATCGACATTCTTCAGATTGACAATGATGAGGTGCGCGAGGCGCAGATTGCTAAACTGAAACGCATCCGCGAAAGCCGCGATGAGGCGGCATGCCAGGCCGCTTTGACTGAACTGGAACGATGCGCTAACGAAGGTGGCAACCTTTTGGAGGCGGCGGTCGCGGCAGCGCGAACGCGCGCAACAGTGGGAGAGATCAGTATGAGCATGGAAAAAGTATTTGGCAGGCACCGGGCAGAAGTGAAAACCCTGGCAGGCGTGTACGGCGCTGCTTATGAGGGCGACGAAGGCTTCGCTGCTATTCAGAAGTCAGTGGAAGATTTCGCCGAAACTGAGGGCCGCCGTCCACGCATGTTGGTGGTCAAGATGGGGCAGGACGGGCATGACCGGGGCGCCAAAGTGATTGCTACAGCCTTCGCTGACATCGGTTTTGATGTGGATGTGGGGCCGTTGTTCCAAACCCCACAAGAGGCTGCACAGGATGCTGTGGACAATGATGTCCATGTGATTGGCGTCAGCTCTCAGGCTGCGGGGCACAAAACACTGGCCCCGAAACTTATCCAGGCGCTCAAGGATAAGGATGCGGGCGATATTCTGGTCATTTGCGGCGGGGTTATTCCGCAACAAGATTACGAGTTTCTGCAAAAGGCTGGAGTGAAAGCGATCTTTGGTCCGGGCACAAATATTCCCGAGGCAGCCCAGGATATCTTGCGATTGATCCGCGAAGCACGCGGCTGATTTACAAGCGAAAACAATGACCTCGGGCGAAAGTCTGGGGTCATTTCGACCGGGTGGTTTGGGAGGATAAATGGTGGCGTGGGGGAGACTCGAACTCCCGACCTAACGATTATGAGTCGTTCGCTCTAACCAACTGAGCTACCGCGCCTTGGGCGCGTGATCTAAGCCAGCCACGCCCCCCCGTCAAGGCTGAAATGGCCTAAATTCAGATGCTGCCGCCTGGCATGATCGCCGTTGCCATCTGCGCCGAAAAATCAGACAGTTTGCCAAGCACCAAAATGGTGCAACATGGGGTAGCAATGGGCACACGACAAAAAATAGCAATCGGTATGGCATTGGGCGCATTGTGGTCGGTTGCCCTGTTGTGGGCGGCGGCACATTATGTGCAATTACCGGTGTTTGCGCTGATGCCCACAATCATGACCGCGTATCTGGCCCCCGGCCTGGTGATGGCGTTGATGGTGGGGCGGCTGGCGCAGCGTCGGTTCTTTGATGACACGATCATCGACGGGCACCCCTTGAACAATGCGGCCGAGATTGACCAGCGCGTATTGCGCAACACCGGCGAACAGCTGGTGCTGGCCTTGTGTGTCTGGCCTGCGGCGGCGGTGATGTTGTCGGGCTTGGGGCCGGGGGTGATTTTGTGTCTCGGGCTTGGGTTTGCGGTGGCACGATTGGCGTTTTGGATCGGATATCATGTTTCGCCGTCGTTGCGTGCTTTTGGATTTGCTGCCAGCTTCTATCCCACCGTGTTGGTGGGGGTATGGGCGATGGTGCGGCTGGCGACTGGCGGGTTGGGGTAACTCGGCCTGTAAGCCAAATTTTGGGCACTCAAACAAGGATCGGCGCATGAAGCTGGAGTTGGATCATATCGCAATCGCGGCGGCAACCCTGGCGCAAGGAAAGGCGATGGTTGAGGCCGCTTTAGGAGTGAGCTTGCAGCCGGGCGGGCAACACGCGCATTTTGGCACGCATAATATGCTGCTTGGGCTGGAGGATGGGCTGTATCTGGAAGTGATCGCCATTGATCCGGACGCGCCCGCGCTGGAGTATCCAAGGTGGTTTGATCTGGATCGTTTCCATGGGCCCCCAAAGTTGACCAATTGGATATGTCGCACGGATGATTTGGCCGACGCGGTGAGAACGCTGCCTGGGGCAGGTCGACCAGTGGCATTGACGCGGGGTGATCTGCGTTGGCAGATGGCTGTGCCGGATACCGGAATATTGCCCTATGATAACGCTTTTCCGGCGCTGATCGAATGGCAAAGCAGCCCTCATCCGGCAACGCGGCTTGACGCCACGGGGTGTCGCCTGCACCGGTTGGTTATTTCCCATCCTGAGGCCAAGGCATTGCAGGCAAGTTTATCGGGCATGTTGAGCGATGCACGGGTGCGTTACGACACAGGACCATCCGGATTTCGCGCGGAATTTGACACACCAAACGGGCGGCGGGTGCTGGAATGATTGTTCGCACGGCCGCCACGGCCGATATCCCGGCGATTGCTGATATCTGGAATCACAATATCCGGCACACGGTGAACACGTTTACCACCGCCGAGAAAACCCCGGATGGGCTGGCGCGCGATATTGAAACCCGCACAGCTGAGGGCAAAGGGTTTTTGGTGGCCGAGGATGCAGGGCGTATTCTTGGTTTTGCCACCTATTTTCAGTTTCGTGGCGGACCGGGGTATGCCCATACCGCCGAGCATTCGGTGATGCTGGCCGAGACGGCAACGGGGCGCGGGGTTGGGCGGGCATTAATGGCCGCGCTGGAGGGGCATGCCCGAGGCGCTGGTATGCACTCGTTGATCGCAGGAGTGGCGGGGGAAAACACTGCTGGCGTGGCGTTTCACACCGCAATTGGGTATAAAACCATCGCTATTTTGCCCGAAGTCGGACGCAAGTTTGAGCGTTGGATGGATCTGATCTTGATGCAAAAACTTCTTTGAGAGAACGCCCTGACATCCCCTTCTAAACCCGGTAGTCTGGTCATCATGTCCATCTGGAGCCGCATATCTGAGGCCATAGCCGCGCTCACCTCAGGAGAGGGGCTGAGCGCCGTTTTTGATCGGTTGCGCAGCCCGCCTGAACGCTCAGTTGCCTTTACCATTGCTGTGATCGCCCTAAGCGCCAAGATGGCCAAAGCCGACGGTCTGGTGACGCGTGACGAGGTAACAGCCTTTCGTGAAGTGTTCCAAATCGCACAGGCCGATGAAGCGGGGGCCGCCAAGGTGTTTAACCTGGCGCGCCAGGACATGGCTGGTTTTGAGGATTATGCCACACGCATTGCTGGTATGTTTGCCGATGATATCAGCGCGCTGGGCGATTTGATGGAAGGGTTGTTCCATATTGCCATGGCTGACGGTGTTTATCATCCAAATGAAGACGCGTTTCTTGAACGTGTCGCAGAGATATTTGGCTTGCCTGACACGGATTTCAAATCTCTGCGCAACCGTTTTGTGCCAGATGCCGCCCCCGATCCTTATACAGTGTTAGGTGTGGCGGCGGACACGCCGATGCACGAGATCCGCAAGGTCTGGCGGCAGATGGTGCGCGACACGCACCCTGACCGGATGATGGCCCGCGGTGTGCCCGAAGAGGCGATTAAACTGGCCGAAAAGCGTATGGTTGATATCAACCGAGCCTGGGAAGAGATAAACGGAGGCGCGTGATATGCGCATTGCCACCTATAATATTGAATGGTTCAACTCTCTGTTTGATGACGAGGGGATGTTGCTGGATGATAAGCAATGGTCGAGCCGCTATGATGTGACCCGATCAGATCAGCTGGCGGCGCTGGGCATTGTGTTCACTGCGATGGATGCGGATGCGGTGATGATCATCGAGGCACCCGATACCAATGGCAAACGCTCCACCATAAAGGCGTTGGAAAATTTTGCGCGCGCAATGGGCCTGCGCACAAGCAAGGCGTTGATCGGGTTTGCCAATGAAACCCAGCAAGAGATTGCATTGCTTTATGACCCTGATGTTCTCAGCGCGCGGCATGATCCGCGCGGGATAGAGACGGGCAAAAAGGGATCACCCGATGCGCCGCGCTTTGACGGGGTGTTTCGGATTGATCTGGATATTGATGCATCCGAGGATATGGTCGTCTTCTCCAAACCACCGCTTGAGGTGGAGTTGAGCGTCAAGACGGGACCACAGGCAGGCAAGGCGTTGCGCCTGATTGGGGTACATCTGAAATCCAAAGCACCGCATGGGGCCACCAACCGTGATGAGATCATGCAGATGGCCATTTCAAACCGGCGCAAGCAGCAGGCGCAGGCTGTGTGGGTGCGCCGCCGGATTGATATGCATCTGGCGGCGGGCGAATCGTTGATCGTGATGGGCGACCTCAACGATGGTCCGGGCCTGGATGAATATGAGGGCCTCTTTGGCCGCTCAGTTGTTGAGATCATTCTGGGAGAAGGCGCACGCGGGGGAACGCAGCTTTATGATCCGCATGCGCGGCGGGCTTTGGTACGCAAGATTGGGGCTATCAACACCACCGCGCGGTTCTATCTGAGCCATGAAAAGCGGTACATGCAGGCCTTGCTGGATTACATCATGGTTTCGCCCGATTTGCGGCGACTGGCGCCTAAATGGCGCATTCTGCATCCATTTGATGACCCTGATTGCTGGAGCTTGCCCGAGCTGTGCACTGCGTTGATTGCCGCCTCGGATCACTTCCCTGTGGTGCTCGATCTGGATCTGTGACTTCAAATTGTCATCGGGCCACACTATATTGAGAGCATGAAGAGATTTGTTATCACCACCGGCGCGTTGCTTTTGTCCACTCTGCCGCTTCAGGCGCAAGAGGAGGACGAGGGGTTTTCCCTGATGGAACGCGGGGCGCAGCTGTTCTTTGAGGGCATCAGGCGCGAAATGGAACCAGCGCTGGATGATCTGATGGCGCTGGCAGATGATATGGAACCTATGTTGCGTGATTTCGTGAGCGAAATGGGGCCGGCCTTCGTGGAGTTGCTCAGCCAGATCGAAGATTTGAGCGCGTATCACCCACCTGAGATTTTGCCCAATGGCGATATCATCCTGCGCAAGAAGACCCCGGAAGAGACCCCGGAAGAGATGCCGGACGACCCGATTGAGGGCGAGATTGATATCTAAAGTGTGTCGCCTTTAACCTGAGGCAGGCAAATGGCGAGAAACGCTTTAGGTCGCGCGGGTCCGGTTTGCACCTCGGGCAAAACCCCTACTTTGTTTTAACCACAACCGCGGCCTCCAGCGTGTCGGCCAAGGACTGAAATCGCGCTTTGGCAACTTCACCAAATAGGGGTGCGGCATCCTTGGTCAGGCGCAGTTCCAGCACGCGTTTCTTGGGATACCAAAGTAAATGGCCGGGGGCTGCGTTTTTATCCAACCACAGCATTGCGCCAAACCGCATGGCTTTGCCCAGGACCTCGGCCTCGTGCTGGTCTTTTTCAGAGATGAGCTGACCGACGGATTCGAACCGCGTGCCATCGCGCCGATTGGTATAGCGATGTTGCAGGGCCAACCCCAGAAACACCCGTTCAGAGTGCGTTAGCCCCCCCAGATTGGCGCGGGTGGCGTTGTCAAAGCAAACTTCGGCCCGGTAATCGGGATGCGCGCGCCAGCTGACATCGTGCAAAAGGCACGCGGCTTTGATCATGCGCCGTCGCTCGGGGTTGACGGATTTAAACAGTGGCTGGATGAAATCATACAGCACTTTGCCAAACCCTGGAACACGGGCGTCTTTAACCTCGGCAAAGCGGCAGCTTTCTATCAGCGGGTCACGATCACGCAGGCGTTGGGGCATTTGTTCGTACAGCATGCCTTCGCGGATGCCATAGCTGGACACGGCGATATCATGGGGTTTGAACGCTTTTACCACCTCGCGCAGCACCTCGGCGGCGTGGGGCACAAGGATGATGCGTGCTGTCGATATGCCAGTGAGCGAGCGCAGCGTTTCAAGATCATTTTCGGCGATGAATTTAGCCGTGTCGCGTACAGCGGACGCGGTCATGCGGTACTCGTGCAGCACATTCAGTGGGTAGGCGCGGCGCACCATGTCGATCTTGGCGATCGCACGCCACGACCCGCCCACCAGAAAAAGGCGGTTTTTCTGTAGGCCCATTTCATCTTTGATGCCGCTCAAAGTATCGCGGATGAGCGCCTTGCGGGCTTTGCGCCCACCTTTCAGGTCACGCAGTTTCAGCGGCCCCAGATCGGTACTGACGCGGCGGCCCACTTTGCCGTCATCTATTTCGGCCAGCTCCATGGAGGAGCCGCCTATATCACAGACCAGCCCATAAGAGCCGGGCCAGCCCAACAACACGCCCTGAGCAGAGAGGCGTGCCTCTTCGCGCCCCTCAATGACCGAAATGTGAAGGCCGGTTTGATCTTCGACCTCACGGCAGAATTCCGGGCCATCTTCGGCCTCACGCACAGCAGCGGTGGCGACGGCTGTCAGCGGGCCGGTGCTCATGCCTTCAGCCAGCAGTTGAAAGCGCTTGATTGCCTTCAGGGCGCGGGCGCGGCCTTCGGGGTTTAGCCGTCCGGTCTGGGCCATGCCGGCCCCCAGAGCACACATGATTTTTTCGTTGTAGAAATAGGCGGGGCTGCGCGCGGCGCCGTCAAATACCACCATCCGAACTGAGTTGGAGCCGACATCCACCACACCAACGCGGCTGAGGGCGCGGGCGGATGGATCATCAAAAATGGGGCGTCCGAATGGCCCCCAGTCGTTCTGTTCCGGGTCGTTTGAGCCGTCCATTGCGCCACCTCAGGATCATGTTTGGTGATTTATGCGCCAGCCCGCAGTAAGGGTCAATCGGACGTTTTGTAACAGTGCGACATACGTTGCGCCATCATTGCCGGGCCGACGTGCAGCGGCAGTTTATGCGTGGCTGATGTGTGCCGCACAGTGGCGAGGCTCAGTCGTCGGTATGGGTCAGTTTAGGAACATCCGCCGCCCCGGCAGAGCCGCGGCCAGATAGCGAAGGGTTTTCCATAAAGAACCTATGGCAATTGAATGCAAATTCGCCCTCAGGCACCTGCATGCGAGAAAAACTGCCATCCGGCGCCATGACCCAGCTTTGGGCCACATCGGCCAGGTTGGCTGCCATGATCTGGCTGACGATCTGGGCTTTGACAGTGGCGTTTTCGATCTCAACCAGTGTTTCGATCCGCCGGTTCAGGTTGCGACCCATCCAATCGGCCGAGCTGATGAATACCCGCGCCTTTTTCGATGGGATCTCGCGCCCGTTGCCGAAACATACAATGCGCGAATGCTCCAAAAACCGCCCGACGATGGATTTGACACGAATATTATCGGACAGGCCTTTGATACCGGGGCGCAATCCGCAAATTCCACGCACCACGAGGCTGATTTTTACGCCCGCCTGAGAGGCGGCATAAAGTGCGTCGATGATATCGGGTTCAATCAGTGAGTTCATCTTGGCCCAGATCATTGCGGGCGTGCCCTGTTTGGCGTTTTGGGCCTCTTGATTGATCATTTCGATCAGGCGTTCTTTCATGTGGTGCGGCGAGATGGTGAGGTTTTCCAGCTTTTCAGGCATGGCGTAACCCGACAAATAGTTAAACACTTTGGTGGCATCGCGCCCCAGGGCGGCGTTGCAGGTGAAAAAGCTGAGATCGGTATACACTTTGGCCGTGATCGGATGATAATTGCCGGTGCCATAGTGGGTGTATGTCACCAGGTTGACCCCCTCGCGGCGCACCACGGTCGAGATTTTGGCGTGAGTTTTCCAATCCATGAAGCCATAAACCACATGGGCGCCAGCGCGCTCCAATCGGCGGGACTGGCGAATATTCGCGGCTTCGTCAAAGCGGGCTTTCAACTCGACCAGGGCAGTGACGGATTTGCCTTCTTCTGCTGCTTCGCACAGGGCGTCCACAATCGGAGAGTTGTATGAGGTCCGATAGAGGGTTTGTTTGATGGCCACCACATCGGGATCACGCGCCGCCTGGTTAAGGAAGCGCACAACCATGTCAAAGGTTTCATAAGGGTGGTGCAGCAACATATCTTTCTGGCGTATGGCGGCAAACATATCGCCGTCATGGTCCTGTACGCGCTCGGGTACGCGTGAGGTGAAACTGGGCCAAAGCAGATCCGGGCGATCATCAATCACCAGTTCCTTCAGGTCGGCAAGGCCCAGAATGCCTTCTACTTCGACCACCTCATCGGGGGTGACGTGCAATTCGTCCATGATCACCCGGCGCAGGCCTTTGGGCGCATCACTTGAGATTTTCAGGCGCACCACTTCGCCCCGGCGGCGGCGTTTCAGGGCGACTTCAAATTCACGCACCAGATCTTCGGCTTCTTCTTCGACCTCCAGATCACTGTCGCGCAGCACGCGAAAGGTGCAATGGCCTTTGTATTTGTAACCGGGAAACAGGCTGTCGAGGTGCAACAGCAGCAGTTCTTCCAGTGGCAAGAAGCGATGTGTGCCATCGGGGGCGGGCAAAGTGACAAAGCGGTCGATCATCGGCGGGATTGGCAACAAGGCCTGTAGTGGGCGTCTGTCTGTCTTACGCTCCAGTTGCAATGCCAGCGAATAGCCAAGGTTGGGGATAAAGGGAAAAGGGTGAGCCGGATCAATGGCCAAAGGGGACAGCACCGCAAAGACGCGGTTCATGAACACATCTTCGAGATAGGTTTTATCCTCGTCACTCAGATGATCCAGATCGAGAATCGAAAGCTTCTCGGCCTCCATTTCATGGCGCAGGGCCTGATATGTGGCTTGTTGAGACGACAGCAGCTTGCGGGCGTCTTCGTTGATCAAGACGAGTTGTTCGGCAGGGGTCAGCCCGTCAGCTGCGGGCGTGGTGTTACCGGCATGGGCCAATTCACGCAGGCCCGCGACGCGGACGTTGTAAAACTCATCCAGGTTGTTGGCCGAGATCGACAGGAACCGCAGCCGTTCCAGCAAGGGCACGCGGGGGTTCTGGGCTTCCTCCAATACACGCCAGTTGAAACCCAGCCAGCTGAGTTCACGGTTGAAGAAACGGCCCGGGCCGGTGATGTCCAGATCAGGCAGGGCAACGGGGGCCGCCAGATCGGTTGCTAGAAAATCAGTGGTGTTCATCCGGTGAGTTGTAGCGCAGTTTTATGACAGGTCCAAGACGCGTGGCTCACCCCTCCAGCAATTCGGCGGCAAGGGCGCGTGTGATGGGGGCGCCGCGTTCCAGTGCTTCGGTATCCAGGCGTTGCACGATCTCTTGGGCGGCAACAAAAGACCGGTCCACCCGGCGCACCAGATAGGGGATCAGATTGGGGGAGGGGCTAAGTTGGCGATCGGCCAGCAGTTTCATCAGGACCGCCCCAAGCAGGGCATCATCTGGTGCATCCAGATCAACCTGCGACGTGCCTTGCATCCTGCTGGCCAGATCAGGAAGCTCCAGCCCCCAGCGCACAGGTGGTATGCGCGAGGTGATCAGCAAGGAATGCCCCTCTGCCAACACGAGGTTATGCAAGTGAAACAGGGCTTGTTCTGTGGCAGCGTCGCCCGCGATGCTTTGCGCGTTTTCCACCGCAACAGGGGTGCGGGCAAGTGTGGGGATATCGGCCTTTGCCAAAGATGCCGCTTGAACCACGCTGCCGCCTGAAAGCCCGGCCCAGACATGTGCGAGGTGGGATTTGCCAGCCCCCTTTGGCCCGGTCAGCAACAGCTTGCGTGAGGGCCAGTCGGGCCAGGATTCGATCATCGCCACGGCAGCTGCGTTGGCGGGCGAGACAAAGAAATCTTCACGCCCCAGCGCCTGACGGGCGGGCAAATCAAAGCTAAGCTGGCGGGGCATCAGCTGTCGTCTTGGCCTATGAGGCCGGTATAGAGGCGGCTTGATTTGTAGCGCGCAATGACAAATCGTGTCAGCACACCAATGGCGGCAGCCACAGGAACGGCAACCAGCATTCCGACAAAGCCAAAGAGCATGCCAAAGACCGACAGCGCAAAGATCAGCCAGACCGGGTGCAGCCCAACGGATTTGCCAACAAGTTTCGGTGTCAGCACATTGCCTTCCAGCACCTGCCCCAAAACAAACACCCCGCCAACCAGCCCGATACTGAGCCAATCCCCCCAGAACTGGAACAGGGCCAGCCCGATGGCCAATGCGCCACCCAAAAGGGCGCCAACATAAGGAATGAAAGTGATAAGGCCGGCAAAAGCCCCCACAACCAGCCCGAACTGTAGCCCCACCAGCATCAAGGCAACGGCATAATACGTTCCAAGGACCAGGCAAACTGTGCCCATACCACGAATGAAACTGGCCAGGGTCGTGTCAATCTGCTGGGCAAGATCCCGCACGACCGGCGCATGATCGCGTGGCAGCAAATCGTCGATGCTGGCGACCATACGATCCCAATCATACAGCAGGTAAAAGGCCACCACCGGCACGATGACGAACAACAATGCGATGTTGATGATCGAGGCGGCGGAGGTGAGCAGGGAATTCAGCAGCTCTCCGCCGCGTTCCTGCACCTTTTCGCCCACGGCCAACAGGGAGTTTTGCAAGGTGGAGCCCGGTTCAACCAGTTGCGGAAACCGCTCGGTCAGAAAGGTCTGCAGATCATGGGCCAGCTGCGGTGCTGTGTTAAACAGCGCGATGGCCTGTTCGATCAACGTGGGCAGGACCAACAGGGCCATGATGACAAAAATCATCACTGCAATCAGGGTGATAATGGTGACTGAAATGGCGCGTGAGCAGCCCATGGTTTCTAACCGGTCTGCCACTGGATCAAGGAAATAGGCGATGGCACCGCCCAAAACGAAAGGCAGGATCACATCGCCCAAAAACCACAGGGCCAAAAACAGGACCACCGCAGCGATCCCCCAATATTTGAGCTGTGTGTTCACGGGTAGGGCCATGGGTGCCTCGGGACTTGGGATCAGTTCCCTTACAAATCGCCCATGGCGCGCAGTGTTGCAAGGGACGGCGTGTAAAAAGAGCACCCGGCGTGGCATTGATTTCAGCAAACAAAGGCAGGAGCAATTTTCGATGCTCTCTTGGCTTGTTTCACAGGGTGCAAAGCCTTAAACCGCCCAGAGCCGAGTCATCAGCCCGAGGAAACCTCATGCGCCTGTCCCGTTATTTTCTGCCCGTCCTGAAGGAAAACCCCTCTGAGGCGCAGATTGTCAGCCACAGATTGATGCTGCGGGCGGGGATGATCAAACAATCCAGCGCCGGGATTTATTCCTGGCTGCCGATGGGGTTTAAGGTGCTGCGCAAGCTGGAAAACATCGTACACGAAGAACAGGTGCGCGCAGGCCATATTCCGATGCTGATGCCCACGATACAGCCCGCTGATCTGTGGCGTGAAAGCGGGCGCTATGATGCATATGGCGATGAGCTGCTGCGCATCCGCGACCGGCATGACCGCGATATGCTGTATGGGCCGACCAATGAGGAAATGATCACCGATATTTTCCGCAGCCATGTGGGCAGCTATAAGGATTTGCCGCTGACGCTCTATCATATCCAGTGGAAATTCCGCGATGAGCGCCGCCCGCGCTTTGGCGTGATGCGTGGCCGCGAGTTTTTCATGAAGGATGGGTATAATTTTGACCTGACCAAGGAAGATGCGCTGCACGCCTATAACCGCCATCTGGTCAGCTATCTGCGCACCTATGAACGTATGGGCCTGCAGGCCATTCCGATGCGCGCTGACAGTGGCCCGATTGGGGGGGATGACACGCATGAGTTTCTGGTGTTGGCGGAGACCGGTGAATCCGAGGTGTTCTATGACAGCGCTGTGACTGATCTGAACTTTGGCGATCGTGAGATTGACTATGATGATGTGGCGCAATGTCAGGCCATTCTGGAGGAGTTCACCTCAAAATACGCCCGCACCGACGAAACCCATGATGAGGCCAAATTCAACGACGTCCCAGAAGAGCGCCGCCGCACCGCGCGCGGGATCGAAGTGGGGCAGATCTTCTATTTCGGCACCAAATATTCTGAGGTGATGGGGGCCACAGTGCAGGGCCCTGATGGCAAGCCAACGCCCGTGCATATGGGCAGCCACGGGATTGGTGTCAGCCGTCTGGTGGGCGCGATCATCGAGGCCAGCCATGACGACAAGGGTATCATCTGGCCCGAAGGTGTGACGCCCTTTCATTGCGGGATTGTGAACCTCAAGCAGGGCGACGATGAGGCCGATGCGGCCTGTGACGCGCTGTATGCCAGCCTGACAGCGCTTGGGCTTGAGCCGCTGTATGATGACCGCAAGGAGAGGGCAGGCGGCAAGTTTGCCACCATGGATCTGATTGGCCTGCCCTGGCGTATTACCGTGGGGCCACGCGGCCTGAAAAACGGTGTGGTTGAACTGACCAGTCGCCGCACCGGCGAGAGCGAAGAACTGCCACCCCAACAGGCTGTGGAGCGCATTGTACAGATTTATGCCGCCCTTGGCTGACGGCGCAGTTATGGCCCGCCAAAAGTGACAAGGGGTGTGCGACGCGCTTTGATGCGGTGACATTGGCCCTCGGTACGCTGTGCGATATCAAACCGGCATGCCGACTGAATTTTGAAGGGCTTGTCTTGCGATAGCCGGTTTTTGGCGGGGCTTGGATTGCTTTCGGGCATTTGTCTGCTGGCGTCGCGCCGTTTGACTTGACCTCACGAGGTGCAACACGCACTGTCCGCCAAAACAAGAACTGAGGTACTACATTGGCAGGCACACCCGCACCATTTGCCCCCTTTGAATGGATGATCGCCTGGCGGTATCTGCGCGCCAAGCGTGCCGATGGTGGCGTCAGTGTCATGACTTGGATCAGCCTGATTGGCATCACTCTGGCGGTGTTCGCATTGATAGCCACATTGGCTGTGCGTTCTGGTTTTCGGGCCGAATTTGTGGATACCATTCTGGGCTCAAATGCGCATGTGACGGTGTATTCCATCGGTCAGGTCGACGAGGTGACCGGGCGCATTGACCGAACGCTGACTGATTATGACGCGCTGGCTGACAATGTGCGCGGAGTTGAGGGTGTCACCCGTGTGGCCCCCTTGGTGAAGGGGCAGGTGATGGCCAATGCGCGCAACCGGAATTCTGGTGTGCAAGTGTTTGGTATCACGCAGGAAAACCTAAAAACCATTCCACGAATTGCCAACCCGGAAACGGGTGTCGGCAGTATTGAGGACTTTGCGCAAGGGGTCGCTATCGGCTCAGGCGTGGCACGGGAATTGGGTGTTGGTGTCGGTGATCGGATCAAACTGATTTCACCCAACGGGGTGAAAACGGCCTTTGGCACCAGCCCGCGGATCAAGGCCTATGATGTGGTCTATATCTTCACCGCCGGGCGCTATGATATTGATCGCACACGGATTTATATGCCGTTCGCCGAGGCGCAGAGCTTTTTCAACCGTGAGGGCGTGGCGGATGAATTGGAAGTCATGGTTACCGCGCCAGAACGCATTGAGGATATGTCGCTTGCCTTGTTGCTTGCGGCCGGTGAGCGCAGCCAGGTCTGGACGTGGAAGGACCAGTCGGGCAGTTTTCTGCGCGCGCTTGAGGTCGAGGACAATGTGATGTTCGTGATCCTGTCCATCCTCGTGCTGATTGCCGCGATGAACATCACCAGTGGCTTGATTATGCTGGTGAAAAACAAGGGCCGCGATATTGGTATTCTGCGCACCATGGGGCTGACGGAAGGGTCTGTCCTGCGGGTGTTTTTCATCTGCGGGGCGTTTACCGGGATCATTGGCACGGGTTTGGGGGTGATTTTGGGATGTCTATTTGCGATCTACATCGACCCGCTTTTCAGTCTGGTGAATTACCTGATGGGTGGTCAGGTGTGGGATCCGTCCATTCGCGGCATTTACCATTTGCCGGCCAAGCTGCAATTCGGTGATGTGATGTCGGCAGTGGGGCTGTCGCTGGGGTTGTCCTTTGTGGTGACAATCTTTCCGGCGCGCCGTGCGGCACGGATGAACCCGGTAGAGGCGCTGCGTTATGAGTGATGTGATGCTGCGGCTGACGGATATCAGCAAAGCCTATAACTCCGGGTCACCGCACGAGGTGAGCGTTCTGTCAGGCGCCGGGCTGGAATTACATGCGGGGGAAATGGTGGCGCTGGTGGCGCCCTCAGGGGCAGGCAAATCCACGCTGTTGCACATCGCCGGTCTGTTGGACACGCCAGACAGCGGGACGGTTGAAATTGCGGGCACTGATATGACCGGCCTTTCTGATCGCCGACGCACGATTGCGCGGCGGCGCGACATTGGGTTTATCTATCAGTTCCATCATTTGCTGCCAGAATTCACCGCGCGCGAAAACATCGTTTTACCACAGCTGGCCAATGGCGTGACACGGGCCAAAGCCGAAGCGCGCGCCGATGATTTGTTGGCGCGTGTGGGCGTGGGACACCGGGCCGGGCATCGGCCGTCGGCCATGTCAGGGGGCGAGCAACAGCGCGTGGCCTTCTGCCGGGCGTTGGCCAATGGCCCACGTCTGTTGTTGGCGGATGAACCGACAGGTAATCTGGACCCGGCCACATCCGATCAGGTGTTTCAGGCGCTTGTTGATCTGGTGCGTGACACCGGATTGGCCGCGTTGATTGCCACGCACAACCTTGATCTGGCGGCGCGTATGGACCGTGTTGTGCGGCTGGATCAGGGACGGATCAAAGCGCAAGATACATTGTGAGGGCGCCGTTGCCAGACATCAGTACGAAGGAAAACAGCCAATGCCGATGATTTCGCTGGATGAGATTGAAGCCAAAACCAAAACCGCCCTTGAACGCCACGGGGCCGCGCCCTGGGTGGCAGATGAGGTGGCCCATGCTGTGCGCAAAGCAGAAGCGGTGGGCAATAAAATCTGTGGGCTGTATTATCTGGAAAGCTATTGCACCCAGCTGGCATCGGGCCGGGTAAAGGGTGATGTCGAGCCGGTTGTGAGCCGCCCCAAACCTGCCGCTGTGATGGTGGATGCCAAGTTTGGCTTTGCTCAGGCGGCATTTGCACGCGCCTTGCCCGAGGCGCTGGCAGCGGTGCGCGACAACGGCACGGCCAGTCTGGCGGTGGGACATGCGCATACCTGCACATCCTTGGGTTTTTTCACCGAACAGATTGCGCGCGCAGGATTTGTGGCGTTGGGGTTGACCAATGCATCGCCCATAGTCGCCCCGCCGGGGGGCAAAACGCGGGTGATTGGCACCAATCCGATTGCGTTTTCCGTGCCGGATGGCAAAGGCGGCATAGCCATGCAGTTTGATCAATCCACCACCACCGTGGCGCTGGGCAAGATCACCATGGCCAAAGCCGCGGGCCAGAGCATCCCTGAGGGCTGGGCCGTGGATGCAGATGGCAATCCCACGACGGATCCGGCAGCGGCGTTGGGTGGTTCGTTGGTGTCCATGGGCGGCTACAAGGGCTGGGGCTTTGGCCTGATGGCCGAGCTGCTGGCCGCGGGCATGACCGGCGGCGTAGCCAGCCAGGATGTGAAGCCTCTGAAAGCCCCCGAAGGCCCGCCACATGATTTGGGGCAATTCTATTTGCTGATGGATCCAGATATCTCGGGCGTGTTTTTTGATCGCCTGGAGCAGGTCGCGCAAGCGGTTGCACTGGACGAAGCTGCGCGGATACCGGGGCAGGGCAAGCGTGGCACTGATCCGGTGGAAATTGAGGATAAAACCTGGTCGCAAGTGCTGGAGCTGGCAGGGCGCGCGTGAGGCGCTCTGTTTGTTCTGGTCTCTTGCCTTGCCAGCCGATCGTGCGGGCGCATATGATACCCCCCAGTGCCCGCAATGATGTGCCCCCGTCCACAGGAATTGGCAAGCTGTTGATCGGATTGTCAGACTTGTTGGGTCACAAAAACGCCTGCTGCCATTAGGCCAACGCCCGCCGCACGCGTGAGGGACAAGGGCGAGACTTGCGCGCCGAATAGACCGAAATGATCAATCGCTGCGGCGCTGATCAACTGCCCAAGCAGAACAAAGAACACTGCATTTCCGACGCCAAAATGTGGCGCTACATAGGTGATCGACAGCACATAGAATGCCACAAGTATGCCCGCCAGAAACAGGTGTTTAGGTGCGACTGCTGCCTGGGAAATAGCGGAGGTCTGACCGATCGCGATGAGCACAATCAATGCGGTAACAAAGGCCACCACAAAAAGGATCACCCCCGCCGCGACGGGTGAATTCATCCGGGTGCCAAGGGCCGCGTTCATCGAGGCCAGCACCGGTATACCGATCCCAGCCAAAAGCATGACGGCGGCGTATTGGGTTGTGACGGGCATTGGTACCTCCTGCGTGTGATGTTTGGCGCAACATGGCACGTCAGGTGGCGCTGATCCAGATCAATGCGAAGGCAATGCTACGGGAGGATAATGGGCAAAAGATCGCAAAGGGCAGGCTTATGATGAAATTGCCATGGTTGGGTGTTTTGGCGCTGGCAGGCTGCACGCAAGTGCCCGAAACGCCAGACCCGGGGCGCGAGATTTATATGGGGTATTGCGTGAGCTGTCATGGGGCAGGCGCGCGAGGCGATGGGCCATTGGCGGGCGACCTGCCTGTACATCCGGCGGATTTGACCAGGTTATCAGCTCGCAACGGGGGTGTCTTTCCCGGTGGGCAGGTGATGGCGCAGATTTATGGGTATCCGGGGCGGTATCAATCCCATGTGATGCCCGAGTTTGGGCCTGAACTGGAAGGACGCAACGTACAGTGGAGCGATGAGACCGGCGCGGTGGTGGATACACCCCAAGCATTGCTGGACCTTAAAAACTATCTCGAAACCATTCAGGAGTAATCCTGCAAGCCCAATCAAAGGAACCCCAATCATGAGTTTGAAACACATGTGGACGTTACTGAGCCTTGCCCTCTTTGCGGGCGGTGCCATGGCCGAAGACGGCGATGCGATGAACGGCAAAGTGGTGTTTGAGCGCCATTGCGCGACTTGCCACGGATTAGAGGCCACGGGGCATGGGCCAATGGTCACGGTGCTGACGTTGCCGCCTGCGGATCTCACCAAGTTAAGCGCAAAGCAGGACGGGGCGTTCCCGGTTGTTCGGGTTGTCAAACGGATTGATGGGCGTGATCCGCTGGTGTCCCATGGCAGCCCGATGCCGGTCTATGGTGATTTCTTTGAAGGGCAAGATGTGATGATCAAAAGCCAGAGCGGTCAGCCCATTGCCACAAGCCAGCCTGTGGCTGATCTGGTGGCGTATATTCAGAGCCTTCAGGTGGAACAGGAGTGATTAGACATCGTTTCACGCTAGTTTTTTGGCCTTGCAAGAGGGCAAAAACTGGGTTGCCAGCCTGATCACAGGCGAGGATGACCGGGAAGATCAGCGCGGTAAAATGTCTGAAATTCCCTGAAGGTTTGGCCTGAAATTTTGCATGAGACGTGCCAGAGCACCGCGCGGTGCTGTTAAACACGGTTAACCCCTTGTTGCTAAATCCCTCAGCCACCGGGCGCGCCCCGGCCAGGCGAAACATATGACATCCCCTTGGCAAGCCTAAGAAACAGGCGAGGGCCGAGAGATGCAGAAAGGGATTTGAATGAACAAGGCAGTCACCGAAGGCATCGATTTCATGCCACCCAGCTTTGCCGATGGGCTTGATGTGTGGTCCAGCGGCGATGGTACCCCGGGCTCGGATACATATGAGAACGATGCCAATGCGGCCTATGTTCCGGCGGATCAGGATTTTGGCGCAGCGCTGGAGTTGTTGAAAACGGATGCAACGCAGAAAATCCGCTTTATGAGCGACACGCCGATCCTGCCGGGGTGCTACATCCAGATCAAGGCGCGGGTGAAAGCGATCAGCGGCGCGTTGCCATCAGTGCGCATTGCCGGTTGGGCCGGGGCCGCAGGAGGCGCCCATTTGAGTGGCGTGACCGAAGCAGGGCCAGCGACCCCTTTGACCAGCTATGGGGACGTGGTTGAGGTGACTGGGATTGTCGGTGTGGGCCAGCGCGGCGGTGTGGATATGCCCTGGGGCCCGCTGGCAATCTATGGCCATTTCGGCCTTGATCTAACCGGTGCATCGGGTGGTATCATTCGGGTTGACGATATTGAGATCACCGACGCCACAGAATTTTTCCTGCGTGATCTGATGGATTGGGTTGATGTGCGTGATTACGGCGCGCTGGGCAATGGCAGCACGGATGATCATGCGGCGTTTGAGGCCGCAGATGCCGCTGCGAATGGCCGCGAAGTGCTGGTGCCTGCGGGGACGTACCGCCTGAATGACAGTGTTACCTTCCAGAACCGCGTGCGGTTTCAGGGCAACGTGACGATGCCGGATGACAAAATACTGGCCCTCACCAAAAACTATGACCTCCCGGCCTATATTGACGCCTTTGACGACGAAGAACTGGCGTTCAAAAAGGCGTATCAAGCCTTGCTGAACAACTCAGGGCACGAGTCTCTGGACCTTGGTGGGCGATTGATTGCAGTGCGTGCGCCCATAGATATGCATGCGGCTGTGGCCAACAAGAGCACGTTCAAACAGCGCAGATATATCCGCAATGGACAGTTTTCCATCGTGCCGGGTGCGAATTGGGATACGGAGGTCTTTACCTCCTCGGCAACGTATTCACCCTCGAACTCCAAAACCCTTACTGGGGTGGCCAATGTGGCGACTATCCCTGTTGGCTCGCTGATAGAGGGCAATGGTGTGGGGCGTGAAATATATGTGAGGTCCAAAAATGTCGGCTCACAGAGCATCACGCTGAGTGCGCCATTGTATGATGCGGCGGGTACGCAGGTTTTTACATTCCGCCGGTTCAAATACATTCTGGATTTCTCTGGCTTTGATCAGATTTCCAAGTTTTCGATGTCCAATGTGGATCTGCAATGCTCGGGTGATTGCAGTGCAATCTTGTTGCCGCCCTCCGGCACCGGGTTTCAGCTGCGCGACTGCTTTATCACCTCGCCCAAAGATCGTGGCATTTCCAGCCATGGCGAGGGCGATCAGGGGATGATGATTGACCGTTGCCAGTTCCTGTCGGCTGAAAGCCCGCTTTTGGTGGACAATCGCGTGTCTATCGGGCTGAACGCCAATGGCAATGATGTTAAAATCCGCAACAACCGGGTGGTGCATTTCAAGCATTTTGCGATCTTGGGCGGGTCCAGTTCTATCATCCTGGGCAATCACATTTTCCAAGGGGATTCCGGCCCTGTGGGACCACGAGATGCGGGAATTGTGCTGACGCGCACCAACAACCGCGCGACAATCACGGGCAACTACATTTGTGATTGCTCGGTTGTCTGGGCCAACGAACATGACGAAGCCCCTGGATTTTCAAGCGAGTTCTCGTTCAGCGGGCTTAGCATCACAGGCAACGTGTTCTTGTCGCAGAGCACGGCACCCTGGTTCAACTTTATCACTGTGCAACCCCATGGCGGGGGCCACTTTATCAACGGCCTGGCTGTGACCGGCAATACGTTCCGCCTGATTGACGGCAGTATTGACCGGGTTGAGGGGATCGACACCAGCTTTGCCAATATGGATTTCAATCGGTTCCAGAACATCACCTTTGCCAACAATACCTTCAGCAACGTAAATGAAGGCGTGGCGAATCCGTTGGTGATTGATCACAATGAGGCCAGCGAGCAGAGTGTCTGGGATGTGGAATTGGCGCCCAAACTGCCTTTCAAAGCCTGGGTGCAATGCGTGGAATCGGTGGTACATGCAGGGGCTATCCGTGACACTGGTGGGGCGGTATATTATGGGGTGCCATACTATCAGGGCAAGCAAGGACCGAACAAAGATCGGGTTCGCCTGAACTGGGAAAAACCGGTCAAAGGTACGGTGACTATGCGGGTGCGGATCGACGATCCGATCTGATAATTCAGCCCTAAAACTTGTGCCAAAGCCCCAGTTTTAAGGCAGCAATACCTTGATCTTTTAGCCCGGTCTTTACCCCGAATTCGAGGTGAAGGCCGGGCGCTTTTTCGAGCAGCACCGAGGTGGCAAGGTCCAGATAATCAGGGTTCATCGGCTGATTGCCGTTTTGCAATTGCACCAGCAGTTTTAGGTCTTCGCGCAGGTTCACCCCCAAGGTGAGATCGGTGCTGACGTTCACATCGTCTTGTTCCACCTCGTAATACGCCAATGCCTCAATCGAGAGCCACCCAGAAAGTTTGCCCAGTTTCAGGCCGCGCCCCAGCATCAGCCCCGGACGTAACACCGCTTCGTCCTCGGACACACCCACCCCCATTTCCAGGGAAATTTGCCAATCCGTATCTGGTGCGGATAGCGGATAGCGGCCAAAGGCCACGGCCTTGTAAAGCGTATCATCCGCAAACCCAAGATCGACACCCGCAGTGATGCGAGGGGTGATGCCATACTCAATGAAGAGTGAGGTAAACGTGGATTTAGCTTCGGGGTCATATTCGACATTAAAGCTGAGGAAGCCTTCGCCTTTGGCACGCATCCACGCACCGGCATGGGCCTGAGCACCAAGCATAACCAAAAAGACCATCACCAAAACGCGCATCAAACCCTCCGCGTTTCAGAATGGTTAAACAAGGTAAACGACGGGTTAACGCAGGCCGGGGGATTTGACCTGGCTATGAGGGGTGTTAGGCTGACTCCATAGGAGAACGCCCATGCCCACAATCGCCGAATCTGACTCCCACCAGACCGTAATCACCACCTTTGAAATGACACCCGGCACCTGCCAGGATTTGCTGGATGCGCTGACCGATGCCTATGACAGCTTCATCTCTAAACAGCCGGGATTCATTGCCGCAGGGTTACATGTGAATGACGCACAGACCCGAATAGCCAATTACTCGCAATGGTTTCGGCGCGAGGATTTTCAGGCGATGCTGCGGTCGGATGAAATGCGCGCCCGCAACCGGCACATCAATGAGCTGTGCAAAAGCTTTGAGCCAGTGATGTATGATGTCGCAGCCACATTCGGGTAGGCGGGATGTCTGAGAAAAACCAGGTAACTGAGGCCGAGATTTCAGCCACCCGTGAATTGCAGGCCGTGCGCAAAGAACTGGAGGTGTTGAACAGCCATCGGTTTATCCGCATGCATGATTCGATGTTCCGCCTTATCGGGTTCAATCTGGTGCGCGGGCTAGCCTTTGGGTTGGGGACTGTGTTGGGGGCATCTGTTTTATTGTCGCTGTTCGTCTGGTCTGTCAGTCAGATCGAGTTTCTGCCGATCATCGGCGAATGGGCCTCTGAGATTTTGCGTCAGATCGAAGCCGGGCGATGATGGTGCATCTGCCTGAAATGCGCAGGAAACGGGTCGTTCTGCGGGGCATTTCGTGACATTCCTTGCGGCATGAATACATCTCCCGTTCTCACTCCGATTTCTGCCCTGATGTTACTGGCGCTTGCCATTGTCTGGGGGGGATCCTTCTTTTTTGCCGAAGTGGCGTTATCGGAATTGCCGCCCATGACTGTGACCTTGTTCCGGGTTGCTTTGGCGGTGCCTGTATTGCTGGTGGTGGTCTGGCGGATGGGGTTGCATCTGCCGCGCAGTCTCCGGCTCTGGGGGGCGTATCTGGTGATGGGGGCGTTGAACAATGCCATTCCTTTTACACTGATCTTCTGGGGTCAGACGCAGATCGAAAGCGGGCTGGCCTCAATCCTCAATGGCACCACGGCGGTGCTGGGTGCGGTTGTGGCCGGGCTGCTTTTGAAGGACGAACCCCTAACCCCGCGTAAACTTGTCGGTGCGGGCTTTGGCCTGGCCGGGGTGGCTGCCATCATGGGCTTGGATTTGCTGAGCGGGCTGGACCTGCGCAATCTGGCTCAACTGGCGATTGTCGGCGCGGCGCTGTCTTATGCATTTGCCAGTGTCTGGGGCAAGGTGCAATTGGCCGGGCAGCCGCCACAGATGAATGCGCTGGGCATGTTGATCGGCTCAACCGTGTTGATGGTTCCGCTGGCCCTCTGGGTAGATGGTGCGCCGCGGCTGGATCTGTCCTTACATGTCTGGGCTGCTCTTATTGGCGTGGCAACTTTGTCGACTGCTCTGGCCTATCTGCTTTACTTTGCCATCCTTGTGCGGGCAGGGGCGGCCAATTTGATGTTGGTCACTTTGTTGATCCCGCCCTTTGCCATCGCACTTGGGGCGGCATTTCTGGATGAAGTGCTGACATCTTCGGCCTACTTGGGCTTCACGCTGATTGGGCTGGGGCTGCTGATCACCGATGGGCGGATATTGGCGGTTTTCCGCGCAAATTCAGACCGTTCCAAAGGCTAAAACACGGGGAAACGTGGCAAATATGCGTGCATATCTGAGGTGCGACTTAACGTGTTATTTGGTTATGAGCCATTTTAGTCTACATTCCCCTTTCGGCGGCAAGGTTTTGCGACAGAATAAAGCCAGTACGCCGTATAAGAGGGCAGAGTGCCGATCTAAGGAGGCAGATCAATTATGAAAACTTTGATAGTACCGCTTGTGGCAAGTGCCGTTGCCATCACGTTGTTTACCGCCCCTGTTTTTGCCCAAAGCACCGGACAGGACCGACTGGATACATCCCAGTCCTGGCAGCAGGAGTTCAAATCCCGCAAGGCCCAACGCCGCGCAAACCGCAAAGCCAACCGGCAGAGCAGAATTAAACAAACTCGTGCCAACCGCAAAGCACGCCGTGATGGCGGGTCCGTGGCCAGCGCCGGTGGCACTGGTTCAGGCTCGATCAACGATGCGCTGAGCGGGTATGATCTGCCCGACTATTTAGGCGGGTACAACCAGCCGCCCAACAATGGCGCTGGCTCGATTACCCAGACGCTGAACGGGTATGATCTGCCCGACTATTTAGGCGGATATAACCAACCTATGCAGGATGGAACCGGGTCCATTGCGGAAGCGATTGGTGACGTGGACTTTACGAAGTAATGTTCAGATCACTGAGGTTTTGAAAGGGCGGGCGAGAGGCTCGCCCTTTTTCATTGCCCACAAGGATGGCGCGCAAACCCGGCCTGAGAATGCACGTTGCTCGTTCATTGAGTGCAGCCCGTTGGATGTGCCTAATGCGTTTCGCGTAAAACCCGCATCAGAGGTTTGCCTGAAACGCCCGCAACGTTCATATGTTGTGGAGCGCATCGTCTTTTCCCTGCCTCAGGTTAAAGGCGATACGCTTTAGCGCCCCCGGCGTTTCACATTCCCACCGCGTTGCCCCGGACGCCCTGCTGTTGAGCGCCCTCGGGATTTTGTTGCGGCGTCGCCTGCGGCCTCAATCGCGGATTGGCGTGCCAGAGGATCGTCGGCTACGGCCAGATCGACAGCTTCCAGGCGCTTGACCTCATCGCGCAATCGCGCGGCGTCCTCAAACTCCAGGTTTTCTGCGGCCTTGCGCATATCTGTGCGCAGCCCATCCAGATGCGCCTGAAGGTTGGCCCCCGCCAGCGGCTTGTCCACTTTGGCTGTGACGCGGGCCATATCCACATCCCCCTTGTAAAGGCCGGCCAGAATATCATCGACGTTCTTTTTGACCGTGGCGGGGGTGATCCCGTGTTCTTTGTTATAGGCCATTTGCTTGGCGCGGCGGCGGTTGGTTTCACCCAAGGCGCGCTCCATTGATCCGGTGATGCGGTCCGCATACATGATGACGCGCCCCTCGGCGTTGCGCGCAGCGCGTCCGATGGTCTGAACCAGCGATGTCTCAGAGCGCAAGAAGCCTTCTTTGTCGGCGTCCAGAATAGCCACCAGACCACATTCCGGAATATCGAGCCCCTCACGCAGCAGGTTGATGCCGATCAAAACATCGAATGCACCAAGCCGCAAATCTCGTAAAATCTCAATTCTTTCAAGGGTATCAATGTCAGAGTGCATGTAACGCACGCGGATGCCTTGCTCGTGCAGATATTCGGTCAGGTCTTCGGCCATGCGTTTGGTCAGGGTGGTCACCAGAATGCGGAACCCATCGGCGGCGACACGGCGGATTTCATCGAGCAGATCATCAACCTGCATCTCAACCGGGCGGATTTCGACCTTGGGATCAAGCAGGCCGGTGGGTCGGATCACCTGTTCTGCAAAGACACCACCGGTCTGTTCGATTTCCCACTTGGCGGGGGTGGCGGATACGAACACCGATTGCGGGCGCATGGCGTCCCATTCCTCAAATTTCAGAGGCCGGTTATCCATGCAAGATGGTAGCCTAAACCCATGTTCTGACAGCGTAAACTTGCGCCGATAGTCGCCTTTATACATGCCGCCAATCTGGGGCACAGACACATGAGATTCATCCGCAAAGACGATGGCATTGTCGGGAATAAACTCAAACAATGTGGGGGGCGGCTCGCCCGGTGCGCGGCCCGTCAGATAACGGGAATAGTTTTCGATCCCGTTGCAGATGCCGGTGGCTTCCAGCATTTCCAGATCAAAGTTTGTGCGCTGTTCCAGGCGCTGCGCTTCCAGCAGTTTGCCGTCACCAACCAATTGATCGAGCCGGGTGCGCAGCTCCTTTTTGATCTGGATGATGGCTTGGGCCATGGTTGGTTTCGGGGTCACATAATGCGAATTGGCATAGACGCGGATTTGCTCCATCGTGGCGGCTTTCTCGCCGGTTAATGGGTCAAATTCCGTAATAGTTTCAAGCTCTTCCCCGAAGAAGCTCAACTTCCAGGCGCGGTCTTCAAGGTGGGCGGGCCATATTTCCAGACTGTCGCCACGCACCCGGAACGATCCGCGCGCAAAACCTGCGTCATTGCGTTTATAGGCCTGCGCCACCAGTTCGGCCATCACCTTGCGTTGATCATAGGTGCCGCCAACTTTCAGGTCCTGGGTCATCGCGCCGTAGGTTTCCACCGATCCGATACCATAGATGCACGAAACCGATGCCACGATGATCACATCATCGCGTTCCAACAAGGCCCGCGTGGCCGAATGGCGCATGCGGTCGATCTGCTCGTTGATCTGGGATTCTTTCTCGATATAGGTGTCCGAGCGCGCCACATAGGCCTCGGGCTGGTAATAGTCGTAGAAAGAAACGAAGTATTCCACGGCGTTATGGGGAAAAAATCCTTTGAATTCCCCGTAGAGCTGTGCCGCCAGTGTTTTGTTGGGGGCAAGGATGATCGCCGGGCGCTGCGTTTGGGCAATCACTTTGGCCATCGTATAGGTTTTGCCGGTGCCGGTGGCCCCCAGCAGAACTTGATTCCGCTCGCCATCGGCAAGGCCGCTTGTCAGTTCGGCAATGGCGGTGGGTTGATCACCGGCCGGTTCAAATTCTGACACCAGTTCAAATGCCACGCCGCCTTCCAGCTTGGTGTGGTCGTTCACAGCGGGGGCCGGGGTGGCCTGCGTGGCGCCAGATTTGTCGGAATGGGCATAAGGCATTGGGCGGTGTCCTTGGGGTTGCACACAGAGTTGATGGGTTTGCAGGGCACTTCAAGCCCCATGCGCAATGCGGCGTGATAAAACTTGCAATTGGCCCATGTCAGGGGGATGCTGCTGACATCTAATGTCATCAGGTTCCATTTTGAAGTCATCATGATTGATCGAGTGATCCACAAGGTGCAAACTGCGCTGCTGGTCGCCTCGTTCTTTGGGGCGGGGGCGGCATCTGCCTTTGCAAATTCTGCGTCAGGACCGTGCCAATTTTCACCGGTTCGCCTTTCGCCAAAAAGGCGATCAGGGGGATCGGTTTTTTGCCCATCCATCTGCCCCAATGCGATTATCGGCAAAGTGACGTATTTCCCACCTTGCCGCGCGCGCGTGATTTTGGGATAACGGGCCTATCCAAGGAGTACTGTCATGCCTGCACGCATTTACCAGCCGGCCCGCAATGCCATGCAATCAGGTGTTGGCAAAACCAAATATTGGTTGCTTGAGCATGTGTCGGACAGTGCGCGGTCGGTTGATCCACTGATGGGCTGGACCTCAAACAGTGATACTCAGGCCCAGGTGCGCATTCGGTTTGACAGTAAAGAAGCAGCTTTGGCCTATGCCGAGGCCCATGGCATTGATGCTGTTGTGCAGGACCCCAAACGCCGCAAGCCCAATATTCGGGCTGGTGGGTATGGCGAAAACTTTGCCACAAATCGCCGGGGCGCCTGGACGCATTAAGCGGGCCTTGCTGTCGTTGGCCGATTGATGCGGCCATGCGGTTTCATTTGATGCCGATCAAAGCACGATGAGCGCGATTGTGGTAAGCGTCCTTTCAAGTTGTAATTGAAAGGGAAATTAATGACCAACCGTCCACCTGCACAAAAAGCGACAGCTGCAAAATCACCCGTAAAACCCTTGGTTGCCCAGCCCGAAAACGAGGCTGAAATTCTCAAGGCCGTTGAGACCCCCAGCCAGATTGAAGCGTTTGAAAGCGGCAGATATCCGTATCAAACAAAACTGGGGCGGCGCGATTATGAGAAGCAAAAATCAAAATTGCAGGCTGAGTTGCTTAAGGTTCAGCATTGGGCGCAAGAAACCGGCCAGAAGTTTGTGTTGCTGTTTGAGGGGCGTGATGCGGCCGGGAAGGGCGGTACGATCAAGCGGTTCACCGAGCATATGAACCCGCGGACAGCACGGGTTGTGGCGCTGAACAAGCCCACCGACGAAGAACGTGGGCAATGGTTTTTCCAGCGCTATATCAATCACTTGCCGACCAAAGGTGAGATGGTTTTATATGACCGTTCGTGGTACAATCGTGCCGGTGTTGAACGGGTTATGGGGTTTTGTGAGCCGACCGAGTATCTGGAATTCATGCGCCAAACGCCTGATCTGGAACAAATGCTGGTGCGCTCTGGCATCCGGTTGTTCAAATTTTGGTTTTCCGTCACCCAGGAAGAGCAACGCGCGCGGTTTGCCTCGCGTGAAACGGACCCGTTGAAGCAATGGAAGCTTAGCCCGATTGACAAGGCCTCTTTGGACAAATGGGACGACTACACCGAGGCAAAAGAGGCGATGTTTTTCTATACCGACACCGCCGATGCGCCCTGGACAGTGATCAAATCCAACGACAAAAAACGCGCGCGGATAAACTGTATGCGCCACTTCCTGGCCACTCTTGATTATCCGGGCAAGGATATGGACGTGGTGCAAGGCCCCGATCCGTTGATCGTGGGGTCTGCCCATAATGAGATTCACGACAGCCAGCATATTCTGGGCGTGGCACTGCACCCAGACCAACGCAAATCGCGCTAGGCTTGTTGAGTAAACCCGCACCAAGCGCCCAAACCCCACCTGGCGCGGCGCTTGGGCGGGCTTTGCCATTGTGGTAACTTTGCCAAAGTTGATGTGACGGTATTCGTCTGGGTTGTTTGGACAAAGGCGAGACGCTTTGGGCGGCCAGCACGGCCCAGCGGGCTTGCCCTTGGAGAGGCGCCCGCGTAAAGCTGATTGATGCAGACCCGCCAGCCCCTCAGTTATCACATGCGCGCGCATTTGCGCCTTGGGGTGCCCCTGATCGGCAGCCACATTGCGCAATTGTCGATCACCCTGACGGATACGTTGATGATCGGCTGGTATGATGTCGAGGCTCTGGCCGCATTGGTGCTGGCCTCTGAGCTGTTCTTTGTCATGTTCATCTTTGGCTCGGGTATTGCTTTGGCTGTGATGCCGATGGTGGCGTCGGCACAGGCGATGGGTGACGAGGTGCAGGTGCGCCGCATCACCCGGATGGGGGCTTGGGCATCCATCCTGTTTGGACTTGGTATATTGCCGATCCTGATGTCCGGGCGCGCTATGTTTCTGGCATTGGGGCAAGACCAGGTGATTGCCGATCTGGGCGGGCAGTATTTGCGCATTGCAGGCTGGGGCATCTTGCCGGCACTGTTGGTGATGGTGTTCAAGTCCTTCCTGTCAGCCCTGGAACGCACGCAGGTGGTCTTGTGGATCACCCTTGCGGCGGTCGGGCTGAATGCGGTTTTGAATTACGCGCTGATCTTTGGCCATTGGGGCATGCCTGAGTTGGGCATACAAGGGGCGGCCATTGCCTCGGTATTGGTGAATATCGCCTCCTTCCTGGGCCTTGCAATTTATACGAAACATGCGGTGCCGGACCACGCGTTGTTCGCCCGGCTTTGGCGCCCCGATTGGGAGGCGCTGAAACAGGTGTTTCGCCTTGGGCTTCCCATTGGCATCACCATGCTGGCGGAAAGTGCCTTGTTCATTGCCTCGTCAATCATGATGGGCTGGATTGGAACGTTGCAATTGGCGGCGCACGGCATTGCGCTGTCGATCGCCTCGATCACTTTCATGCTGTATCTGGGGCTGGCCAATGCCGCCACGGTGCGGGCCGGTCAGGCCTATGGGCGGCGTGATGTCACCAGTTTACGCGATGGCGCAAAGGCGGTGATCATATTGTGCGGCTTGGTGGCTATCGTGACGATCGCGGTGTTCATATTGTTCCCCGAAGTGCTGATCACGGCATTCATGAGCCCGGATGAGCCGAACCGCGCGGCGGTGCTTGCGGTGGGCGTGGGGCTGATGGCGGCTGCGGCATTGTTTCAGTTTATGGATGCAGCACAGGTCCTGGCACTGGGATTGTTGCGCGGTGTGCAGGATACCACCGTTCCGATGTGGATAGCTGCGTTCAGCTATTGGATCGTGGGGGTGCCGGTCAGCTATGTGCTGGGCTTTAGCGTGGGGCTGGGCGGCATTGGCATCTGGCTGGGACTTGCCATCGGGTTGGCATTTTGCTCGGTCTTGTTGATGGCGCGGTTCTGGCTCGGGACAGGGCGCGGAACGGGTCCGAGCTGGAATGTCGAGACATAACACCGCTACGGGTAATGCAGGGCTGACAAGCTGATGGGCGCTGACAGCTAGGCGTCGTCCTCATCGTCGGCATCGCGCTCGGCCAGCAACCGATCTGCCTTTTTACGTACAAGAACCGAGCGCAGGTCATGCATGGCCAAAAGCAGGGCATCGGTCACATTTTCCAGATCCTCATCCGATGCTTTGGACTGCACCCAATGGGTTGTCGTGTTCAGGTAATCCACCGCGCGATGAATATCGTCGATGTCACGGCGGGCCAGCAGGGCCATGCGCTCGCTCATCCAGTCTTCGATGGCCTGCATGTCACCCGGAGATAGTTCACGCTCGCCTTGGGGTTTGACCTGACCATTGCGGATGTTAATCACCGCGATCTGGTCCATATCAATGCGTCGCTGACGATTTTCAGTGTCCACACGAAACACGAAGGCGCCGTTCTCTCGCACGCGGAAATAATACTCGGGCAGGTCGGACATGGTGTAGTTCGTGCTCGCGGTTAGGGCCTTGTTTAGACAATGCAGCGCCGCGTGGGGTTTTTCAACTCCCGGTGTGTGGCGATTTGCTGGTTATCATTTCAAACAGGCAGGATATTGCCCTTTAGACTGTGCTAACGCAGGCCCGCCCCAATTGTCCAACTCCGTTGCGAAGGTGGCGGGTTAATCGTCGTCGCGGTTGTGGGGGTAGTGTATAAGGTCCGCAAAAGGCGGCAGCCAGCCCTCGCAGCGGATGGTCCAGCATTCGTAGCTGGACGTAAGTTGGTCAGGAGAGTCCAATTGCCACCACGCTAAAGCGTCCCAAACCCCAGCCGGGCAAAGAACACCTGCAGGGCGTCAAAACCCCGGCTGGGTAGATTGGCGGTGATATGTGTGGTCATGACAGTTCTGCACAGAATTTTTGAATGCGGGTGCAGGCCTCTTTCAGGTTTTCGTCCGAAGTCGCATAGCTGACCCTGAAGTTGGGGCTGAGGCCAAAGGCGGCGCCAAACACGACCGCCACGCCGGTTTCCTCCAACAAAGCGGTGGCGAACACCTCGTCATTTTTGATCACGGTGCCAGCGGGCGTGGTTTTGCCGATCAGACCGGCAATGGAAGGATAAACATAGAACGCGCCATTGGGGGTGGGGCATTGAATGCCCTCGGCTGCATTCAGCATCTCAACCACGAGATTGCGGCGACGCACGAATATCTCGTTGTGTTTGGGGATGAAATCCTGTGACCCATTCAGCGCCTCAACCGCGGCCCATTGGCCGATGGAACTGGGGTTTGATGTGCTTTGCGACTGGATTTTGCGCATCGCCTTGATCAGTTCAACCGGCCCGGCAGCATAGCCAATGCGCCAGCCGGTCATGGCATAGGCCTTGGACACACCATTGCAGGTCAGCGTGCGCTCATACAGGCGCGGCTCGACTTCTGCGGGTGTGCAGAACTTGAAATCATCATAGGCCAGATGCTCGTACATATCATCGCTCATCACCCAGACATGCGGGTGGCGCATCAATACATCTGTCAGGTCTTTCAGCTCGTCCCATGTATAGCCGGCCCCGGTGGGATTGGAGGGAGAATTGAAGATCAACCATTTGGTTTTGGGCGTGATCGCCGCTTCTAGCTGATCGGCGGTCAGTTTGAACCCGGTCTGCAGCGAGGCTTCGGCGATGACCGGCGTGCCGCCCGCCAGCAACACCATGTCGGGATAGCTGACCCAATAGGGCGCCGGGATCACCACCTCGTCGCCCTCATTCATGGTGGCCATCAGTGCATTAAAAAGGATCTGCTTGCCGCCGGTGCCAACGCTGACCTGATCTGTTGTGTACTCCAGGTTGTTGTCGCGTTTGAGTTTGTCACAAATGGCCTGCTTCAATTCAACAATGCCGTCAGGGGCAGTATATCTGGTTTTGCCATCCTGAATGGCCTGAATACCGGCCTGCGCAATATTGGCAGGGGTGTCAAAGTCAGGTTCGCCAGCACCAAGGCCGATCACATCCTGACCGGCCGCTTTCATCTCTGCCGCTTTGGTTGACACAGCGATGGTCGGGGACGGTTTGACGCGTGATAGTGTCGCGGAAAGGAAGGTCATGACGGGCTCCGGTTTGCATGATGGCTATGCACGTCATATGAACAGGCGCGAAGCGGATCAAGCATGATCGCCAGAAAGGACCAAAAGATGAGCCCTGAAACCGAAGAAGGTTGGTACGATCCGGAGGCCACCACCTTTGGGGATCGGCTCTCGGGGGCGCGCGAAGAGGCGGGCATGACCCAAGAGCAACTGGCCAAGCGGATTGGTGTGAAGATCAAGACGATGAAGGCCTGGGAGAATGACCTCTCGGAGCCGCGTGCGAACCGGCTGTCACATCTGGCGGGCATGTTGAATGTCACGTTGCGCTGGCTTTTGACGGGCGAGGGCACCGGGCCGGGCAACCCTGAAGTGGGGGATTTGTCACCAGATGTTAACGTGTTGCTGGAGGAGTTTCGTGACGTGCAAAATCAACTGGCTCTGTCGAGTGAACGTCTGGGGCGGCTGGAGCGCCAGCTGCGCGCCACGCTAAAGGTCGAAGCCGTTGACTGAGGCGCATGAGGTGCGCCTGAAACGGTTGCAAATGCGCTCCATGCGGCGCGGGATCAAAGAAATGGACATCATTCTGAGCCGCTTTGCCCAAGCGCGGCTGACGGGGATGTCGGGTGCTGATCTGGACCTGTATGAGGCGCTGCTGAATGAGAATGACCATGATTTGTATCAATGGGTGACCGGGCAGGTGCCTGCACCTGACACGCTGACCCTGATGATTGACGACATTGCGGCACTGGTGAATACGCGCGGATAGAAATTGACCTGTGACGGCCGCGCCAACACTTAAATGGATTGCATTTTAGGCGTTAATCGCTCGATTTAACTGAATATTACGCAATTTGCCTCACGTTCCTGTTTGAGCAGTATGGAACGGAGACGGAAATGAGTTTGCACACGGACCTCAGTCCGCCGGTTGATCAGAAAAATTTTATGGCGGGTTATTTGGATGCACTGGCATTGGTAGAACGGCTGCATCGTTTGTTGCTGGATGTCATCAAGGATGAGTTCGAGCGGGTGAATATGCTGGAGATCAACGCCGTTCAGGCGCTCTTGTTGTTCAACATCGGCGAAAACGAAGTGACCGCAGGTGAGTTGAAAACGCGCGGTTACTATCAGGGATCAAACGTCAGCTATAACCTGAAGAAACTGGTGGAAATGGGCTATATGCATCACCAGCGCTGTGAGATGGATCGCCGCTCGGTCCGGGTCCGGTTAACGGAAAAAGGCCGCGGGGTGCGTGATGTGGTGGCTCAATTGTTTGCGCGCCACGCCTCGGGCTTGCAGGACAAAGGCGTGCTGGGCACGGATGGAATTGACCAGATCACCGGGTCACTTCGCCGGGTCGAGAGATACTGGACCGATCAAATCCGCTATATCTATTGATGCAGAGCTTTCCTGGCTTGGCGATGCTGGCCGGGGCCTGACGACAGGCGGGCTGTGCGTGCACGCCATGGGCCACAAATGCCAGCAGCACGGCAGCCAGCAGGTTTCACCCCTTTTGGCCCGAAAGGGGTGCTGGTGCGAGGTGCTCTAGCCGACCAAACATGATATCATTGATCTCGCGGTAGAGCTTGCGTGTCATCGCCGTTTGAAAGTTTTCAAACCCGCTGGATGCGATGACAAATGCGTTGCGTCCGCGCACGATCTGACTTTGGTAATAGTGCAGTACATCAACGTTCTGAGTAAGAATGGCGAGACCGTTTACCGTGACATCATCAAACGGAAAATGAGCGTATGCCGACGCAGGCCCGAAGCCATAGTTGTTGGTCCCGTCGCCTGAAAGATCCAGCACCTTACGGGTGCAATCGGGCGCGCGCTCCAGCAAAATCGCGCCATACCCCAGGGCCTGGCCCACAGCGGTGGGAAAGTCATCGTGGCTACGCTCCATCGTCGCCAACACCCGCACCGCTTCGTCAATGTCATCATCCGAAGCAAGCAGCATCCAATCCAGTTGCAGCTTTTGTTGATTGAAACCGCTCCATTCATAGACCGCCAATGTCACATAGCCCTGTACTCCGCTGAGGATGGCGTGGCGCACTTCGGGGGCATTCAACGCACCGGCCAGGCCAACCCTTTGCAGATCATATTCCAACGCATCCACCGACGAGGACACATCCAACGCCAATGCCAAGGCCAACCGACATTGCTGAGCCTGCGCCGGGGCACCCGCCAGCAGAGAAATCGCCAAGAGTATTGCGATGCGTATGATCCTCATGCTGTCATTGCGACAGTGCTTGCAGCCGGGCGCGGGCTGTTTCATCCAGCCGGGCGTGCAGGATCATGGTGTGATCAAACAGGATGTCTTCGGTGCGGGTGCCCCAGCCGATGTTGTGGGTCACCAATGGGCGCGTGTTATCGGCGTTTCGCCGGTCGGATATAATGCCGATATGCGGCAGGTTTGACCCCACCAACCGCCAGCTGACGATATCACCTGCTTCAAAACCATCCGGATTGCGGCTTGGGGTTCGGGCTGCACCAATGCGGCGCAACAAGGTTTCCTGATTGGGCACACGCCGGTGATCGATATTGCGGTCGGTGCTGCCCAGCCCCCAGGTTTTGGGATATTGGCCAAAGGCTGATTTCATGTCGCGGTTGATCGCCAGTTGCAAATCAATCCCCCAGGCATCCCGCAGCGCACGCACCACCACATCGCTGCATACACCGCGCTCACGCGGGACATCCCCACCAGGAAAGTCCAACCCTTGATAGGAAGGGTCATAGATCACCGTGACACCAACCTGCGATTGCGCTGCCTCAGCCATCGCCAGATCCTGTGCCGCGGCTGGATATGCCAGCCCAAAAATCAGACAGATGGCGGGCCAATTTACCATTGGCCCACATTTTCCATACTGGCCCATGGCTCGGCGGGAGGCAGGTGATCGCCAAGCTGCAACAGTTCAATCGAGATGTTATCGGGGCTGCGCACAAAGGCCATATGCCCGTCACGCGGTGGGCGATTTATAGTTACGCCATTGTCCATAAGATGCTGACATGTCTCATAAATATTATCCACCCGGTAGGCCAGATGGCCAAAGTGGCGGCTGTCGGAGGGCAGGCCATCATCGCCATCCCAGTTATAGGTCAGCTCCACGGGGCATTCTTCTTGTCCTGGGGGGGCCATGAATACTAGTGTGAACCGCCCGCCTTCATTGTCCCAACGGCGGGTCTCTTTCAGGCCCAGCAGCGCGTAAAAATCCATAGATGCCTCAAGATCCTTCACCCGAACCATCGTGTGCAAATAAGTCAAACCCATGTGTTTCTCCCTTGATTGCGTCTGATCCTAAGCCCTTTATGGGCATCGTCCAGCCCTTGGGTTTCGCAACGGCGGGATTTTGCACTGGCGATTGCTTGGCCACCTGTCCTATTCTGCCGACAACACAGGCAATTCCCCGGGGGAACCGATCTTGCAACAATACCTCGATGCTCTACGCACCGTGCTCGACCAGGGTGAGCGCTCATCAGACCGGACAGGCACCGGCACCACCTCGTATTTCGGGTTGCAATGCCGCTATCCACTCAGCGATGGGTTTCCATTGGTCACGACAAAGAAACTGCACCTGAAATCCATTGTGCATGAGCTGCTATGGTTCTTATCCGGTGACACCAATATCCGCTATTTGCAGGAAAACGGCGTGTCGATCTGGAATGAATGGGCTGATGAAAATGGCGACCTTGGGCCAGTGTACGGCCATCAATGGCGTCATTTTCCATCCTTTAATCAGGGTGTTATCGGTGAAGTGGATCAGATCAGTAAGCTGATCAAGGCGATCCGCGCAACCCCCGACAGCCGCCGCCTGATCGTATCTGCGTGGAACCCCGGCGAGGTGGATCAAATGGCGCTGCCGCCTTGCCACACTCTTTGGCAGGTGCGCATCAATGGCGGCAAATTGCACCTTCAGCTGTATCAACGCTCGGCCGACATGTTTCTGGGGGTGCCGTTCAACATTGCATCATATGCCTTGTTGCAGGCCATGTTGGCGCATGTGACCGGATATGAGCCGGGCGATTTCGTGCATTCCATTGGTGATGCACATATCTACTCCAATCATATGGATCAGGTGGCCGAACAGTTAAGCCGTACACCGGGGCCATTGCCGACACTAAAAATAAACCGCGATGTCAGCTCGATCTTTGATTTCCGGTATGAGGATTTCACCTTTGAGGATTACGAACCACAAGCCGCGATCAAAGCGCCGGTGGCAGTATGATCACGCTGGTGGTGGCGCGCGCGCGGGGCGGGGCAATTGGGCGCGATGGCGATATCCCATGGCACGCCCCCGAAGATCTGAAGATGTTTCAGGCCGAAACCATGGGGGGGGCGTTGATCATGGGCCGCAATACATGGGACAGCCTGCCATTCAAACCTCTGAAGGGGCGGATGAACTGTGTGGTATCTCGTGATAAGTCGCTGACGGAACATGTATTTTCTGATGTTGCGTCTGCAATTGAGGCCAGTTACGCCGCCGGGTATACCCGTGTGTATGGCATTGGCGGACAGTCGATTTATTCCGAAATGCTGCCTTTGGCGCATCGGCTGATGCTGACTGAGGTCGATCTGGATGTCCCGGATGCGGATGCGTATTTTCCGGCTATTGATGAAAACAATTGGTCTGAAACATGCCGCAAGGTGCTGCGCAATGATGGACCACGCTGCACCCTTCGGGATCTGGCTCGCCGTCTGTAGGGTGGGGTTTTACCCCACCGGCTGCCTCATGCAGCTGTGGCATCGCTACATTTCTAAACACTTGGTTTCGCCAATTCAAATTGACATAGCTCCATGCATCCGTACCATGGTGGCAAGTTGAGACACACACAACAGGTAGATGAGGGCCCCATGAGTATCACGAAATCTATTGTCACAGGCGTCGCTATTGCGTTGATTGGCACCGCGGCTATGGCCGAAGGGCCAAAGATCTACCCCTATGCCAGCAAAGACAATTATTGCCCCAACGGCCTTCAGCCGATCACCATCTCTGGTGTTATCTGCTGTGGTACGCCAACAACCGACCAATCCTATCAGTCAACCATGGCCCATCCCACTTCGAAGAAACACTACAAAAAGAAGTATGTGCACAAAGCGCGTTCGGTGGACACCTGCGCTGAAGGGGCGAAGGGTTGTTACTAAGTCTCTGATATGAAGTTATAATCCGAATAAGGGGCGCACCAATGGATGCGCCCCTTTTTTCTGCTGGGTGGCCAACGTAAGGGGGCAAAACTTATTGGCTGCCCCATCACTGGACCAGCAAAATACACCCGAGAAAGCCGCCGCGATTTCAGGGGGTTAGAGCAGTTTCACATCGGCAGCCATCTGGCGCCCATCCCGGCCATCTTCCAGCTCAAAGCTGACTTTCTGGTCGTCCGCCAACCCCGTCAGCCCCGATCGCTCGACAGCTGAGATATGAACAAACACATCCTTGCCGCCATCTTCGGGTTCGATAAAGCCGAACCCCTTTGTTGTATTGAACCATTTCACGGTGCCATTTGGCATGCCGCTTCTCCTTCTTGACGTGTCTTTCCCGGTCAGACCGGATTGCGTGACATAGGGTCACACTCCAGATCATCACATTGCTGAAGCAAAAATCAAGGAAAACTCCGTGACCCGCCCCAAATTGCCGGGTATTCAAACCCTAACCAAAGGGAATACAGCATGATCTTATATGGCCTGAAAACCTGTGACACTTGCCGTAAGGCAATGAAATCACT
>Ga0209121_10000375_pt1 | contig 46855 bp, 34 predicted proteins | sample Cruoilmetagenom3_FD_187292 | JGI IMG/M metagenome (GOLD analysis project Ga0209121, IMG submission 187292) | Oil polluted marine microbial communities from Coal Oil Point, Santa Barbara, California, USA - Sample 3 (SPAdes) (version 2) | ecosystem: Environmental > Aquatic > Marine > Oil seeps ... | reverse complement strand
TGTAAATAATTAGTTGGGGCTCGGCACACCGAGCCCCAACATCAATTGATAAAAGTTTCATCTCGAAAACCGAACATTACTCAATCGCTAAAATCTCAAATTCAGCGGAATTATTATTGGGCAAGTTAACCTTAACAACATCACCAACTTTATTACCTAATAATGCCTTTCCAATGGGCGATTCGTGTGAAATTTTTCCCTCCCTTGGATTGGCTTCTTTTATTCCAACGAGGTGATACGTCTCCACCGGAACGCCGTCTTCTTTAATGGTAATTTTTGCTCCGAGGGAGACCTCGCTATAGGATGATTGCGCTTCAATTACCTCTGGGTTCTTGAGAATGCTTTCAATTTCCTGTATGCGTCCTTCAAGAAATCCCTGGTCCTCTTTGGCTTTATGGTAATCGGCATTCTCAGAAAGATCACCCATAGAGATGGCGTTTTTTAATCGAGCGGCAAGTTCTTCGCGCCCATTAGTCGTTAATTCGATTAATTCTTGTTCCAGCTTTTGTTTACCTTCAGGTGTTAAATAATGTATATCGTTCATAAAGTTTCCTCTATATTTCGTTCTTGTGTACGGCAAATGAATTACGGCAGGATAGTCGGGTCGAATAATTTCTGATATTCGTCAATGGCAAAGCGGTCTGTCATCCCGGCAATGTAATAGCAAACGGTTTTCTCCAAGCCTTTATTGTCTATCATTTTTTGATAAGCGTCCGGTAAAATGGACGGTTCTTCAACAAAGGCTTTAAAAAGGCTTTCAACCACACGCTCCGCTTTGACCGTCATGCGTACTACCCGGTAATGGTTGTAAAGATTGTTGTAAAGAAAATCCTTCAGCTCACGGTTGCGGCGGTGCATATCCTCACTAAAACCAACCACATTATATGGAAGCTTTTGCAATTCTTCCACATTACGTACGCCGCTCCTGCGAATCATCCTATCGATGGATTGGGTTAAGTCTGTAATTTCAATGTTGATGAGCCTGCGAATTAACCGATGCCTTGATAACTCATCCAATGTGTCAGATCGCCGCCGTCCGATGCTCTCGTTGATAACTTCCCATAATGAAATACCTGCCAAGTCATCAGGGGTGATCATTCCAGAACGTAAACCGTCATCCAGGTCATGGGCAGTGTAGGCTAATTCATCAGCAGCGTTAGCGATCTGGGCTTCAAGATGTCCCCTCAGGTTTGAATCAAAATCAGTTGCATCAGAGACATCATATTCGGTTTCGTGTTTGATCATCCCTTCCAGAACTTCCCAGGTGAGGTTGAGCCCATCAAATTCCGGGTACCTTTTCTCAAGTTCTGTCACAATTCGGAAGGAATGTTTATTATGGTTGAACCCCCCAAAATCGACCATCATCCGTGATAATTCGCGTTCACCGGAATGACCAAATGGGGGATGGCCCAGGTCATGCGCCAGGCAAATGGTTTCAACCAGGTCTTCATTAGCGCCCAAAGCACGGGCAACGCTGCGTCCGATTTGAGTCACTTCCAGAGTATGGGTTAGGCGGGTGCGATAATAATCACCTTCGTAGTTGATAAATACCTGGGTTTTATATTCAAGCCGACGGAATGCAGTGGTATGCAGGATGCGGTCCCGATCCCGCTGGAAGACAGTGCGGTAGTCCGGTTCATCTTCGGGGTTTGCCCGTCCTTTGCTGTCCTTGCTGCGAATGCCATAAGGCGCCAGGAATTGATCTTCGATCTCTTCTAATTGCTGACGCGTAAAAATCATTTCTTTGTCTCCATTAATTTCTTTGATTTCAGATTATACCGGATTTGTAAGGTCTTAACTTAAATTGTATTTTGGTCTATTGGCTTATTATGGTCCCGAAAACCTCTCCTGCAAGGGCTTTTTTGATATTGCCGGGTTTCATCCCCGAAAAGATTTGTATTTGCATTGCAGGATGCGCTTTTACCAGCGCCAGCATCAACTCAACTTTAGCGAGCATGCCGCCGGTAACATCAGCGGCTTCTGAGCCGGAAACAACAGGGCGTAAATCCTCAAAGTTTGCAGGCGTAATTCTTGGAACCACTTCGTCGGGATTTTGAGGATTGCAGTAAACACCTTCATCCAAACCCGCCAGCAGGATTCGTTCAGGAAAAAACGTGCTGCATAGAAATTGAAAAATTTTCTCAGTTGAGAAAATGGTTCCACCAATTTCATAGTCGAAGATGACATCGCCCTGGACAACGGGGATCAGATTTTGCGAAAGCGCAAATTGCATTGGTCGCAGGTCCCAACTTACAAAGTCTTTATCCTTTGAAATTACGCCGGCTGAAGGTGGGAAAGCAATCACAGGCAGTCCTGCCTGATGGCAAATTTCTATCACAATTTGATTGAGTTGACGGGCTGCTAACCAAACTTCAATGAAACCTTTCCAGTAAGCCTTCCCTTCGCCGCCTTCCTGAGTCTGGAATTCGTTGGCCACAGCATGACCAAAGGAACCGGAGCCGTGACCAATCAACAATGGAATATCTATGTGTTCTTGGCGCGCCTGTGCAATTTCGAGTGCAATTTGACGGATTCTCTCAGGCTTTGCTGTCAGGGGTTGATTTTTATCCGTGATAAGGGACCCGCCGAGTTTAATGAAGGTCAATCCAGGGTAATTCATGCTTGCGATTCCTTAGCTAGTTTTGTAGAAATGACGTTGACAGCGCCAGCTTCATACAGGGCTTTTTTTATTGCATCTATTTTTGTTGCGGATACCAGTGCGATCATGTTACCGCCCCGTCCGCCTCCCGATAATTTGGCACCTTTTGCACCGGCATCAAGGGCTGCCCGGGTTAACCTATCCAATTCTGGACTGCTGACGTCAAGTTCACGCAGCAGGGCATGGTTTTCGTTCAACAACCCCCCCAGGACTGGGTTGTCGCCTTCAATCAAGGCTTGGCGCGCTTTTTGAGTAATCAAACCTATTTTATGGAAAATGCCATCATAATATTGGGGATTACCGGCATGTAGCTTTCCTAAATCAGATACTGTTTCAAGGGTGGGCGTTTTTACACCGCTATCTGCGATCAACCAGTGCGTTTCTTTTTTTACTTTCAGGAATTGGATTGGTTGTTCCCGTTTGAAATAAACCGGCTTACCATAGCTTATAACATTATTGTCAATCCCAGATGGGTTGCCATGGTGGATTTTTTCCACTTCGTAAGATAATTCTGAGACTTTTGAATCGGGCAGGGGCCGCCCTAAAAATGCCGATACACCCCGGATGATGGCAACGGATATCGCTGCGCCGGATCCCATACCGGCTGCGATAGGTATGGTGGACGAAATCTGCAATACAAAGGAGGGAATGTGTTCCAGTTGAAGCGTCTCTAAGGTGAGATAAACTGCAGCTGCCAGCGGGTGTTCTGGACTCAAGTCGGATAAGTGGGTATCTAAACCGATATCAAGGGCTTGTAGGCTGATTCGCCCCGGCTTTGATTCAATATCGGGAAAAACGCGTGCGGTTGCCTTAACTTTGGCAACCGGGATGGCAATGGCTGGCTGTCCGTAGACAACTGCATGTTCACCAAAAAGGATGATCTTTCCCGGGGCTTTCCCTGTTATAACTGCCATAAATTCACCCGATCAAAAGACATACAGGATGATGATAATCGTCAGTCCCCAAAAGCCCACAGCAAGCTGCATGGGGAGATCCGTCAGGACAATTTCTTCGGGTGCACCGCCAATGTGGTGCATTCGGATCAGGTACAGATATCGAAAAAGTCCGTAAATCACGAAGGGGATGGTAAGCATCATCACGTTGTTCCCGGGTGTGATCGGGGAGGAAAAGGTGTATAAGCAGTAGGTCATCAGGGTGCTCGCCATGACGATGGTCAGCAGTTGATCCAGCAGTTCCAGGGAATAGCCTTTTAATACCTGGCGGTGGGAATCAGCGGCGCTTTCCAGCAGATCAATCTCTGCCCGGCGTTTTCCCAGCGCGATAAACAACGCCAGGAAGGTTGTGGCAACAAAAAGCCAGGGGGAGAAACGAGTTGTCTCGATTATAACAACCCCGGCTGCTACCCGCAGAACAAAACCAGCAGCGATGATCATCACATCGATGATCGGGATGTGTTTCAGCCATAAAGAATAAGCTAACATAAGGAGAAAATAACCGCTGATGGTCAAGCCAAAGTTGATGTTCAAAATAAATGCCGAGGGAAAAGTTAAAGCAAAAAGGACAACGGCGGCAATAATCGCCCTTCTTTTAGAAAGCTGACCGGCGGCAAGCGGGCGATTGCGTTTAAAAGGATGCAGTCGGTCTGATTCGATGTCCGTCAAATCGTTGATAATATACACCAGGCTGGAGGCTAAACAAAACAAGACAAATGCCAGTAATGTGATCCATAATGAGGCAAAATTGGTGAGCTGACCGTCGAATATTAAACCAGCCAGCACGAAGAAATTCTTCGGCCACTGCCTGGGTCGCATGGATTTTAGGATGAGATGGCGTTGTTTAGGCATAAGTCCTTGCTATCAATAATTTCAATCTTCAATGGCACAATAAAATGGATCGTGAGTATTATAAATCATTATAGTGGTGGAAGATTATTCAATATCATATTAATGATTTATGTAATGTGATTATACCAAATTAGGATGTCATTTTCTTCTTAATATATTTTGGAGCGAAAACCATCATATAACCGTTATTAACAGGAAAACTTTGGCTAATATTTTGGGGGTTATGATGTCACCTGAGGTTATTATTTAATCCATTATTCACCGAATTTGCAGGTAAATTTCGTATCTTCTGGACACTGGTTTGATAAACTCGGAAGTTAATAATTATCATTATGAATTTATAACAATTTAGCATTAGAATTAAGCCATGAACAAACAACGCATTGACATCTTACTCGTTGAGCGCGGCCTTGCAGATAGCCGCAACCGCGCACAGCGCCTGGTGATGGCAGGGGAGGTGCGAGTTGACGGGGAGATGATTCATAAGTCCTCCACCAAGGTGGCTGAGGATGCAAAGATAGAGGTAATGCAGCGACCTAAGTACGTCTCCAGGGGGGGTAAGAAGCTGGCGGCTGCAATTGAAGCTTTTGATGTGAATGTATCCGGTAAAGTTTGCGCAGATGTGGGCGCATCCACCGGTGGGTTTACCGATTGCCTGCTGCAAAATGGCGCTTTAAAGGTTTATGCGATTGATGTGGGTTATGGAGTACTGCATTGGAAGTTGCGAAATGACCCACGGGTGGTTGTGATGGAACGTATCAATGCCCGTTACCTGGATTTTTTACCGGAGGCAGTCAGCCTGGTGACGATTGACGCGTCTTTTATCTCATTAGCCTTGTTATTGCCGGCAATTAAGGACTGGTTTGATCCGGAAGTGGGCCAGACCATTGCTTTAATCAAACCTCAATTCGAGGCGGGCAGGAAAGCTGCTGCCAGGCATGCTGGCGTGATCAAGGACAAAGCAGTTCATGAACAGGTGATCAAGGAAACCCTGCATAGCGCGATTACATTGGGCTTTTTCCCGGTCGGTTTAATTCCGTCACCCATTAAAGGGCCTAAAGGCAATGTGGAATTTTTGGTAGACCTGAGATTGAAGCCGAATGATAAAGCCCCCAATTTAAATGAGATGATCCGACGGGCTTTAGAAGCTTTACCGAATTAAATCTGCGGAGGATTTTATTTGGCTAATAATTTATTTTAAAAATCTGTGGTGTCTATTTGACGAGGGAAATTTCTGCGCTGTATTCTTTCATAGCATGTTCAAATTCGTCGGTAAGGGTTTGGCTGTCCAGTCCCATATCATTAAGTGAATAATTGTGATTGCTGGTAAATTTTTTCGCTTTTTCTGTTTCCTTAATCAGGATCTGGCGGTATTCAAGAGTCATTTCAATACCAAGACGCTCGTAAATTTTTTCGATAGCTACTTTGGGATCCTCAACTAAATCTTGAAATCGCACCATTACATATTGATTAGTGGGCAAAGTTTTTAAGTATTGATGCGGATGGATGTACCAGTGTTTTGCCTGTTTACGCATCACTTCCTGTGCAGGTTGTGGGTAAACTCCTTTGGGTTCGCCATAGGTCTTCCAGTGATTTGAGAACATGCTGACCGAGGAGGGAATTACGCGCAGTGGAGAGCGAACCAAGTTGATGAATTTGGCATCGGGGAATTTTTTGTGAAGTGTTTTGACCTTTGGGGAATATGTTGGGCTTTTTGAAATGTAGCGCTTCCCATCATTCGCATAGATATGACGCTGCAGGACTTCCTGATAGTAAGTCATGTCCTGTTCCTTCTGCTCTTCAGACACTTCCTCATCATAGTAAATGTATTTATTGATGAGGTTGGGAAAAGGGAAAAAAGCAAAAAGATTGTAAGTTGACCAGGTGTGTAAGAAGACATGGCCATCTTCTTCGATTTTGTTCAAGCCAGTCGGGTGCATGTAAGAATATTGTCTTAATGCCTTCTCAAAACTGTTGATAATCTTCCCAATTGGATTGCCAATCATGCGGTTAATCTTCATCACCCAGTGAACAAATTTTCGCTGGATAATTGAAGGAGCAATATAAATTTCCCATGTTTTCATGCCGGTAAACCGCTCATCTTTAGCAAGCAAGCGATGTAACAGGGTGGTGCCGGATCGGAAATTGCCGACAATAAAAACTGGTTTTTCGATGTTTTGCGCCTTAACCTGCGGATAAAAAAGCATGTCAAGACCATAAGCCAGGCGAATGCTGAAATGCCATAATGGATAGAGTAAGAAAATAATCAGGAGGATAAAAAACCGTTTGGGGGTTAATCGACCTGGCGTCCCCTCAGCTTTGAAAAAACTGTACCAAATGGTTTTAATATAGAGTTTGAGATTGAGTTTCATAAGAGATTTATATTATTGTTGAGCGATATATCAAGCTTATCTTACCAGATAGGGCGAATTTGTTATGTTAATCCTTTATTGGAATTCATTGAAGATTGTAAATCTCAGGATATTTTTTATGGTGATGATTCTGCACTGGTATAATTTATTAAATTACCTGCATTTTTGTATCATCATTTTTAATTTCTTTAATTTACAGGTTTTGATGATCCCTTTTTGGTAATTAATTAACCCTTTGTTTAAGGTTATACTCAGTTGTTATGAAAAATTTGTTAAGAAATTTTTGCATTATCGCCCACGTGGACCATGGGAAGTCCACCCTGGCAGATCGCATGCTCCAGTTAACCGGTACGATCTCAGATCGTGACATGACTGAACAGGTTCTGGATACGATGGATCTGGAACGTGAAAAGGGTGTCACCATCAAAGACTCTGCGGTACGGATGAATTTTGACGCTGCAGATGGGAAGCAATATGAATTTAATTTAATAGACACCCCTGGCCATGTTGACTTTAATTATGAAGTCAGCAGGGCTCTTGAAGCTTGTGAAGGCGCGCTGCTGGTTGTGGATGCTGCTCAGGGGATTGAGGCTCAAACCCTCGCAAATTTATACCTTGCCTTGGAAGCTAACCTGACCATTATCCCGGTCATCAATAAAATTGATCTTCCATCTGCGCAAACGGAAGATGTTCTGGAGGATATTCACAATCTATTGGGAACGCCAAAGGAACAAATCCTCCAAATTTCAGCAAAACAGGGTACAAATGTCCGGCAAGTATTACAGGCGATCGTTGATTTTATTCCACCGCCAAAAGGGGATGATGAAGCATCACTTGAAGCATTGATCTTTGATTCGCACTACGATTCTTATAAAGGCGTTGTTGCTTATGTGCGTGTTTTCAATGGCACAATTAAACAGGAAGACCAATTATTGATGATGTCCACCAAAGTAAAAACCTCCCCGGTGGAAATTGGTATTTTTGCCCCCATCATGACACCCATCAATCTCCTCAGGTCAGGTGATGTGGGTTATATTGCCACGGGTTTAAAAACCGTGTCTGAGTGTCGGGTGGGCGATACGATTACCTACGCTCAGGGTGGTGTAGAAAAGCCCTTGTCCGGTTACAAGCACGCTAAACCGATGGTCTTTGCCGGCGTATATCCTACTGAAGGTGAGGATTATGCGGATTTGCGGGATGCCCTGGAGAAACTGCAATTAAATGATGCCTCACTGGAATACCAGCCTGAGACTTCAGAGGCTTTGAATTTTGGTTTCAGAGTCGGGTTCTTGGGGCTATTTCACATGGATATCATCCAGGAGCGCCTTGAACGCGAATACGATATGGATGTTGTTTTTACCGCGCCATCGGTTGAGTACCAGATTAAGCTTAATAACGGTGAAATAATCACGATTTCGTCTCCGGCTAAGCTACCGGATGAAAATGAGATTGACCAGATTTTGGAACCCTGGATGGACCTGACTATTTTCACCCCGACTGAATATTACGGCGTGGTGATGGAACTGGTCACAAAAAAGCGGGGCATTTTTATCGCGCAAGAATATCCATCCCCAAACCGCGTGCAGATTGAATTTGAAATTCCACTATCTGAATTAATTATCGATTTTTTTGACCAGCTCAAATCCGGCACACGCGGCTACGCTTCAATGGATTACCAGTTTATCGAGTATCGGCCGGAGAAATTGGTAAAGCTTGAAATTTTGGTCAATGGCGAATCCGTTGATGCTTTGACTGCTATCGTCCATAAGGATGATGCTTATCACAAGGGACAGGCTCTTGTCTCTCGCTTGAAAGAATTAATCCCAAGGCAGATGTTCACAATACCGATCCAGGCATACGCACAGGGCAGGGTTATATCACGCGCCAATGTGAAAGCCATGCGAAAGGACGTCCTTTCGAAATGTTACGGCGGCGATATCACCAGAAAGAAAAAACTGCTGGAAAAGCAAAAAAAGGGTAAACGGCGGATGAAGATGGTGGGGAATGTGGAAATCCCGCAGGAAGCCTTTATGGCGATCTTGCGTTTGGACCAGACAAAATGAGTTCTCAGAAGTCAGCATTTCTTAAAAAGATAAGCCGCTGGCTGATCCCGCTTTTGATCAGTGTTTTAGCTTTCTGGTTGGTCTTGCGCAATATTGATTTATCGAAGTTTATAACAAACCTGAAGCGTGTGGGTTTTGAAGCAGTGTTTTATGCAACACTCCTGCACTTTTTGAGTTTATTGTTTCGAGTTTTTAGCTGGTACATTTTATTGGGGCGAAAAGTGTCTTTTACAGACGCATTCTTTACCATGAATGCAGGCTATTTGTTAAACAATGTTTTTCCCTTTCGATTGGGCGAAATTGGGAGGGCATTGCTTCTGGATAATCCTGAAGGTCCGTCTGCTCTGGAAGCCTTTTCCAGTGTAATTGTCGAGCGAGTTTTTGATGTGTTCCTGGCGGCGGTCTTTGTTTTGACCTTGCTGCCAAGGGTTCTGGCAGGCGATAGCCATCAAACCCTGATTTTGATCGCTTTCTTACTGGCTATGCTGGGGATCCTCGCTTTGTATTTGATTGCCAGGTATCGTAAGCATATCCTTGTCTGGTTGGATCGCTGGGGAGAAAAAGCAGCTTTTATTGATCGTTGGGTAAAACCAAAAGCAGCCCAAATTTTAGAAGGTTTATCTGTTCTTAGCAATCCTCGCTTATTTTTACTGGCATTCGGCAGCTTATTTATCAGCTGGATCCTTGCATTTGTTCAAAACTTTGTTGTTTTTAGAGCGCTATACCCGAATCCCCCGTTTTGGTGGATGATATTTGTGCTGAGCATCGGCACCTTTGGTATCGCGCTGCCATCGGGGCCGGCGGGGTTGGGGGTGTTTGAAGGTGCGATGGTGGCTGGCTTTGCCTTGCTGGGAGTGGATGCAGGGGTTGGTTTTGCACATGCGATCATTATTCATGCGATGAGTATTGTTTATAATAATATTTTTGGGATGATCGGCTTGCACTTAAGAGGCGAGGCATTGGTTGATCTTTACCAGCGTGCAATTCGGCGGTCTCCAAAAGTTCAAACTCAAGAATGATGATGCGAATCTTAATTGTTTTGACCTATTACAATCCCTATACATCCGGCCTGACCATTTATGCTGCGCGGCAAGCCCAGGCACTCGCAGCAATGGGGCATGACGTGACCGTTCTGACTTCACAATTTGACCCGAATTTACCCGAATATGAAGATGATCAGGGGGTACAAATCGTCCGTTTACCAGTTGCGTTTCGATTGTCAAAAGGCGTCATCATGCCAAAGATTTTATCCACTGCCTGGAAATTGATCGGCCAATCAGACATTATTAATTTACACCTGCCGCAAGGTGACGCTGCGCTCGTGGCAATTTTTACGAAGATTCGAAGTAAACCCCTGGTATCAACTTATCATTGTGATATTAAAATGCCAGGTGGGGTGATTAACACACTTGCGGGTTGGGGTGCTGCGCTTTCTAACCACATCTCGGTGAGCTTGTCGGATGCTGTTGTTCAAAACACCCGCGATTTTGCGGAACATTCAAATTTTCTTGAGAGGTACTTGAAGAAATTAACGGTAATCCAGCCGCCGATTGTGGTTGACCCGGTTTCTGAAAAAGAAATAACTCAATTTGTCAGGAAATTTGAGATTGAGCCATCCAGAAAAATTATTGGCATGGTCGCCAGGTTAGCCAGCGAAAAAGGCGTTGAATACCTGGTCGATGCGGTGCCTGAAGTGCTTGAGGGCTTTGATACTGCCCAGGTTATTTTTGTTGGTAATTATCAGAATGTGATTGGCGAACAAGCCTATAAAGAAAAAATTCTGCCGATGATTGAAAGACTCGGTGATCGCTGGAAATTCCTGGGGATAATTTCTGAAGCTGAAAAGGCGGCATTTTATAGCCTTTGTGATGTCCTTGTTTTACCCTCAATTAACAGCACCGAGTCCTTTGGGATGGTGCAGGTTGAGGGGATGACCTGCGGTACTCCCGTGGTAGCCACGGATCTGCCAGGTGTGCGCCAGCCCGTGCTTTCTTCAGGTATGGGGAAGATCGTGCCTGTTAAAAATCCACACGCCCTGGCAGAAGGGATTATTGCAGTTTTAAAATCATCAAATAGGCTTGACGATCAAAAGGTGAACGCTTTGAAAGATCATTATTCCCCTAAAACGGTTGCAACGGAATACGAAGCGCTTTATAAAAAATTGATGAGGTCCAATGGATAAACAGCAGCTGGATGATATTCTCTGGCGTCACCTCTCAAGTTTGCCCTATTTTCGGGGGTTCTTACGCGCTGTGGAAGACCGATTCTATCAGGAGATTGACCTGCCTGAGCCGGTGTTTGACCTGGGCTCAGGTGACGGTCATTTTGCTTCGGTTGCATTCCGGGATAAATTAGATGTCGGCCTGGACCCCTGGGTTGAACCGACCCTAGAAGCGCAGGGGCGGAATACCTATCGATTATTGGTCCTGGGAGAAGGTGCGCACATCCCATTTCCAAATGCTTATTTTGGTTCTGTGACCAGCACTTCCGTCTTAGAGCATATTCCTGATATTGAGCCAGTCCTGTCTGAAGCTGCTCGAATTCTCAAGCTTGGCGGCAAATTTGTCTTTTGTGTGCCAAACCATCGTTTCCCCGAATTGCTCTGGGGTCGCAAAATGCTGTCAAAATTGGGCCTTAAAAGATTGGCATCTGCTTACAGCCGTTTCTTTAATAGAATTGCTCGTCACGCACATACCGATTCGCCGAGTGTGTGGCAGTCACGTCTGGAACGGGCAGGTTTTGATCTTGTTGATACCTGGGATTATTTTCCACCCGAAGCCCTGACAATCCTGGAGTGGGGGCATCCATTGGGTTTACCGTCACTTTTATCAAAAAAGCTGTTTGGTCGCTGGGTATTATTTCCAAAACGCTGGAACCTGGCGATTCCCTGGCACTGGACGAGAAAATTTCTTGATGACCCGAGATCAGAGCAAGGAGTGTGTTCCTTTTTCATCGCACGGAGAAAGCCATGAGTTTTTTTAAGAGATTGAAATATTATGGAAGCTCCGTTTTCAGGATGGCATTCGGTTTTAAAAACTTTTTTCCCCTGATTCCATATTTCCTGAACAAAGACAAAGACAACGAAGTCTTCGTCGCATTGCGCAAAGACCCGCTGTGCCTGGTTGCGAGGGGGGCGATGGATATCTGGTCCATCAAAGAAACATTTCTGGATGCTTTTTATACAGGTTATGGTGTTCCGATTCGGGACGGATGGACGGTCATGGATATCGGTGCCGGGATAGGGGATTTTAGCATATACGCAGCACATGAAAATCCGCATGGGACTATTTTTGCCTTTGAGCCTTTCCCCGAGTCTTTTGATTTACTGAAAAGAAATATTGCCTTGAATGGCATTGAAAATGTTTTGCCTTTTCAATCCGCTGTATGGGGGCAGGCAGGTTTTTTGCATTTGGATAATTCCAGCGGTGAACCCCTGCAGGTGGTCAGCAAGGAAAGCTCCTCATCAAAAATTGAAAAAGGTGTGATCAAGGTCAGTGCGCTGCCGCTGTCCCAGGTTTTTGAAACCCACGCAATACGAAAGCTTGATCTTCTGAAACTCGATTGCGAAGGCGCAGAATATGCAATCCTGATGGGTTCATCTCCAGACGTCTTTGATAAAATTGAGCGGATAATCATGGAATATCACGACATTGATGAAAATCATAATCACAACAATCTGGCATCCTTCCTGCGGGGACTGGGATATAAGGTCTCCTGTTATGATAATTTTGTGCATGATAATATTGGTTACCTTTTCGCTGAAAGCAAGCAAGATTGTTAACGGGTTGTCAGTAAATCAAGCCTGAAGTATCATTTCCAAAGATATCGTTTTATTTTAATAAGTGGTTAAAGTGTTGCAGTTTTCAAGATACCGGGAATTTTTTATGAACCATCAACATGAACCGGAAAATCAAAACCAGGACAGCGTTTGGGATTTTTTTGTTGAAAAATTAAGATTCTGGACGCGCGACCAGGGTGAAATAGAAAAAATTACGGATCAAGGGATAACTGAGGGAAAGCTTCCATTTCCCTGGTTAACTCTGGCTGCTTTATCCTTTGCATTAATTGCACAATTAACATTTGAGCCTTCGCCAGGGCGAACACCAGTGCCGGGGATTTTATTATATGCAGGGGCAGGAGGATGTTTAATAGCGGCAATTTTACGCAAGGAATGGCATTTCCCCAGGCTAAAACCTGATCAAGCTGTGCCGATGAACACAACCTTTCGGCTTGATTTCTTTTTAATTGGGCTTCTAATGGCAATGCTTGCCTTTGTTTTGTTTGGCAGCGGCACATTCGGCCTGCTGAATACCTCCTTGTGGATCCTATCGATACTGTTTATTTTCCTATCTTTCTGGGAAAAGGGTGAACCGGAACGAAGTCCGTTTACGGAATTTTTGGGTCGTTTCAAGCCTGAAGGTTGGCACATCTGCATTTCTCGCTGGACGATTATCGTTCTGGCGGTGATTGCTGTGATCCTGTTTTTTAATTTTCATCGTCTTGAATCCGTTCCCCCTGAGATGGTCTCGGACCAGGCAGAAAAATTACTGGATATCAATGATATTTTAAACGGGAGCAGAGCCGTTTATTTTCCTCGTAATACTGGCAGGGAGCCGATCCACTTTTACCTGACAGCCATTTATATGGCGATCTTCAACCTGGAAGTCTCTTTTCTGAACCTGAAGGTGGTGGCAGTTTTTGCAAATTTGTTAACCCTGTTCTTCATTTACTTATTAGGTAAAGAGATTGGGAACAAATGGGTTGGTTTGAGCGGGGCATTGTTTGCTGGGATGGCTTACTGGCCGCTTTTGTTCACCAGGTTAGCCTTGCGCATCCCCTATTATCCCTTGTTTGTTGCACCTGTAATGTATTTTTTGATTCGGGGTTTACGTCGGCAGAATGTTATGGACATTTTATTGACGGGTTTGTTCCTGGGTTTGGGATTGTATGGTTATACGCCGTTCAGAATTGTACCGATTTTTGTGGTACTGGCGACGATTATTTATCTCGCCCATAGACCTGTGCAAAATAAGCGATTGCAAGTGGTTTTTTCTTTAGCATTGATCACCCTTGTTTCACTGGTGGTCTTTGTGCCCCTATTGCGATTCTGGCTGGCAAACCCGGACCTTTTCGCATACCGCGCCTTTTCAAGACTGACGGGTATGGAAGCCGGGTTCCAAAAAGCCCCCATCATTATCTTCCTGGAAAATTTTTGGAAAGCAAGTGTGATGTTCTTCTGGGATAATGGGAATATCTGGGCGCATTCCATACCTGGCAGACCAGCCCTGGAGCTTGTCTCTGGTGCGCTTTACTTTCTGGGGATCACGGGTCTGTTGGTCCGTTATATTCGTAAACGACAATGGATTGATATGTTCCTGTTGGTTTCAGTTCCAATCTTGCTGCTGCCTTCAATTTTATCCCTCGCTTACCCCGGTGAGAATCCCAGCTTAAACAGGACAGCTGGTGCTATCGTGCCGGTATTTGTTGTTATTGGACTGTCTTTTGAAACCCTTATTCGCACTTTTCGAGAGCGGCTTGCGGGTGCCTATGCAAAAATTGCACCCGTTGCCCTGCTCGGTATCTTAGTCTTATGGTCGAGCCTGAATAATTATGACCTTGTTTTTAACCAATATTACGAAATTTACAGAGCGTCCAGCTGGAATACTTCGGAGATTGGCGAGGTAGCCAGACTCTTTATCGATTCAATCGGGTCTCCGGATACCACCTATCTTGTAGGGTATCCGCATTGGGTGGATTCACGCCTGGTAGCGATCAATGCCGGGCAGGCTGGCAGGGATTTTGCGATTTTTCCCGATCAAATCCCGGCGACACAGGATGACCTGCGTCCGAAAATGTTTTTTGTGAACATGTTTGACGTAGAAAATATTGACTTACTTGAAGAGACCTATCCCCAGGGCGTTATATGGAGACACGATTCAGAAGTTGAGAACAAGGATTTCTTGATCTTTTTTGTACCGCCCAATCAAGGAACAGGCGCTGATGACAGCTGATCATCGAAAACCGGCTCAGAATAAAGTCCTCTGTTGGGAGAAGCTTATCATTGCCATTGTCCTGGTTGTGATGCTATCAGGGGGGGCATATTTACGCCTGGTGGGCGTAAATTGGGATGAAAACCAGCATATGCACCCCGATGAGCGTTTTCTCAGTTTAGTTCAGACTGCAATCTCACCGGTTAACACTGCCTCTGAATATTTCAATACGGAAACATCCAGCCTGAACCCGGCAAACCGTGGACATACCTTTTTTGTTTACGGAACCTTACCAATTTTTATAATCCGTTATATTGGTGAAGCCCTGGGGAAAACGGATTATCACGCGATTACTATTGTAGGGCGCTATGTCTCTTCTGTTTTTGATTTGCTGACGATTTTACTGGTATTTGCTATCGGAAAAAAATTGTATAACCACTGGGTAGGTTTGCTCAGCGCTGCTTTTTATGCACTGGCTGTATTACCGATTCAACTCTCTCATTACATGACTGTGGATACGATCACCAATACTTTTACATTCCTGGCGATCTATGCTGGGGTTTGGGCGCTCAAACGCCAACCCTTATCGGGTATAAAGCATCAAGTGGATGACGCTGATCAGGACAATGGGGACGAGAATGGTGGCGGGAAAAAGGATGAAGTAATTAAATCTGCCAGTTTTAGCCTGATTATGAGGGATTTAGCACCGTACCTCTTATTTGGTATCGCATTGGGTGCAGCAACAGCTTCAAAGATTAATGCTGTGGTTGTGGCGATGGTTTTGCCAATGGTTGAAGCGATACGTTACCTGAAAATGGACGCTGAAGCGAGGGATAAGGCAATTCTTCCTATTATTCGCAACCTTGTGCTGGCAGCCGCACTGAGTTTCATTGTCTTCCGCATTGGGCAGCCCTATGCCTTCAACGGGCCGGGCTTTTTGAATTTTGGAATCAACGAAAACTGGTGGCTGAGCATTCAAAGTTTACGGTCACAGGCTTCAGGGCAAGTTGATTTTCCACCAGCACTGCAATGGGCTCGGCGCCCAATCACTTTTTCATGGGAGAATATGGTCGCGTGGGGCCTGGGTTGGCCCTTGGGGATCCTTGCCTCACTGGCTTTTCTGGGAATGGGATGGGCAATACTGCGAAAGAAGGATTGGTCCACCCACCTGCCATTGTGGGCTTTCACCGGTTTGTACTTTATATGGCAATCTTTATCGTGGGTTCGGTCCATGCGTTACCAAGTTTTGATTTATCCGTCCCTGGCTGTAATTGCCGCTTGGGGACTGGTCAAACTCTGGTCTGTAAGAAAAAGTATCAAGCTCGGTTCGATCCAGCTCAAACCGAAAATTATTCGCACAGCAGCTGTAATATTGACAATTTTTGTTATTTTCAGTACTGCTGGCTGGGCGTTTGCATTTTCTCGCATTTATTCACGACCGCATACTCGTGTCGCAGCCAGTCGATGGATTTATCAAAATATTCCAGGCGCATTGAATTTACAACTTCAAACAACAGCTGGTGATTTTCAGCAGCCCTTACCTTATCGCTCAGGGGATACCTTGAGCCCTGGTGAGAGCTATCGAATGCCATTTCGCGCTGTCACAGACGGCAGCCTGCACAGCGTGACATTTCCTCATATTTTTGATCAATCCCAGGATACCACTCAAAAAACCCTATTTCTGACGTTTTTTTCTGCTGAAACGCCAGGAGAAGTACTGGCAAGCGCTCGTATCCAAAATGATTTTGTTGCAACGGAGGGCGATGGGCGGGGGGCATCTTTTGATTTCATTTTAGACCGCCCGTTGAACCTCGTTGAAGGAATGCTGTATTATTTATCATTGGGTGTTATTGAAGGCGAATCGACATTTGTTTTGAATGGTTCGCCATATCTGGAGATTGTGACCGTGGAGGGTCTGTCACTTAAGAGCCCCTTACCGCGGATTCAGCAAGGGGTTCGGAAGGACAATCCTTACACAATGAACATCCAGGTTGTCAAGGATGGCAGTGTAACCGCTGTCACCACACCTTATTTGGTCGACCAGTCCGGTGAACAAGGCGTCAAAACACTCAATCTCAATCTGGAGCTTGTTGATCAAGGTGGTGTTTTCCGTTCAAGCACCCTCCAATCTGAATTTCAACCCGGGGATGATCCTCGTGGGAAACCCTATTCCTTTGAATTAGATCAGCCACTTGATGTTGAAGCCGGGCAGACATTAACGGTTACCCTTACCACAGATGATGAGTGGGTACGCTTGGTTCCCCAAGCACCTGCACCGGTGCACGAGAGCAGCTGGGATGATGCTGTACCCTATCCCGTTGATGGCTTCAGCCCCTATAGTGAAACCGGCGGCATTTATCGCGGTGATTTGAATTTTGAAATGTACTGGGCGGATGATCCGCTTAAATTGGAAAAATTAGAGACCAATCTTGACATGGCTGACTACATCTTTATCTCCTCCAGCCGACAATGGGGCACTACAACACGGGTTTCTGAACGCTATTTATTGACCACTACCTATTATCGAAATCTTTTAGGCTGCCCGGAAGAAGAAGATATTGAATGGTGTTACAGCATTGCTGAACCAGGTATGTTTGAAGGGCAGTTTGGTTTTGAGCTGGTTGAGACCTTTACTTCCCATCCAAATATTGGTCCCCTAGAAATCAACACGCAATTCTCTGAAGAGGCTTTCACGGTCTATGATCATCCCAAGGTTTTGATATTTAAAAAAGCTGCCACCTATGACCCTGTTCAGGTGCGAGAAATACTGCGTGACGTGGATTTGAGTAAAGTTGTTTATTTTACACCAGGTGAAGCAGCAGATTATAAAGGACCTGACCCTGAAGGGCTTTACGAACCTCGCTATAACCTGATGCTACCTGAAGAACGTTTGGAAGGACAACGAGAAGGGGGAACCTGGTCAGTTTTGTTTGATCGAGATAGCTTGATCAATTCATCACATTTGTTGGCAAGCGCAGTTTTTTATTGCTTGGTAACCTTCCTGGGCTTCTTAGCTTACCCAATCATCCGGATGGCTTTGCCCGGTTTGGCAGACCGGGGATACCCGCTTTCTAAGTTGGCTGGCTTATTGATTCTTGCATTTGTTGTTTGGATTTTAGGTTCTTTAGGGATATCATTCTCTGTTGCAACCATTTTGTTTGTTTTGATAGGATTGATTGTTATTTCCAGTGTTTTCATCTTCTTGCAAAGGCGAATGCTTTGGCGTGAGCTAAAGGTAAATTGGCGATATTTCTTAACCGTTGAAGTTCTTGCCTTGATTGCCTTTATTTTCTTTGTGCTGGTCAGGTGGGGCAACCCGGATTTGTGGCATCCATTCAAGGGTGGCGAGAAGCCTATGGACTTCTCTTACCTGAATGCAGTGCTTAAGAGCACGACCTTCCCGCCTTATGATCCCTGGTTTGCAGGTGGATATATCAATTATTATTATTTTGGCTTTGTGATCCTCGGTGTTCCGATTAAATTATTGGGCATTGTGCCGGCTGTAGCCTACAACATCGTTCTCCCAATCTGGTACAGCATTCTGATTTTAAGTGCTTTTTCTGTGGGATGGAATCTCTACAAAGGCATTCCCCGATCAAAAGCTTTATCTATTGGAGAAAAGCGTGAGAAACAATTTTTCCCCACAGCTTTTTGGGTTGGTTTGGGAACTGCCATCCTGCTGGCTTTGTTGGGAAACCTGGGGACTGTCGATTTGATGATTACCGGTTTCCAGAGGATCGCTTCAGGCGGTGCAATTGTTGATGAGGCAGGTCTTGGTCAGCAGATCAGCTGGGCTTTTCAAGGCTTCTTCCAGTTCTTGAAGGGGACGCCTATGCCCTTCTACCCGGGGGATTGGTACTGGTTCCCCAGTCGCGTCATACCGGGTGATCCCATTACTGAATTTCCTTATTTCACATTTATCTACGGCGATCTCCATGCGCACCTGATTGCCTTCCCGATTACAATATTAGTGGTCAGCTGGAGCCTTTCAGTCGTGTTGAGCAACGGGCGTTGGGGTGAAAAAGAAGGTCAATTCAAATGGTTGGGCGGGCTTGTCGGGTTCATCCTTGGTGGACTGGTCATTGGTGCTTTACGACCTACCAATACCTGGGATTTCTATACATATATTGTATTAGCGTCGCTGTCATTGCTTTACAGTGTTTTCAGGAATTACAAACCCAGGTTGGCCCTGGCATTTAAGGGAGCTGAATTTGCAGAAAAAGCAGCAGTTGCCCTGGGGGCTGTTCTTTTGCTGGTTAGCCTGGCTGTTTTGTTCTACCAGCCCTTTGCTTACTGGTTTGGGCAAGGATATACCAAAATTGAAATTTGGCGTGGGGATCTGACACCCCTGAAATCTTATTTTACACATTGGGGATTATTCTTATTTATCGTCATTAGCTGGATGGCATGGGAAAGCTACCACTGGATGAAGACCACACCTAAATCAGAACTAAAACGCCTTGAACCATATAAGACCTGGATAATTGCAGGATTAATTTTCTTTGTTATTCTATTGTTTGTCTTACTGGTGCAGGGTGTGGTTGTGGCATTGGTAGCTGTCCCGATAGGTCTGTGGGCGGTGATATTGATGCTCCGTCCGGGTCGGTCGGATGGTATGCGCTTTTTGCTGTTTTTGATTGGAACAGCCGTCACGCTCACCCTTGTTGTTGAACTGATTTACCTGCCTGGCGATATTGGGCGGATGAATACTGTCTTTAAATTTTATTTACAAGCCTGGACGATGTTTGCCTTATCAGCGGGCGTCTGTTTGGGGTGGCTGGTGAAATCCTTACGGTATTGGCGCGAAGGCCTGGTCTTCTTGTGGCAAGCGGTGTTGTATGTGCTGCTGGCGTCGGCAGCTTTGTTCACCGTTATGGGGACCATGGATAAAATTCAGGATCGGATGGCTGTGGAAGCGCCGCATACTCTGAACGGTATGGATTACATGCAATATGCAACTTATTATGACCTTGGGGCACAAATGACCCTGATTGAGGATTATCAGGCTATCCAGTGGATGCAGGAAAATATCGAGGGCTCACCGGTTATCCTTGAAGGACAGGCTTATGAATACCGATGGGGCAACCGTTACACCATCTACACAGGCTTACCTGGGGTGGTTGGTTGGAATTGGCATCAACGACAGCAGCGTGCGATTTTGAGGAGTAATATTGTACAGGAGCGCGTTGATGCCGTGAATGCCTTTTATTTAACTGAGGACAGAAGATACGTCATTGATTTCATTGAAAAATATGATATCGAGTATATCGTCCTGGGTCAGTTAGAAAAAATCTTTTATCCCGGTGCGGGACTGGACAAATTTGATGCTTATGAAGGCCAGCTGTGGGATAGGGTATACCAAATTGGGGAGACAGACATCTATAAAGTGCTGGATGAAGACTTCAATTAAAGTCCGGGATATTTGTTAAATCAGATTTTTATTCTCTCGGGTTTGTTGATTGAAAAAATTGAATCCCCTGATGAATTTTGGCAAGTATAATTCAAGTATATTTATTGTGGTGGTTTGCTATCAGGTTCTCAACTTTTTTCCTTACGGAATTTGATATCCGCCGGAGATGCCGATCAGCGAGGAATTACAACAGATCTTCACACGAATTGGGAGTAAACGTACAGCTTGATGAACATTGTTAAGAAACCCATTTTTCATAACCTGCTTCTGCTGGGTGCTTTTGTGACCGCATTAGTGCTCAGGCTGGTACGATTGGGGTCAATGCCGTTAACCGATATGGAAGCCAGGATCGCATTGCAAGCTTTGGCTGTTGGGCAAAGGACTGAGGCGGTGTTTGGCGCGCATATGACCTATGTGGGTTTAACGGGTCTTGATTTCTTTCTGTTAAAATCGGGTGATTTTTTAGTTCGATTTTGGCCGGCGCTGTTTGGTGCATTAATTGTTTTTGTTCCTTTTCTTTTTAGAAAGCACATTGGGGATTTGCCGGCAAGCATTCTTTCTTTCGTCCTGGCATTATCCCCTGAGATGGTCGGCCTTTCTCGTATTATTGGTTCACCAATGATCGCTTTTATCTGTCTGTTGTTGGCCGCAGGTTTGATTCTTAATAAAAAACCGGTCCTTTCCGGGGTGACCTTTGCAATGGCTTTAATGGGCGGTTCAGGGTTTTGGACGGGAATTATCTTGATCGGGTTCAGTTTGTTAACTGCCAAAGTAGTATTGCAATTATCTTTTCCAACCTTTTTGATTGAATTTTTTAAGCTAAGAAAATACCGGGTGCGGTTTTTTCTTGCTTTTATCCTGGCGATTTTGCTTATTGGTACAGGTTTCTTATTAACACCTGAGGGTTTGAGTGGTGTGTTTTACGGTGCTGTTGATTTTGTCCGTGGATTTGGAATGCCTTACACCAAACCGTTTATTTTGAAACCCCTTGCGCTTGTAGCATACAGTCTTCCAGCGATCATCTTTGGGATTTGGGGAGGCGTACGCGGTCTTATTTATCGCAGTAAACTTGATTTATTCCTGGTAATCATGGCAGTAATAAGCTTCCTCTACTTGATTCTTTATCCAGGGGCAACTCCCGCTGATATCATTTGGATGACTGGACCCCTCTGGATGCTAACTGCCAGGGTGGTTGTTGCTGTCTGGCGTTGGCCAGGGGAAAATCGGTTTGTGATGATCATAACTGCCGTGGTGGTTGTAATTGTGTTTGCATTCACCCTTCTGGCGATGCGTTCACTGATCAGCCCAACAATCAACCAGGAGGCGCGTTTGGCAACCTTCATCGCGCTTGCTGGCGGACTCGTATTGATGATTGCTTTGGTGCTTCTGGTGACCTACGGATGGTCTGAGGAAGTGGCATTACCCGGCTTATTGATGGGTTTATCCGTGGTTGTTCTTTTGGGAATGCTTTCCATATCGGTCAGGACGACCAGCCTGGGCTTGGAAGTGACCCATGAATTATGGTATCCAGAAGAAGCCCGTTTATCCACACAATGGTTGACCGTTTCACTGGAACGGGTTATGGATTGGAATAAATCAAGAACGGTTCCCGTTGAAATTGCCGTGGTTGATTTAGATACCCCCGGGATGCGCTGGGTTTTCAGGGATCATGATGACACAGCCTATGTTCCTTATGTGCCGCCATCATCGCAGCCAGGTATTTTGATTTCAGACAGCCTGACTCAACCTGAAATCTCAAATAGCTACCGCGGGCAGGACCTGGTATGGTCGCAAACACCGAATTGGAATGTGATGACACCGTTTCAGTATTTGGACTGGTTGATGACTCGAAAAACACCCGATACGAATAAAGAAATTATCTTTTGGGTGAGAACAGATTTGATGGCAGATGAGCAATTTGCACAATAATAGTATTGGACAGGATTGGAATTATTTACCTATGGAATTACCAAAAACAATTGCAATTGACGGCCCGGCAGGATCCGGGAAATCAACCTTGGGTTCATTGCTGGCAAAAGAGCTCGGCTATCTTTGTCTTGACACAGGTGTGATGTACCGCGCAGTGACCCTGGCGGTTATAAACGATGGTTTGGACATGGCGGATGAGGCTGCCATTGGTGACCTTGCACAAGAAGTTTGCATTGATATCCGTCCACCCTCAGTAGAAGACGGACGTGACGTGGATGTGCTGCTCAATGGCGAAGATGTCACATGGAAAATTCGTCAGGATGCTGTCAATGCCAAAGTTTCTCCTGTTTCAACATTTCGCTCGGTAAGGGATGCGATGACAGAACAGCAGCGACGCATCGCCCAGGAGAACAATGTTGTGATGGTTGGCAGGGACATCGGTACCGTCGTCATACCGGACGCAGATTTGAAGATCTACCTCGATGCTTCCGTAGAGATCAGAGCACATCGTCGATACCAGGAAATGCTTGAAAGGGGAGAGGATCCTGACTTCAATGCGGTTTTACTTTCTTTGCAAAATCGTGACAACATTGATTCAAATCGAGAAATTGCCCCACTAAAACCTGCCGAGGATGCTTTTGTTATTGATTCGGACTGCCTGGATATCTGCCAGGTTTTTGAAAAAGCAAAGGAGCTGGTCTTAAGTGTGTGATACCTTTGTCGCTTTAGCGAATTCGACTGCTGACGGGTCCGTTATTTTTGGTAAGAACAGTGACCGTGAACCTAACGAAGCACATGAATTGGTTTTGATCCCTCGTGCCCACCATCAAAATGGCGAAAAGGTTTCTTGCACTTATATTGAGCTTCCCCAGGTGCGTGATACCAACGCTGTTCTGCTTTCCAAGCCGTTTTGGATTTGGGGTGCAGAGATGGGTGCGAATGAGCATGGCCTGGTGATAGGCAATGAAGCAGTATTTACAAAGGTGCCTTACGAAAAGGAGCCAGGTTTGATCGGTATGGATTTTCTTCGCCTGGCTTTAGAAAGGACGTCTTCGGCAAATGAAGCCCTGGCATTAATGATTGATTTGCTGGAAACCTATGGGCAGGGGGGAAATTGTGGATTTAAGCATTCAATGTTTTACCATAACGGCTTTCTAATTGCAGACCCACAAGAAGCCTGGGTCTTTGAAACAGCAGGAAAACATTGGGCGGCAGAAAGGGTTAAAGATAGTCGTTCGATTTCCAATGTGATCAGTATTGGTTCATCGTGGGATTTTGCTTCTGACGATTTAGTGACTTATGCAATTGATAAAGGGTGGTGCAGGAATAAAGATGATTTTGATTTTAGCCGCTGTTATAGTGATTTAATCTATACAAAGTTTAGCGACGGACATCACCGTCTCTGCAGGACGACGGAATTGCTTTCTTCTCATATCGGTGAAATTGATGTGCCTTTTGCAATGGCGGTGTTGAGGGATCACGGTCCGGATACGGATGAGGATTGGCAGCCAGGTAAGGGCATTTTCGGCGCTGAGATATGTATGCATGCGAGTTTTGGTCCAGTGCGGGGCAGTCAGACGACTGGCTCAATGGTTTCTCATTTAAAACCTGGTTTACACACGCATTGGGTTACAGGTACAGCAGCAACCTGCACTTCGATTTTTAAACCAGTTTGGATTGACACTGGTTTGCCTGAAATCGGTCCTGCACCTGATGGCACCTATGATGAGGCGACTTTGTGGTGGCGGCATGAAAATTTACACCGTGAAATCTTGCGTGATTATTCAACTCGCATCAAACCGGTAGAATTGGACAGAAAGTCCATTGAAAAAACCTTCACACAGGAAGCAAATGCGCTAACAGGAGAAATGAAATCCTTAAGAAAAGCGCTCAGCCAAAGCTGTTTTGATCGGGCACAAGAGGCTGAGGCGGATTGGTTAAAGGTTTTGAAAGATAGTCCGATAAATCATCATCGCTCAGTTCTTGATAAACATGCATGGGAGAAATTTGACCGTCAAGCGGATCGATTATAAAAAAGCGCATTAATAGACCCTGTTTTATCCAAATCAATATTCCCTTAGGTCTGGATAATGCTATAATAAATAAACCTTTATAAATTATATAAAAATGTCACAAATCTTTGCACCGCTCATGCCAGCATATACGATAGACCTCCCAAGGGATCCCATTGCCTTAGCGGCTTGGGTGATTTTATTGGGCATATTATGGGTTTTAATCATTCGCATGAGGGATAAGAGCGCAAAGGTAAATCGCAATACGTTGGTTTGGATGGCAATTTTAAGCGTCCTTGTGCTGGTATTAACCCCATTCTTTGGCATACCCATAGAAATCGATACAGTAAGCCCTATTGACCAGGGCAAGACTTTGTACTTAATGTTTTTTGCTGCTGTCCCCTGGCTTGCCGCTGGCGGCATTATCGGTTTCATTCCGGCAGGTTTGTTAGCAGGCATGTCAGGATTGTTGTTTGCTTATTTAGAGACACACCAGATTTTTACGCCTTTGATCTTTACGAGCTTGGCATTGATTTTTACCTGGGGGATTCGACAGCCTTATCGTACGACTTTTTTCCGTTACTTACGAATACCATTTTTTTCTGCATTATTTGCGTTAATTATTACAACACCATTGATCTTCCTGACCCAAATCCTTGTACTCCCAGGGGAATTCCCCCTCAGGATTGCGACTGCATTAGGAACAATGCCCGTGATATTGATTTCATATGGTGGGATGTTACTATCTGGCAGCATCATATGTGTTTTGTGTCGCGCCCTTTTACCGGGTAAATGGCATAGTCCGACGGAATTCTTGCCATCACCCGGTGAAAAAAGTGTCAAAGCCCGCTTCTTGCAGGTCACTGTACCCATTTTGCTGGGATTTCTAATTTTGATTTTGGGCATTGTATGGCGCGCGAACGTGAATTCTTCACGGCGGGACCTGGTCACACAGTTGGTGAATGCCTCTGAAGTTGGTGCTGATGGATGGACCGTATTTGTTGATACGGGTTATATGGCCTTGGACGAAATCGGTGAGGCTGTGAAATTATCCAGTGCGGCAGATCTTGATCTCAAGCAATTATTGGGCCAGAAGGTAGAGGAGAATGGCTTCTTCAATCGGCTTATTATTCTTTCACCTGAGGGTGAAATTATTGCAATTTATCCAGATTCAGGTGAGATTGAGCCAATCCATATTCCTGGAGATTTGTTATCTTCTGATGGGACTGCAGGTAATGAGTTAGTAAGGACGGTGAGCAGATCATATAAGGATGATGATGCTGATGGTGGTGAGCTAAACTTCTTTATAGTACTTTCCGATTCTTTTGGACACCCGACACAGCTATTGTTGGGGCAAACAGATATTGATGAGAATCAATTTTCCAGAGCTTTTGTGACGGCTTTTGCTTCGTTGGAGAAAATTAATGCTGATGGACGGATTCTAACAAGATCAGGAGAGCTTTTGTTTAATACCGGTCCTAATCCTTCCATGGCAGAAGACACTGGTGAAGCCTTCTTAACGCCGACATTTTACGAGACACTATCTTCAGATGGTCAACCCATAATGCAATATGTCACTCCAATTGAGGGAACGGCGTGGGCTGTTTTAACCCAGGTCCCGACGGCGTTGCTTTACAACACAGCCTGGCAGCGATCTTATCCGATCTTTTTGATTGGCGTGGGCATTTTGCTTGTCCTTATTGTTGGGGCTTTAACCATTTGGACACCGGTTCTGAAGGATATTAAAGTTATATCTGAAGAAATGGAAAAAGTAGCCGATGGAAGTTTTGATATCAAAATTCCTGAGTCCAAATCAAAAGGCGAAGTATCGCAATTATTTGAACATTTTCATCTCATGGCAGGAACTCTGGGTAATCGACTTCAGAAACATGTGGATTTGTTATCACTGAACGAACAGATGTCGGCACAGAACAATCTTTATGATTCTTTGAGGACCATCATAGAATCGGCTCTTAGTCGAGATGTATCTTCCGTTCGGCTGTTGTTGAAGGACACGATGGAAGATGCAAAACACAAGAATGGTGAAGGGCAATATTATTTTGGGCCGGAAGCTGAGTCTTACAGCCACCTTGATAAAGAAATTTTAACTTTGGTTCGTTCTCAAGGTGAGTTTGTTCTGCGGGATTTTCAAATCGGAAAGCGTTTCAATATAAATAAAAGCTTTTCCTATCCTTCTGCAGTAATTGCAATGCCAATGACATGGCAAGGGGAGGATCAGGGTGTGTTTTGGGTCGCATATCATGAAAAGAAGACCTTTTCGGCCGAAGATATTGATTTCTTTCGTTCATTGTCACGAAAGGCAGCGATGATCATTTCAAAGGGCATCTCCTTTGATAATGCTGTCACAATAAAAAATCGTTTAGAAGCGATCCTCAATATTCTCTCTGACGGCATTCTTTTATTGAATGCTGCTGATGAAGTCATTTATCATAATCAATCTGCGCGCTTGATGTTGGGTTTGGAGAACAAGCAGTTAATAGGTACACATATCGCTTCATTGACAAAGGACCAGGTGTTGCTTGACTTTATCTTAGCTGGGGAGCACCAGGGAGAAAAACCCCTGGAATTCAAAATGGAGGATGGGTATATTTGTCAACTACATATATCCTCGGTTGATTTTGAAAATCAGCAAAAGGGGAAAGTGGTAATCTTTAAAGATGTTACCCGGGCTAAAGAACGTGAGATGCTTGAATCAGAATTTGTGACAACAGCCAGTCATGAACTACGTTCACCGCTAACCTTGATCCATGGCTACGCAAAATTATTGAGATTGACAGGCAATTTAAACGAACAACAAGATGCATACATCAACAATATCATTGATAGTGTTGAGGATCTGAAAACGCTGGTTCAAAATCTGCTTGATATTGGGCGTTTGGAATCAGGTGACACATTAGAGATAAAAAGAGTTTCAGCACAAAGCTTGGCAAAAAACGTCGTCGCATCCATGCAGCCTTTTGCTAAACAAAAGAATATTCATCTTGACTTGTTATTGCCTGATTTACCGATTGAATTCGATGCAGATGAAGTATTTCTTGCCCAGGCAATAAAGAACCTTTTGGAGAACGCGATAAAATTCACTAAAATGGGTGGGGATGTGTCCTTATCGGTACGGAAAAATGAAAAAAGTGTGGTATTTTCAATCCAGGATACTGGAATTGGTATCGCACCTTTGGATCAGCGTCATCTCTTTGAAAAATTTAAACGACTTGGCACAACATTGGGTCAAGAATCAAAGGGCAGCGGTCTAGGCCTGGTAATTGTGAAGTCTATAGCTAAACGTCATGGGGGAAAGGTTTGGTTTGAGAGCCAATTGGCAAAGGGAAGTACCTTCTATTTGCAAATCCCCCTTAAATATGACAGAAAATTCAATTTGTAGACTTCCCTATTCGATTGTGGTAGAATTGATCCCTTGAAATATTTGACAAATACTATATGAATTTGCTATAATTATGGTTTGCATGTATATGAAAAATACTTTACAAATCATCGAAAACACCTGAGAAGCTGCATCTCTCTCTAGGTTTTTCTCGCGTTAACGCAAAAAACATTAGTTTTCCATAAAACAGGAGGCTCCTAGTGGAAACAAAGGGTTTAAAAGCACTGCGGATTGGTCTTGCATCTCCTGAGGTTATTCGCAGCTGGTCTTATGGCGAAGTTACAAAGCCTGAGACGATTAATTATCGGCGACTACGTCCTGAGAAAGATGGACTATTTTGTGAGGCAATTTTTGGTCCCACACACGATTACCAATGTTATTGTGGTAAGTATAAGAATCCCCGTTATAAGGGGATCGTTTGTGATAAATGCGGCGTTGAAGTAACCCGTTCTTCTGTTCGGCGTGAGCGAATGGGGCACATTTCATTGGCGGCACCCGTGGCCCATATCTGGTACACACGGCGAATTCCTTCATTTTTAGGTTTGATGTTGAACATTTCCCGGCGGAATTTAGATCGGGTTTTATATTTTGCTCAATATATCGTCACTTATGTTGATGAGGATGCACGTCAAAAAGCATTAAAACGGCTCGAAGATGAAATCAGTTTATCAGAAAGAGAATTGGGCGAGAAAGTAAATGCCCAGATCGCAGAAGTAAAAAAGAACCGTGACAGGCTGTTAAAAGAGCTTGATTCCCAGCGTGACTCCTTGAAAGATAGTTTTGATGAGCAGATTGGCAGCCGTATTGACCCTGTCATCAAAGAAGGTCAGCGTTTGGAGGGTGAGATCCAAACTCGAATGGGTAAGAAGATTCGAAAACCGATTGTCTTTAATGCCCTTGATCGAGAATTGACGATTGTTGAATTGGGTACTGAAGTTGCCTCTTCGCATTTAAGCGAAGTTCAGACAATTGTCAAAGAAATGATTGAAGATCTCGAATCAGATCTCAAGGAGCAGCGGGAAAGCGAGTTGGAACATCTGAAAATGCAAAGGGAAGAAATCAAAGCGGAAGCTGAAGTGAAGATGGAAGAGCTCCGTAATACCCTTGAAGATCAGGCTGAAGAGACGCAGACCGAATCTGCCCGCTTGCGGGATGAACTTTATGAATTGGAACCTTTCACCTTTCTCAGCGAAGCTCGCTACCGTGAGTTGAAATCCCGTTGGGGTCAGGTATTTCGCGCCGATATGGGTGCAGAAGCATTTTATGACATTCTCAAACGGATTGACCTGGACGCGATGTCTGAGGAATTATGGGAAGAGATTAGAACAACCCGCAGTAAACAAAAACGTAAAAAAGCAACACGCCGTTTAGGCATCGTTGAAGCTTTCCGTAATTCACGCAACAAACCGGAATGGATTATCTTAACCGAATTGCCGGTCATTCCACCTGACTTACGGCCAATGGTTCAGCTTGACGGCGGTCGGTTTGCGACCTCAGACTTAAATGACCTGTATCGCAGAGTCATCAATCGGAATAATCGTCTTAAACGCTTGCTTGAGCTGGGCGCGCCGGATGTGATTGTGCGCAATGAAAAGCGCATGCTGCAAGAATCAGTTGATTCGTTAATTGATAATTCCCAGCGCGGCAAAGCTTTATCACGACGCGGACGCCGGGAATTACGCTCTTTGAGCGACATGCTCAAAGGTAAGAAAGGACGGTTCCGCCGCAACCTTTTAGGTAAGCGTGTGGACTACTCTGGTAGATCTGTGATTGTTGTTGGCCCGCAATTGCGATTGGATCAATGTGGTCTGCCAAAGTCAATGGCTTTGGAACTATTTCGGCCCTTTGTGATTTCCCGACTGGTATCGCAGGAATATGCTGCGAATATCAAAGGCGCACGACGTTTTATTGAACGTAATCGCCCCGAAGTATGGGAGGCCTTAGAGGAAGTCATCAAAGAACGGCCGGTACTTTTGAACCGTGCACCTACCCTTCACCGATTGGGTATTCAGGCGTTTGAACCGATACTGATAGAGGGTAGTGCAATCCAGCTTCACCCATTGGTCACAACCGCGTTTAATGCTGACTTTGATGGTGACCAGATGGCTGTTCACATACCCCTTTCTCAGAAAGCTGTTACTGAAGCTCGCGAATTAATGCTGGCAACCAAAAACTTGTTAAAACCTGCCAGCGGTGAGCCCATTATCAGCCCTTCAAAAGATATGGTTTTGGGTGTTTATTACCTGACTATGGAAATCGACCAGGAGCATAAGGGCGATGGACGCGCCTTCTCAGACCTTGATGAGGTCGTGATGGCTTATGACCTTGGGCAGGTGGACATACACGCACATGTCAAGATCCAGGCAAAAACCTGGTATGACGAAAATAATTTACGAATGGATGAGCCCAAAGTCCTTATGATCGACACAACGGTAGGACGTGCCATTTTCAACAATGCTCTGACAGAGCGGATGCAGTATTATAATGGCGAATTAGACAAAGCCGGGATTAAGAACCTGATCGCGGATGTGTATGAGGTTACTGGACAGGAAGAAACTGTTTTGATCGCAGATCGCATTAAAGAGATTGGGTTTAAATACGCAACCCGCTCCGGTACCACCATAGCCGTTGCGGATATCACTGTTCCACCAGAGAAACAAGAGATTATTCAAAAAGCCCTTGATTCTGTCGATGTCATCAACCGAGACTTTCGTCGTGGATTATTGACCGAGCAAGAGCGTGATGAAAAGGTCATTGAGATTTGGCAGGGTACCACAGATGAGGTGGCAGAAGCTGTGAAGCTTTCACTCGATCCAACAGGCGACCTGGCAACAATGGCGAATTGCGGTGCCAGCAAAGGCGGCTTCAATTCCATTGCGCAGTTAGCCGGCATGCGTGGTTTGATGGCAGATCCGGCCGGCCGTATCATCCCCATGCCGATCCGTTCAAATTTCCGTGAAGGTTTAACAGCACTGGAGTACTTCATCTCAACACATGGTGCGCGTAAAGGTTTGGCTGATACCGCTTTAAGAACAGCTGATGCAGGTTATTTGACACGACGTTTGGTTGACGTTGCCCAGGATATCATTGTGAATGAAGAAGACTGCGGTTCGATCAACGGTATTTGGATCCGCGCCGATCAAGACATCGCCGGTCAAACTTTTTCTGAGCGAATTTACGGCCGTATACTGGCTGAGCGGGTGATTGATCCTAATACGGGTGAAATCATCATGGAACAGAATGATGTGTTGACCCACGACTTGGTAAAGAAGGTCATTGGTCTTGGTGTTGAAGCTATTAAAGCTCGGTCGCCAATGACCTGTGAAATGGTCCATGGGATTTGTGCCAAATGTTACGGTACTGATCTTGGTCGTGGTGATATGGTTAAACTGGGATCAACGGTTGGCATTATCGCAGCACAATCCATTGGTGAACCTGGTACACAGCTTACATTACGCACATTCCATACAGGTGGTGTTGCCGCCGGTGGCGATATTACTACCGGTCTCCCCCGTGTTGAGGAGTTGTTTGAAGCTCGAAAGGCACCGAAAGGTGAGGCGATTATCTCGAGAATTTCAGGAACAGCACACGTGATTCGTTCTGAGAAATATACCGATCAGCGAGTGGTTCGTGTGGATCAGAGTGAAATGGTTTCCGATGCCTACGATATCCCTGAAGATTGGACGATTGAGGTTAAAGAGGAAGAAGAGGTCGAAAACGGCACTGTCCTGGCAACACAAGATGAAGCCGTCATCAAAGCTCAACACAGCGGCCGTGTCCGAATTGAGGACAACCAGGTCATTGTTTCTTATGAAGTTAAGGAATCTGAAGAATATGATATCCCGACAACCTCACGTTTGATTGTTCAGGAAGGCGACAAAATTGAGCCTGGTCAAGCTTTAACGGAAGGTTCGTTGAATCCACATACCATTTTACGGATTAAAGGTCGTGAAGCCTGTCAACAATACCTCATGGAAGAGATCCAAAAAGTTTACCGCACCCAGGGTCAAAATATTAATGACAAGCATTTTGAGGTGATTATTCACAAAATGTTGGGTAAAGTACAGGTTATCCGCCCCGGCGATTCTGGATATTTACCGCAGGATCTGGTCAATCGTCTTGAGATCAGGCGGGTCAATGAGGAACTTGTTGCTCAGGGGAAGAAACCTGCCCGTTACATTGAAATACTGCTTGGGATCACAAAGGCGGCCTTAGAAACAGATTCATTCCTGTCGGCGTCATCCTTCCAGCATACAATTAAGGTTCTATCCGCAGCAGCGGTAGCTTCTCGCACAGATCCCCTCTTCGGTTTGAAAGAGAATATCATGATTGGTAAACTTATTCCAGCCGGCACCGGGTTTGAACCGGGGCAGTTCTCAGATGAGACTCCTGGTGAAAAGCCTTCAGGTAAAATGCTTGAAGGGCGAGTCCTGGATTTATTTGATGATGAGATAGACGAAATTGATTTTATCGATGATGAAGATTTCGATGAAATCGAGGATGAGGACCTTGATCTTGAAGATGATGATGAAAATGAAGATGAAGATGACGAGGTCATAGAAGAAGATTTCGATGATGATGACGATGACATCGAGATCGATGATTAACTCTATTACATATAACTAAAATTAAAAATCCCGAGGTGTCCCCTCGGGATTTTTTATGATACAATGAAACAGATGTTCTTTAACGTTTTTTCCTGATACCTGTCATAAACAATATCTTTTAAGGCAGGAGGAGTAATTATGGACTTAGGCACAATTCGCTCGGTAAATATCAATGAGGAAATGCAACAATCTTATCTCGATTACGCCATGAGCGTGATCGTATCCCGCGCGTTACCGGATGCAAGGGATGGTTTGAAACCAGTGCAACGTCGCATTCTCTATGCAATGTATGACATGGGTTTACGACCGAATACCCCGCATAAGAAGTCAGCCAGAATTGTGGGTGAGGTTTTGGGTAAATACCATCCCCATGGCGACATGTCAGTATATGAAGCGATGGCACGACTTGCACAGGATTTTTCGCAACGGTATTTGCTGGTGGAAGGTCAGGGTAACTTTGGCAGTGTCGATGGTGATCCCCCAGCTGCCATGCGTTATACTGAAGCACGCCTGACGGATTTATCGATGGATATTATCCAGCAACTGGGGATGGATACTGTTGATTTTATAGAAAATTTTGACGGATCACTGGAAGAACCTGAAGTCTTACCCTCTTCCGTGCCTAATTTATTAATTAATGGCGCTTCGGGTATTGCTGTTGCTATGGCGACCAATATTCCACCTCATAATCTGGGTGAAGTGGTGGATGCCCTGGTTATGATGTTGGAAAACTGGTCGAAAATTGACGATATTGGTGTTGAGGATTTAATGCAGTACATCAAAGGTCCTGATTTTCCCACCGGCGGCTTGATAATCACGGATGATCGTACCGAAACCCTTGCCCAATCATACGGCAGCGGTAAAGGGCGTGTTCGCATGCGTGCCCGGGTTCGGTTGGAAGATATGAACCGGGGACGTAAGCGCATCATTGTTACCGAATTGCCTTATATGACAAATAAATCATCATTGATCGAGAAGATTGCTGAATTTGTTCGTGATGGGGAACTCGATGGGGTTAGTGACTTACGAGATGAATCAGATCGGCAAGGAATGCGGATCGTGATCGAGTTGAATAAATCAGCCGATCCGGATTCTATCCTGAAGATGCTTTATAAACGGACGACAATGCAGGGCACTTTTGGAATCAATATGCTGGCATTGGTCAAAGGTGAACCACATAAATTAAGTCTCAAACAGGCTTTGAAAGTTTTCCTTGATCATCGTTTAGAAGTTGTTAAACGCCGAAGTGAATATGAACTTCGCAAATCAGAAGAACGTCAGCATATCCTTAAAGCATATTTAATCGCCCTTAAGCATTTAGACGATGTCATTGATACGATCCGACGGTCGCAGCGGGTGGAGACTGCTCGCACTAATCTCATGCGGCAGTTCAACCTGGATAAGGTTCAAGCACAGGCAATTTTAGATATGCCGCTGCGTCGTCTGGCTGCCCTGGAACGCAGAAAAATTGAAGATGAATACAAAGAGGTCAGCAAACGGATTAAGGAATTAAAGTCTATTTTGCACTCACCAAAAAGGATGCGGACCATCATCATTGAGGAGCTAAAGTCTGTTCGTGAACAATATGCTGACCCAAGACGGACCCAGATCATTCAAATGGATGAGGGTGAAACAGCGGTTGACCTGGTAACCACGGCAGATGTGACGCCAGAAAAGGAAGTTTGGGTAGCGGTCTCACGTGATAATCGGATAGCCCGAACAGATGAGGATAAATCCTTCAGACAGTGGGGAGTGGATGCACCGAAATTGTTATTGAGAACAACCACACACCAGACGATTTATGTCGTTGCAGAAAATGGGGAAGCAGCAGCTTTATCGGTTCATGCATTACCAGTTGCAGAAACGCCGGAAAAGGGTGCCCAGATTTCGATGGTTTCACCGCTGACAGAAAATCACCTGTTGATCAATTTGTTTTCTATTCCGACTGAAACAGAAGAAGATGATGGATATTTCATGAGTGTCAGCCGCTTAGGAATGGTCAAGCGTTCCCTGTTAAGCGAACTGCCGGGTCCTTCAGCTAATTTGCTAACCTTAACAAAAATAAATGATGACGATGCTCTTTGCACAATTGTATTCACTAAAGGTGGGGAGGATGTTCTCATTGCAACGAGAAATGGCATGGGAATCCGATTTACCGAGGAAGATGCCCGACCAATGGGGCTTATCGCAGCAGGTGTTGGGGGCATTAAACTTCGCGGCAATGATTTTGTTGTGGGTGCCTGTGTTGCCACTCGTCGGGGAGAGGTTCTTCTTGTTACAAATTACGGTAAAGCGAAAAGAATTGCGCCTGATGAATTTCCGACACAAGGACGAAACGGTTACGGTGTGATTACCTGGAAATTACGCGATAAAGAATATGTGATTGGGATGATGTTTGGTTTATTAACCCATAACGGCGTGCTGCACTTTTTGAAGGCAGCCAGCCGCCTTATTCGTGTTACGGATGCCCCAAGCTGCAATCGTATGCAAAAAGGTGACGAGATCATTGAGGTTAAATCCGGTGATGAAATCCTTGAAATGACCATCCCCCAGGATATGATTTATGTTTTAGATAAACTCGATTAGCCGGATTTAAATTTGAACTGGCTTGATGTATGCGTAATGAAAATTGATCTTATCATTTGACAAACCAATCGTATTATGCCCTTCTATGTTTGTGCCCTCGTTGTTTAAGCCTTGCCAGTGAAAACTGTAAATATTATTTTCGTGGGATTGGCTGAGTAAGGCAAAATTGACATTTGGGTTATTATTCATTAGAGAATCAATCATCTGCAAGATGGATTCACGCCCTTGAACAGCGCCATCTGATTCAATGTGGATAGCATTATCTGCATAAAAATCAATGACATTGTTAGGGTTTCTGGTATTTAATGCATTCACATAACGCTCAGGAATACTTGCTTGCCGAACAGAAGCGTCATATTGAAAATTCTTCACCAGTTCCCAAAATTGTGGGGTATCTCGACGGCAGCCTTCCCAGTACCAGAAATTAACCGCTGGAAGATTTAATTTCTTTGCCACCTGCATAAAATCAGTGATTTCACTCTCGTAAGGGACCCATCCATGTTCTTTGTATGCTGGTCCAGTGGGGATGATAGGCCTGAAGGGGTGTAAATTTTTAAATTCATTGACACAGCGTTGGAGTTGTTCTCCTGCATTATTATGAGCATGGATCCAGTAAACCTGGGGCATGTTGTAATCACAACGTTCAAGAAAATTTGTCCAGGGGAACCTGGCATGATAGGAAGGATACCTGAATGAACTCAGGGCAATGGGAATGCTTCCAAGATTACTTCGCAGGATGTTCATGTACCGGCTGGCTGCTGGTGCCTTGGTGGGGGTTTCATAGGCACTTTCTGCATCGACAACAAAGCCATTTAAACCCAATTCGAGGGTTCTTTTTACTGCGATTTCACCCTCCTGGTCTGGATAACTCCCATAGACAAAATGCCAGCCCCAAACCTCGATATTTGCTGCCTGAAGTTTTTTGATAACTGCTCGAGCATAATCAAAGCCAGTATCGTTATCGATGTTATAAGGAAATGCACCATCAGCGACTTTAACCAATACATGGGATAAATTTGCTTGTTTTGCCAGCGCAATGATCCGATCCGGGTCGCCGTTTTCGCAAAATTTGACTTTCCAAATATAATAACCTTTACCGGTAAGTGACATAATGTTATCCTTTTTCCTCTTCTTCGGGATGGCCTACCAGGTCCAGACTTTCTGCAATTGAGTCCATGGCTTCAATCACATTTGCAACGTGTTCCCAAAGATCAACCCCGAATTCCTTAGCGCCTTGTTCCATTTCTTCTCGATCTGCACCGGCTGCGAAGGATTTATCCTTCCATTTTTTCTTGACAGACTTGACCTTAAGGTCATATAAGGCTCGGGATGGGCGAACAAGGGCAACGGCGGTGATTAAGCCTGTCACCTCATCACAGGCAAAAAGAGCTTTTTCCATCAAAGTCTCTCTGGGGATCCCTGTGTGGGAAGCATGGCTGAGCACCGCATGAATAATTTCCTCTGGAACACCATGATCTCGTAAAATCGGTTCTCCTGCCAGGGGATGCTCTTCCATGGTGGGATGAATTTCCCAATCAAAGTCGTGGAGTAAACCGGCAACAGCCCATTTTTCTTCATCCTCGCCGTATTTACGGGCATAAAAACGCATGGCTGCTTCGACAGCCAGCATATGCTTGACCAGATTGGGGTTTTTTACGTAATTATTAACAATTGCCAATGCGTCATTTCTGTTCATCATCTGTTCCTTTTCATGCAACTTTGATGCCAAATTGGTTGGAAATATTTATTAAGAAGTAAGAGTCACCCACACAGTGCTACGCTCCTTTGTAATGAGGGCTTTTTACAGTGGTTCCAAGTGAGGTTGTATTGCGAAGCAGAATACCCCGCAACTTGCTGCGTGGGTTCCATGGATAAGGCAAAACCTGAACCGAAGGAGAAAATTTCGTAATGCCCCATCCGCTTGCGGCGGGGATAGAAATTTTCAAGGTTTTGCTTCCTTACTCGAAAATGGGTTCTGGTTGACCTAATATTGGTTGAGGATGTCCAATATAGACATCCCAATAAGCTTTGATTGATGCCAATATTTCACGTACCCACCAGAATGTATAACTGCTGAGGCGGTAATTTGCATCGTCTGCCGGAACGCCGTCCGCATTAATGTCAAGGGCATTGCAGGTCAACAATGCGCGCGGCAGATGATAGGCTTGTGTGACAAGAGTTAATTTTTCAAGGCCGAATATTGCCTTTGCACGGTAACAGCTGTCGTATGTGCGCCTGCCAGCAAAATCAACCACAATGTCTTCTTCAGGGATACCTAATTCAATCGCAAAGTCCTTCATAGCACCTGGTTCGTTATAATTTTCCGAGGTGTTATCCCCACTCATTAATATCTTTTCAACTTTACCAGAAAAATACAAATCTGAAGCAGTACGAACGCGGTCTTGAAGGACAAGGCCGGGGGTACCATCGCGATTTAATCCCGCACCCAGAACAAGGGCAGCTGGGGATTGCGGCACAGTTTCTACCAGATAGGTTTTGGCTTTTGCATGGAGCAGCATGGCAACCCGCAGTATGCCGATGATAAAAAAAGCAGCAAAAGCAAGGTAAATGATTATGTGTAAACCCGTACGAAGAATATTTTGGATGGATTTCATGGACTTGTTTCTTGCCAGGTGAGTTCTTGAAGATCTAATTCTAATGGGATGATGGCTGCTCTCAGTGAATTATAGAAGGTGTCTTCAATAGTTTTTAGTGCTTCCACTTCGTAATTTAAGGCCGTGCTGATTAATACCAAACCTTCTGGTGTGTTGGGAATATCTAAAATGGCTTCCTGCAGCCTGTAGCTGATATCGAGAGGGAGGTAAGGCGCGGCAGAGAGATTTATGTTTGGGATGATCCCATCTGACTGCCAGATAATGATCACCTCTTCCTGGGCCTGGGGAATATCCTGTAAAACGCCGCTGGATGTTCGAGGATCTCCTGTTAATGCATAACCGACACCAAAATCACAAATTCCCTGGATGTACAATGCCCGAATAACAGCATCATAATTATAGGTAAATATCGGGTCGAGTGTGGGCGTGCTTGTATTTGAAAGAAGACCCATTGGCAATAGGTGACCGGGTATAGAATTCTCTTCGGTAAAACAGGGTCGCGTACCTGCGAATTGTTGCAAGGCTGCAACCGGATCGCCGGTACTTGCATTAACTTCAGGATCGTAATAGCTGGTGAACCCGCGATCAAGATTTGCCATGAATTGAACGCCATAGGCATAAACGCCAAGGTGGTTGGTTAAGAGTAGAACTTGTGCGGCGCCTTCCCAGTTCAAATAGATGTATTCAATTGGTTTCAACCAGAAAAGGTCAACATCGCCGTTGATGACCGCTGCTGATAGGCTCTGGAAGTCTGGATAAAAGGCACTTTCAATGCTAAAGCCGGTATTCTGCCCAATGAGGAAGGCAATGTCCTCAGCAGCTTCGATTGATGATGTTTCCTCTGGTTTAAGAACGAAGCCGATGGTGATGGGGTTCCCCTCGGATCCTAATGGGGGGAGCGTTGGCGTCGACGTGGGTCGTGGCGTGACGGTTTGTGTTGCGGTTGATCTTACCTCAATGGTTGGTGAGGCTGTTTGTGTCGGGAGTGGGGTAGTTGGCGTGCAGGCAGAGCTGAACAGGAGAACACTGATCACGCCCAACACGAAACGGCGAATAAATTTTAAAAGAGATCTATATGATTTATTCATTTTTAAATCCGTTCTGTCCAGGAAGAATGCCCATACTTGTTTTTTTGAAGCGCTTCCGCTCGCTCAATTTCTTTTTCTGTCAAATTCTCGGGTTCAAGGTCGAGATTGAGGACTTTTGAGAACGCCTGTTGGACGGCAAGACTGGCTTGCTTCCATGTGATGACTTGACCTAATTCATTTTCAACGGTTGTTGCGTGAGCTAATAGACGGCCTTTGGCGCTTGATTTAGCTGTTTCATTTGGGAATTGCAAGGCTGTGATGATGCGAGCAAGGTCGCCATAAAGCGGCAAAGTACCATGCTGTAAAATGCCTTCTTTGCGTCGAGCCTGGGCTGAGCCAATGAGTTTTTTGCCATTGGCGGTAATTTCATAATTGGAAGGCACTTCAAAGCAAACGGGATTGGGCTTGCCTTTTTTACTAAGAGATTCCTTCTCCTCAGCCTGCGGGGAGAGACCTAAAAGCCTCAAACTTTCTATCAAAGCTTGTGAAAGGCGCAAATAACTCTCAAGAATGCCTCCTTTGACCCTTGGTTCTCTCTCAGGCGCAATCACTGCGTATGTCAACTCGTCCACATGAAGAATTGCCCGTCCTCCCGTTGGTCGTCGGACAAGCTCCCAGCCATTGGCAGCAAGGGCTTTGGTATTGACTTCAGAATAGGGTTGAGCATGCCCTAAAGATAGGCAGGCTGGCTGCCAGGCATAAAGCCGGAGCGTTGGTCGTGAATCGCCAGAATAAACTGATTCTAATATGGCTTCATCAACAGCCATATTCCAGGCACCTTTCGCCGGGGGGTGTTCTATCACACGCCATGTTTGTTTTTCATAGTTCATAAAAATATACCTTAATGTGTTACTCTGACCTATTTTATACCACTTCTCAAGATCTTGGTGTAGATATTGAATCCCCCCATATCGTGCGGTTTTCCCTTTTATCAAGAGTTTTTCAAGAGGCTCAATATTATTGATGTGGTCGAATAAGGTTTATGGATTTATTGCAACTTAAATATAAATATGTCGTATATTATATTAAGAGAAAGGAGTAATAAAATGGCACCCAAAAAATTATATCGTAATCCCAGTGAGGGTATGATTGCTGGCATTTGCGCAGGTTTAGGTGAGTATTTAGACATTGATGCAACCATTGTCAGATTGGTATTTGTGCTGCTTGCGTTTGGTGGCGGTTCGGGCGTTTTAATCTACATCATCATGTGGCTGATCATTCCGATTAAACCTGGAATAACACAAATTTCAACCGAATCCGAAGAGCCACTGCAAGAATCCTAATTTTCAATTTCTGATTCCAAATAAATGAATGAGTTTTGACCCAGGCCATCATCAATATTTTTGATGGCTTTGGGTCGCGTTTAATTGATGAGGATATCCTGAGCATCATAAAATATTACAACCTTTTCCAAACTTTGGATGCACCGAGAATCACGAATTGGAGTCCCTTCCTTTCAGGGCTGGATTTTTAAGGTCATGTAAGTCGTGAACCCTTTCATATTTTCCCATTCGATAAGTTAAGCTTGACCCTTGCATAAAAGCATACGATGGTTTTTTCAAGCTTATTTAGACATTAGGATTCCACCGGGAAATCATATTTTTATCTTTTGCAGAAGCCATTGGTGTAGTATAATTTTGGCTGGAGGCAAAATGACGACAAATCCGACCAGAGATAGAATAAATCCAGAAGTAATGGATACAACGCCCATGCGCCGACCAAGTTGGATTAAGGTCAGGGCACCCTCGGGCGAAAATTATGAAAATCTGCAGCGCTTGATGCGAAGTAAGTCCTTGCACACCGTTTGTGAGGAAGCCGGCTGCCCGAATATGGGTGAGTGTTGGGGCAGCGGCACAGCTACATTTTTGATGCTTGGGGATGTTTGCACACGAACTTGTGGTTTTTGTGATGTAAAACATGGCCGACCAGAACGCCTTGATTGGGCAGAACCGGAGCGTGTGGCACAAGCTGTTTCAAAGATGAATCTGAGACATGCGGTCATTACCAGTGTTAATCGAGATGAACGACGGGATGGTGGGGCACCGATCTTCGCCATGGTGATCAGGCGTATAAGAGAATTGCAGCCGGGATGCTCTGTGGAAGTATTAATCCCCGACTTCAAGGGCAGCATTGAAGCATTACAAATTGTGATGTCTGCCCGCCCAGAAATCCTTAACCATAATGTTGAGACTGTGCCGAGGCTCTTCAAACAGGTCCAGCCACAGGACCGTTACGAATGGTCGCAAGCGATTTTAACTAACGCCCGTAAACTTGATTCGGAGGTCCTGACAAAATCCGGCATCATGGTGGGTTTAGGGGAGCGTTTCGAAGAGGTCCAGGAGGTGATGCGAGATCTGCGGGATTGGGGCGTTGATATCCTGACGATTGGCCAGTACCTGCAACCCAGCCGCAAGCATTTGCCGATTCGAAGGTATTATGAACCCCAGGAATTTGAGGATTTAGGAGGGTATGGAATGGATCTTGGCTTCAAATGGGTCGAGAGTTCACCACTGGTTCGATCTTCCTATCATGCTGGAGAACAGGTACGTGCCCTTTCTGTAATTCATCGAAAGTTGAATGAAGAGAAATAAGTTTACCGATAAAATATCTCAGACGCCCGAAAGGGCGTCTATTTTTTTAAAATCCTGTTATGAATGTTGCTTCCGGAAATATGTTAAAATACAGGAAACGGAAAAGGAGCGTGAACTTTGGATATCAAAAATATCAAAATCCAAAAACCGGAGGAGATTAATTTTATCCTGGGACAATCCCATTTTATCAAAACCGTGGAGGATATTCATGAAGCCCTGGTAGGCAGCGTCCCAGGGATCAAATTTGGGCTGGCTTTTTGCGAAGCTTCTGGTGATTGCCTGGTGCGTTGGAGCGGAACGGATGATGCGATGATTGATTTGGCAAAACAGAACGCCATGGAAATCAGTGCGGGTCATTCATTTGTCCTTTTTTTAGGCGAAGGTTTTTATCCAATCAATGTTCTCAACCAAATCAAGAATGTCCCTGAAGTTTGCCGAATCTTTTGTGCAACAACCAACCCAACCTCGGTCGTTGTGATGGATGTGGGCGAGGGGCGGGCAATCCTGGGTGTTGCAGATGGCAAACGCCCTAATGGCATCGAGGGGGAAGAAGATATTGTCTGGCGAAAGGGTTTGTTGCGAAAAATTGGATATAAACAATAACAACACTATAAACACAAGGAACAGAAATGAACACACTTGAAGCGATTTTCACGCGCCGCAGCGTCAGAAATTTTAAGCATGAGCTAATTTCAGAAGAAAACTTAAAAGATCTGCTTAAGGCAGGTATGCAAGCGCCTTCAGCTAGAAATGAGCAGCCCTGGCATTTTATTGTCATTGATGATCTGGAGCTTTTGCATGCGATTCCAGAATTTCATCCTTATGCAAGGATGTTAATGGATGCCCCTTTGGCAATCCTGGTTTGCAGTGATCGAAAATTGGAAACCAAGCGGGCAAGCTGGTTGCAGGATTGTTCAGCCGCCACGCAAAATATACTCCTGGCTGCCCATGCAAAAGGGCTGGGGGCGGTCTGGTTGGGTATTTTCCCTGATTCGGATCGAGTTAAAGGCATGCAAGATCTATTGTCAATCCCCACTGATGTTCGGCCGGTTTCGCTTGTGGCTGTTGGTTATCCCGCATCCTTGCCCGAGCCCGAAGATCGCTATAAAGAAGAACGAGTTCACCGCAACCAATGGTGAGCGGCTTTTCCTTTCAGTATAGGTTTGAAAATTATCCCTTGTTATTATTTTTGAACATGCTGGCAATCACAGGCATCAAGGCCGATAAGGCTTTCGCCCTGTGGCTGATCTTATTCTTAATGTCCGGACCCAATTCAGCCATTGTTGCATGGTACTCTGGGATATAAAATATGGGGTCGTAACCGAAACCAGTATCTCCACGCTCTTCCGGGATGATGATCCCATGGCATTGACCAACCTTTTCTATAAATCCAAAACCCGGCAAGAACAGGACGGCTGTACACTCAAAGTGTGCCTTCCAGGGGCGAGCTTTCCCTGTAAGTTTTTCAAGTAAATAATCCCGACGATCAGCGTCATCCGCATTTTCCTTGGGAGAAAACCTTGCAGAATGGAGACCGGGGGCCCCGTCTAGCGCGTCCACTTCCAGGCCAGAATCATCCGCCAGTACCGGGATCCCTGTTGCCTGATGGTAAGCTTGTGCTTTCAGGCGGGCATTTAGAAGGTATGTCGCACCCGTTTCTGCTACAGTCAGTTTGAGGGATAGATCTTGTGGGGTGATGATTTTTACCTTGAAGGGAGAAAGGATGGCTCTAATTTCTTCAATTTTTCCTGGATTGCTGGTTGCGGCAAGAAGTTCTGGGTGCATATTATTTTCCTAAATTATACAAACTTTATCCGATTATCGTTGACGCTTATTTTGTCCCATGTTATAATTTTGACCGTATTCCATTTTACCCAATAGTTGTAGAGAAAAATTATTGTGAATAATAGTAAAAACCCACTTCGACTTAACGTTGGCTATATGTACAACAAGCCAATCGGAACCAGTCGAGATGTGCCTGTTGATATCAAAGCATTAAATCTTGAAGACATCCTGGTTAAAGATTTGAAGAGTCTCGTCAGGATTTCAAAAACCCGCGAAGGCTTATTATTGCAAGCTGAGGGAGAGACGCAAATTGAAGTATCCTGTGTACGATGCCTGGATGAGTTTTATTTACCCGTGAAATTTAAGTTTGAAGAACTTTACCAGTTTCCGTCTCGACACAGGGAGGAAACAGATTTAATTTTACCTTATGATGGTTTCATTGACCTGAGATCACTTTACCGCGAGTATTTGATCCTTGCATTGCCGATCAAACTCATTTGTAAACCCGATTGCAAAGGATTGTGTGCTGTTTGTGGTGTAAATCTTAATGAAATGACCTGTGAACATCACCCCGAATTAGAAACACTGAAGGGTGTGACCGAAGGCGCAGAAACTACTTAGGTTGTTCTTTTCAGGGGGAGCAGGCTATTTAATTCGCCTACCTGGAGGCCAGGAGAAATCTTGAAAGGCAGTGAACGCTGGCGCGAAGATCATGAAAAAGAGGTGGAAACCTTATTGGATCGCGCAGATACACAGGGTTATTTGACCATTGAGGATTTGATGGAAATATTTCCTAATGGGGATGATGATGTTGAGGGTCTCAGCATCCTAATGATGAAACTGCAGAAGCAAGGTGTAGATATTTATGATCAAAAGTCTTTTAATAAAAGAATTTTAAAAAGTGAAGAGGATACCCAGCCGATAAAGCGTGTGGCGCTTGATCAGGTAAGTTCTGATGATACGGTCGGATTGTATCTTAAAGAAATGTCACGGGTACCCTTGCTTTCTCTGGAAGAAGAGCAGTCTTTAGCAAAAAGAATTGAGGCTGGAAGGGGCGCCAGGATTGAAATGGCAAATTTGTCTGAAGATAGTGCTGCAACTCTCCAGGATCAGTTGTGGATTCTGATAAAAGATGGCGAGCAAGCCTGGGAACACCTGATTAAAGCGAATACTCGATTGGTGGTCAGCGTAGCGAAAAAGTATATGAGCCGCGGTGTCCCTTTTTTGGATTTGATCCAGGAGGGTAACTTGGGATTGATAAAAGCCATTGAAAAATTTGACTACACCCGTGGATTTCGTTTTTCGACCTATGCAACCTGGTGGATTCGTCAATCCATTACCCGATCAATTGCGGATCAGGGACGGACGATAAGGATCCCTGTTCATATGATTGACCGCATACGCGAGCTTTATAAGGTCAGCCATTCCCTTGAGCAAAAGCTGGGTCGCAAACCGCTTGTCAATGAAATAAGCAGGGAGATGCAGGTGGATATCCGCAAGGTGCAATGGATGATGCGGGTTTCCATGCTCCCCCTTTCGCTGGAAAGCCCGGTGGGTGATGAAGATGATTCTGAATTGGGCATGTTTGTTGAAGATGAGGATACGCCCTCCCCAGTAGAAGCGACTTACAAATCCATGCTGCACGATAAGATCAACGAAGTGCTTAATACCCTTTCTCCCAGGGAAGCGCGTATTATACGATTGCGTTTTGGTTTGGACAGCGGGCGTGCTTACACTCTTGAGGAAGTGGGGGAGAAGTTTGGATTGACGCGCGAGCGCATTCGCCAGATTGAAGGTAAAGCCTTACGCCAGCTGCGCCACCCGCATAAGGCGAGGCATTTGAAGGATTACCTGTAAATTCTTGAAAATTTTATTGAAAGATGGGAAACTATCCTGTATAATTCTGTAGTATGAGAAAGAGAATTTTTATGATGGACATGTCTGGTCTTCCGCGGTTATGCTTGCCAGAAGCATAATATCAGGTGACGCGTCACCTCCGGAGGAAAGGCTGGCTGAGGCCAGTTTTTTTGTTGTTATTTTGGAAGAATTATTTTGAATGAGGTGTTTTATGTCAGAACCAGTGCTTATTGCTGTTGCCTGGCCTTATGCCAGTGCTAAGATCCATGTTGGAAACATTACTGGGGCTTACCTGCCAGCGGATATCCTCGCCAGGTACCACCGCCTGCGGGGACGGGATGTCTTGATGGTGTCAGGGTCGGATTCACACGGCACACCTGTCACTGTGCGGGCGGATGAAGAAGGCACCACACCAGAGTACGTTTACAAACGCTATCATGCTGAATTTATCGAGCTGTTCAAGAAATTGGGCTTAACTTACGATATCTTCACCAGCACACACACCAGCAATCACTTCGATGTGGCTCGAAAGCTATTCCTTTCTCTGAAGGAAAATGGCTATTTATTCACTGAAGCATCTATGCAGTGGTATTCGACTGAACAGGAGCGATTCCTGCCGGATCGCTACGTTGAGGGCACCTGTTATTTTTGCGGTAAGCCTGGGGCACGCAGCGACCAGTGTGATAACTGCGGACATCTATTGGAGGCTGAGAAGCTGATTGACCCCAAGTCGAAAATTGACGGGTCGACACCTGAACTGCGCGAAACCACCCATTTTTACCTGGATCTTGAAAAGCTGCAAGACCAGGTGGGTGATTTTTTACGGGAGCGCCAGGATTATTGGCGGCCAAATGTGATCAAACAATCCCTGGGACAGATAGAGAGCGAAGGTCTTCACGGTCGTCCGATCACCCGGGACCTTAGCTGGGGGGTGCCTGTGCCGGTGGAGGGATGGGACGATAAATGCATGTATGTTTGGTTTGAAGCGGTGATTGGGTACCTTTCGGGCGTGATCGAATGGGCTAGCTTGCACGATCAACCGGAGACCTGGCATCATTGGTGGACAAATCGGGATTCTCGAACACTGTACTGCATCGGCAAGGATAATATTCCCTTCCATGCTATCATTTGGCCCGCGGAATTGATTGGGGTCGGGGGGTCCTTTGATGAAAAGATGGGTGCACAGGATCCAAAACCCCTGGTCTTACCCTATGATGTGCCAGCCAATGAGTTTATGAACCTGGAAGGTCGTAAACTATCAGGCAGCAAGAATTGGGCAGTGTGGGGTTTGGATTTTCTTGAGCGATATGACCCGGATCCGATGCGTTATTACTTGACGGTGAACATGCCTGAATCGCGCGATTCTGATTGGGACTGGGAAGAGTTTTATCAGCGCAATAATAACGAATTGGTTGCAACCTGGGGCAATTTAGCTAACCGTGTTCTTTCCTTTGCTTATAAGTATTGGGAGGGGCAGGTGCCTGATCCCGGTGAGCTGCGGGAAGGGGACCAGGCTTTGTTAGCGACCATGCGAGAGGGTTTTGCCAATGTTGAAGCCCACATGGAGGCGGTGAAGCTGCGGGCTGCCCTTCAGGAGGGGATGCGATTGGCAGCAGAAGTCAATAAATATTTGGACAGCGCAGCACCCTGGTTTGAGATCAAAGAGGATAAAGACCAGGCGGCGAAGTCAATTTATACGGCGATGCAGGCCATTGATTGGTTGAAGGTTCTTTTCTCGCCGTTTCTGCCGCATACCAGCGAGCAGCTGCAAGGTTTTTTGGGTTACGAAGTGCCGTTATTTGGCAGCCTGGTGACAAAGGAAATCACGGATGCGTTGAGCACCCATACCGTCATGCTTTATGACCCGGGGGAATCAATGTCTGCATTGGGTGAAGATCTTTGGCAGCCGGTCGAGCTGACACCCGGGAAGGCTTTTAGCAAGCCGTCGCCCCTGTTTAAGAAGCTGGACCCCAGTATCGTGGAAGAAGAGAGGGCACGTTTGGGGACTTAGTTGGTAGCTGATAGCGGGTAGCTTGTAGTTGGTAGCGGGTAGTACGTAGTACTTAGACCGAAGACGGGGGACGGA
>Ga0209121_10000374_pt1 | contig 46865 bp, 50 predicted proteins | sample Cruoilmetagenom3_FD_187292 | JGI IMG/M metagenome (GOLD analysis project Ga0209121, IMG submission 187292) | Oil polluted marine microbial communities from Coal Oil Point, Santa Barbara, California, USA - Sample 3 (SPAdes) (version 2) | ecosystem: Environmental > Aquatic > Marine > Oil seeps ... | reverse complement strand
AGATATTTCTCCAAACGCTGCCATTCTTCGCGCTCATAGGGCTGGGCTATGGTGCAGGACGTACCGGTTTCTTTACGCCTGAGGCAACGGCATACCTCACGAAATTCGTGTTCTACTTTGCGCTATCTGCAATGCTGTTCCGCTTTTCCGCGAACTTGTCCCTGATCGAGATCCTCGATTGGCCATTTGTGTTCGCTTACCTATGGGGCACGCTTTTTATCTACCTTATCGCGACCGGCGTTGCGTTACTAAGAAGGCGCGGCATTGAAGAAGCGGCGGTTGAAGCCCAATGCGCAGTCATTGGAAACGTCGGGTTTCTGGGCATTCCAATGTTGGTTCTTTTACTTGGTGAACAGGCGATCGGCCCTGTCATGCTGGTTCTTGCAGTAGACCTGATCGTATTTGGTTCACTCATCGTGATCTTGATTACGGGGTCTCGTGATGGGCGCATGTCTGTCGGTGTGTTGAAGACTGTTGGCGTGGGGTTGATGAAAAACCCAATGATTGTTTCAATTTCGCTCGGTCTCATTGTGTCTTCATTTGGTTTGCCGATCCCAAAGCCCGCCAATGAGTTCTTGGCGATACTGGGCGCAGCTGCGACGCCGGGGGCATTGTTCGCCATCGGCGCATCACTCGCGACTAAATCTGCCGAGAAACTGGCGGTTGCGGGCTGGCTCGCTTTTGCAAAACTCGTTCTACACCCTGGTGCCGTTGCATTTGCGGCACTCGTCATGTTTCCCGTTGATCCCTATGCGGCTGGCGTGATGATCACAGCTGCGGCCTTGCCCGTCGCTGGAAATGTCTACATTCTCGCGCAACATTACGGCGTTGCGCCAACTCGAGTTTCAGCATCGATCCTGATTTCAACGGCCTTGAGCGTATTCACAATCACCGCGGTTATCGCGGCAGTCACATAGATGAGAACACCAATGGCAAACACGCCCCCTACCTATTCCGCCCTGCCACTGCCAGACCGCGCCGATTATGATGACGCACAGATGCTGGCCGAAGCTGAACGGTTCTACGCACATGTCAAAACCCGTCATTCCATTCGGGAATATACAGATAAGCCGGTCCCCAAGGCCGTGATCGAGGCCTGCGTGCTTGCAGCCGGAACTGCGCCCAGCGGTGCCAACCAACAACCGTGGCATTTCGTTGCGATTAACGATCCAGCGATGAAGGCTGCTGTTCGCAAAGCTGCGGAAGACGAAGAGGAAAAATTCTATAGCGGCGGAGGGGGTGACGCGTGGCTCAAGGCGTTAGAACCTATCGGCACCGATGCCTCCAAGCCGCATCTCGACATCGCGCCGTGGCTCATCGTTATTTTCGCCCAGCGTTGGGGAGAGCGAGATGGTGAGCGCGTTAAGCACTATTACGTTCCTGAAAGCGTTGGTATCGCCACGGGAATGCTGATCACAGCGCTCCATACTGCGGGGCTATCCTGCCTTACGCACACGCCGAACCCGATGAAATTCTTGAATGAATTGTGTGATCGCCCAGAGAACGAAAAGCCAATCATGATCCTTGCGGTGGGACATCCTGCCGAAGATGCAACGGTCCCTGCGATTGCGAAGAAGAAAAAGGATTTGCAAGAAATCCTAACTACCTACGAAGGAACCAACTGATGGAAATCGTTTCAAAAAATGCCTGCTTTGGCGGCGTTCAAGGCGTCTACAAGCACCATTCCACATCGACTGGAACTGACATGACGTTCGCCGTCTTTATGCCCGAAGAAGCTAAAGATGGCCCTGTTCCGGTTCTATGGTTCTTGTCCGGCCTTACCTGCACCCACGAGAATGCGATGACCAAAGCTGGTGCACAGGCATGGGCGGCCGAGCAAGGTATCGCGCTCGTGTTTCCGGACACGTCCCCGCGTGGCGAAGATGTGCCCGATGATGAGGCCTATGATCTAGGGCAGGGTGCTGGTTTTTATATCGACGCCACACAAGAACCTTGGTCAAAGCACTTCAAAATGTGGACCTATACTGCCGACGAACTCCCCGCGCTCATCGCAGAAAACTTCGAAATCGACATGACGCGCCAATCCATCACAGGACATTCTATGGGGGGGCATGGGGCGCTGACGATGGCGATGGCTCTCCCTGGCAGATTTAGATCCGTTTCGGCCTTCGCGCCAATCTGCAACCCGACCCAAAGCGACTGGGGCCGCAAGCAATTCGCGGCGTATTGGGGGCGTAAGGCAGACTGGGAAACGCATGACGCGACCATCCTGATGCAAAGCAAAGGCTTTGACGGGCCGATGCTTGTCGATACCGGAACGAACGATCAGTTCTGGGACCTTTTGGGGAATGAAGCCTTCTCAGCTGCATTTGCAGCGCAGCGCCAAGAAGGGATCATTCGCCTGCAAAAGGGGTATGATCACAGCTACTTCTTTATTGCTTCGTTCATGGAAGACCACATGAACTTCCACGCAGAGGCGCTCTGGGCGTGAGCATATATATCGACGCAGATGCCTGTCCGGTAAAGGCCGAGGTTGAGAAGGTCGGCACGCGCCACGGTGTCCGTATGTTCGTTGTATCCAACGGTGGTCTACGCCCATCGCAAAATCCGCTTGTCGAAACAGTTATCGTCCCTGACGGCCCTGATGTTGCAGACATGTGGATTGCCGATCGCGCTGTGACGGGTGACGTTGTTATCACCGGCGACATACCTTTGGCCGCGAAATGCGTCGAGGCTGGTGCGCGTGTTCTTAAACATAACGGTGAGGCGCTGACGCAGGCCAATATCGGCAACATTCTCGCAACACGTGACCTTATGGCGGACATCCGTGCCGCTGACCCGTTTCGCCAAGGCGGAGGAAAAGCGTTCTCCAAAGCGGATCGTTCGCGTTTTCTAGATGCACTGGAGCGTGAGCTGCGTGCGGTTAAAACACTTTGATGAAACCGTGATACTGCTACGCTGCAATAAGAAGGAGTCAGTATATGACCGTCCAAGCTATCGTTTTTGATATTGGAAACGTCCTGATCGAATGGCAGCCCGAGCGGTTCTTTGACCGCGTAATCGGTGCAGAACGCAGCGCTGAATTCTTTGAGGCGATCCAGCTTCATGAAATGAATGATCGGGTGGATGCAGGTGAGGTATTCCACGATGTGCTCACAGAGATGATTGCGCAGAACCCTGAATGGACGGATGAGCTAACGCTCTGGCGCGACCGCTGGATCGAAATGGCATCCCCGGTGATCGACCATTCTGTTCGGCTTTTGCGGGCTTTGCGTCGCGCAGGGCATCCGGTGTTTGCACTTTCGAATTTCGGCAACGAAACCTTCGCGATTGCTGAGCCTGAATACCCGTTCCTCGAGGAATTTGACAAACGCTACATCTCAGGTGCGCTGCAGGTCATCAAACCAGCCGCGGCAATTTACGAACACGTCGAAAACGATTGCGGAATTGCACCGGGAGGATTGCTTTTCGTAGATGATCGCGATGACAACATTGCAGCCGCACGTGCACGTGGCTGGCAAACACATTTATTTGAAGGGCCGACTGGATGGGCTGAACGGCTGGTTCAAGAAGGCTTGTTAACGCCGGAGGCAGCAAAATGACCGAGCTTATTCCCTTTGATGAAGGCCAGAAAGGTCTCGACTGGCTCGCCCTTACCGATGCGCTGGCACAAGGCCATGAACGCCCGAAAGCAAACGTCCAAGACGTGTTGATGTATCGCGGCAAAGAGACCTTATTAAACCGATCCGCTTGGATTGATGGTATGGGTCTGGCCGTTAAGTGCGCTACGATTTTTCCCGACAATAAGGCGCTCGGAAAGCCGATGGTGAATGGTGCTGTTAACCTGTTTTCCGATGACAACGGCCAACTGGAAGCGATTGTAGATTTCCATCTTGTGACCAAATGGAAAACAGCGGGTGACAGCCTTTTAGCGGCGCGGCGTTTGGCACGCCCGGACAGCGAAAGAATATTGATTGTTGGCGCAGGAGCAGTCGGCCGTTCGCTTTGGGAGGCCTATTCGACGGCATTTCCCAACGCTTTATTTAGTGTCTGGAACCGGTCAAAAGAGGGCGCTGAACAGTTCGCAAAGGACTGTGAAGGTGTTGTTGTTGCCCCTGACTTGGAGGCAGCGGTGAAGGCCGCTGACATCGTTGCGTCAGCGACTATGACGACTGAGCCCCTTCTCAGAGGTGCATGGTTTCGTGCGGGTCAGCACATTGACCTTATTGGTGCATATCGACCCGACATGCGCGAAGCCGATGATGAAGCATTGCTTCGTGCGCGCGTTTTTGTGGACAGCTACGCGACGACAATGGACCACATTGGTGAGCTTAAGATTCCGTTGGAGGCAGGTGTGATAAGCGATGATCATGTCGTGGCGGATTACTACGATTTGGAACAATTTCAGCGGCGATCCTCTGATGAGATCACGTTGTTCAAAAACGGAGGCGGCGCGCATCTGGACCTGATGACGAGCCGCTATATTTTAGATGTCTGGAAAGGGAAGTAAGAATGTTGGGTTGGTTACTGCCGCTTTTGGTTATTGGCGGATTGGCGTGCTTGCCCGTGTTGGCGGAACGCCGTCGACATGGCGCAGATGCGTTCCGAGCAAAAGCCCCAGGGCGTTTCGCAAGGTTGAGCCAAGGTGTGACACACTATCAATGGTTTGGTGAAGCGCGTGGGCCGGTGATTGTATGCGTACATGGATTAACGACCCCCAGCCCTGTCTGGTACAGCATCGCTGCAGGGCTAACAAAGCTTGGGTATCGGGTTCTTGTCTATGACCTGTACGGGCGCGGATTTTCTGATGCGCCGCAGGGCGCTCAAACGGGTGATTTCTTTGCCAAGCAGCTGGAAGACCTTTTGGAACACCAAGGCCTAACCGGTGACGTTACGTTGATGGGGTATTCAATGGGTGGATCGATCGTCACGCATTTTAGCATGCTCCATCCAAGCCGCGTAACGCGTCTTGTCCTACTGGCTTCTGGTGGGATTTGGTTGCGCGAAGACAAGCTGACGAAAGTGTGCCGCACGATCCCCTTTTTCGGAGATTGGCTTCACGCTGTCATCGCCGCACGAAAAGATCGAAAAGCTTTGCGTGCGCAACTGGGCCAGAAATTTGACATTACCGGCATTGTTGAGCTCCAAACCGCTGAATACCAAAGCCGAGGGTTCCTTCGCTCAGTTTTGTCGAGCCGCCGACACATGCTTAACGATGTGCAAGAGGGCGCACATAGGGCGATCGGGCGTGAAGACATTCCAGTGGTCGCGATATGGGCTGAGAAGGATGAAATTATCCCGCTTAAGTCTCTGGGCACGTTGACGCAGTGGAACCGAAATAGCCGCCAAGAGGTCATACCGGATGCGGATCATAGTGTGGGTTATACCCACTCGGCGCAGATTGTTGAGGTGCTGCGAGACGCACTACGAGACGCCGCTGGACAGGTTAATACTGGAAACTAGTTTGCTTGGCTTGCCGAAGCCAAAGGTGTCCGTCGGTCTTCACGAATGGGCAAATGTATAACCGCTGAGAATGCACCAATGCCGACGCCAACCCACCAAACAGCTGTGTAGGATCCGTAGGCATCATAAAGGCGCCCGCCAAGCCAGACACCTAAGAAGCTGCCAAGCTGGTGGCTGAAAAACACGATGCCATAAAGCGTTCCCATATAGCGCAGCCCATAAATATGCGCCACCAACCCGCTTGTGAGCGGAACAGTGGCAAGCCAGAGCGATCCCATAACAATCGAGAACATAACAACCGTTGACGGGGTGATGGGGAAAGCAATGAACAAGGCAGCGACAACAGTTCTGGCCGTATAGATGCCCGCGAGAAGATATTTTTTGGAATAGCGCTTGCCAGCCCAACCCGCGAGGAGCGTGCCGGCAATGTTGGCGAGCCCAATAAGGGAAATCGCCACCGCGCCGAGAGCCGAAGTCGTGGTGACGCCTAAGTTATGCAGCGCGCCGCCAGGCATAATCGGACCACACATTTCGGTAATCATCGCGGGAAAATGTGCTGTGATAAACGCAAGCTGGTAGCCACATGAAAAGAAACCAAGGAAGATAAATGTGTAAGTTGGATCACGAAATGCACGCGTGATGACCTGCCCAATGGTTTCTTCTAGCTCAAGCTTGGAAGCACTCGTCGGCGCGCGCATCATTGGCAACATCATGAGCGACGCAAGGATCGCTCCGGCGAATACGAGGAACACTGACTGCCACGGCATGATGCCAAGTAGGAACTCAGCGACAGGCGCACCGAAAACTTGCCCGGCCGAACCGGCAGCCGTGGCAATGGCCAGCGACATTGAGCGGTTCTCATCAGACGCGGCGCGACCAACAACAGCAAGAATGACACCGAAGCCTGTGCCCGCGATGCCAAAACCGACAAGCCAAGCATAGGTCTGGTGTGCAATTGGGGACACCGCGTTCGATGATAACACAAGGCCAATGGCATATATGATTGCGCCGATGATGATTGCTTTACGATCTGTTAAGCGTTCGGCTAGCGCTCCGAAAATTGGCTGTCCAATACCCCATGCAAGGTTCTGGAACGCGATGGCCAATGAAAACTCTGCACGCGCCCAGCCGAATTCATCTGCAATGGGAATCTGGAACACACCAAAAGAGGCACGAACAGCAAAGCTGATCATGATAATAACACAGCCTGCGACAAGGACGGGCGTGATAAGGTTTGTTTGGCGCTCCATTCGGAAACTTAAAAGTGGAAACGGATGTCAGGTCAATCTGGGAATTGTGATGGGAGAAATCACAGACGACCGATTGAACGGGGTTTTAACCCGAAGAAACCGCAGTGCGGATTGCAGGGCTTGGCTTGGGTGACTAACAAGGCGATATGGGAACGGTCCAAGAAGAATATGAACGTCGTGTCGTAGCGGGTTTGCTGCACGATGATCCGGTACAACGCGCAGCTCTCGCATCGCTGGATCGCGTGCGGGCCGCGGTGTTGGACGTGCCGGATGCTCCTAAAAGTGGATGGTTTCGCAAGGCCGCCCCTGTTCATGGGCCGAAGGGGCTTTACCTTTGGGGCGGCGTCGGGCGCGGGAAATCCATGTTGATGGATTTGCTTTACGAGGCTGTTCAGGTTCCAAAACAACGCAGCCACTTTCATGAGTTTATGCAATGGGTCCACGCGGCGATTGCCGAAGCGCGCAAGGGTGGCGTCGAAGATGCGATCGCACCGGTCGCCGCGGATTTGGCGGGGCGGGTACGATTTCTGGCATTCGACGAAATGCAGATTAGCGACATTACTGACGCGATGATTGTGGGTCGACTGTTCGAGGCGCTTTTCGCTGCTGGGGTTGTCGTCGTTACGACATCTAACCGCGTGCCAGATGAGCTGTACAAAGACGGCTTGAATAGGCAACTTTTCTTGCCTTTCATCTCTCTGCTGAAAGACCGGATGGACGTGCACGAATTATCGAGCGAGGTGGATTACCGCCAGTCGTTCTTGGAAGGTGCGCAAAACTACTTCACGCCAAACAACACAGATGCCCGCGAAGGTATTCAAACGACGTGGCAGCAGTTAACCAACGGCACCGCAGAGAAACTGACGTTGAAGGTTAAGGGACGTGATGTAGTCCTGCCTGCATATGAAAACGGAGTCGCAAGGGCCAAGTTTCATGACCTTTGCGGTGTTTTCTTGGGGGCTGCGGACTATCTGGCTATCGCTGACGCTGTGCGGGTTCTCGTGCTGGAAGACATTCCGCGACTGGGCCGTGCGAATTTCAATGAGGCCAAACGGTTCGTGACGTTGATCGACGCGCTTTATGAGGCAAAGGTTCAGCTGATCGCATCTGCAGCAGCTGAACCTGAGATGCTTTATATCGAAGGTGAAGGCGTGTTTGAGTTTGAACGCACCGCCAGTCGCCTGCGAGAGATGCAAGGCGCCGACTGGGGTAAATCCTAAGCGTCCAGTTGTGGAATCACGAGGCGCTGCCCAACGCGAATACGATCTGGGCTAGAAAGCAGACCTTTGTTCGCCTCGAAAATCGTCTCGTAGTGTTGGATTGATCCAAAAAACTTGATCGAAATCGCGCCGAGGCTATCGCCGTTCTGCACTGTGTAAAAACGCGCTTCAACTTCATCCGTCGCGCGTTGCACAACGCGTACTTCCATACCCGCTGTATTGTCCGGTGAGACTTCCGGAACTGTCGGAGCAGCGCCACCAGATGCGATTTGGGCCTGTGTTACAATGTTGTTAAGCAACACGTGGGTGTCGACACGGCCGTCAGACGTGACGAGGATTTCAGGGACGGCCACTGTCCCCGCTGCTGCCGCTTCGTTGATAATTGTGTCGATCCGTTCATCCGTTTCACCAGCACGCAATGCCGCGATCACAATTGCTTCGAGTGTTTCGCTTTCCTCAAGAACCGAACGATGGCCTGTCGCGGCCTCGATACCCGCGAGAATATCAGAGGTTGATCGGCGCTGTGTTTGACTGTTTGTGGTCACTGTTTCGACGCCTGCAAACCCAAGCTCAGCCAGAACGTTGTTCGTCATATCTGACAAACGGGTGTCGTCCGTGTTTGGGCGCGCAACGTCGATACGGCGCGGTGCCTCTACCAAACCTGTCGCGGCATTAGTGACGAGGGGCGCCGTTGCAGCTTCTGCGAGGGCAGCCAAATCTGTCGGTGCTGCGCGTGTAACTTCAACATCCGTTTCAATCGGTGTGCCAAGGCGATCACCTGCGACTTCCTCCCCACTACTGAAAGGACGAAGAATAATAAGGCCACATACAACAATGGCGAAGAGAAAGAGAGCGACAGTCGTGCGGATCATACTGGGAGCCTTAAATCGGATTAACCGGGGTTTTGTGAGTGTTGAATAGTCAGACCAACGTGTGCCCACGCCTGAATGCCACCACGAAAATAGAATAGTTTTTCAGCGGGGTAACCCGCAGCCAGCAAGTGTTCAATTGCAGTTGGTGCATCATCAGACCATGGCCCGCCGCTATATAGGGCAAGTGCCATTGCTTGGGTGAAATCAAGGGCATCGTCACCCTTATCAACCGCGCCGAGTGCGCGAAGAATGTCATCTCGGTACCGATTTTCAGCGGCGAGAGTGGGGAACGGCACATTGACGGCACCCGGAATTGAACCTGTCGCGTAATCAGCAGGTGAGCGCGCGTCGATAAATAGGCCAGTGCCTCCGGTAACGTGTTCTTCCAAGAAGGTCAGAACCTCAAGTTCAGCGAATGTTGCTACACCGTCCGCCACGATTAGGGGCTGTAGGCAATGGGGCGGGCAAGCTCGGGACGTCAGTGCGTATTCACTGCCCAAAGTAGCTTGAGTGTCCTGATTGCGCGTCACAGTGAAAGTCTGATCATTAAGCGCAAATGTGCTGTCAGACTTAAATGTCGTGATGCGCACATCCTGCGCGTTTCCAGCGGTGGCCATGAAGCAAAATGCGGCCATAAGAATTCGGTGGTTCATCTTCGGCCTCTCTAATCTTACGGCGTTTAGGTTGTTCGTGGGGCGCGCTCTTATATGTGCCCAGTGACGTGAGCGCACCCCAAAAAGCGCCACTGGTTTCGCCTGCGTGTCACGAAGTTGCGTTTCGATACGCGCCACTTCGTCCTGCCAAGATCGTGTCGGTGCCTGAAACGTCAGGCTCCCGCAATAAGAATCCATCCAACGCAAGCAGCGCGTCGAATGGGGTATGAAAATCGTTTGTCATTGCGGTGTCGCGTCCGTTGAAAGACCGGAGGTTGACCACACCAACATCCCACCGCGGTAATACCCAATCTTTTCGGCGGGATATCCCGCTATAAGAAGATCAGTGATGAGCGTGGCGGCATCCTGTGTTGCAGGGCCAGCATCAAATACAACCAACGACATAACGTCAGAAAAATCGAATACGCCTTGGAACTGCTCGGCACCAAGTGCCACCAATATCTCGTCACGATACGGATTGGTGGGGGCCAAGGTCGCAGCAGGAATGTTGACCGATGCCGGAATAAACACCAACGCGCGGTCCGCAGGTAAACGGGCGTCGATCAATAGGCCTTCACCGGACTCGACCTGATTTGACAAGAAGTCGATCACGTCCAGCTCGCCCAATGTCGGGACATTGCGTGCGACGACCATTGGGGAAAGGCAAGGGCTAGGGCAGGTCGCGGATGTTTGGGACAGCGCCGTGATCGTTGTTTCGTCGATCGTGCTTGCGCGAGAGATCGTGAACTCTTGGCCATTAAATGTGAATACCGCATCTGCAGTCACGGGGAGCAGTTCAGCCGCACTGGCGCTAGAAAGCGCCATCAAAGTGCAAGCCAAAGCTGTGCGTTTCATCCCTCGTCCCCCAACGATTGGCGCTAGATCTTGTGGTAAATTAGGAAAGACCGCGCCCAGATAGATTTGGAAGCAATATATAGAGGCATCGCGAATCACTCGTCAAAGGAAAACGTGCCAAGCGATTCGTTTTTCCAGTAAGTGAGTCTATTTACTCGCGGAATGGGTGGTGTGCGGTAAACTTCCGAGCAGCGCGACACCTCCACAATCGAGGTGTGTGGAGCCTGCGGGGAAGACCGGAAAACGCGTATATCGGCTGATCATGCTGTCCGTGTGCCAAACATTGTTAACGCACAAGTCTTGCGCGTTTGTTCCTGAATTGAACCCAAATCCGGGGTCGCCACAATCATCGGCACGACCGCCAGCATTCCACGCTTGGCCCTTTTCGCTGTCATGCATCCCTCCCGTCGGGAAGATCATGCCACGCGGGTCGAAACTGAGGTTCCAACTGGTGGTCGCTGTCAGCTGACGCATGTCCCAAGTCCCCAATGGTACGTCATCCTTGAAGCCAACGATAAAGAACGCTGAGATGTCATTGTGGGTAAGAAGGGAGCGGTTCATCACGGCGTCAGGCACGCTCATCGTGCCTTCCATGCGATAGCCGTTCTCGCCTTCCCAGCAAAACTCAAAATCAGCGGCCTGCAATGGGAGTGCAAGGATCGTAAGAAGTGCTGCAAGGCGGATCATAGGTTTTCTCGCATGACGTGGCCTGCGAAATATAGCGACCCGCAAATCAAAATACGCGCATTTGGTTCAACCTTCATGATCGCGTCGAGCGCAGCGTTTAGGTCTTCAGCTGTCGTCGCAGAAATGCCCGCCGAAGTCGCCGCATCAGCTGTCGTTTGGGCCGGTAGCGTGTTCGCCTCGCCTGGAATTGCGACCGCCGTAAGCGATTGAACGTGCGGCGCAAGGGGTGCCATAAAACCCGTCACGTCTTTGGTGTTCAACATCCCGCATATGACGTGCGTCGGGCGTTTCGGTAACGTGGCTAGCGTGGCCGCTATCGCCTTGCCCGCCGCGGGGTTGTGCCCACCATCAAGCCAAAGTTCAGCGGGCGAACAGCGTTCGACCAAGGGGCCGGACGTCAGGCGCTCCATACGTGCGGGCCAAGTCACATTCGTTAGGGCCGCTTCGCACGCTGCCTCATCGGCTCCAAAGTGGCGAAGCGCAGCTAGAACGGCGCCTGCATTCTGAACTTGGTGAGGTCCACGAAGTGCAGGTAGGGGGAGGTCGAGCAACCCAGTTTCATCTTGATAAATCAGGCGATCGCGTTCTTGCGAGACATGAAAATGCTGCCCATAGGCAACAAGTGGCGCACCAAGACGGGCGGCAGTTGCCTCAATAATGTCCATCGCATCGTCGTGTTGTGGCCCAACGATACACGGAACGGTGCGCTTGATAATTCCAGCCTTCTCTGCGGCGATCTCGGGCAATGTGTCCCCCAAGAATTGCTGATGATCGAGGTCAATAGGTGTGATGATGCTCAGCGCGGGGGTAATCACGTTGGTCGCATCCAGCCGTCCACCTAGTCCAACTTCGAGCAAAGTATAATCCGCAGGCGTTTCCGCAAAGGCGAGGATCGCAGCGCAGGTTGTGATCTCAAAGTAGGTGATGTTCTCGCCATTGTTGGCGGCATAACAACGATCCAACGCGTCCGTCAGGGCATCTTCGGAAATCAGCTCACCCGCAAGCCGAATGCGCTCGTGAAACCGCGCGAGGTGGGGGGATGTATAGGCGTGAACGCGCTTTCCTTGTGCTTCCAATCCCGCACGGATCATGGCTTGGGTAGACCCTTTTCCGTTCGTTCCGGCAATGTGGATGACGGGTGGCAGGCGGCGCTCAGGGTTGCCGAGCGCGTTCAGCAACCGCCACATACGGTCTAAAGTCAGGTCGATGATCTTTGGGTGCAACGCCATCATGCGCGCAAGAATTTTATCGGAAGTCTGGGTCATCAAGGGGTCCAGTGCGGTCAAGTGGTAAGGTTACAACCCCGAACGCTTCGGCAAGCGCGACATACAGGATCAATCCTCGCTCGCGCTGTCTGCCTTTTCCGTTTTCGCAGGTTCAGCTTGCTCGCTCTCTTCCTCTTCTGGCGCGGGGAGTTCACCTGCGACAACCGGATCAAGACCCATCAGCATGCGTGTAATCGTGATTAGCTCATCGCGCATCTTGCCGCGCGGCGTGACACGATCAAGCATCCCGTGATCAAGCAAGTACTCAGCGCGCTGGAAACCTTCAGGCAGTTTTTCGCGGATTGTTTGTTCAATAACACGTGGGCCAGCAAAGCAGATCAATGCATTTGGTTCAGCGATATGCACATCGCCGAGCATTGCATAGGACGCGGTAACGCCGCCCGTGGTTGGGTGCGTGAGCACGACAATATAGGGCAGGTTCGCTTCTTTCAGCATCTCAACGGCGACCGTCGTGCGCGGCATCTGCATCAGGGACAAAATCCCTTCCTGCATGCGTGCACCGCCAGCTGCTGAAAACAGAACCAGTGGGCGCTTCAGTTCAACCGCGCGTTCGGCAGCAGCGATAATCGCATTGCCAACATACATCCCCATTGAGCCACCCATGAAGCTGAAGTCTTGCGCAGCTGCGATGATTGGCGTGCGCCCGATCTCACCCTCAACGACAAGCATGGCCTCTTTCTCGCCGGTATTCTTGAGAGCGGCCTTCATCCGGTCCGGGTATTTTTTCTGGTCGCGGAAAAGCAACGGGTCTGCGGTTGGGGCAGGAACATCGACGTCTACGAAAATCCCGCCGTCAAACAGCGCAGTGAAACGATCACGCGGCGTAATCGCCATATGATGGCCACATGATGTGCAAACGTTCAGGTTCTCGGCCAATTCGCGATGAAACAGCATGGTGCCGCACTCGCTACATTTTGACCAAAGGTTCTCGGGCACCTCGCGACGCGAGAAGATGGAATTGACGCGCGGGCGTATGTAGTTGGAAATCCAGTTCATGGGACCCTCATTTGGTGTTGGAAATGAGATAAGCTGACGTGGAGTGAATTGCAATCAGCGGCGTATCGCGAGACGGGCACTAAGCCAAACAGTAACGAGTAAAAGAGCCTCAAATGGTATCCAAGGTTCCCAAGCCAGCCCGTGCATCGGCCAAACGAACAGTGCGGCGCCGTAAAGCCAATCATCGGCAGCGAGGATAACCAACGCGCCGACGTTGTTGATAAAGTGCACAGCAAACGCAGGACCAAGCGTGCCGGACCGCGCTGTTAAGTCGGCACAGACGAGACCAAGACAGGTGGCCCAAGCGACATAAGCCCAGGCCGAGTAGGGTACAGTCAGCGGATCGTAATGGATCAATCCGAACAGGAATGATGGAAGCCCCATCCAAATGATCGGGTGCTGGGTTAGTGCCGCAATGTGACTTTGCAAGTAACCGCGAAACACAAGCTCTTCGGCGCTAATTTGGATGAAAAGCAGCGGTAGGATTGCAGGAAGCAGCGAAAGCCATTCCGCAACACCAAATTGTTGCTCCGCCTCGGGTTCAAACAAGCTCGGGACTGTCAGAAGCGCATAAATCGGTATCAAATAGAGACTAACACGCCAGAATTCGTGCCAAGCGGTGGGAATTGGGCCAACTAGCTGCCGAAGGCCAACCCCATGAAAGGCGCGTGTCGAGGCCAATAACAAGCCCGTATAAATCGCGAACGTTGTGAGGGTCCAACGCACTGCGGCTGGGGTGCTACCATAGGCGAACTCGTCAAGTACCGCAGGATTAGAGACTATTCTTGGTGTTTGTGCCCACATCGCATAGATCGAAAAGAAGACAATTTGGAATCCGTACCACAGCACTGCAATGGAAATGACGACGAACGCCCAATGCGCTGTTCCCGCGAAAACACGGGCACGTGTGTTCATCGGGGCGTAACAATTAGGCAAGTGAATGGCCCGCATCTGTAAGCGCTGCACGTACGCGTTTCATTTCGGCCGTGCGCACAAGCAGGTAGTCACGCAAATGCGTCGAGATCACGAACACGCCGAGGCCAGCCGATGAAATCGGCGTGACGGCGGACATCACAACACCAGGTTCATCGAGCGCGGCGAGCGTATCAATCCGCATCGCACTCCAACCGGTGTCTGCATCAGGTGGGGTCCCATTCGAAAGACTTACAACAGACAATTCGTCATCAGCGCGTGTGATGCTGACCAATCCGGTTTGATCGATCCAATCGGGAATTGGGGCATCGGCGGGCAGTTTGGTGATGGCATATTCGCCCTGAAGCAGTGTGAAGGTGAGTTTCATAGCGTCAGAGTGCCGCGTCCACATCCGCATGCCAAGCCTATTGAACCTTGAAGACCTCGCTTTGGCGATTTAGACCGTTTCCGAACAGATTTCCCGAAGGATAATGCGATGACTGCGAACCGCACTGACAAGACACACCTGCCAAGCCGCCACGTAACAGAAGGGCCATCGCGCGCGCCGCACCGTTCCTACTTTTATGCGATGGATTTGACGGAAGAGCAGATCAATCAACCTTTCGTTGGTGTTGCTACATGCTGGAACGAAGCAGCGCCTTGTAACATCGCTCTGAACTGGCAGGCGCAGTCTGTGAAACGGGGCGTCAAAGAAGCCCACGGAACACCGCGCGAATTCACCACGATCACCGTAACGGACGGGATCGCGATGGGTCATGAAGGTATGCGCAGCTCTCTCGCGTCGCGTGATGCGATTGCGGATACAGTAGAACTGACAATGCGCGGCCACTGCTATGATGCGATTGTCGGCCTTGCAGGGTGTGACAAATCCCTTCCGGGCATGATGATGGCGATGGTGCGTTTGAATACGCCGTCTGTGTTCATGTACGGCGGGTCGATCCTGCCGGGGTCACACAACGGCAAAGACATCACCGTTCAGGACATGTTCGAGGCCGTTGGCAAATACCAAGCGGGTGAAATGTCTGACGGTGAACTCGCTGTGCTTGAACGGGTTGCTTGCCCGTCTGCGGGTGCCTGTGGTGGCCAGTTTACAGCCAACACAATGGCCTGTGTGTCCGAGGCGATTGGTTTGGCGCTGTTGAACAGCTCTGGCATGCCCGCCCCTTACGAAGATCGCGCCAAGTATGGTGAGGCGTCCGGTGAAGCGGTGATGAACCTGATCTCCAAGAACATCCGAGCACGCGATGTCGTAACGCGAAAGTCGCTTGAAAACGCGGCGCGTGTTGTTGCGTGTACCGGTGGGTCCACCAATGCTGGCCTGCACCTTCCGGCAATCGCCCACGAAGCTGGGATCGACTTCAACCTGTTCGACGTCTGCGATATTTTCCACGACACGCCATATTTCGTCGACCTGAAGCCAGGCGGCCAATACGTTGCCAAGGACCTGTTTGAGGTGGGCGGTGTTCCAATCGTCATGAAAGAACTGCAAAAGGCTGGCCTGTGGCATGACGATTGCATGACTGCGAGTGGCAAGGTCATCGGCGAAGAACTCGACATGATCAAAGGCGAGGCCGATGGCAAAGTAATTTACCCTGTCGAAAACCCGATCACAAAAACGGGTGGCGTTGTTGGCCTCAAGGGGAACCTCGCACCTGAAGGCGCGATCGTGAAGGTTGCTGGCATGTCGGAAGACGAGCAGTCCTTTACCGGCCCTGCTCGCGTGTTCGAATGCGAAGAAGACACGTTCGCGGCAGTTAAAGTACGCGCTTACGAAGAGGGCGAAGTTCTGGTTATCCGCAACGAAGGTCCATCTGGTGGTCCAGGAATGCGCGAAATGCTGGCGACCACAGCTGCATTGTCTGGTCAGGGCATGGGTAAAAAGGTGGCCCTGATCACGGACGGCCGTTTCTCTGGCGCGACACGCGGATTTTGCGTTGGGCACGTTGGCCCAGAAGCGGCGCACGGCGGGCCAATTGGCCTGTTGAAAGACGGCGACATGATCACGATCAACGCGGTGACAGGTGAGTTGTCAGTCGATCTGAGCGATGACGAGCTTGCAAAGCGCAAATCTGAATGGGCTGGCCCGAGAGAGACAATCTACACATCCGGTGCACTGTGGAAGTACGCGCAGCTAGTTGGCGGCGCTTTGAACGGCGCTGTGACTCATCCTGGTGCGAAAGAAGAACGCCATATCTACATGGACCTGTAAGGACCATGTCTGTGCGTTTGTGTGTTCTAGGATTGATCGCGTTTGGTCTGTCCGGCTGTGAAGATATCGAAGGCATTGCCGGTAATGTCGCAGGTCAGTTGGCTCGTGTCGGCGCTGCGCCTGATGCTACGAATGAAGGAATTCGCACGTTGTCGCTGTTGGGCGGTGACGTGCGTGCCCGTGGCCCTGAAGGGTATTGTGTCGATCAAGGCGCAAGCAACGCACGGCGCGGCTTTGCGGTGCTCGCTGGTTGCGCTCTCTTGTCAGAGGGTGCAGCGGTCATGCCAACGCTAGACGGCTTGATCACCATTCAGTTCGGCGATGAAGACACCGCGAGCGTTGCGGGTAAAGAAACAGCGTTCGCGCAGTTCCTTGAGACAGAAAGTGGTCGTGCTTTACTGGCAAGCAACGGTGACCTCGACAATGTTTCTGAGGTATCCACCGTCACCGGCGATACCGGTGTTATGGCACGGTTTGAGGACACGTCCGGCCCTGTGTTTGCTGGGACAAGCGGCCCACAATGGCGCGGCTTCCTAGACATCAATGGGCGGCTCACGACGATTTCGGTCCTTAGTTTCGATCGTGAAGCACTTAGCCGTGGTGAAGGCGAGCGTTTGTTGACGGTCGCGATGGATGAACTGGGCGAAGTTAACGCGCCTGTCACCGTTGCTGAGGCCGTCACTGAATAAAACCGCTGATACTGCGAAGAAAATCCCGCAAATTGTTTCCTTTTGCGAAACAATTTGGCAGGTATGGTCGGGACAAAAGGATTCTATCTTACCGTAATGGGACAGCAACGCATCTCTCTCTTCGAAAAGCTGCTTTCGCGGCGCGCGCGTGCGTTTTGGTCCCGTGCGGCGAACGCTGCTGGTACGACGGACCTGTCCTTGTTGCGCAATCAGCGCAACGAAGCCCGTATTTTACGACAGAAACTGGATGAGCTGACTTACACCGCCGATAGCCGTTTGGCGCTGCCGCGTATCGGGTCTTCGGCGTTTCCCAAGCCAGCGGGAACCGACTGGTCGTGGCGCCCGCAACTGTGGCGCGGCGCGCTTCCGGTCAAGGGGATGGCTTCGCTCGACAGTAAAACCATGCTGGGAGATGAGGTTACAATCTTCCACGATTGCCAGATATCCGAACTTACCCTGCGCCAGCTTCGCAATACGCGCGAAGCAGATTTAGCTCCGTTTGGGTTGCGCATGGACGTGTTCCGCTTTGATGGTTCGTTCCTGAGCCTCGTGTTGAACCTGCCGCAGACGTCTTGCGAAGGTTTGTTGCGTCGGCATTTGATTCGCATGGAAGCAATTGTCGAAGTGGAGAAACCACTAGAGATTTTCGCGCGCCTGAACGTGCGGCACGGGCCGAACACCGAACAGATTGTTCGTGAACTGCCAATGGACGGTGACAAGGTGATGGTCGAGTTTGACTTGGCGTACACAAAACTAAACGAAAAGCGCGTCGAGGCGATGTGGATTGATCTGATCTTTGAAGGACCAGAGATGAACCAAGTTACGATCCGCGATATGACATTCTCGCGCCATCCACGCGCGGAGCTTTAAGGGGGCACTATGTCTGAAAGTATTGTGCTGACCAAATTGCGCCTCGTTGAGGGGGTTTGGCATGGATCGCTGAAACATCACGGCCGCGAAGCGGATTGGAAACCAAACATCGAAGTGACGCATCTGGATTTTCCAGTTGATGGTGTTGTGGTTGAAGAAGACCGTGTTGACGAAACATGGCGTGTGAGCGTGCCGATCCCATCCGATCGCATCGCAGACGGCGTGCAGACATTTGTGATACGGGATCGCAGGGAAGACATGCTTTTGGGCAGTTTCTCAATTGTCGCGGGTGATGCTCTCTCCCAAGATATTCGCGCTGAAATGTCTTTGTTACGCGCCGAACTGGACATGTTGAAAAAGGCATTCCGTCGCCATTGCGTCGAAACTGCGAACAACTAAGCTAGATGTCTGCTGCGGGCGGGCAGGGGGCTATCCCCCAGCGCTGCGCGATTCCCCCCCTTCTAGGGTATTTGGGACACAAAGGCAGGGTGACGCCGCGTTTGGGGTGACGTACGCGTCAACCTTCGGCAAGATGAAACGGATTTCTAGGAGAGTTAATCATGTCGACCTATCCGCACTTACTGGCACCACTTGATTTGGGTTTCACGACGTTGAAGAACCGCGTTCTGATGGGGTCCATGCATACGGGGATTGAGGAAACACGCGATTGGAACCGGGTGGCGGAGTTCTATGCTGAACGTGCACGCGGCGGTGTCGCCCTTATGGTGACCGGAGGCATGGCGCCGAATCCCGAAGGCGGTGTTTTTCCGGGTGCCGCAGGTTTGTTTTCAGATCAGGACATCGCAAACCATAAAGTCGTAACAGATCGCGTTCATGATGCGGGCGGCAAGATTGCAATGCAGATTTTGCACGCGGGGCGGTATGCCTACTCCAAAGACTGTGTCGCGCCGAGCGCTGTGAAGTCCCCGATTTCGCCGTTCCCGCCGCGGGAATTGGACGAAGACGGTATCGAGCAGCAGATCAGCGACATGGTGACTGCCGCAGAGCGTGCGAAAGAGGCCGGATATGATGGTGTCGAAGTCATGGGCTCGGAAGGATACTTCCTGAACCAATTCTTGGTGGCCCATACCAACAAACGGGATGATCGTTGGGGCGGCAGTTACGAGAACCGGATGCGGTTGCCAATTGAGGTTGTGCGCCGCGTGCGCGAGGCCGTCGGGCCTGACTTTATCGTTATTTACCGTCTCAGCATGATCGACCTGATCCCCAATGGGTCAACTTGGGAAGAAGTTGTAATGCTTGCCAAAGCGATCGAAGCGGCCGGCGCAAACATTCTGAACACTGGTATCGGGTGGCACGAGGCCCGCATTCCGACGATTGCGACTTCTGTGCCGCGCCGCGCGTTCACATGGGTGACCAAAAAGCTGATGGGCGAAGTGAATATTCCGATCATCACGTCAAACCGTATCAACACACCGCAGGTGGGCGAAGATGTGTTGGCGGATGGTTGTGCGGATATGGTGAGCATGGCGCGCCCCTTCTTGGCGGACCCGCATTTTGTGGCCAAGGCCGAGGCCGGAGACGCCGCGCTGATTACACCATGCATCGCTTGTAACCAAGCTTGCCTTGATCATACGTTCTCAATGAAGATCGCTTCGTGCTTGGTGAACCCAATGGCGGCGCATGAAACCGAATTGGTTTTGTCACCCTCTACCAAGACTGTCGGGATTGTCGGCGCTGGGCCGGCGGGCCTTTCGTCAGCCCTAGCCGCAGCCGAGCGCGGGATGGACGTAACTGTGTTTGACCGCGCGGACGAGATCGGCGGGCAGTTGAACATGGCAAAACAGGTGCCGGGGAAAGAAGAATTTTGGGGCTTGGTTGATTATTACCGCGCAGCAGTTGCGCAGGCTGGGATCACGCTGACGCTTGGCGCTGATGCGACGGCTGATGATCTAAAAGGGTTTGATGAAGTTATAATCGCGACAGGTGTTGCACCGCGTGATCCGCAGATCGCAGGTCAAGATGGCGCCAATGTGCTTTCATATATTGATGTGTTGCGTGGCAAAGCCAAGGTTGGCAAGCGTGTTGCCATCATCGGGGCCGGTGGCATTGGTTTTGACGTCGCCGAATATCTGGCGACGGAGGACAGCCCGACAGAGAACCTCGAAGAATGGCTAGAAGAGTGGGGCGTTGGCGATCCATCGGAAACCCGTGGCGGCGTTCGCCCTGAGGGGCCGCAACCGGATGCGCCTGTGCGCGATATTACATTGTTGCAGCGCAAGGCGACCAAGCTCGGCAAGGGGTTGGGCAAGACAACGGGGTGGATTCACCGCGCCACGCTTAAAATGAAAGGCGTGCAGATGGTTGGCGGCGTCAACTATGAACGCATAGACGCCGAAGGTCTCCACGTGAGCTTTGGTGAAGCACGTGAGAACCCTACGTTGATCGCAGTTGATACGATTGTGATGTGCGCAGGACAGGTGCCACAACGCACACTCGCGGATGAGCTGGACGCAATAGGCATAGCTTGCCATGTTATCGGTGGTGCGGATGTTGCCGCTGAACTGGATGCGAAGCGAGCGATTGATCAGGGTACGCGTTTGGTCGCATCTCTCTAACACGTTACCGTGTGGCGTCTCTCTCGGCCTTGGCTCTGCCTTCGTTGGCGCTTAGCGTCGCAGGATGAAACCTTGGATGAGAAACCCGAGACATTGGATCACGGTTTGGATGTTGCTGCTGACGGCGATCCTGACGCTGGCAGGGTGTTCCTTTGTGCCGCCTGCGGCCAATCGCGATGCACAGGTCATCGTTGTTGGGGACACGATCCTTGCATGGCACCGTGGATCAGAGCAATCCTTACCGAGTGTTGTCAGCCTTGGTTAAGCAGTTGTTGGCCTCTGTTATAAGGCGCAATGGCGGATAAACACGGCTTGGAAACCCAGCGTTTCCCTGTTTCCTGCCTCGCAACAGTCCTGCCATTACCCCGCAATTGTCAGGCCCGCGCCCCAGTCCTGCCCCTTTTCACCGCGATACAAATCCTCGAACAAGAGACGTAATACCGAGGACCGTGTATGGATCGCCTTACTGAAATGGAAGCCTTTGCCACTGTTGTGGACCAAGGTGGATTTACCGACGCAGCCAAGAAGATGGGGATTTCCAAATCCGCTGTCTCCAAGCATGTTTCGTCGCTTGAGGCGCGCCTTGGTGCACGTCTTCTAAACCGCACAACACGCCGTGTTAGCCCGACTGAAATCGGCCTTGCCTACTATGACCGCGCCCGCCGCGTTCTGAATGATGCAGGCGAAGCAGATGCGCTTGTGACGTCGATGCAGTCAGCGCCTTCTGGCCTCCTGCGTATCTCTGTGGCAACGGACTTTGGTGTGAACCACTTGTCCCCCGTCCTTGGTGACTTTCTCAGTGAATTCTCCGACATCACCGTCAATATGGTCCTCAACAACCGCTACGTTGAACTGATATCTGAAGGTTTCGACATGGCCATTCGTATCGGTGAGCTGGAAGACAGCACATTGCGGGCCCGTAAGTTGACCGAAACGTCGCGCCGAATGGTTGCCGCTCCGGGCTACTTCGAACAATACGGTCGCCCTGAAAAGATCGACGATCTGAACGAACACAAGCTGCTTCACTATTCCAACCAAGCGAACTCCGCTGTTTGGAAACTGACAGCGCCGTCCGGCGAAAAGCGCCAAGTGCGCACCGCGGGTTGGCTGACGGTTAACGATGGTCAGTCCCTGTTGAACGCTGCGATCTCCGGTCTTGGCATCGCCTACCTTCCATCCTTCCTCTATGCGGATGCGCTGGAAAAAGGTCTGGTCGAAGAGGCGATCCCTGATCTTCCGGTTGAAACCCAAGGCATCTATGCGGTGTATCCCCCGGGCCGCTTCACGCAGCCAAAGGTGCGCGCATTCATTGATTTCCTGGTGAATTCATTCGCCGAAAAGGGCCCAGACGCCTGGTAACCCCACTAAGTTTCCCAAGGGTGCAACGCCCTCACTTAACGCAGCCCGCCCATTGAATTGGGGGCTGCGTTTTTTTATGCTCCAAAGGTGGGCGCGTCGGTGCAAGCGTGCGCAGCACATTCCATTTCGAGGGTGACGAGGTGCAGGTCTGACAGGGCGGATTTGATCTGCGCCTTAATGTGGTCCGCGCGCGGCCAGTCGTCACCCAAGACAACCACATGGGCCGACAGTGCTGCCTTATGATCCGCAAAATCCCAAATGTAGGCATGGTGGACGTCTGTCACGCCGTCGATGTCTTTGATTCTGTCCACAACCGATTGCGCATCTATCGCAGCAGGGCGCGCCAACATCAGGGTTCGCGCGACGGCGGGAAGTTCATTAAATGACATCCAAAGGATATAGCCCGCAATCATCAGCGTGATGATCGGGTCCGCCAATGTCCATCCAAAGACAAGGATCAGGACCCCCGCGACGATCACCGCGATCGACCCTGCGGCATCGGCGAGGTTGTGCAGGAACGCGGCGCGGATGTTCACGCTGTCCTTTGACATGGTATAGGTCAGGGCGGCCGTAATGGCGTCCACAAGTAAGGCGATACCGGCAACGATGACCATCATCCAGCCGACCACTGGCTGGGGTTCAAAGAACCGCCAGACGGCTTCATAGGCGAGGTAAAGACCGATGATCAGCAAGGAGGTGTAGTTGATCAGCGCAGCAACGGTTTCGATCCGCGCATAGCCGAACGGCATGTCGATGCTGGCGGGCCGACGTGATATTTTACGGGCAACAAAGGCAATCACCAGCGCCGCAGCATCGCTGAGATTATGGATCGCATCCGCCACCAGCGCCAAGGATCCCGACAGAATACCGCCGATGATCTGCGCCACCGTGAGGAGGAGGTTCACAGCGATGGCCCATAAAAGGTTGCGGTCATCCGCGGGGGCATGATGTGTGTGATTGTGGCCCATTCGGGTGCTCCTTGAAGGCAGTGTTCTCTTATCTCTAGTAACTAGACCTTCAAGCGATTTCTTCATGTATTCCATCGGCGATTTGTCGCGGCGCACAGGCCTCAGCCCCTACCCTCAAGCCCAATTGGAGTCGTGGTTCAAGTCTCGCTCACAGCCGTTTGGGTTTATCCGACACGCGCGCGATCTCGGTCGCTATACGCGCTTGGGGCGCCCTGCGCTGGGCCACATTAGATTATTCGGTAGACGTAACGATCACTTCCACGCGCCGGTTCGCCTCACGGCCTTCCTCGGTCAAATTCGTCGCAACCGGTGAAAGATATCCCATTCCCTCAGCTTCTAGCTGGCGGCGCGGAATGTCATAAGTCGTTACAAGTCGCTCCAAAACGGATCCAGCACGGCGTTTAGAAAGCGCAATGTTGCCATCAAGCGAGCCCACAGAATCTGTGTGACCAACCAACGCAACTGTGCGTTCAGGGTTCGCTACAAGATATTCAGCAAGATCATCGAGTGTCTCGAACGTGGCCTCCCCAAGCTGCGCAGAGCCGGTTTGAAACGTTAGGTCAGACAGAACAAAGTAACCCACTGTTTCAAGCGTTTGCGCAAGATCACCTGTGATCGTTGGCGTAGAAATGGCCCGTGTGGCTGGCGCGTCTGCGCTTGCAACGGGGCCGGACGTGCTCGCACCAACTCGGGTGATCTGGATAAACCCAGCCGTCGACGATCGGCTTGCCAGAATACTTAGTAATTCGGTGTCGCCATCCCCGACCCGTTGGGTCGCAACGAAACGATAGTCGCCAAGATCAACATGCATAGCTGGCGTGGGTAAGACGGGGGTGGCAAACCGAAAATCAAAGCCGCCGCAGTCAATATCCTTACAGCTAAACAAGACCTCAAATCCCATCCCCGCAAGCTGCTCCGTCAATGGTTGCACTAGCTGCAGCGTCGTCAGGCCAGATGCCTTAACCTGCCACGCTTGCTGGCGCACTTCTCCGGTTCCGGTCAATATTGGAAACCCATCAGGCGTCCACGGGCCGGTCGGCATGGCGTAACTGTCCAATCTGGCAACGTCTTCTGCTGCAAGCGTCGCATTGCTTGGCATATCCAACGTCACAGCGGCAGCACCGTTAACGAAGAGCAACGCCGCAAAAAGAATGGCAGTAAATCGTGTCATCGATTTTGTGAATGGTACTCATCATTTGGCCGCATGTCCGTGGCTGATGCCATGCGGTTTGTCATATTGAAAAACCCTGTAACAGACGCGATGTCCCAGATGTCGTGGTCACTGAACCCAGCATCGCGCAAAGATTGACGGTCTGCTTCGCTTGTTTCTGCACTGGCTTTTGTAACCTTCTCCGCAAAGGCCAGCATTGCTGTTTGGCGTGCATCAAGGTTTGCCGCACGCCAATTCATCACCATCATCTCTCCGAGCTTTGGATCGCCGGACAAAGCACGCACCGCTTGGCCGTGTGCGGTGAGGCAGTAGAAACACTTATTGATGGACGACACGACCACCGCGATCATCTCGCGTTCAAGTTTAGACAGGCCTGAATCCGCAAGCATCAGATCATTATACATCGCCGTAAACGCATCAAGCTTGGCAGGGTCAAACGCATAAGCCCGCAATACATTTGGAACAAACCCGAGTTTATCATCACAAACGTCAAAATATTTCGCGATGTGGTCCGGCAGCGGGTCCGCTTGCTGCAAATTAAGGGCGGTTATTAAATCTTGTGTCATCTAGGTCTCCGGTTTGATGCGGTAATGGTATCCTCCCACGGGCGTCATCCCAAGGGAAGCGTAGAGCGCATTGGCCCCAACATTGGCACGTGTCACCAGTAACGCAACAGTGTCCGCGCCTTGTTCTTTGGCCCAGAACGACAATGCGGTTAGCATATGACGCCCCAAACCCTGACGGCGAAACGCGGTTGCGGTTTCTATTGCGTGGAACATCGCAGTGCCGTTGTGGATGGCGGCAAACGCAGTGCCTGCCGGAGTGTCATTCTGGCGGCCCAGAACGGTGGTCTTTGCTCCGTTTACGCGGTGCATTACTGCAAGGCGGGCGGCATCGATGTCGCCTTGCGCCCAAATCTCGACTTGAGTCGCGAGCGGAGGCCAGACTTGAAAGCACGTCACGGCAGGTGGGCGTTGGACCGCGAGCAGATCTGTAGGAACCGTGTAATAGGTCACTGGATCCTTAATGATGTAACCATCACTTTCCAACAATGCGTCGAGCTCATCTTCACCGGCGCGAACCATAAACAGCGGCGTTTGTCCCAACTCACGCATCGCGCGCACAGCGGTCGGATATTTTTCAAGATCGGAACGTTCTGTGGCGGTCGCAGCACTGACGCGGCTACCACCCCCCGCACCCTCACGGATTGTCCAGCCATCAACGTCGTGTAATGACTTGGCCGGCCAAGTTGCGTCAATCAAGGAGGTGAGTGTTTCCGGTGTCATAACGGGAATGCGCTTTCCAATTTAGTCATTGCCGACGCGATCTGCACCGCATCTTGCCCTCGGATCACAATGTTTGCCCCGTACTTGCCGTCTTTTTGAAAAGGATAGGACCCGATCGACAGATCTGAATATTCAGCGGCCAGTTTGCCCAAAGGCCCCGCAATATCCCCTTCACCACGATCAATGCGCAAGGTTTCCGAAAGCAAAGGCGCACCACCTGTCAGGGTCGGCAGAACTGTGGCGACCATCGCCTGAAACACAGATGGCACACCTGCCATGACATGGACGTTCTGCACCGTGAAACCCGGTGCAATGCTCACAGGATTGTCGATCAGCGTGGCACTGTCGGGAATGCGGGCCATACGCAGACGAGCGTCGTTCAACTCTTGTCCGTTCCTATCGTAGTGCGCCTGCAGCAAAGCACGTGCATCGTCGCGTACATCAATATGATCATCAAACGCGGCTGCAATACAGTCGGCTGTAATGTCATCATGGGTTGGTCCAATCCCGCCCGACGTGAAAACGATATCAAACGCCGCGCTAAGCGATTTCACGGCAGCGACAATTGCAGGCGCATCGTCGCTGACAACGCGCACCTCAACGAGGTCGATACCCGCCTCCGTAAGCTGCCCCGCAAGATGATACATATTCGCATCGCGCGTGCGCCCCGAGAGGATTTCATCCCCGATAACGAGCATCGCGGCAGTTGGATTGGGCATGCGGGTTCTCCTGCTTTCCTGAATAGTATAAATGCGGCCCATGCGCTTTGCCACACCCCTTGTTCCCGCTCGCCTGATCCGCCGTTACATGCGCTTTCTATCTGATGTGGAACTCGAAGACGGCCGCATCGTGAAGGCCCATTGCCCTAACCCCGGCTCAATGATGGGTCTGAAAGACGAAGGCATGCGTGTCTGGATTGAGGGCAACGACGACCCCAAGAAAAAGCTCGACTGGGGCTGGCGGTTGGCTGAGTTAGAGGACGCATTTGTCGGGATCGACACCGGAGCCGCGAACAGAATCGTCGCAGAGGCACTGGCGAACGGCATTGCAGGGCTCAAAGGGTACGAAACAATCCGCCCCGAGGTTAAATACCGCGAGAAAAGCCGCGTCGACTTCCTGTTATCAGGAGAAGGGCGGCGTGACTGCTACCTTGAGGTCAAATCCGTAACGTTGTCACGCGAAACGGGTCTGGCAGAGTTTCCCGACAGCGTTACAGCACGTGGCGCCAAGCATCTCAGGGATTTGACCGCGATGGTAGAACAAGGCCACCGCGCGGTTCTGTTCTTCTTGGTGCAGCGCACGGATTGCAGTCGCGTGACACTCGCGGCTGACCTTGACCCTGCTTACGCAGACGCGTTCAAAACGGCCTTAGCTGCAGGTGTTGAGGTTATGTGCTTTGACTGTACAATTTCACCAGATGGGATCTCGCTGGCGAACCTATTGCCCTTTGCTTGATGAACCCGTGAGAGCGGGTTTTTTGCTCAAGATGAAGCAGGGGGTTTAGAAACGGGGATGTTTGTCCTATTTGGAGGACAAGCAAGAAGGATTATCGGTTTGAAAAGTTCAAAAGCACGGCTGACCAAAGATGGAATCCGCCTCTACGACGTTGCCGAATTTGATGGGATGCGGAACGCTGGCCGTTTGGCCGCTGAAATTCTGGATCGTATCGCAGAATACGTGACCCCCGGCCAAACAACTGCTGAGCTGGATCGACTGATTACACAGTGGGTCGATGATGCCGGCGCAGTTTCCGCGACGATCGGTTATAAAGGCTATCAGCACGCCAGCTGTATCAGCGTGAACCATGTCGTCTGCCACGGCATCCCGAGCGAAAAGACCCTGAAATCCGGCGACATCATCAACATCGACGTCACCGTGATTGTGGACGGCTGGTTTGGGGACACAAGCCGGATGTACGTCGCTGGTGGGAAGCCGAGCGTGAAAGCGAAGCGTTTGATTGACGTGACGCACGATGCGCTCATGCGCTCGATCGAGGTGGCGAAACCGGGTAATACATTCGGTGATATTGGCCACGCGATCCAATCATACGTTGAAGCGCAACGCATGTCAGTTGTGCGCGACTTTTGTGGTCACGGGCTTGGCTTGGTGTTTCACGCGCCGCCAAACGTGTTGCACTATGGGCGTGCGGGAACGGGGCCGATACTTGAAGAAGGCATGATCTTTACGATTGAGCCGATGGTGAACCTCGGGCGTCCCGAGACCAAGATTCTAGCAGATGACTGGACAGCCGTGACGCGTGACAAATCCTTGTCTGCGCAGTTCGAGCATTCCATCGGGATTACGGCGACAGGCGCGGAAATATTTACGCTTTCACCTGCAGGCAAGTTCCACCCGACCTACTAGCCAAGAATGAGTTGCCGCGCCGCCGCCATCGTATTGACGACGGTGGCACCAACGTCGGCCAGCCGCACGTCTTGCCCTTCCGTGGCAAACCCGATCGTTTGCACGCCTGCATTGATCCCGGCGCGGCACCCTGGAACCGAGTCATCAATCATGAACGACTTTTCAGGGCGCGCCCCTGTTTGGGCAATTGCGTGCAGGATCATCGCAGGGTCAGGTTTCGCCAGATATGTCTCTCGGCTTAGGATGCGCCCCTCTAGACGATCCCAAATGCCCGACGGCCCAAGTGAAAGGCCCATGCGTTTCATCGTGCCGTTTGACGCGACATAGATCGGAACGCCTGCATCTTCTAACGCTGTGATCAAATCCAATACGCCTTCAAACACAGCAACCCCCTGTGCAATGCGCGCGTGGATTTGCGTGTTCATCTCCTCGACCCATCCCTCCGGCAGAATCGCACCGCGCCGTATGGCTTCGTCCCGCATGATCGGAGTGGTTCCGCCGGTAAACTCGGTCGCCAGCTGGTGGGGTGTTACGGCCAAGCCATGATCGGTGATGCTTTTGGCGAACACCTCAAACATCGGGCCTTCGGTGTCCACAAGGACCCCGTCGCAATCAAAGACCACCAAGTCAGGGGTCATGGCGCCTTTAACAGCGTAATGTACGTGTCCCCGTAACGTCGCAGATCAACCTGCGCAAACCCTGCTACGGGTTGCGGCGCACTGTCTTCCATGACGATCAATGCATCTGATGCAAGCCACCCTTGGGCTTTCGCGGCAAGAACGGCGGGACCACCAAGAAATTTACCATATGGCGGGTCGAGAAACACCAGATCACAGGGCGCAGATGTTGCGGGCAGTTTATCGGCTGCACAGCTCAGCACTGTCGCATCGCCAATGCGCCGTGCTTTCGCAAGGTTCTCGCGAATAAGTCCCTGCGCAACCCGTCCGTTGTCCACAAATGTCGCGTGCACAGCACCCCGTGACAGCGCTTCAAGTCCAAGCGCGCCCGTGCCGGCAAACAGGTCCAACACCCGCGCGCCGTGGGGCAACCCGTGCCCCATGAGAACGTTGAATAGGCTCTCTCGAACACGGTCAGGCGTTGGGCGCAAATGTGCGCCTTCGTCACCTTTTCCGACACTTGCTAGGGTCAGACCACGATGCTGCCCGCCAATAATTCTCATGACTTCAAAAGGGCTTTCATGTCGGTGTCAGGGTCGGCAATCACGCTCGGCGCGGGGGACTTTCCGGCCTCGATCAGGCGCTTACCGATCATGTAGTTTCGCGGGTCGTTCATCGCATCCACGGCGATCAACGTGCCATCACGGAAATACCAATGCGACCGCGCATCCCCCGTCTCGCGGGTAACGACATTCGTATATCCAATGTTTAGCCCCGCAATTTGCAGTTTGGTGTCGTACTGATCAGACCAGAACCACGGTTTCGGGGTATACACCTTTTCCGCGCCAAGCATGTTCTGCGCAACTATCTCGGCCTGATCAATCGCATTGCCAACGCTCTCAAGGCGAATTTGCGCGCCATCCCAATCCAACGTGGCGCAGTCTCCTGCGGCCCAGATGCGTGGGTCAGAGGTGCGCCCAAAACCGTCCGTTATGATGCCATTGTCACAGGCAACTCCGGCGCTTTCGGCCAGTACGGTCGCCGGATAAATACCCACGCCAACGATTGCAAAATCAACGTCGACTTCACTGCCATCAGACAAAACCGCACCGGTCACGTGATCTGCACCAACCAGCCGTTCTAGGCCAACGCCTTCGCGGACGTCGACGTTATGGCTACTGTGGAGGGTGCGGAAGAAATCGGATGTTTCGGGCGCCGCAACACGTTGCAAAATACGGTCTGCCATTTCGACAAGGATAACCTGCAGTCCCATCTTGGCAGCCACCGCTGCAGCTTCGAGGCCAATGTAACCACCGCCAATTACCAGCAAACGGCGACCAGCAACGAATTCGGGTTTCAATGCATCAGCGTCAGCTAGATCGCGCACTGTGAAGACGCCATCTAGCTCTCCGCCAATTGCCGCTGGCAAGGTGCGTGGATGCGACCCTGTGGTGAACGCGAGGTGATCGTAGGATAGCACCTCATCCCCCTCTATCGTCACCGTCTGGGCGGCCGCATCGACAGAAACCGCGCGCGTACCCGTGCGCAAGTTGATGTTGTTCTTTTCATACCAGTCACGAGGCCGCAAAAAGAGGCGCTCACGTTCCATCTCACCCAATAAATAGGCCTTGGATAAGGCTGGGCGTTGGTACGGCGGGCTTGCTTCGCCACCCAATAAGGTGACCTCACCTTCAAATCCTTCACTGCGCAATTTGCCAACCAGAGAAGCCCCTGCTTGGCCTGCGCCGATCACAACAATATGGCTCATTAAGCGTTTCCTGTCTGGTTGCTGCCAAAACGAACCCTATATTGCCGTTCAGGATGAACGCAATTGCCGAAAGGGGCACTTCATGACGATTTCAGTAGGCGACAAACTTCCAGACGTAATGCTTGTGAAGATGGGTGAAGACGGACCGGAGGGGATTTCCGTTTCGACCCTGACCGAAGGTCGCACGGTCGCTATCTTTGCCGTCCCGGGGGCATTCACGCCCACGTGCCACTCCGCCCACGTGCCGAGCTTCATTCGCACCAAGGACGAATTTTTGGAAAGCGGTGTGGATGAGATCATCTGCCTATCCGTCAATGACCCATTCGTTCTGGGGAGTTGGGGTGAGGTAACCGGTGCGACCGACGCAGAGATCGCGATGATTGGCGACCCGAGCGCTGAGTTTACGAAAGCCATTGGCATGGATTTCACCGCACCACCCGCAGGCCTGATCAATCGCTCAAAGCGCTATGCAATGTTGGTTATGGACGGCGAAGTGAAGATTCTCCACGAAGAGAAAAGCCCTGGCGAGTGCGAGATTTCAGCGGGCGAAGCCTTGCTTGACGCCATGGAATAAAGGAATCCGCCACGGGCCAATCCGGTTCGTGGCGGGTTACTTGGCCAGCGCATCCATGCGCTTCGCCAGCTTCAGATCCAGTTCCGTCAAGCCACCCGTGTCGTGGGTGATGAGCGTTACTTCCACGGTTTTGTAGACATTCGACCATTCTGGATGATGGTTCAGCTTTTCCGCGACGATCGCAACCGAAGTCATCCAGCCGAAAGCCTCAACGAAATTCTTGAACGTAAACGTCTTTTTCGCGGATGTTTCGCCGACGTCCCATCCGGCCGCAATCAATGCGTCCCGTCCGGTTTTGTCTAGCGCACTACTCATTCTTGCTCCTCGACTTTTACGGCTTTGAACGGTCCATAGGACGTGAGGATTTCAATTTCCTCATCCACAGCAGAACGTTCTTTTTCCAGATACTCGGCAACCGCCCCGCGAAACCCTGCGTCGTTAAACCAATGCAATGAATGGGTCGTCACGGGAAGGTAGCCGCGCGCCAGCTTGTGCTCACCTTGTGCCCCTGCCTCGACCCGCTTCAACCCATGCGCAATCGCGTAGTCGATGGCCTGATAATAACAGACCTCAAAATGAAGGCAGGGGTGATGTTGCGTGCACCCCCAATAGCGACCGTAAAGGGTATCGCGGCCAATCATATTCAACGCACCCGCGATCGGCACACCATCCTGGATCGCGAAAATTAACAGAATGTCATCGCGCATTTTCTCATGCGCAATTTCGAAAAACTCCCGTGTGAGGTATGGCTGACCCCACTTGCGCGCGCCCGTGTCTTGATAAAATTCCCACATCGCATCCCAATGGTGTGGTTGAATTTGCTCGCCCGTCAGTTGGATGATTTCGCCGCCAAAGTCTTGTGCCGACTTACGCTCCTTGCGAAGCGTTTTGCGTTTTCGCGACGACAAGGCGTTTAGGAAGTCTTCCCAATCTCCATAGTCGTCATTCATCCAATGGTATTGCTGCGATGTTCGCTGCAAGAGTCCCATTTCGGCCCCCGCCAAAGCTTCAGCTTCGGTGCAGAATGTCGCGTGCAGTGACGAAAGCTGATTGTCTGACGCGATCTGAACGGCGCCTTGAACCAGCGCGGACATTCCTTGCACCTCATGTCCAACGCGTGTCAGAAATCGCCGTCCCGTTGCGGGCGTGAACGGCACCGCGATTTGCAACTTGGGATAATACCGACCGCCAGACCGCTCATACGCCTGCGCGAAATTATGGTCGAACATGTATTCGCCCTGAGAATGGCTTTTCCCATAAAGCGGCGCACATGCGATCACTTCGCCATTCTGTTCAGCCGTCAGGTAGTGTGGGCTCCACCCCGTGCCAGCGCCAACACTACCGCTGTCCTCCAGTGCTTTCAAAAACCGATACGTCGTGAACGGGTCAATCGCGCGTCCGTCGCGCGCTTCCGGGCAAGCACAGGCATCCCACGCAGCCGCGTCCACCGTTGCGAGAGAAGTATGGGTTGTGATTTCAATTGTGCCGCCGTCCATACCTAAGAAGTGGCATCTCTGGGCGTATGGTCAAGCACGGTAACCTTCAAAAGTAATGTTATCCGCAACTTTTCGCGCCTGCGCTTCCGTTTCTGCACTCCGAATAGTCCAACAGAAAACCGGAACGCCACGTGCTTTAAGTGCAGCAACATGCGGCGAAGTAAGGTCATCGTGTTGGTGGCTGATAAAACAGGCCTCAACACGATCAAAGTCAGGAATTCCCTTTAAGGCATCGCGTACCTTAGCAGGAACGGTCGGCCAATCTTCCGCCGGGTAGGGGCACGTTGTTATTCCGCGTGGCAGTTGTGGCGCAAACGCCCGACATGCCGCGACCGAGTGCGGATTGAACGACATCAATGCAACGTCGCCAGTGTACCCCTTCAAGTCTTCGCAAACAGCTTTCTCAAGGTCGCCAACATTGGGGCCAAGCACCCCGTCCTGATCTTTGATCTCGATGAGCAGCGGTACACGCCCTGAAACCGCCTTCAGAACTTGCAGGAACGTCGGGATTCGACCACCACCACCAGAAAGGGGAATCTCTCCAAGCTCAGCGGCGGTTCGCATGGCCACGGCCCCCGTTTCACCCGTCAACCGCCCAAGGCTATAGTCATGAAACACCATCGGAACGCCGTCCTTTGACGGTTGGATGTCGACCTCAATTCCATAACCGGCGGCAACAGCGGCGCGAACAGCCGCCATTGAGTTCTCGGCCATTGTCCCGTCGTGCAACGCACGGTGCGCAAACGGTTGCGCAAAGAAGGAAGCAGGAAGGGTCATTCGATTTCGAAAATTGCTTCGATCTCAACCGCGACACCGAACGGTAGCGACGCAGCTGAAACCGCACTGCGTGAATGGCGGCCTTTGTCACCGAGTGCTTCAACCATAAAGTCCGAACAGCCGTTTATAACCTTGGGCTGGTCGCCAAAATCCGGTGTGGAATTCACGAAGCCGACCAATTTCACAACTCGTACGAGCCGTTCAATGTCTCCGTCGCATCCTGCCTTAAGCTGCGCAAGAAGGCTGATCGCGCAGGATTTCGCCGCTGCCGCACCCTCTTGTGCGGTCATGGTTTCACCTAGTTTTCCGGTGATGAAGCCATCTGAATTGGAAGAAATTTGACCAGATACAAACAGCAGGTTTCCGGTTTTAACCCACGGAACATAGTTGGCGGCTGGGGCAGGCGCATCGGGCAAGGTAACACCGAGTTCTTTAAGGCGGGCTTCTATCGACATGGTGGTTCTCCGGTTCGTTTTGTCTGACGCTAGCTGTCTCGCTAGGTACGTGCAATGTCGTCGGGTCTGGCCGTCCCTTATTTGCGCAACCCGCACTGCTCAGTTTGGCGTGCCGATGACATTGATAGGTGCCGGGTAACGACAGTTCACGGGCGGTCTGTTGCCTATTAAACATCCGATTAGTGGTGTATTTGCGTCATCCTTGAATATCATGTTCGCGCACTACTATTATATTTTCATTAAGGTACTATCTGGCTTCCATTCAATTTGACTGCCGTAGGTTCACCGTTGCCACATTCTGTTTTTAAAAAAGTGCGCACCGGATGCGTGTTGCTTGCAGTTATCGCGCTGTCTGCTTGTGCCGTTCAGCAACCTGGAACCGAGTTCAACGACCCGTTCGAGGAAACGAACCGCAGCATACATGAGTTCAACAAAGGCATTGATCGTGCATTCTTGCGCCCTGCCGGACAAGTTTCCGCAGCTTTGCCTGAAGAAATCACTGTTCCCGTCGCGAATTTCGCAGATAACGTTGGCCTTCCGGGGATGGTCGCGAATGGGTTGCTGCAAGGTGACATTGGCGGATCCGCGACAAACACCTTCCGTTTCTTGCTTAACACTACGGTCGGCATTGGTGGTTTGTTTGATCCAGCCGGTGCCATCGGCCTCGCCGAGGAATCAACAGACTTTGGTGAAACCCTCGCTGTTTGGGGCGTTCCTGAAGGTGCCTACGTAGAATTGCCCGTGTTCGGCCCGTCCACACAGCGCGATATGGTCGGAATTATCGTCGATATGGTGTTTGACCCCCTAGATAAGGTCGGGACTTCACCACAAATTGACTACGGAACGGGCGCCCGCGTGGCTGGATTGGCCATTTCACGTGGCACATTTATGGATACCATCGATGGTGTTCTGTATGATAGCGCAGACAGCTACGCGCAGGCGCGGCTCGCGTATTTGCAAAACCGCCGATTTGAGTTGGGCGAGGAACCACCCGCCAGCGACGACATTGACCCATTCTCAGATGATCTGAGCCTTGAAGGATTTGAGTGATGACGAACCAAACATTTTCCCGTCGTAAAGTTTTGGCCCTTGGTGGTGCAGGCGCAATGGCCGCTTTGCCAATGCCGAGTTTTGCGTTGACTGACGGTCAGGCCGAAGGTCTTGTGAATTCAGCAGTGGCTGACATCAACGGTGTCATTCAATCAGGGGCATCGTTGAATTCGATGATCCGCAGCTTCAAAGGCATCTTCGATCGCTATTCTGATACGTCATATGTCGCTGCCTATGCGCTGGGTAACGACGGTCGCTCCGCAACGAATGCACAGAAAAGTGCGTTTGCGGATGTGTTTAGCCACTACCTCGCAGACAAATATGGTCGCCGGTTCAACGAATTTGCAGGTGGGCAAATTCAGCTCCAAGGGTCGCGCAGCGTAAACAGCTATATTGAGGTGCGTACCCTCGCCGTGCTGCGTAACCAGTCACCATTTCAGGTGGATTTCCACGTATCCGACCGCCCTGGTCGTCCGGTGTTCTTCAATCTGATCATCGAAGGCATCAACATGCTTTTGTCCGAGCGTGCTGAAATCGGTGCGATGTTGGATGCACGCGGCGGAAACCTCGACGCGTTAATTCGCGACCTAGGCTAATGGGCTGCCGTTTCGCCTCAGCACTTGCGCTCCTGCTCGTCCCTGCACTAGCCGTCGCAACGCCTTATGACGGAACATACCGCCAAAGCGCGAACTCCGAATGTCTTCTTGTCGGGGCCGATGGTGGATCGCTTAAGATTGATGACGGCATCTTTTACGGCGTCGAAATGGAATGCCGCATGACGCGCCCCGTTACGGTCGTCAGCATGGATGCTACGCTTTATACAATGCGCTGTTCCGGAAGCGATCAAATCTGGACGGAACGCGCAATGGTCATGAAAGACGCCGAAGTAGAAGGCGGCATCATCATGATCTGGGACGGCTATGCCTTCCGCTATTCCCGTTGTGACGAGCCTGCCGAATAATCAGCCCCCGTTGTTTTGCAATTCGCGCAGAAGATCATTGATGATCGTGTCGGCTTGTTCAGGCGTGTACCCTAATCCGTCACCGCCTTGGCCCTGCTGTGGCTGAGGTACGATTGCTTGTGCTGGCACGTCCATTGGCAGCGGCGTCGGAACTAGACCCGATAACACCCGCACCATCGTTTCGTGCCAGATTTCTGCGGGTAGGCCAGAACCAGTCACACCCGTCAGCGGCGTGTTGTTGTCATAGCCCATCCAGACGCCGGCAACGTAATCTCCACTGAACCCGATGAACCACGCATCCCGCGCGCCTTGGGTGGTGCCCGTCTTGCCCGCAATTTCCCAGCCTTCAACGCCTGCGCGTCGACCAGAGCCCCCCTCAACAACCTGATACATCATCCACGTAAGCTGCCGTGCCGCGCTCTCTTGGATCACGCGCTCGCGGATACCCCCCGTTGCCGTCAAAAGCGGCTCACTGTCACCAGACAAGCGCAGCTCAACAAGGCCATAGGGCTTCACTGCCGACCCACCGTTCAAAATACCCGCGTAGGCCCCCGTCATTTCAATGAGCGTGCTTTCAGACGCCCCCAATGCAAGTGCAGGGCCTTGGGCAAGCTCTCTGGCAATGCCAAAGTTTTCGGCCACGGTCCGGACATTTTCACGGCCAACGGTTTCTGACAGTGCAACGGCGGGAATGTTAAGCGATTGCTGCAAGGCTTCAACCATCGTCACGGCGCCTTCGAAGCGGCCAGTGTAGTTGGTTGGGCAATAATCATTCGGGCCGGGAATGTCCCAACAGGTCGGCTCGTCGATTAGGATATCGAGGGCTGAGAACCCAAGGTCGAGCGCCGTTGCGTAAATGAACGGTTTGAACGCCGATCCCGTCTGGCGCAACGCCTGCGTCGCGCGGTTAAATGCGCCCGATGCGGTCAAGTCACGACCGCCAACCATTGCACGCACCGCACCGTCGGCTGACATCACGACAATCGCGGCCTGCGCCTCTGACCCTTCACGCACCTTGTTCTCGAACACCCAAACCAAGGCTTCTTCGGCCGCGGTCTGAATGCGAGGATCAAGCGTCGTGCGAATAATCACATCCTCGGTCGTGCCATCGGTGAAAAAGCTTGGTCCACTGTCCATCACCCAATCGGCAAAATACCCACCAGCGCGGGCACGGGCCGCTTGGGACAGGGTCGCAGGGTTGGCCTGCGCGACTGCTTCCTCTTCGGGGGTCAAATAGCCTTCGTCGCGCATAAGCCTAAGAACCGTAGCCCCGCGATCTTGGGCGCGTTGCAGGTTACGTGTGGGCGCACGCGCAGACGGCGCTTGCAGCAAACCCGCGAGCATCGCGGATTGCGGTGCATTAACGTCGACCGCTGACACGCCAAAGTACCGTTGCGCTGCGGCCTCAAACCCACGGCTCCCCGCACCAAGATAGGCGCGGTTCAGGTAGATCGTCAGAATCTCTTCTTTGGTGTAGCGCGCTTCCATCGCGAATGCGTAGACAGCCTCTTGAACTTTGCGCCACAGTGTCGTGCGCCGACAGTCGGCTTCATAGGCGGTTTCATCTTCCCACGTGTTCGGATCAAACGGCCGCCCGAAACATAGCAGTTTTGCGGTTTGCTGCGTGAGGGACGAACCACCCGCACCAGACAACGGATTGCCGCCGTTGCGGTAGTTGCGAACCATCGCAGCGCCGGTTGCATAGAAGTCGACGCCGAAGTGCCAATAGAACCGTTTGTCCTCTGTGGCGATAACGGCGTTGCGCAGGTTTTCGTTCACATCACTCGCACGGATCATCCCGCCAAACTGGTCACCACGCCAAGCGAACGTCTCGCCGCGCGCATCTAGGAGCGTCACGGACCCACGGGTCCGCCCATCTACCAGTTCGTCAATCGGGGGCAGGGTCGCCGCATAATAAAAGACGCCGATACCAACAAGCAGCCCGACAACCAATGTGCCACGCCATGCAATGCGCCAGAACAGGATCAACAACCACTTGAACGGCCAAAGGAGCGCGCCCAATAGCCCGCGACGCTTCGGTGCTGCTTTACGGCGACGGGCGGGTTTTTTGGGCTGACGTTTCTTAGGGGCAGGCCTGCTGCGCTTTTCAGCCACCAACGGCGGCTTTGATCCTCGTTTACCGGTCATATCTGCCCACTTACTCACTCAAGTTCTGCGCGCCTTATGGCGTCTGTTATGCGCATGTTACTGCCCCCGATTCCAAAAGTAGAGGACGATGTCCCCTCTTTGAGCATTTTTCTGCCTGCACATAAATTAGGCAAAGAGATTAAATTGTGCATTTTTTGTGCGAAATGCTGCGATTGCGAAAGAAACTCACCGCCGCAAGCTTGAGGGTGACCGACCAACGCGACCTTTTTGTCGAAAGCAGGCTGATCGGCTTGTGAGCGAACTAACCGGAAGGGACACGCGTGAAACTCATTATCGCAACAATCAAACCGTTCAAGCTGGAGGAAGTGCGCGAAGCGTTAACTACCATCGGCGTGCGGGGCATGATGGTAACAGAAATCAAAGGTTTCGGGGCTCAATCCGGGCACACTGAAATCTACCGCGGCGCTGAGTACGCGGTGAACTTCGTACCAAAAGTAAAACTCGAAATCGTTGTGACTGCGGCAATGGCCGAAGAGGTCGTCCAGACCATCGCAACCACGGCCAAAACCGACAAAATCGGCGACGGCAAGATCTTCGTGTTGGACGTGCAAAGCACCCTGCGCATTCGCACCGGCGAAACAAATGACGACGCAATCTAAGCGAGCTGTGGAGAACAAACAGATGAAATTCGTAAAAACACTTTCGGTTGCGGGCGCCTTGGCGGCACTCCCAACCTTCGCGCTGGCGCAAGACGCCGCCGCACCGGGCTTTGATGAAATCGGCCCCTATATCATGACAACACTGCTGTTCCTTGTGGCCGGCTTCCTTGTTTTCTTCATGGCGGCTGGTTTCGCGATGCTCGAAGCGGGCCTTGTTCGCGGTAAAAACGTTGCAATGCAGCTGACCAAAAACATCGCATTGTTTTCAATCGCTGCGATCATGTACTGGTTGGTTGGTTTTAACCTGATGTACCCGGGCGATTTCAACGGCTACATCGGCCCAATCATGGGCACAACAACTTGGCTTGAGCCAGTGGGTTTGGACGCCGCCGATGCAGCACTTGATTACGCATCTGTCGCTTCCGACTTCTTCTTCCAGCTGATGTTTGTTGCCGCGACTGCGTCCATCGTTTCCGGTGCTCTTGCTGAGCGTATCAAACTGTGGCCGTTCCTGGTCTTCGTAGCGATCCTGACTGGCATCATGTACCCGATCTCCGGTTCCTGGCAGTGGGGCGGTGGTTTCTTGTCCGAACTCGGCTTCTCCGACTTCGCGGGTTCCACAGTTGTACACTCTGTTGGTGGTTGGGCTGCTTTGGCTGGTGCCATCGTACTTGGCCCACGTATCGGTAAATACAAAGACGGCAAAACTGTTCCAATGCCGGGTTCCAACCTTGCACTTGCTACATTGGGTACATTCATTCTGTGGCTCGGTTGGTTCGGCTTTAACGGTGGTTCCCAGCTTGCTGCGGGTACTGTTGGCGACATCACAGACATTGGTCGTATCTTTGCGAACACAAACATGGCTGCTGCTGCCGGTTCTATTGCTGCTCTGGTCCTCACACAGATCATGTACAAAAAGGTTGACCTGACGATGGTTCTGAACGGCGCGCTTGCTGGTCTGGTTTCCATCACAGCTGAACCTCTTGCTCCGTCCTTGTTCGGATCGCTGCTGATCGGTGGTGTTGGTGGTGTGATCGTGGTCTTCGCGGTTCCTATGCTCGACAAGTTCAAGATCGATGACGTTGTGGGCGCAATCCCTGTTCACTTGATTGCAGGTATCTGGGGCACGCTCGCGGTTGCGTTCTCTGGCAGCGCGACAATCACAGCGCAGCTGACAGGTATCGTTGTTTATGGTGCCTTCACCTTTGTGGTGTCCTTGGTCATCTGGCTCATCCTCAAGGCAGTCTTGGGTATCCGTGTCAGCGAAGAAGCCGAGATCAACGGCCTCGACATGGCGGAATTGGGCATGGAAGCCTATCCGGAATTCACCAAAGGCTAAAACCTCTTCGGTTATCTGAAACAAAGAAAGGCCCCGCTTTCCAGCGGGGCCTTTTGCATTCATTCGTAGCTATCGTTACCTAATCACGCCGCGTTCTATTGCACTCGAAGGGGCTTAAATGCCGGCGTCAATAATCGCCTTGGCAAGCACCGGAATAGTCTTCGCATTCAAACCCGCGATGTTCATCCGGCTGTCACCAACCATGTAAATGCCGTGATCAGCACGCAGTTTTTCTACCAATTCGGGTGTCGTCCCCAATTGCGAGAACATACCGCGATGCTCCGCCAGAAAATCAAAGCGGTCCGTATTGGAGAGGCGGCGAAGCTCAGCGGCAAGCTGTTTACGCAGCTCCAACATGCCTAGACGAACCTCTTCCAGTTCTGCTTCCCAATCGGCACGCAGTTCAGGGTCGTTCAAGATCGTCGTGACGACACGCGCACCGTGGTCCGGCGGAAAGCTAAAGTTCTGGCGGTTCAGAAACGCCATGTTCTGTTGCGCCAAGTCGCGTTGCGCGGTGTCTTTGGTGATAGACATCAAAATACCAGTGCGCTCGCGGTAAACACCGAAGTTCTTCGAACAACTTGCCGCGATCAGCACATTGTCAAAGCTAGATGCAACCAAACGTGTCGCTGCGCCATCCTCAGCCAATCCGTCCCCAAACCCTTGGTAGGCGATGTCAACGAATGGAACCGCCGATTTTTCTTTCAGCAGATCGACCACGCCCTTCCACTGTGGATTGGTCAGGTTCGCGCCTGTTGGGTTGTGGCAGCAGCCGTGCAGCAGCACGATGTCACCGGGCAACACTGCGCCAAGGTCCGTCAGCATGCCAACATAATCCACATTGCGCGTTTCGGTGTCGAAGTAGCGATAGGTCTTCGACTTCATGCCAAGGTATTTGATGATGGACGGGTGGTTGGGCCAAGTCGGGTCAGACAACCAGACCGTTGCACCCGGAGCCGCGAGCTTGATCAGCTCAAGCGCCTGACGAATGGCACCTGTACCACCCGGTGTTGCAACAGCTGCGATACGGTCTCGCTCAACCGCGCCATCCAGAACCAAGCCGATCATCGCATCGCTGAACGCAGGGTCGCCCGCCAGCCCAGTGTAGGCCTTGGTGCTTTGCTCTTTGACCAGACGCTTTTCCGCAGCCTTCACCGCCCGCATGACGGGCGTGTTGCCGCTCGCGTCTTTGTATACGCCAACACCTAAGTCGACTTTGTTGTCCCGCTCGTCTTCACGGTACGCTGCCATCAGCGCGAGGATTTTGTCTTTGGGTTGTGCAGAAAGGTTCTCAAACATTAGGCGTCTCCAGTCGCAATTGGTAAATCATTGAAAGTGCCCCATTCGGACCAGCTTCCATCGTAGATTGCGTGATCTGTTTTGCCCATGCGTTCCATCGCAAGGGCAAGGATCGAGGCAGTCACGCCAGACCCGCACGACAAAATCGCCGGCTTGTCTAGGTCAACACGCGCCTTGCGGAACACCTCGGCCAAGACGTCTCTGGATTTCATCGTACCGTTAGAGTTCAGAAGGTCCTTGAAAAACACGTTGCGCGCATTCGGGATATGGCCGGACCGCAGCCCTTCGCGTGGTTCCGGAACCTCGCCCTTGAAACGCTCTGGCGCGCGGGCATCCACGATAACATAGTCGCCAAGTTTGGACGCGGATGCGACCTGTGTGACGTCTTTCACCATATGGTTCTGCCGAGACACTGTCATATGGCGATCCCGCACCATGGGTGGCAGGTCCTCAACGGGGTGACCTTCTGCCTGCCATTTGGGAAGCCCACCGTCCAACACCGCAACATCAGTTTTGCCCATCAGCCGGAACAACCACCAGACACGCGCCGCGCTAAACAAGCCGGAACCGTCGTACACGACAATCTGGTGGCCATCACCCACGCCCATCTTACGCATACGCGACATGAACTTCTCAACGGGCGGCACCATGTGCGGCAGTTCTGAGCGATGGTCGCTCACCTCGTCAATGTCAAAGAAACGCGCACCCGGAATGTGGGCCGCAGTGTACTCGGCTTTGGCATCCCGCTCTACGTCTGGCATGTACCAAGACGCGTCCAGCACCCGTAGGTCGGGGTCTTTCAGATGGTCAGCCAACCAAGCGGTTGAAACGAGTGTTTTAGGGTCATCGGAAGCCATGGCATCCCCCGTGTTTGCAGGCGTTTCGGTAACGATACGTCCCTAACCCTGTGCCCGTTCTTTCGCAAGGTTCCGTAAACAAAAAGGGAGCGCCGCGGCATAGCCGGGCGCTCCCTCGTGTTGGTATTCGGCTAAATCAGCCTTTGTTCATCATGTTCTTTACGATGCCACCGATACCGCCGAGTGCCGCACCACCTGCGCCGCCGCCAACAACACCAGCTACCAGCGAACCGATGTCAAAGCCGCCAGCAGCCGCACCTGCATCACCAGTTGCTGCCACAGCACCCATGCCGAGCATGCCGAGGATCGGTCCTGCACCCACGCCGCCAACAGCGCCAAGTACAGTGTTCATCATGTTGCCGCCATTCAGAGCGCCCGCAACCTTGCCGATGATGTTACCGCCAGCCGCACCAGAGAGTGCCGGGATCAATAGTCCAAGAATCATTTCCATAATCGCATTCCTTCATTCTGGCGGCGTATATTGTTTTGCACACAACCTTGCACACCACAGGTTGTGTTGTGCGCAGGTTAATAGAAGTGGATAACGGATCAACAGTGGGAGAGTCAGGGGCGTTTTCCCCGCGCGTATCAACGCATTAGGTCAAAGTTATTCCCCGTGACGTAGCAATCTGGCCTTCTGGCGACCCCAATCGCGCTTGGCCTCGGTTGCACGTTTATCTTGCTTTTGCTTACCCTTAGCGATCGCGATTTTGATTTTAACGCGGCCTTTGTGGTTGAAATACATAACCAACGGGACAAGGGTCATGCCCTCGCGTTGGGTCGCATTCCACATCCGTACCAGCTCTCGTTTTGACACAAGCAGTTTGCGCCGCGCCCGTTCTTCGTGCGGAAACATCGCTTGCTGATAGGGCGCAATATAGGAATTCACGAGCCAAAGTTCGTCGTTCTCGACGGCCGCATAGCTGTCGGCAATGTTGGATTGCCCCGTGCGAAGCGACTTCACTTCGGACCCTGCCAGAATAATCCCACACTCAACGTCGCTCTCGATTGCGAAATCGTAGCGCGCGCGCCGGTTTTCGGCGATGACTTTGTAGTTCGGGTCGGTAACAGGTTTCTTTGCCATAACGCTTTGCAGATAGGGGATGGCGCGACGTGCGACAACCCGTAGGGTGGGTGAAACTGAAACGTAGGCCCGTAATGATACCGATCATCGACAATCAAACTGCCCGACGGATGTTTCTGGACCACCACTTACTGCTGGGTGCACGGTCGGGGTCAGGTAAAGGCGACGACCTGCAATCGGTGATTGACCATCTTGGGTTTGTTCAGGTCGACAGCGTAAATACATTGGCCCGCGCTCATGACCTCATTTTGTGGTCGCGCCGCCAACAATACCGCGCCTCGAACCTGCCCAATCACATGAAAACCCGCGGTGCGTTCGAACATTGGACGCACGATGCCTCCGTCATTTCTATGCAGCATTTCGCGATGTGGCGGCACAAGTTCGCTAAGGACAAGGCGTACATGGACAAGCGCTGGGGCGCGTGGCGACGAGACGGGTTTCGCGAACAGCTCGACGGGGTGCTGCGCCAAATCACGGACGAGGGCCGCTGCTCCTCATTGGATGTCGGCAAGGATGAAAAAAAGGGCTCAGGCGGATGGTGGGACTGGCACCCGTCCAAAACCGCGCTCGAATACCTCTGGCGTTCAGGCGATCTGTCGGTGTGTCACCGCAAGGGGTTTCGCAAGGTCTACGATCTGACAGAACGGGTCATCCCCGCCGAACATCTCAACGCGCAAGTGTCTGAAGAAGAAATGATCGACTGGGCCTGCATGTCCGCGCTCAATCGCCTTGGTTTCGCGACCTCCGGCGAAATCGCCGCCTTCTATGCGATCATCACCCCCGCGCAGGCAAAAACGTGGTGTACTGCTGCCGTGGCAGACCACCGCATCCTAGACGCACAGATCGAGTCCGCAGATGGATCGCTTCGCTCCTCCTTCATCTTGGCGGAAAAACGCGATCTACCTACGCCAGAGCCAAATAACCGTGTCCGGTTGCTCTCCCCGTTTGATCCCGCGCTACGCGACCGCAAACGCGCAGAACGTCTGTTCAACTTTCACTACCGCATCGAAATTTTCGTACCCGCCCCGAAACGCCAATACGGGTACTACGTGTTTCCTGTCATGCAGGGCGATCGCATGATCGGCCGGATCGACACCAAACGTGATGGGGACGTAACCCGCGTCACTGCTTTCTGGCCAGAAAAGGGCGTGCGCATGGGCAAAGCACGGGTGCGCGCACTTGAAGCCGAAATAGACCGCGTTGCTACATTTGTTGGCAGCACAGATGTGAACTGGGAAAAGGGGTGGTTGAAGGAAATCGCTTGAACATCGTTCAGAAACGTGAGATCAATGAATTGAACGGCGTTCATATCTATAAGGAGGTGCCACATGGCCCATGTCATTCAAACCGAAGCCCTTGTGGAGGAGGGGGTCATCACCTCCGACCAAGGCGCCATCATCGCACGTCGTTCGCGGCAAGTGATGGTTTCTCTCGTTATCAATACCGTCCTTTGCTTTGGTATTATCGCCGCCGCTGCCGGCTTTATCGGCCTACTGGCTGATGCGTTAGCCGTCGCTGTCGTAGGTGGCCTGTTCCTTGGCATCGGTGCCACACTTCTTGTGAAATCGACAGACCTTTACCGCATGTTCGGTACCGCCTCCGCCCTTATCGGTGCGGGTATGCTGACGGGCGGTGCCTCGATTGAAATTCTTGATATTTTCGGGAAACAATCTGGCGGGCTCATGCTCATGATCATCGGCCTAGTCGGTGCCGCAATCGCTGCGTTCTTCACCCGCCACGGCCCCGAACACACAGGCTTCTTAACGGGTAGCATTCTGCTCATGACGGGTGCCATGCACATCGGGGGTTTGTACCTTTGGGCCGGATCAGCCGAGGTTTCGGGCGCCGCCGTCCCAATGCTGCACTTTTACGTTGCCGCCGCTATCTTCGCGGTCGGCACGTTCATCGACGTGCGCTTTATCACGGCACTCGCAATCATCCCCTTCGCACAAATGCTGGATACAGGCACGTTTTACTTCCACGCGATGTACGCCTTCTACAGCCCTGAAGCCACGCTCAGCATCGTGCAACTTGCCGTCGCAATGGCCATCTGTGTCGCTGTGGCGGGTAGGCTGACAGACCGCTACCGCCGCCACACGCATATGTTTGGCATCATGGCCTTCATCGTCGCGAACCTGTGTTTCCTCGTCGGCTCACTTCGGGGCGATGTTGTGGGCAGCCACATCTGGGGTCCGGGCTACCGCGACTACAGCGATGACTATCAATCCTACCGCAACGCAGTAGACGCATTCGAAGCCAGCACGCTTGTTATTTCAGAACATGTGTATTCGATCGTTTGGGCCATTCTGCTGATCGCAGCGGCCTTCTGGTCCGCACATACCAACCGTCGTGGCATCTTTAACGCGGCCATGACCTTCGGCGCGATCCACGCCTACACCCAAGCGTTTGAGACGTTCTACGATGAACCCCTCGCCTACGTCATTGGTGGCTTGGCAGCGATCCCGCTGGCTTGGGGTCTGTGGCGGCTGAACGATCAGTTCGAAAGCCGAAACACACTCGAACAAGTCGCAACCTAAAACGCAAACGGGCGGGGATCATTCCCCGCCCGCTTCAATTCGCTCTTACGATTGGGTTCAGCTCAGCAAACCCGCATGCACCATCGCTGCACGCATCTTTTCTTTGGTTTCGTCCAGAAGGCCCGTCAACGGCGAGCGTACTTCGTCGGAACACATCCCAAGCAAAGACATCCCGTATTTCGCACCGACCAGGCCAGGTTCTGTAAAAATCGCCTTATGAAGCGGCATCAACCGGTCATTGATCGCCAAAGCGCCCGCATAGTCACCAGACAACGTCGCGTTCTGCATCTGCGCGCACAGCGCAGGCGCCACATTCGCCGTGACAGAAATGCAGCCAACACCACCTTGCGCGTTAAAACCAATCGCCGTTGGGTCTTCGCCAGAAACTTGGACAAAATCAGTGCCACACGACAAGCGCTGGTTTGGAACGCGCGCCAGATCACCCGTCGCGTCTTTCACACCCATGATCATTTCATGCTTGGCCAGCTCACCCATCGTTTCAGGTGTCATATCGACCACAGAACGACCCGGAATATTATAGATCACAATCGGCAAACCACAGTCAGCGGCAGCGGTGAAATGGGCAATCAACCCGCGCTGCGTTGGCTTGTTGTAATACGGCGTCACAACCAAAGCCGCATCCGCACCGGCCGCTTTCGCAGCTTTCACCAACCGAACCGTTTCCGCCGTGTTGTTTGACCCGGCGCCCGCCACAACAGGGAACCGTCCCGCGACAGCATCAACGACAGTCTGAACGACCAAGTCATGCTCGGAATGGCTCAACGTCGGGCTTTCACCAGTCGTGCCAACAGGCACCAACCCGTGCGACCCTTGGTCAACATGCCACTCGACGAGTTTTTTCAACGTATCGAGATCCAGCTGGCCGTTCGCGAACGGCGTGACAAGAGCAGGCAAAGAACCTTTGATCATGATACGCATCCTTAATAGGGGGACCGGAATTGGTCCGTTAATATCCGCGTCTCTAGTGGGGTTTTCCGCCTTTGCCAAGTTTGTGAGTTGCACGCTACATCGGATAAACTACCTATGTGACTTGAAGGCGCCTAGACTGGGGCGGAAAGGATACGAACCGCAATGAAGGCAATCGTCGTTTCAGCATTGGCCGGATGGCTCATGGTTGCGCCAGCTTGGGCGCAAGAATCGCTCGACGATGAGACGTTTTCAGACGCGCTTTCTTCTTTGGCAGACAGTGAGGACGCAACTCCAAGCTTCGTAAACGGCACCCAAATTGAACAAGACTTGCTGGAATGGGTGTATTTTCGCGACAGCGACACAGACGCCCCTTTTTCAAGTTTCACTGACTTTCTGGATCGCCGCCCCAACTGGCCGGGAAACAGTCGCGTCCGCGCAAACGCCGAACGCGCGATGGACGAAAACGTCTCAACGCTCGATGCCCTGCGCTTCTTTGACGGCGCTGACATCGAAACCGGACAAGGCGCGGTTGCTTTTGCGAATGCCCTGATCGCCGATGGTCGCCGCGATGAAGCCGAGGCGATGCTAATCGACGTTTGGCGCAACGACGCCCTGACAAACTCCGACCACCAAGCCATCATCAACGCCTATCCAAACGTCGTGGCCCCCTATCATGAGGCCC
>Ga0209121_10000373_pt1 | contig 46919 bp, 48 predicted proteins | sample Cruoilmetagenom3_FD_187292 | JGI IMG/M metagenome (GOLD analysis project Ga0209121, IMG submission 187292) | Oil polluted marine microbial communities from Coal Oil Point, Santa Barbara, California, USA - Sample 3 (SPAdes) (version 2) | ecosystem: Environmental > Aquatic > Marine > Oil seeps ... | reverse complement strand
CATGGGCGTCTCCCGTCCCGAAGTTCCCTCAGAACCGATCTTGCCATGAACAGGGCCGAGCGCCGAGGGGAAATGTGATCATCCGGGATGGAACACTTAGCCTGCGGGGTCAGGCAAGGCCTGACCCGTTCTTCCTTTGCAACCGTCCACTGGACGCTTGCATCGCGGACAGGCCCGCGACCAGTCATCACCCCGTTCGTCACTTGAAACGGTCCACCGGACCGTTTCATCGCGGCAGGCCGCGACCGCTCCTCACCCCCCCCCCCCCACACACACAAAATGAAGCGATCCTTCACGCGCCGTGCGCAGAAAAGGTGGCGCGCATGGTGTGATTTCGGGTGTTTACCAATCGTAAAGATTCGCAGCCCCTCGACTCCCCGTTTCGGCCCGAAACCGCGCTAGGGCACAAAACCCCTAACGCCGCCTCCCCCCACCGAAGGTTAATATGAATCCGCATTAACCTTAACGACAGGTGAACAATGCCCGAGTCCTTTCCGGCCGTTCCGCGCGCTTTCCAAAGCGGTCCGCGCGGCCCCGCCCCCCATCGAACGGCCCCTTAAGCATCGCTTGACCCCACGGTGCGCTGGGGGTGCGTTTTCACAGATCATCCCCCTTGAAAATAACGATTCATACGATTCCCATGTCTGATCGTATGATTTGGAACACCCGTTTTGATCCAATCCGGCGGCGCACCCGTACCCTGTTAGTAAACGCAGCGCACGGAAAGGCGATCATGCAGCTTTTAACCCTCTACCTGGCCACCGCCGTGGTTTTTCTCGGGATTGATGCCGTCATGCTGAAAACCGTGATGCGCCCCCTGTTCGAACGGCACATCTCCTTGTTTTTGCGCGAGGATTTGAACCTCGCCCCCGCCGCGATCTTCTATCTTTTCTATGTCGCGGGCGTGTTGTTCTTCGTCTCTTGGCCCGCCCTGACGGCTGGCAGCGCGGCCCAAGCCCTGCTCCCCGCTGCTCTTCTGGGCGCGATGGCTTATGGCACCTACGAATTTACGAATTTCGCCACCTTGAAAGGGTGGCATTGGACCATGGCCACAACGGATGTGGTATGGGGCACTTTCCTGACCGCAATATCTGCCTATGCAGGGATCAAGATCACCTAGGCGTTGACCTAGGACATTAACGCGGAAACATTATGTTTCGTGCCCGTGAATACCCTGCTAGGGTTAATCAGTGTAAGATTGCCATTATCAGTTAAACGGGGGACAAAATGTCTTTGAAATCAGCCATTTACGCCAGCCTCGGCCTCCTCGCCCTCGCCGCGCCCGCCAGTGCCGAACCGAAAATATACCCCTACGCCGCCGCCAATCACTGCCCCAGCGGCCTACAGCCCATTTCTATTAACGGAGTGATTTGCTGCGGGACGCCGAACCAGTCGATGAGCTATCAGCACGCGAAAGCGGCACCCCTAGCGCGGAAAAAAGTGTATCATAAGAACAAGATACACCGCGCCCGCGTGGTCTGCCCCGTTGGCGAAAAAGGCTGCTATTCCCGCTAAACATCGTGAACCAGAATGCAAGGGCGGCCCCAAGGGCGCGTCCCTTTTCATGTCGGAATGAAAGCTTAAAGCAGTTTCAGATCGGCCGCCATCTGGCGCCCGTCGCGCCCATCCTGCAATTCGAAGCCGACCTTCTGATCGTCGGCAAGGCCCGTCAGCCCCGACCGCTCGACTGCGGAAATATGTACGAAAACATCCTTGTCGCCGTCATCGGGCGCAATGAAGCCATAACCTTTGGTGGTGTTGAACCATTTCACGGTGCCGGTGGGCATATTCCGTGTCTCCTTCTTTCTGTCTTTCCCCGATATGCGGGGCCTCTTACGTCGGAACTTGAGTCCCATTGTAAAATAACAGGATCAATGTGCCTTAACGTAAATTAAGGATTGCACGGCAATTGTAAAAATCAAGCAAAAGCGGGGTGCGCAGGCGGGCTTTGCCCCTTAAAGATGCAACTGCCAAGAACGGAGGCATGGATGAGACTTTACGGATTGAAAACCTGTGACACTTGCCGCAAGGCATTGAAATCGATTCCAGATGCGGAGTTTTTCGATGTCCGCATTGATGGTGTGCCTTCGGAAATCCTGGCAAAAGCCCATGCGCAGTTCGGCGATGCTTTGCTCAATACCCGTTCGACCACATGGCGCGGTCTTAACGAAGATGAACGCCAACGCGCGCCGCTGGAGTTGTTGCGCGACCATCCCACGCTGATGAAGCGCCCCCTGATCGAGGCTGGCGGCCAGCTGTACCTAGGTTGGACCAAGCCGGTTCAGGACACGCTTCTTGGATAGTGCCCCGCGCGTCCTTATCTGATTGAAAACGGAGTTCACATCATGCGAAACGCGGCACTTTTCCTTGGATTGATCGGCGGGCTGTTCGGACTTTTGATTGGTTTCTTCTCCTTCGGTTATACCGAGGTGATCGCCCAGCATGGCGAGGTCGAGGGCTTGTTCAAGCAAGTCGCTGACCCGCAGACGATCCGTGCTGCCAGCATCCTGTCGCCGCTACTGGCGATTGCCGGGGCGGGGATGGTCAAGGTGCGGGCGCTTTGGGGCGGTGCGCTGATGGCGCTGTCTGCCTTGGGCATGTATTTCGCTTTTGGTTTCAACGCCTTCACCATGTTCCCGATCTCTTTCCTGGGCTTGGCTGCGGTTATGGGGCTGGCTGCGGGAAAGCCGGACGAACCCAAGGCGCATTTCTGAACGCGGCATCCAGGGACAGCCAGCCGCCCCCCTTCACCACGAGCGTTGCCAGCAGCGTGAGCCACAGCAGCCGTTGGTCCAGAATGACCCCGTCTGGCGCGGCATCCAGCCAAGCGCCAAGCGTTGCCTCATGCGCGATGCCGCCGTGTCCGAACAGGTCAGTCAGCGATTGAACCGCGATGATCCCGATCATGCCAAGCGCGGCGAGGCGCGTAAGCAGCCCCAGAACGATCAGTGCGGGCAGGATGAATTCGGCATAAGTACCTGCAAAGACAACGAAATCTGTCCAAGCCGGCATCGTGGTGTGGTCATGGCCGGCGGCCTCGAGTCGCTTGGGAAATATCTGCGCATAGGCATTGGCCGACAGGGTCAAGGGGCCGTCCAACTTGGTCAGGGCCGAGTTCCAGAAATAGCGCAGCAGGACAAGGGCAAAGGTCAGCCGCGCCAGCAATGGTAAGGCACCCGTCAGCCGCCCGAGCCTGCGAACAACTTGCGAATAAAGGGAAATCAGGTGGGTCATGCGGTTTTCTCCGGCTGTATCAGGGCCTCGTTCTGGAATAATAGGGCCAATGTCGTCGTCAGGTCGGTGCCTTCGGTCGCGGCCTCCATCGCGGGCCCGAGGGGCATGTGGCACAGCGCCTTGATAAAGGGGGCTGCGCCGACGGGCAGCGGGATCGCCACCGGATCGTAAGCGGGCCGTGCGATCAGAACCTCGCCGGTGTCCTCGGGGCGTGGCATGCCAAGCGCCTGTGCGCGGATCGACAGCAGGGGGTGCGGCGTGCAGATGACCTGTGTCGCGGGTGCAAGGTGCAGGTGCAGGGCGGGCAGCTTGGCAGGGGCGGTTCGCGCCAATGCATCGGCGGGCAGGGGTATGCCATCGGCGGCGTGATAGGCGTGGCGCAGGGCCAGTTCCAACGCGGCCAGATCCGGCAACCATGGCATGTCTGCAAGCGGTGCGATGCCTGCAAGATAGCGGTCGAACCCGTCGCCATAGGCGTGGATCATCGGGTTTGATGGCGGCGAAGCGCGCAGGTAACCTCCTGCGATTGTGTTGAAGTTTGCATCGCCGAGAATGCGGTAGGTGGCAGGGAAACCGGCTTGCAATGCTTCGGTTAGTGAGACGGCGACATTGTTGCGATAGACGGCAAAGCGGCGTCCGGCCGGGCGGCCTTTCCCGTCGCTTAGCCCGTCCGGCACTGGCGCATCGGGGTGCAGCAGGGCGGATATGAAGGTGGATTGGGTCATGCGACCACCATCCGTATCGCGGCAAGGGCGTTGGCGGCGCGCTGCGCCTCGTCCCGCAACACGGGCCATTCCGGCACATCGGTGTCCCATTCAATCAGCAGGGGGCGCGGGCCAGTGGCGCGCAGCACATGCATCAGAAGCGCCCAGACCGGATCTGCCACCTCGCGCCCGTGGCTGTCGATCAACAGGGGGGCACCGTCATCATCCATATCCTCGTCATGCCCGCCAAGATGGATTTCCCCAACATTTTCAGTGGGAAAGGCAGCAATATAGTCGATTGGGTTAAAGCCCAGGTTGACCGCTGAAACGAAGACGTTGTTCACATCTAGCAGCAGGCCACAGCCTGTGCGGGCCGCGATTTCGCGCAGGAAATCCGGCTCTGACCACGTGCTTTCGTCAAAGGCGAGATAGCTGGAGGGATTTTCCAGCAGCATTTGCCAGCCAAGCGCCTCTTGCAGCTGATCGATATGGGTGCAGACGCGGTCCAGCGTGGCATCGGTATAGGGCAGGGGCAGCAGATCGTTGAAATAGCCACTGTCATGGGTGGACCACGCCAGGTGTTCGGAAAAGCTGAAAGGGTTCAGCCCGTCGCAGAGCTGTTTCAGGCGGGCCAGGTGATCGGTGTCCAAGGGGGCCTCGCCGCCAATCGACAGGCCGACACCATGCACCGAAATGGGAAACCGTTCCGACAGGTGACGCAACTGCGCCAACGGGCGTCCGCCTGCGCCCATGTAATTCTCAGCATGGATTTCCAGCCACTGTACGGGGGCGGGCGTATCCATCAAGTCTTTGTAATGTTGGGGTTTATAGCCGATTCCGGCAGCATTTGGCAGGGGCATGGCGGTCTCCAATCAAGTGGGGCGGGCCAGTGACCCGCCCGTTGTCTGGGATCAGGAGGGGATGTCGCGGGTCAGCGGTTCCAGTGCGCCTTTGCGCTCGCTGTCATCAGCCATTGCGGGCAGTTCGATGGACATGCAGGTGCCTGCGTCGACGAGGCTCCATGCGTTGCCTTGGTAGTCCACTTTCGAGGTGCCGGCGCAGGTGGTGCCGGGGCCGGCAGCGCAGCCGTTTTCGCCTGCCATGGCCACGCCATAGCATTTTTCCTTGGCTTCCGCATGGGCGACCGATCCGGCCATGGCGGTTGCGACGGCACCTGCGAAGGCCGCGAGTTTGAGCGTGTTGGACATGAGGTTTTCCTTCCTTACGTTTTGAATTCTTGCCGCCTCGGACAGCCCGTTGGCGGTGATCAAAATGTAAGCCTCGCGCCGGCTCACAGACCACTCACAGGGGCGTGGTTCACGGCCCCGTCAGCCCGCGTCAGTTTTGCGTGAGCAAAGAAGTGTTTGTTTTCAATGGCTTGCTTTTAGAAATGTTACGGCCCGCCCGGATTTCTCTGGACGGGCCGTGCCTATTCTTTCGGGTAGGTTACAAAAGGTCGGGCGGGGTCGCCTCGGTTTTCAGGCTGCTCACGATCTCGTCCAAAGATGTAACAGAGGTCTGCTTCTCGCCAAGTCGGCGAACCGACACAGTGCGTTCCTCCACTTCGCGGCCGCCACAGGCCAGGATCACCGGAACCTTGCCAAGCGAATGCTCGCGGACCTTGTAGTTGATCTTCTCGTTGCGCAGGTCTGCCTCGGCGCGGATGCCTTGCGCGCGCAGGGCTTCGACCACTTCCATACAATAATCATCGGCATCCGACACGATGGCCGCGACGACAACTTGGCGCGGGGCCAGCCAGAAGGGCAGCCTGCCCGCGCTGTTTTCGATCAGGATGCCGATGAACCGCTCGAACGATCCCAGAACCGCGCGGTGCAGCATGACGGGGCGGTGTTTTTCGCCGTCCTGCCCGATATAGCTGGCGTCCAACCGCTCGGGCAGGTTCGGGTCCACTTGCAGCGTGCCGCATTGCCATTGCCGCCCGATCGCGTCGGTCAGGGTGAATTCCAGTTTCGGGCCGTAGAACGCGCCTTCGCCTTCCAGGATGTCGTAATCGTAACCGGCGGCGCGGCAGGCATCGCCAAGCGCCTTTTCCACCCGGTCCCAGCTTTCATCGGACCCGATCCGCTTTTCGGGACGGGTGGACAGTTTGATGGTCCAGTCATGAAAGCCCAGGTCGTCATAGATACCGGCCAGGAACTTGATGAACTTGGCGGTCTCATATTCGATCTGATCGTCGGTGCAGAAGATATGCGCATCGTCCTGCGTGAACCCGCGCACCCGCATGATGCCGTGCAGCGCACCCGAAGGCTCATACCGGTTGCAGGACCCGAATTCGGCCATGCGCAGCGGCAGGTCGCGATAGGATTTCAGGCCCTGATTGAACACCTGCACATGGCAGGGGCAGTTCATCGGCTTCAGCGCGTTCACGGTTTTCTCGCGCGCGTGTTCTTCGTCGACTTCGACGATGAACATGTTTTCCTGATAGTTTTCCCAGTGACCCGAGGCTTCCCACAGCTTGCGGTTCACCACTTGCGGGGTGTTCACCTCGACATAGCCGTCGGCGTCCTGCTTGCGCCGCATGTAATCTTGCAGTGTGGTGTAGATGCGCCAGCCGTTCGGGTGCCAGAAGATTTGGCCGGGGGCCTCTTCTTGCATGTGGAACAGGTCCATTTCGCGGCCAAGGCGGCGGTGATCGCGTTTCGCGGCCTCCTCCAGCATGGTCATGTGCGCCTTGAGCGCCTTGCGGTCCTTGAAGCCTACGCCGTAGATGCGTTGCAGCATCGGGCGGGTGCTGTCACCCAGCCAGTACGCGCCGGCCACATGGGTCAGCTTGAAGGCGTCGGCGGGCAATTGGCCCGTGTTAGCCAAGTGCGGGCCGCGGCACAGATCCTGCCAGTCGCCATGCCAATACATGCGCAGGTCTTCGCCTTCGGGGATGCGGTTGATTAGCTCGACCTTGAAGGGCTCGTCGGCGTCCTCGTAATGCTTGACGGCGCGGGCGCGGTCCCAGACCTCGGTCCGGACGGGATCGCGGGCGTTGATGATGTCCTTCATCTTCGCTTCGATCTGGCCAAGGTCTTCGGGGGTGAACGGCTCTGCCCGGTCGAAATCATAGAACCAGCCATAATCGCGCACCGGCCCGATGGTGACCTTCACATCCGGCCAAATCTCCTGCACGGCGCGGGCCATGACATGTGCGAAATCGTGTCGGATCAGTTCAAGCGCATGTTCGTCATCCTGCATCGTGTGGATGGCGATTTGCGCGTCATCTTCGATCGGCCATTGCAGGTCGTAATGCGCGCCGTTCACCTGTGCGGAAATCGCTTTCTTGCCAAGCGAGGTGGAAATGGAACTTGCGACCTCGGCGGGCGTTACACCCTTGTCGAAGCTGCGTGAATTTCCATCGGGGAAGGTGAGGGTAATCTGGGACATAGCTGTCCTCCTCGTCGATTTGGCGCCCACGGAACGCCCGGTTGCGGGTATATGGTTCGCACTCTACTTCCCAATTGGGCGGGGCAAAGTCAACTGTGGATGAAAGGCAGGGCATGGGCTGGCAAAAAGAAGCGTTCGAGGCGCTGTCAGGTGCGGATGGACACGCCGAGGGGCTAAGCGATTACGCACAAAAGCGCGAGGCAGGCGACTTCCTGCGCCATGCGGCGTCTTTGGCAATGACCAAAACCGCCGATGGATTGTTTGATCCGAAGCTGGTTCTCAGTTGGCTTTTGACCCATCTGGGCGCGCCTTCGGCTTTCATCGGTGCGCTGGTGCCACTGCGCGAGGCGGGCGCGCTGTTGCCACAATTGCTGATCGCGCCGCACATTCATGCAATGGCGCGGCGCAAATGGGCTTGGGCCGGGGCGGCCGCGGGGCAGGGGCTGGCGGCACTGGCGATCACTTTGATGGGGCTATGGCTGTCAGGTTGGGCGGCGGGGTTGGGTATCTGTCTGGCCGTGGCGGTTCTAGCCCTATCTCGCTCCGTCGCTTCTGTATCCTATAAGGATATTTTGGGCAAAACGGTTGGGAAGGCGCGCCGCGGAGCGGCAACGGGGCTGGCGGCCTCGATGACCGCCGGGGCCGTGGTTCTGTTCGCATTGGTGCTGATCTGGGCACCGGTGGACCGCTTTGTCATCGTGGTCGGCGCGCTTGGCCTGTCGGCGGCCTTCTGGCTGGGCGCGGCACTGTTGTTCGCCACGCTGAACGAAGAGGCTGCCCCCGGAAAAGCAAACCATTCCACGCTTTCGCAGCTTGCCCTGCTCAAGGACCACCCCGACCTGCGCCGTTTCATCTATGCGCGCGGGTTGCTGACCGGATCGGCCCTTGCGCCGCCCTACATGGTGATCATGGCCAGCCAGGCGGGCAATGGTGCGTTCCAGGCGCTGGGGGCGCTGGTGCTGGCCTCTGCCATGGCCTCGTTGATTTCTTCCTATGTCTGGGGGCGGCTTGCCGACCAATCCTCGCGCAGGGTTCTGGCATTGTCCGGCCTTGTGGCCGCAGCGGCGCTGCTGCTGGCCCTGATGCTGGACAGGGCGGGGCTGGCGGGCACTTGGTGAGCGCTTCCCATGGCGCTGTTCGTGCTGATGGTGGCTTATCACGGGGTGCGGCAGGGGCGTTCAACCTACCTGGTCGATCTTGCCCCGCCGGATCAGCGCACCGCCTATGCCGCCGTGGCCAACACGGTGATCGGCCTTCTGCTGCTGCTGCTGTCCGGGGCAATTGGCGCGGTGGCGGGGCTGGTCGGGCCGCAGGCCGCGCTGGGCACCTTTGCCGCGCTGTGCCTTGTAGGGGCCGCCACGGCATGGCGCATGAAAGAGGTCGAGGGCTAGACCCCGCCCCGGCCATCGGGCAAGTTGCCCTCAAAAGACCGGAGCGTAAACATGACCGAATATCTGGATACCCCGCAGGGCCGCCGCATTGCCTATAACCAGACCCGGGGGCGCGGCCCCGGCGTTGTGTTCCTTGGTGGTTTCATGTCCGATATGGGCGGCACCAAGGCCGTGCATCTGCACGAATGGGCGCAGCGCAGCGATTGCTCTTTCCTGCGCCTTGATTATTCCGGCCACGGCGAAAGCGGCGGCGCATTCGAGGATGGCTGTATTGGCGACTGGGCCGAGGATGCATTCCAGGCCATCACACAGCTGACCGAAGGCCCGCAGGTGCTGGTCGGCTCCTCCATGGGGGGGTGGATTTCCCTGCTTATGTGTCGCCGCATGCCCGAACGGGTCGCGGGGCTTGTCACCATTGCCGCCGCCCCCGATTTCACCGAGGACAGCATGTGGACCGGTTTTTCCGACGCGCAACGAGTCGAGATCATGGAAAAGGGCGCGATCAAGATCCCGTCCGACTATGACGACCCCTATACGATCACGCGCCGCCTGATCGAGGACGGGCGCGACCACCTGGTTCTGCGCGACCCGCTGGATTTGTCCTTTCCTGTTCGATTTCTGCAAGGCACAGCGGATGCAGATGTGGATAAATCAGTGGCCTTACGGCTTTTGGACCATGTCACCGGAGTTGATATTCGCCTGACGCTGGTCAAGGGAGCCGATCATCGCTTCTCTGACCGCAACTGCCTGACCCTGATCGAGCGCTCGGTCGAAAAGGTGCTGGCCCGGGCAGAGACCGCGCGCTGACTGGTGCAGGGAAACCCGGCGCCAGTGTGCGGCGCGGATACGGTATAAAACCTTACCCTTTGGGTGAAGATGATGGAGTAAACCCTTGGAGCCACGAATTTCCCTGATCACGCTTGGCACCTTTGACATGGCCCGCGCCGCGCAATTCTACGAGGATATGGGATGGTTCCAGACCGAAACGCCCGACGGCATGGTGGTCTTTGACCTGTCGGGCCAGTCGTTGGGCCTGTACCCTGCCGATCAGCTGGCCCGCGATATGGGTGTCGATCCCGAGACCCTTGGCACCGGCCTGTCCACCTTTGCGCTGAACACCCGCAGCAAAGAGGAGGTGGCCGAGGTGATCGAAGCCGCCCGCGCCGCCGGTGCCAGCATCCTGAAAGAGCCGCATGACGTGTTCTGGGGCGGTCACATCGCCTATTTTTCCGATCCCGACGGTCACGTCTGGGAAATCGCGCATAACCCGTTCGCGCCCTTGGCCGAGGATGTCGCATTCCGCTGGGATGGCTATTGATGCGCAAACCGGCCTCGATGCGCAGCTACGAGGCGCTCGGCCGCATCCGCCTGTCGCGCCATTTCTACATGCGCGATTTCCTGCTGTCCGAAATCGGCATCATGCACGGTATCCCGAATGTGCCGGAAAACCCCGATCTGGCCATCATGGCGGGGCGTGCGCTGTGCGAGAACCTGCTGGACCCGCTGCAAGAGACGTTCGGCCGGATCGAAATCCGCTCGGGCTATAGGGCGGCCGCCATCAACGCCTTTGGCAACAAGCGCAGCATGTCCTGCGCGATGAACGCCAATGACGCGGAATTCGGCCATCACATATGGGATTTGCAGCCCGATGGTCAGATCGGCGCGGGGGCGACCGTGGTGATCCCGTGGTTCGCCGACCAATACGCGCAGGGGCGCGACTGGCGCGATCTGGCATGGTGGATACACGACCATTTACCGTTCTCTTATATCTGTGTGTTTCCAAAGCTTTGCGCGATGAACCTTGCGTGGTCCTCTGCCCCGCGGCGCAAGATCAAGTCCTATGTCGCGCCCAAGGGCACGCTGATGACCCCCGGTACCGCCCCGCCTGTGCAGCGCGCTGCGTGCTATGCCGATTTTCCGCCCCTGCGTGGCATCGCCTATCCGGCACCGGGCGCATTTCCCCCGTTGACGCGCCCGCCTGATCTGCGAAGTTAGCGGCGGATCAAGAACTTGGGCAGGGACAGACAGGAATGGGAGAGGCGCTGGTTTTCATACCGGGGTTGATGTGCGACGCGCGGATTTTCATGGCGCAGCTTGCCGACCTCAGCCGCGACCATACCGTGATCGTGGCGCCCATCACCAAGGGCGAACGGATCGAGGAGATCGCCTCGAATATCCTTGATACCCTGCCGCGCAAGTTTGCCCTGTGCGGGCTGTCCATGGGCGGCATCGTCGCGATGGAGATATTACGCCGCGCCCCCGATCGCATCACCCGCCTGGCCCTGTTCGACACGAATCCGCTGGCGGAAACGCCGCAATCGGCCTCGGCCTACGAGCCGCTGATCGTCGGTGCGCGGGCGGGTCGGCTGGAACAGGTCTTGCTGAAAATTCTGGGCCCCGAACATCTGGCCCCCACGCCGCACCGCATGGCGATCCAGACCCTGCTGCAGGAAATGGCGGCGGGTTTGGGGCCCGAAGTGTTCATCCGACAGGTGCGCGCCCTTCAGCGCCGCCGCGACCAGCAGGCTACGTTGCGGCGTTGCAAGGTGCCGACCATGGTGCTGTGCGGCGATATGGACACGCTGACCCCTGTCAAACGCCACAGTTTCATGGCCGAATTGATCCCCGATGCATGGCTGCATGTGGTGCCCGATGCGGGCCATCTGCCGGTGTTGGAACAGCCCGAGGTCGTGAATGACACGATCCGTGACTGGATGCGGCAACCCTTTGTCCTGAAATGAATTTTACGGCTGAACTGGCCGGGTATGGCAGGCTTGTGCCGCTTGGCGCGCCGGTGCCTGAATCGGCACCGCGCCTGACCGCGCGGCGGGCGGCGGGACCGGCGCGGGTGCTGCCCTCGCTTGGGGACGCGCTGGCCGAGGCGGGCGCGCGGGACGGGCAGACATTTTCCTTTCATCATCATTTGCGCAATGGCGACGGGGTGCTGAACGCGGTGATGGCCGCGGGAGCAGGGGCAGGATTGCAGGGGCTGACGCTTGCGCCAAGCTCGCTTTTTCCGGTTCATGCGCCGCTTGTCGAACATATGGGGGCGGGGCGCGTCGCAGGCCTGCGCACGGCATACATGACCGGGCCGGTGGCTATGGCCGTGGGGCAGGGGGCGCTGCCGACCCCCGCAGTGTTCCAGACCCATGGCGGTCGGGCGCGGGTGATAGAAAACGGCGAAATGCCGGTGGATATTGCATTCATCGCTGCCGCCATGGCGGACCATGCCGGCAATCTGACAGGCGCTTGCGGCCCGCAGGCCTTTGGCCCGTTGGGTTATGGGGTGGTGGATGCGCGCCATGCGCGGGTGGTGGTGGCCGTGACCGATTGTCTGGTGGACAGCCTGCCTTGTGCGCCTGACATCTACGGCACATTGGTGGATTTCATCGTGCCGCTGACCCGGATCGGCGATGCCGCGCGTATCCAGTCGGGCACCACGCAGATCACCACCGACCCCACGGGGCTGAAGATCGCGGCGCTGTCGGCTGATCTGATCGCGGCCTCTGGCCTGATGCGTGATGGGATGTCGTTTCAGACTGGGGCGGGGGGCATCTCGCTTGCCGTGGCGCGGGAATTGGGCGATCGGATGCAGCGGGCAAACCTGCGCGGCGGCTTTGCCAGCGGCGGGATCACCGCGCCACTGGTCGATTTGCACTGGCGCGGGTTGTTCCGCGAATTACTGGATGTGCAGGCTTTTGATCTGGCGGCGGTGCAAAGCTATCGCGACGATCCGGCCCATCACATGATGAGCGCCAGCCGCTATGCAAGCCCCGCCCGTCCCGACGCGGTGGTGGATGCGCTGGACGTGGTGATCCTTGGCGCGGCCGAGGTGGATTTGTCCTTTAACGTCAATGTCACGACGGGTAGCGACGGGCATATCCTTGGTGGATCGGGCGGGCATGCTGATTGCGCGGCGGGGGCGAAACTGACCATCATCACCACCGCCTTGGCCGCGAAAACCCGTGCCAAGATCGTGCCGCAAGCGCGCTGCATCACCACGCCGGGCGGCAGCGTGGATGCAGTGGTGACCGAGGCGGGCATCGCCATCAACCCCGCCCGTTCTGACTTGGCCGATCATGCCCGCGCCGCCGGATTGCCGGTGCTTGCCATCGAAGACCTGGCCGCAATGGTCCCGCCACCAGTGGCGGCCGATAAGAGTGGCCGTGTGATCGGGGTCAGCCAATATCGCGATGGCCGGGTGTCTGACCTGCTGTATTTACCGGACCCGCGCCCTATTTCCCTTGCATGAAGCACCAACCGCCACGCCCCAGACAAGCCCGCCTGCACCGGCAGGTAGAAACCTCGCGCCGCCGTGTGCAGGTCTGGTCTGGCAGGCATCTGCCGCCGGGCATGCGCTTTGTCGTGGGGGTGCTGCTGATCCTTGGCGGAGTTTTCGGCTTTCTGCCTGTGGTCGGGTTCTGGATGCTGCCGCTTGGCGTTGCCGTGGCGGCGATGGATATCAAACCTCTGTGGCGGCGTGTTTGCCGGAAGAGGCGTAAATGAACATGTCGCATATGTGAAAAAGGCGGCCCGGAACGGCCGCCTTTGACGATTTTCACTGTCCCCTAAGGGGTTAGCGCGCCGCCGCGTTCTTGTTTGCCGGTTTCTTGTCGGCTTTTTTTTCGGGTTGGGCGGGCGCATCGCTGTTTGCGTCGATGAATTCCAGCACCAGCGGGCGGATATTGTTGCGCCAGCTTTTGCCAGCGAAGATGCCGTAATGGCCTGCGCCCGGCTCGACGTGCCAAGCTTTCTTATCTTCGGACAGGCCGGTGCAAAGATCCAGCGCGGCCTTGCATTGACCGGGCGCAGAAATGTCGTCTTTCTCGCCCTCGACCGTTTTCACGGCCACATCGGTGATCTTGCCCATGTCTACCTTGCGGCCATCCACGACAAATTCATTCTTTGCAATTTCACCTTCCTTGAAGATGCGATCGACGGTGGACAGGTAGAATTCGGCGGGCATGTCCATCACGGCAAGGTATTCGTCGTAGAACCGGTTATGCGGGTCATGGTCCGACGCCTCGCCGCGTACGGTGCGCGCGATCTGGTCGTTGAACGCTTTGGAATGACGTTCGGAATTCATCGACATGAAGGAGGACAACTGCAACAGGCCCGGATAGACCTTGCGCCCCACCCCTTTGTATTTGAAGCCGACACGCTGGATCATTGTCTGTTCAAGATGGCCCATAGTGATGCGGTTGCCGAAATCGGTGACTTCGGTCGGGGTGGCATCGGGGTCGATCGGGCCGCCGATCAGGGTCAGCGAACGCGGCTGCGCGCTCGGGTCTTCCTCGGCTAGGTAGGCGGTCGCGGCAAGGGTCAGCGGCGCGGGTTGGCAAACGGCGATCACGTGGATGTCGCTGCCCAGTTCCTTCATGAAATCGACCAGGTAGAGGGTGTAATCCTCGATATCGAATTTTCCTTCGGACACGGAAATGTCGCGCGCGTTATGCCAGTCAGTGATGTAGACTTCGCAATCATTCATCAGGCTGATCACGGTCGAACGCAGCAACGTGGCATAGTGGCCAGACATAGGCGCGACCAGCAGCACGCGGCGCTTCATCGGTTCGCGGCCAGCGACGCGGAAATGGATCAGATCGCCGAATGCGCGTTCGACCACGGTTTCAATATGAACGATGTGGTCCTTGCCATCGTCGCAGGTGTGGGTGCGGATGCCCCACGCGGGTTTCACGACCATGCGTTGGAACGAACGTTCGGTGACTTCGCCCCAAGCGGCCATCCATTGCAACGCAGGGTTTGGCACCATGCTGAAAACCGGATAGGATGTCAAAGACAGTGCAGTCGCGCCCAGCCATTGATTTGTGTTTCTTACGGTTTCCATCATATCGTAGCTGGCCATGAAGCGCATGGGCGACTCCTTTTCAAAAGGTGCGGCACTGCGGCTCTCACCCCGGTCGCCGGGAGGACACCGCAAAATGCTGCATGGCAGCGACAATAAGGGGGATTAATTAATATGACAACAAAAGACGCGCCCGCTTCGGCCGATTCGGAAAAAATGAAGGCCAATATGGCCCGCGTAGAGGAGTTGACGCAGCGTCTTGTAGATGCGTTTTCGAACAGGAAACCGGCGAATCCCGCGCTTGATGCCCCCGATCAGGAGCTTTTCGCCAAGGCGGCGACCCACTATTGGGCCGAAATGTCGCAGCAGCCGTCGCGCGTTTTTGAGCATCAGCTTGAATTCTGGGGCAAATCAGTCAAGCACTTCATGGAAGCGCAGCAGGCCCTTGCACGCGGCAAGCTGGAAGCGCCCACGGACGAAACCCCCGACGATCCGCGGTTCAAGAACCCCTTGTGGAAAACCCACCCCTATTTCAACTTCATCAAGCAGCAATACATGATGAACGTCGATGCGCTGCAAAAAGCCGTGGCCGAGGTCGAGGGGCTTGAGCCGAAAGAGCAGCGCAAGCTGGACTATTTTGCCCGCCAGATCGCCGACATGATGGCCCCGACCAATTTCCTTGGCACCAATCCCGACGCGCTTGAAAAGGCGATCGCGACCGAGGGCGAAAGCCTTGTTCAGGGGCTGGAAAACCTGGTTTCTGACCTAGAGGCGAACAACGGCGAGATGCTGGTGCGCCTGTCCGACACCAATGCGTTCAGGTTGGGCGAGAATATCGGCGCGACCCCCGGCAAGGTGGTCTTTCGCAACCGCATGATGGAGCTGATCCAGTATGCGCCCACCACCGAAGAGGTCCACGCCACCCCCCTGATCATCTTTCCGCCCTGGATCAACAAGTTCTACATCATGGATCTCAAGCCCGAGAATTCGCTGATCAAATGGATCACCGATCAGGGCTTTACCCTGTTCGTCGTGTCCTGGGTGAACCCCGACACAGGCTATCGTGACGTGGGGATGGAAGACTACATGGAAGAGGGCTATCTGGCCGCCATCCGCGAGGTGAAAGAAATCACTGGCCAGAAGCAGGTCAATTGCGTGGGCTATTGCATCGCCGGCACCACGCTGGCCATGACCCTGTCGCTGCTGAAAAAGCGTGGCGACAAGTCCATCAAATCCGCCACCTTCTTTACCGCGCTTACCGATTTTTCCGACCAAGGCGAATTCACACCCTTCCTGCAAGACGATTTCATCGACGGGATCGAAGAGGAGGTGGACCGCGTCGGCATCCTGCGCAGTTTCATCATGGCGCGGACGTTCTCTTTCCTGCGGTCGAACGACCTTATCTACAGGCCCGCGATCCGCAGCTACATGATGGGTGAAACCCCGCCCGCCTTTGATCTGCTATATTGGAACGGCGACGGGGCGAACCTGCCTGCGAAGATGGCCAAGGACTACCTGCGCCGCCTGTGTCAGCAGAATCAGTTCACCACCTCGGGGATCGAATTCTTCGATGAACGGCTCCGCATCGAGGATGTGGAGGTGCCCGTCTGCCTGGTCGCCTGCGAGACGGATCACATCGCCGCGTGGAAGGACAGCTACCGCGGTGCGCAGATGATGGGATCGAAGGACAAGACCTTTATCATGTCCGAATCCGGCCATATCGCGGGGATCATCAATCCGCCCTCGAAAAAGAAATATGGCCATTACACGAACGACGATCTTAGCCTGCCCGCCGATGACTGGCTGGCAGGGGCCACGCGCAGCGACGGGTCGTGGTGGCCGCGTTGGGGCAAGTGGCTGGCAACGCGGTCGGGCAAGAAGGTGCCCGCGCGTCAGCCCGGTGATTCGTCGCATCCGGTCCTGTGTGATGCGCCTGGTACCTATGTTAAGGCGTCTCCAACCGTTTGATTTCCCTTCAAAAGTGCATAAATGCTGCGATGCAGCATAAACCTCTTGATTTTCTGCATTGCAGCATGCATATTGTTTGCAAGCGCAGAAAACCGGGGTAGGCCCGGACCGCTGACTAGGGAATTTTTGAAAATGGCTAAGACCACCGAAGACTTCACCGCGATGATGAAAGACATGATGGGCGCATTCCCCGTCGATACCAAAGCAGTGGAAGACGCATTCAAAACCCAGGCTGCCCTGGGCGAGAAACTGACCACCGTCGCGCTGTCCGCAGCAGAAAAATCCTCGGAAATCTCCGGCAAATGGACCAAGGAAACCATCGCCAAGATGACCGAGATGTCCAAAGTCAAGTCCGAGCCGGCCGACTATGCCAAGGCGATGACCGATTTCGCTTCGGCCTATTCCGAAGTTGCCGCCGAAAACATGGCCGCCTTCGCTGAAGTCGCGAAAAAGGTCCAGATGGACACCGTAGAACTGATGATGGCCGCTGGCAAGGACATGTCCGAAGAAGCCACCGCTGCCGTTCAGAAGGCCACCAAGGATGCGACCACTGCTGCGAAAAAAGCAGCCGCGAAGTAATCCCCCAAGAGATAACGCGTCCTTCTCCTCCTCCCTGATTGGACGCGTTTCAAGGCGGGGCGGGCTTTCACGAGCCCGCCCTTTCTTTTTGTGTAGCACTGGCTTAGGATTTTTCTGCACTGCATCATTTCAGGGAGGGATGACATGCCGGACGACAAGAACCCGCTGCTCATCAAACGCTATGCCAGCCGCCGGCTGTACAACACCGAGACCAGCGATTATGTCACGCTGGAAGACATCGCCGGTTTCATCCGCGAAGGCCGCGAGGTTCAGATCGTCGATCTGAAGTCGGGCGATGACCTGACCCGCCAGTATCTTCTTCAAATCGTTGCAGAACATGAAAGCCGCGGCGAATCCGTGCTGCCTGTTGGCGTGCTGATGGACTTGGTCCGCAGCTACACCACGCAGGCCAATTCCATGGTGCCGCAATTCCTTCAGATGTCCTTTGACATGTTGCGCGACGGTCAATCCAAGATGATGGAAAACATGACCATGGCGAATCCAATGACTCAAATGCCGGGGTTCGAGGCGCTGCAAGCGCAGCAAGAGGCATTCCTGAAGGCGATGACCGGCCAGATGGGCACCGGCGGCACCGGATGGGCCGCAACCGAGACCCCGAAGGAAGGGGGCAAGGAAGAAGACCCTGGGCTTGACGCGATCAAGCAGCAACTGGCCGAATTGCAGGCCAAACTTTCGAAGATGGACAAGTAACCCATGCCCGACAGCCCCGGCAGGATCACACTGTGGGGGATCGAGGTATTCGTGGCCGCGGCGGAAGAGGGATCAATCTCTGCCGCCGCGCGCCGTTTGGGGGCCAGCCCTTCCTCGGTCAGCCAGCAATTAACCAACTTGGAATCCGCCCTGGGCGTGGCGCTTCTTATGCGCAACACGCGGCCCATGGCGCTGACCCATGCGGGGGAATTGTTCCGCCGCCGTGCTTCTGCCGTGCTGAACGAGGCATCGTTGGCGCGGGCCGAACTGGCCATGGCCGAGGGCGCGACCCTGACCCGTTTCCGCCTTGGCATGATCGAGGATTTCGAGGCAAACGTGACCCCGCGCCTGTTGACACAGCTGGCCGAGGCGATGACCGGCTGCCAGTTCCTGCTGGAAACCGGGGCCAGTCATTTCCTGCATGACCAGTTGGATGCCCGCGCGCTTGACGTGGTGTTCGCCGCAGAAATGGGGGATCTGCCTGATTGGGCAGAGGTCCACCCGGTGTTGGAGGAAGGCTTTGTCGTCGCGGCGCCCAAGGGGGCGGTGGACGCGGGTGGCGATGTTTTGGCGCAGCTCAAGGCGCTGCCCTTGGTGCAATATACCACGCGTCATTACATGGGCCGCCTGGTCGCGCGCCACCTGGCCGAACAGAAACTGACGCTGGACCACAGGTTCGAATTGGACAGCTATCATGCGATTCTTGCGCTTGTGGGGCAGGGGGCGGGCTGGACCATCCTGACACCGCTGGCCCTGCGGCGCGCGCGCCGGTTTGCCAGTCAGATGGATGTGCTGGCGCTGCCATTTGCTCCGCTCACCCGCCGGATATCGGTCATGGCGCGGGCTGGAATGTTGCAGGACACGCCCGCCGGTTTGGCGGACCGTCTACGCGGCATCCTGAAGACTGATGTGATCACCCCTGCGGCGGCGGTGTCCGATGTGATGGGCGCATCGCTCAGACTGCTTGAGCCATAAGAAAACCCCGCGGGGCCTAACCGCGGGGTTTTGCATTTTTATCGTGAAGTCAATCAGGTACCGTATGCGCGGGTATTGCCCATCACATCCTGCGCGGCGCGCACAAGCGCGTCTGCAATCAGGTCCAGTTCGGGCTGTTGCAGGCGGGCGGGCAGGCGCGTGTCGCAGGCCTTCATCAGCATTTCGCGGGTTTGCGGCAATTCCTGCTTTTCCTCGATGAACTGCCAGTTCCAGAAGGCGCGGGCATTGTCGGTGGACATGCCAAAGACTTGCACCTTGACCCCGCGCGCGGCAGCGGCATCCTGAAAGGCGCGGATCTCGTCCTCGGCCATGCCGACCAGGTTGAACTGAATCGAATCCGGCGCGCGTTCTTCCTTGTCCAGCTTCGACGGCACGTCGATCCAGGGCGAGATGTTCAGCTTGGTGGCTACATAGTCATGGTTACGGCGGCCATCGGCGACACGGCGTGCGACCTCGGCAATCTGGGGGCGGACAATCGCGGCTGACAGGTTGCTCAGACGCAGGTTGTACAGCGGTAGCTTGTTCTGCCAACGGGCAAAGGCGGCTTCCAGCTCTGCCTCGTCCTCGGGCGAGCGGGCGATATGCTTCTTCCAGTTATGCTCGTAAGCGCCGGACATGATAACTGCGCGGGCCAAGGCATCGGCGTCATCGGTGATCATGATGCCACCCTCGCCGGAATTCAGCAGTTTGTAGCTTTGGAACGAGAAACAGCCGATCTGCCCGATGGTGCCGACCTTGTTTCCGTCCCAGACCGTGCCAAGCGAATGGGCGGCGTCTTCGATCACCGGAATGCCACGCGCATTGGCCAGTTCCATGATTGCATCCATATCAGAGGTATGGCCGCGCATGTGACTGATGATGATGGCGCTGATCGTGTCGTCCAACTTTGCCTCGAAGTCTTTGAGGTCAATGCGATAATTCTCGGCCACCTCGCACAGCACCGGCACGCAGTCGGCATGCACGATCGACGAGGGCACGGCGGCAAAGGTAAAGGCGGGGATCAGAACCCGTGCCCCGCGCGGCAGGCCAAGCGCCTTGAGCGACAGGAACAAGGCGGCCGAACAGGACGACACGGCAAGCGCGTATTTCACACCCATGAAATCGGCGAATTCACGCTCCAGAAGCGATACGGGAGCGTTTTCCGGCGCGGTGTAGCGAAACAGGTCGCCCGATTGCAACAGGCGCTCAATCTCGGCCTTGGCTGCTGCGGGGATCGGTTCGGCGTCATAGACATTGGGGGGGAGTGTCATGGTCTTTTCGGCTTTCCTGAATTTCACTTTCGGGAATTCTAAACGAAAATCGTTCGCATGCAAAACGAAATATCTGTGACCCTGCGGGCTGGCAGATCGCTGCCAGTGACCGCGCACGAAGGGCTAGGGTGCCTCCGGCGAGAGGCATTTGGGGAATAATGAAGCGCGGGAGTGCCCCGTTTGCCGGTCAGATACCCAGACGGTCGCGCAGGGCGAACCAAGTCATCGCCAGCACCAGCAGCGGGCTGCGCAAGCCCGCGCCGCCAGGAAAGGCGGGGGTGGGCAGGCGCGACATGGTGTCGAACCCGTCAGACCGGCCCGCGACGGCCTGCGCCATCAGCATACCGGCATGGGTCGCTGTGCCGACCCCGTGCCCCGAATAGCCCGAGGCGGACAAGATGTTCTGCGACAGTCGCGCGAAATGCGGCAGGCGTTTCATGGTGATCGCCAGCGTGCCGCCCCATGCGTAGTCGATCCGCACATCCGAAAGGTGCGGGAAAATATCGGCCATGGGTTTGCGCACCTTGGCGGCGATGTCGGCGGGGAACCTGTAGCCATAGCTTTCACCACCCCCGAAAAGCAGCCGCCCGTCCGCGGACAGGCGAAAATAGTTCACCACGAACTTGTCATCGGCCACAGCGATATCGCGAGCCAGAACCCTTGCGGTTTCGGTGCCAAGCGGTTCGGTCGCGGCAATGAAATTGTTGATCGGCATGACGCGTGCCGCGACTTTGCGGTTCAGCCCGCCCAGGTATCCGTTGGTGGCCAAGATGACGTTTTCGGCACGCACCAGCCCGCCGATGGTGCGCACGATTGCGGGGCTGCCATCTGCCACGTCGATCACCTCGGATCGCTCGTATATCTGCACGCCCGCGTCGCGGCAGGCACGGGCCAAGCCAAGCGCGTAGTTCAGCGGGTGCAGGTGGCCCGCGCCCATGTCCAGTATCCCGCCGCGATAGACGGGCGAGGGGCAAAGCGCATCGAACCCCTCGTGGTCGAAACATTCGATCTGGTCATAGCCGTATTCGCGTTCCAGCAGGACGGCATAATCAAGCATATGCTGCGCCTCGCGCGGGCTTGATGCGGCCCAGGCCACGCCGGGTTTCAGATCGCAGTGGATATTGTGCTTTTCGATCAGCCCCTTGGTGACTTGCTTGGCCTCTTCGCCCAGAAGCCACAGCTTGCGGGCATCTTCAGCGCCGACCATCTTGATCAGCGCCTCCTGGTCCTGCCTTTGGCCTGATCCAAGTTGCCCGCCATTGCGCCCCGATGCGCCGAAGCCGACGCGCTGTGCCTCCAGCAGGATCACGCGGTGGCCTTTTTTCGCCAGGTGAAGCGCCGCCGACAGGCCAGTATAGCCCGCGCCGATCACGCAGACATTGGCCCGTTCGTCGCTTTTCAGCGGGGCGAATTCGGGCAGGTCATGGGCCGTGGCCGCATACCAGCTTTGCGGGTATTTCCCCGGCGCGTCATTGGCGTGCAGAAGTTTCATGCCATCACACGTTCAGCAGCAGGTGCTCGCGTTCCCACGGGCTGATGACTTGCAGGAATTCCTCGTATTCGGTGCGTTTAACGATGGAATAGACGCGGGCGAATTCCGGCCCCAGCACCTTGTGCAGCGCCTCGGCCTCTTCGAACTGGTCCAGTGCCTCGCCCATGACGCGGGGGATATCCTCTTCGCCCTCATAGGCATCACCCTTGAAGGATGGCCCGGCGCGCTTTTCCTCCATCAGGCCCAGATAGCCGCAGGCAAGGCTGACCGCGATGCCCAGATAGGGGTTGCAATCCATCCCCGCCAGGCGGTTTTCGACACGGCGCGAATTCGGCCCCGACAGGGGCACGCGGATGCCGGTGGTGCGGTTGTCGCGGCCCCATGCCAAGTTGATCGGCGCGGCGTGGTCGCGCACGTAGCGGCGATAGCTGTTCACGTATGGGGCCAGCACCGCGATGGCCGAGGGCAGGTGCGTCTGCAGCCCGCCGATGAAGTGGAAGAAGGCATCGGTTTCGCCACCCTGAGGGCCGGAAAACAGGTTGGTGCCATCTTCGATGTCGATCACCGAGTGGTGGATATGCATGGCCGATCCCGGCTCTTCCGCGATGGGTTTGGCCATAAAGGTGGCGAAACAGTCGTGGCGCAGGGCGGCCTCGCGGATCAGACGTTTGAAATAGAACACCTCGTCCGCCAGTTTCACCGGATCGCCGTGACGCAGGTTGATTTCCAGCTGGCCGGCGCCGCCTTCTTGCGTGATGCCGTCAATTTCGAACCCTTGCGCCTCGGCGAAATCATAGATGTCGTCGATCACGGGGCCGAATTCATCCACGGCGGTCATGGAATAGGCCTGACGCGCGGCGGCGGGGCGGCCCGAACGGCCCATCATCGGCTGGATCGACTTGGCCGGGTCGATGTTGCGCGCGACCAGGTAGAACTCCATTTCCGGCGCGACGACCGGCTCCCACCCCTGTTTGCGATACAGGTCCACCACCCGTTTCAGCACGTTGCGCGGTGAATATTCGATCGGCTTGCCCTTGCGGTCATAAGCGTCGTGGATCACTTGCAGCGTCCAGTCCCCGGTCCATGGCGCGGCGCTGGCGGTGGTCATGTCGGGGCGCAGGATCATGTCCCGCTCGATAAAGCCTTCCTCGCCGGCGGAATCCGACCAGTCGCCGGTGATGGTCTGGAAAAAGATGCTGTCGGGCAGGTGGAAATATTTCTGCCGCGCGAATTTCGACGCAGGCACCGCCTTGCCGCGGGCAATGCCCGGCAGATCCGAAATGATGCATTCCACCTCGTCCAGACGGCGCCCCTCCAGATAGGCGACGGCGGCTTCGGGGAGGGTGTCTTTCCAGTCGGTTGTCATTTTGACTCTCGCTTCAGGAATTGGGCCATGCGGGTGGCGAATGTGGCGGCATCGGTGGGCTGGTCCAGCCCGCTGCGCGCGCGGTCCAGTACCTCGGGTGGGAGCAGGTCGCCGCGTATGTCGATCAGGTGCCCGATGGTGGTGCCGCCGAATTCGGGATGCGGCTGGATGGTCAGGATATCATCGCCATAGATCAGCGCGGCATGTTGGCAGAAATCCGAACTTGCGATGGTGCGCGCGCCTTCGGGCAGCTTGGTGACCTGATCCTGATGCCATGCGTTCAGGGCAAGCGTCTCGCCGGTTTCGAACTGGTATTCAACCTTGCCCGCCGACCAGCCGCCCTTGAACTTTTCGACTGTCCCGCCAAGGGCTTGCACGATGATCTGGTGGCCGAAACAGACGCCGACCATGGGCCGGTGCGCGGCGTAAATCGTGCGGATCAGGGATTCCAGCGGGGGGATCCACGGATGGTTTTCATACGCACCGTGGCGCGATCCGGTGATGATCCAGCCGTCGCAATCGGTCGCGGCATCGGGGAACTGCATCGCGGTCACATCATAGGTGACAAAGTCGAAACCTTGCCCGTCCAGGATGCGTGCGAACATGGATGGATAGTCGCCCGCATCCGCCTGAACCGCATCAGGGGCGTGGCCGGTTTGCAGGATGCCGATTTTCATGGATCACCGAAGGGTTGGATACGTGGTCAAGCTAATGCGCGGACAGGTCCCCCGCAAGGGGGGCTCACACCGTGTCGAGATAGATTTCCACCTGTTCCGTCGGGGTCAGCTCGCCCATGTAATGCAGCTCTTGCCGCTTGGTCAGCGTCAGGTTGCGGATCATCTCGGGCGAGAAGATGCGCGCGATCTGCGGCGAGTTTTCAAAGGCGTCGATCGCGTCTTGCCAGTTGTCTGGCACACGGGGCAGGCCAAGGGCATAGGCGTTGCCGGTGATCGGCTCGGGCGGCTCTTTCGTGTCCTCCATCCCATTCAGGGCCGCGCCAAGGATCGCCGTCAACACTAGGTAGGGGTTAACGTCGCCCCCCGCCACGCGGTGTTCGATGCGGCGCGCGGCGGGCGGACCCGACGGCACGCGGATGGCGGCGGTGCGGTTTTCATAGGCCCAACAGATCGCCGTGGGGGCGTGGGCATCGGGCACCAGCCGGTCATAGCTGTTGGCATGGGGAGCAAAGATCAGCGTGCTGTCATGCATCGCGTCCAGGCAACCGGCGACGGCGTGGCGCAGGGTGTCGGTGCCGCGGTTCCCGTCGTCGTCAAAGATATTGTTGCCCTCGCGGTCCAGCACCGAGAAATGCGAGTGCAGGCCGTTGCCCGGATAATCGTCATAGGGTTTCGCCATGAAAGAGGCGGCAAACCCGTGCGCCCGCGCCAGCCCCTTGACCAGCATCTTGAACAGCCACGCATCATCGGCGGCGCGCATGGCGTCCTCCTGATGCATCAGGTTGACTTCGAACTGGCCAAGACCTGCCTCGGAAATGGCGGTGTCGGCGGGAATGTCCATCGCCTCGCAGGCGTCATAAAGGTCGGTAAAGAACGTGTCGAAGGCATCAAGCGCACGGATCGACAGCGTTTCGGCCGCCTTGCGCCGTTTGCCCGACCGCGGGCTGATCGGCACCTGAAGGTTGCGTCCCGAATCGTCGATCAGGAAAAACTCCAGCTCGACCGCGACCACCGGGGTCAGCCCCTTGGCCTTGAAGCGGTCCACCACGGCGCGCAGCGCCTGACGCGGGTCGCCTTCGTAGGGCTGGCCATTTTCGCGGAACATCCAGATCGGCAGCAGGGCAGAGGCCCCTTCGAGCCATGGCATTGGCATGAAGCCGCGTTCGGTCGGACGCAGCACGCCGTCACGATCGCCGCTTTCGAACACCAGCGGGCTATCGTCGATATCCTCGCCCCAGATGTCGAGGTTCAGCACCGACAGGGGAAAACGGGTTCCGTTCTCGACCACTTTATCGGCAAAGCGCGTGGGCACCCGTTTGCCGCGCGGTTGGCCGTTCAGGTCGGCTGCGGCCACGCGGATCGTGCGCACCTCGGGATGTTTGCGCAGGTAGTTCAGCATCATGTTACGGTTCATCGGGGCGGTCCCTTGATCTGTCGCCTGTGCCTGCATCGGTTGGTCCGGCGGCGTGTCGCTATAATTTGATCATATTATCGCATCAGGCGCGGGCGCAAGGTCATTTTGGCGCGGCGTTCCTGCGGCAGGTGCCGGTTCAGCCGTGCATTGATTGTTCCGTAAAGGCCCAGAACCACCAGCGTCAGCACGATGAAATACCCGGCAAGGATCGGGTAGGGAATGAACGGGTTGAAGGTCTTGTCGGCAATGTAATTGGCATAATACAGCGCATCGCCGCGTTGCTGGTAGGCGGGGAATCCGGTGAAAAAAACCAGCGTCGTGGCGTGGAACAGAAAGATCGCCTCGTTCGTGTAGGCGGGCCATGCAAGGCGCAGCATGGTGGGAAAGGTGATCTTGCGGAACTTGGACCAGCCGCTGAACCCGTATGCCTCTGCCGCCTCCATGTCGCCCTTGGGAATGGATTGCAGCGCGCCATGAAAAATCTCGGCGGAATAGGCGGCGGTGTTCAGGAACAGCACCACCAATGCTCCGAACGTGGCCGAGGTCAGCGGGTTGAAAATGGGCGAGACACCTTTCAATGACAGGAACAGGAAATAGCCAAAAAAGAACTGGATAAACAAAGGCGAGCCACGGAAGATAAAGATGAACCATTCCGCCGGTTTGCGGATGGCCTTGCTGCTGGATGCCTTGCCCATGGCCACCGTGATGGCCAAAACGAACCCCGCCAGCAGGGCCAGCGTGCCGAACCAGATGTTCCAGATCATCCCCGAACCGATCAGGGTGAATTGCTCGCAAAGGGTGAAATCGGCGCGGGGCAATAGCCGCTCGCCAAAGCCAAGGGACCGCAGCCCATAGTCGGTCAGGGTCTGGGCGCAGCTCATACAGCGGCCTTTCTTTGCGCTTCGCCGCCGGTGGTGGCCTGCCCGCGTGTCAGCCGCGCCATCAGCTTGTCCAACACAACCTCGGACACACGGGTGAAGGCCAGGTAGAACACCAGCAGCGCAAGGAAATACCACATGCGCCAGTCGCCATGCGGGTAATCGGTAAAGCGCGGTGTCTTGGTCGATCCAAGATCACGCGCCCAGTAAACGATATCCTCGACCCCCAGCAGGAACAAAAGCGGCGTGGCTTTGATCAAAACCATCCAAAGGTTGGACAGGCCGGGCAGGGCATAGACCCACATCTGCGGCACCAGGATGCGCCAGAAGGTTTGGCGCGGGGACATGCCGTATGCTTCGGCGGTTTCCAGTTGGGCGCGGGGGACGGCCCGCATCGCGCCGAACAGCACATTGGCGGCGAAGGCGCCGAACACGATGGCGAATGTCAGTACGGCAAGGGCAAAGCCATAGACCTCGTGCATCCATTGCGCTGAATTGCCCAAGGGCATCTTGGCAATGGAACATACTATGAAATCAGAGCCCTGGCGGATCGGTTCGTCCCAATCGGGGCATTTGACCTTGTGGCGGATCCATTCGATCACCTGATCGAGGGCGATCACGAAAAACAGGAAAAAGGCGATGTCGGGCACGCCGCGCACGATGGCGATATAGGTCTTGCCCAACAGCCTGAGCGGCAGGAATTTCGACCGCGCGGCGGAGGCTCCTATGAAGCCGAAGCCAAGCGCGACAGGGGCGGTGACGGCCAGCAGCAACAGCACCGTGCCGAAGCTGCCATAGAATGCCAGATGCTTGCCCGTCGTGAGGTAGCACGACAGCCATGTCAGTCCTTCAAGCGTGGACGGGTCTGCGCAATAGCTGAAAATGGCGGGCCTCGTGGCAGGGAATGCGAAACAGAAGAAGAGGGGGGCGCGACAGCCCCCCTCGATAGGTCATCAGAAAACGGGGCTGTCTTCGCCCAGCCACTTCTTGATCAGCGGGTTCAGCGTGCCGTCTTCTTTCATCGACTTGATGGCCGCGTCGAACTTGGCGCGCAGTTCCGGGTCGGATTTGCGGAAGGCCATGCCGATGCCGCCGCCAAGTGGAACATCACCGCCGACAAAGGTCAGCTCGCCGCCCGATGCTTCGACCAGCGGAAGCAGGTAGTCCTTGTCGGCCATGGCCGCGTCTGCCTCGCCATTGTTCACGGCTGCGACGACCTCGTCAGGGGTGGCGAATTCCAGCAGCGTCGCGCCCGAAGAGGTCACATGGGCCGCCTGGATGGTCGAGGTTTGTGCCGCGACCACACCGCCGGTGATATCGACATCCGCCGTCTTGCCGACATAGGCCGAGGCCGAGGGGGGCGTATAGTTTTCAGAGAAATCAACGACTTCCTTGCGTTCGTCGGTGATGGACATGCCCGCGATGATGGCATCGTAATTGCCCGAAGTCAGGTTGGGGATGATCGAATCCCACTCGTTCGTGACCCATTCGCATTTCAGCGCGGCACGTTTGCACAGTTCATCGCCAAGTTCGCGTTCGAACCCGTCTACTTCGCCGTCGTCGTTCAGGAAGTTATAGGGCTCATACGCGCCCTCGGTGCCCAGGCGAACGGTCATGCCGTGGCTTTCAGCCATGGCCATGCCCGCAAACAGGGCCAGTGCGGCCGTGGTGAGGATCAGTTTTTTCATGAAAAGTCTCCCTTGTGGTTTGCCGGTCGTTTTGGCGGTCCGGCGTTTGGTGATACCGTGCAGGTCAGGCCGGCACGGAATGGGACAGGAACTGGCGCAGCCGTTCCGATCTAGGCTGGCCGAACAGCGTGTCGGGCGGGCCTTGTTCTTCGATCAACCCCTGGTGCAGGAACACGACGTGGTCGGACACGTCAGCGGCCATGCGCATGTCATGGGTGACGATCATCATGGTGCGGCCTTCTTCGGCCAATGCCTTGATAACCTTGACGACTTCTTGCTCCAGCTCGGGGTCGAGTGCGCTTGTCGGCTCGTCAAACAGCAGGGCTTCGGGCTCCATGCACAGGGCGCGGGCGATGGCGGCGCGCTGCTGCTGGCCGCCGGACAATTGCGCCGGGTAGACATTGCATTTGTCACCGATCCCGACCTTGTCCAGATAGCGGCGCGCGGCGGCCTCGACCTCGGCGCGGGGGCGGCCAAGCACGGTCACGGGCGCCTCCATCACGTTTTGCAGGATGGTCATGTGGGCCCACAGGTTGAACTGCTGGAACACCATCGACAGGTTGGTGCGAATGCGCAGCACCTGCTTGGCATCGGCGGGGCGGCGGTTGTGGTCCTCGCCCTTCCAATGTACGGCTTCGCCCTTGAACAGGATGTCGCCCTTCTGGCTGTCTTCCAGCAGGTTTGCACAGCGCAGTATGGTGGATTTGCCCGACCCGGAAGACCCGATCAGCGACACCACGCTGCCCTTGCGCGCAGTGATGGACACGCCCTTGATCACCTCAAGATCGCCATAAGCCTTGTGCAGGTCATGAATTTCAAGAACCGGGCTGGTGTCAGTCACGCCGCGATCATCCCCGTGGTTTTTTCGTGGTTTTTTCATTGGGCGGGATTAGGGCCGAAGTCTTGGGCATTTGCAACGCCTGTAAGCATCGGATCTGGGGGTGATTGCGCCAAACTGGCGCGAATTTGATCGCTTTTCCAAGGTAACGTTGCGACAGGTGCGACCCGGAACGGGGCGGGACGGGTGCAATGCCCCGCAGATCAGCGGCGCGCCTCGACCCGTTGCCGCGCCAAGGCCGAGTCGCGGTCATTGATGCCCAACAGATTCGACACCAGCCGCAGCAGCGCGTCTTCCTCGGCTTCGCGCACGCCATCGGCAAGCGCGACCTGCCACAGCGCCTCGATTACGCCAAGGCGTTCGTCATAGGGCACGGCATCCTTGATGGCGCGGGTAAAGCGGACGGTGTCGGGGGCCTCGCCCTCCAACGCCTCTGCGTCGCGGCGCAGGGCTTTAGCACCGTCATGGTCCAACCCGAAACGGGCCTGGATGATGGCATCGATCCGCTCGATCTCGGCAACCTCGTACTGGCCGTCAGCATGGGCCAGGCGCACCAGAAGCGCGGTAAGGGCAAGGCGGGCGTCGCTGTCGTGCAGCGGCTGTGGTGCGGGCGCCAGAAGGCGATTCAGGAAATCAGCGAACATGAAGACCGATATAGACCCGCGTGCAGGAATGCCAAGCCGATAGTGCCATCACTCGTAGCCCTCGACGATGGCCAGATCACCATTCGACACCGGATCGCGCAACGCCTTGGCGGCTTGGTAGCCGGGCGAATTGTAGCAATCCATTGCCGTTTGGTAGCTGGGGAATTCGATCACCACGGTGCGCTTGCGGACTTCGCCTTCCATCACTTCCTGCGGGCCGCCGCGTACGATGAAGCGCGCACCATATTCCGCGAAAGGGGCGGCGTTGGCCTTGCGGTATTCATCATATGTTGCGGCATCATGCACATCAACATGGGCCACCCAGTATCCTTTGGGCATGGTCTGTCCTCCTCTGATCGGACGAAAGTGCAGATGACCAAGGTTAAGGTCAAGGCGATCCTCGGATTGGCCACATTTGCTCCGCAATTTCACCCGCATTGCGCGAAAAAATGTTCCCCGGTGACAAACTCGAAACAACCGGAGATTTCGGCAATGACGCGTCACGCTACGGCGGATTGGGCAGGCGAAGATGTCAGCGAGATGTTGGCGATGGTGCGGGGCGGAAGCCTTGTCGAGCGCCGCCGTTCGGCCTGCGCATTCGACTGGGAAAGGGGTGATCTTAGCCGCCTTGGCTGGACGATGTCACAAAAGGACATCGACCTTGGCACGGCTGCGCGGGTGTTCCTGAATGGCGGGCCAGAGCCTTTCCAGCATGTTCTCAAGCGCGATATTCCCGAAAACGACCGCCGCCGCTGCAACCTGCTGGATGCTGTCCACAAACGGCTGGTTGCGGGGTTCTACCTGCCCGACCCCGAGGGCGGGCTGGGATCTGAACGCGACGAAATGATGGCCTGGATCACCAAGCAGGAAGAGGACCGCGAACAGGGCCGTGTCGGGCGCTGGAACTTCACCCGCGAATTGTTCGAGCCACTGACGCTGGATTCGGTCAAGCCCGCCGAAGCGGACCCGCTGGCGGCGATCATCGACAGGGATATTTTTGCCATTCCCGAACGGCCCAAGCGCGCTTCGCTGCTGCGCGAGTTGTTCTCCTCGATCATCGGTTAGGAAAACCGTCCGGATAAGGCCGGGGTGATGGATGTGAAAAAACGCAGGCTGTGACGCCTGCGTTTTCCGTTTCTTGTCAGTGGACTATCCGTCAGACTAGGCGGCTGGCCCGGACTGCTGCGCGCACGAAATCGGCAAAGATCGGGCTGGGCGCGAAGGGTTTGGATTTCAGTTCGGGGTGGAACTGCACGCCGATGAACCACGGGTGATCGGCCCATTCCACGATTTCCGGCAAACGACCGTCGGGCGACATGCCCGAGAATTTAAGCCCGCAGGCCTCCAGCTTGTCGCGGTATTTCGTGTCCACCTCGTAACGGTGGCGATGGCGTTCCTCGATCGAGGTGGCGCCGTAAATCTCGGCCACTTTCGACCCTTCGGTCAGCTTGGCGTCATAGGCGCCAAGGCGCATGGTGCCGCCCTTGTCGTCGCCCACCTTGCGCTGCACGGTATGGCTGCCCTGCACCCATTCTTTCAGGTGGTAAACCACCGGCTCGAAACGCTTTTTCCCAGCCTCATGGTCGAACTCCTCGGAGCCGGCCGCATCGATACCTGCCACGTTCCGGGCCGCTTCGATCACCGCCATCTGCATGCCAAGGCAGATGCCCAGATATGGAATTTTACGGGTGCGGGCGAATTCGGCCGCCTTGATCTTGCCCTCTGTGCCGCGCTCGCCAAAGCCGCCGGGCACGAGGATGGCGTGATAGCCTTCCAGGTAGGGGGCCGCGTCTTCGTTGTCGAAGACCTCGGCATCGACCCAGTTCACGTTGACCTTCACGCGGTTGGCCATGCCGCCATGGGTCAGCGCCTCTTTGATCGACTTATAGGCATCTTCCAGCTGGGTGTATTTGCCGACGATGGCGATGTTCACCTCGCCGTCCACGTTGTGAATCCGGTCCGACACGTCTTCCCAGACCGACAGGTCGGGGCGCGGCGCGGGCGAGATATCGAAGGCATCCAGCACGGCTTGGTCCAGCCCCTCGCGGTGATAGGCCAGCGGCGCGTCATAGATGGTGGACAGGTCATAGGCGGGCACGACCGCCTCTTTTCGCACGTTGCAGAACAGGGCGATCTTGGCGCGTTCCTTTTCCGGGATCGGATGTTCGGAGCGGCAAACCAGAATGTCGGGCGCGATGCCGATGGATTGCAATTCCTTGACAGAGTGCTGTGTCGGCTTGGTTTTCAATTCGCCCGAGGCCGCCAGATAGGGCAGCAACGTCAGGTGCATGAAAATGCACTGGCCGCGCGGCTTGTCATGGCTGAACTGGCGGATCGCTTCGAAAAACGGCAGACCCTCGATATCGCCGACGGTGCCGCCGATCTCGCACAGCATGAAATCCACCTCGTCGTCACCGATATTGATGAAATCCTTGATCTCGTTGGTGACATGGGGAACCACCTGGATGGTCTTGCCAAGGTAGTCGCCGCGGCGTTCCTTTTCCAACACGTTGGAATAGATTCGGCCAGAAGAGACAGAATCGGTCATCCGTGCGGGCACGCCGGTGAAACGCTCGTAATGGCCCAGGTCCAGATCGGTTTCCGCGCCATCGTCGGTCACGAAAACCTCGCCATGTTCAAAGGGCGACATCGTGCCGGGATCGACGTTCAGGTAAGGGTCGAGTTTGCGCAGGCGGACCGAAAAGCCGCGTGCCTGCAACAGCGCGCCAAGTGCCGCCGATGCCAGCCCCTTGCCGAGAGAGGACACAACGCCGCCGGTGATGAAAATATAGCGTGCCATGGTCGGCAACTCCCGTAGTCTGAGGCGCGAAATCTTCGCAAAAAACAGAGGCCCGAACGGCCCTTTCAGGCCGCTGTACCACGGGACTCATCGCTTATAGGATTCGCCCCCATCTGGCAAGGTGCCAACCGCAAGATGCTGTTGCGATACAAGGGGCATTCTCAAGTGATAGTGTTGGCTGCCATCGCAGTCGGATCAGCAGCCTGTCGGATCAATCGGCGCGGGGCACCAGCGGCGCGCTGCCATCCGACGGCGGCAGCAGATCGTTGATTGCAGGCGCGGTCGGCTCTGCCGGGGCTTCCACCGGCGCGGGCGCGTTGCCCACACGGTCCAGAACCGAAACACCCGCAGCGTTTTGCGCGGCGATCACCGTCAGGGTGATCGAGGTGCCGATAAAGGCGATCGCGAGGATCCAGGTGACCTTGCCCAATGCCGTTGCCGCGGCCCGGCCCGTGATGGCACCGCCACCACCGCCGCCCCCCATACCCAGACCACCGCCTTCGGAGCGCTGAAGCAGCACGACTGCAATCAGCCCAAGGGCCAGAAGAAGGTGGATGGTGAGGACGACGTTTTCCATGTGGGGCCTGCCTGTGTCTTAGGTCTGCCGCGCTATGTAGGGAAAACACCTGCGCGGCGCAACCCGTCATGCACCGCGATCTGCCGCGTCCGCGTCCTGTTGCCTTCTTTGTTCTGTAAATACTCTGCGCGGCCAGCCTCAATCGGCCCCGTCAAACCGGTCCGCTGCCCGCCTTGCCGCGAAATAGAGGTTTCACACGGGGCCGCAGATGGATATACGGGCGCGGGTTTGGGAGGCGCATTGATGCGTCTCTCTGTATGAATATAAAGACAACCGACATCGGAAAGGTCTGACATGGCAAACGTCGTCGTCGTGGGCGCCCAATGGGGCGATGAAGGCAAAGGCAAGATCGTGGATTGGCTGAGCGAGCGCGCCGACGTGATCGCGCGCTTCCAAGGCGGCCATAATGCGGGCCATACGCTGGTGATCGACGGCAAGGTCTACAAGCTGCATGCGCTGCCCTCGGGTGTGGTGCGCGGCGGCAAGCTGTCGGTCATTGGCAACGGCGTGGTGCTGGACCCCTGGCACCTGCTGGGCGAGATTGAAACTATTCGCGGACAGGGCGTGGAAATCACCCCCGACACCCTGATGATCGCGGAAAACACCCCGCTGATCCTGCCCTTCCATGGCGAGTTGGACCGCGCCCGCGAAGAGGCGGCCTCCAAGGGCACCAAGATCGGCACCACCGGGCGCGGGATCGGCCCCGCCTACGAGGACAAGGTCGGCCGCCGCGTGATCCGCGTGGCGGATCTGGCCGATCAGGCGACGCTGGAATCGCGGGTCGATCGTGCCTTGCAGCACCACAACCCGCTGCGCCGTGGCCTTGGCGTCGACCCCATTGATCGTGACGCGCTGATTGCCCAACTGATGGAAATCGCGCCGCAGATCCTGCAATACGCAGGCCCTGTCTGGAAGGTGATGAACGAAAAACGCAAATCGGGCAAACGCATCCTGTTCGAAGGTGCGCAAGGCGCGCTGCTGGATATTGATTTCGGCACCTATCCCTTTGTGACCTCCTCGAACGTGATCGCCGGGCAGGCGGCCACCGGCTTGGGCGTCGGGCCGGGATCGATCGACTATGTGCTGGGCATCGTCAAGGCCTACACCACCCGCGTGGGCGAAGGACCGTTCCCGACCGAGTTGGACGATGCCAATGGTCAGCGCCTGGGCGAGCGGGGCCATGAATTCGGCACCACCACAGGGCGCAAGCGCCGTTGCGGTTGGTTCGACGCGGCATTGGTGCGCCAGACCTGCGCCACATCCGGCGTCAACGGCATCTGCCTGACCAAGCTGGACGTGCTGGACGGCTTCGAAACCCTGAAGATCTGCACTGGATACGAATTGGACGGCGAGGTGCTGGATTACCTGCCCACCGCCGCCGACCAGCAGGCCCGCTGCAAGCCGATCTATGAAGAGATCGAAGGCTGGTCCGAATCCACCGAAGGCGCGCGCAGCTGGGCCGATCTGCCCGGTGCGGCGGTGAAATACGTGCGCCGCATCGAGGAATTGATCGACTGCCCCGTCGCGCTGCTGTCCACCTCGCCAGAGCGCGAGGACACGATCCTTGTCACCGACCCGTTCGCTGACTGATGGCGCTGGGTTACAAAGCGCGGCGGCGCTGGTCGCTGGTGATCCTGCTGATCGGGCTGCCGCTTTATATCGTGTTGGCAGTGACGCTGACCGACTGGCTGCGGCGGGTGCTGGAAACCCCGCCGATGCTGCTGGAACTGGTGGTTTACGTCGTTCTGGGGTTCCTGTGGGCGATGCCGTTCAAATTCGTCTTCAAGGGCGTCGGCAAGGAAGACCCGGACGCACCGAACGATCCCGAGTAACCGGATCGCTTTGCGGAAATGAAAAGGGCGGCACCTGACGGGCCGCCCTTTCTTGCATTGTCGTGGGTGTCTTAGCCGGCCTGACGGGCATCCGGGCGATAGCCGATGCTGTCGGACACCGTGAACCGGTTGCCTTTCAGCTTTTCGATCTTGCCCTGACGCAGCAGCATCCCGAAGGACCGCAGCCCATCCTCGCGCGAGAATTCCTCGCCTTGGATCTGGCGCGCTTTGGTCATCAGTTGCGGGCGCGAGAACTGCTCTTGCCCCTCGACGAAGGACAGGTATGAGGCTGCCGCTTCCAGCAGTTCGGGCAGCGACGATGCGCCCATTTCCTCTGCGAACTCGACAAAGCTGTGCTGGTCCGCGGGCGCGGCCGTTTCGGCCATTTCGGCGGCCATCGACACGCGGCGCGGGCGCACCGGCTGGGCGGGGGCCGCATCGGGGGCTTCGTCCACGCGCTGTTCGGCCACCAGTTTCAGGGGGGCGGGGCGGGTGTCCACCTCGGGGCGGCGCGTCGTGCGGCCTTCGCCGACAGTCAGACGGCGCGGGCGCACGACCGATGCCAGATCGTCCTGGTAGGCTTTGACCTGATCCTCGTTGCGGTGCAGGGTGCCGGCGTCCTTTTCCGCCTTCGTGGCGGCGACGGCGGCGCGCAGATGCGCGATCGAGGCGCGGCGATTGCTGCCCTCGGGCTCGTCCATTTCGCTGCTGGCCTTGGCCATCAGGCGGCTCATATCGCCTTCGCCGCCGGCAACGGGCAGGCGGGTGCGCAGGGACTGGCGCTGGGCCTCTTCCTCTTCTGCCTCGTCATCCTCGGCAAAGATCGAGGTCATCTCGTCTTCGCCGTCCAGCTCCATATCGTCCTCGTCCTCGTCGTCGAACGTGTCCTCGGCATAGGCGGCATCGTCGTCCAGATCGCCAAGTTCGGCTTCGACCTCGGCCAGCTCGCGCTGCAACTCGGCCTCGGCTTCGGGGGAGAGATCGCCGGTGCTTGCGGGGCTCTCATCCTCTTCGGCCACGGCTTCATAGGCGTCCTCGTCCTCTTCCAGCAGGCCCTTTTCAATGGCTGCTTCGAAATCGGCGCGCTTCATTTTCATGACGCGGGCGCGAATGCCGGGCTGTTCCGGCTGGGATTCGGTCGCGGTTTCGGATTCGGTTTCAAACTCGACCTGGGGCGCGTCTTCGTCCTCTGCCGTGTCTTCATAGGCGGAAAGGTCAAGCGCCTCGGCGGTCTCTTCCTCGTATTCTTCCTCATCCACCGTGGCGGTTTTGGCCGCGCCGCGGTGGATTAGCCGGTCAAGAATCGCGTCCAGCTCGTCCTCGTCTTCCGCTTCGATTTCCGTCTCGACCTCGGTTTCCACCTCGGCGTTCAACTCCATCGAAAATGCCTCGGGGTCGAATTCATCGGCATCGAAGCTGACGGTTTCTTCCTCGGTTTCGATCTCGTCCTCGTTGGCGGCGACTTCTGCGGCCTCTGCCTCTGCTTCGGCGGCGGCAGGCTCTTCGACCTCTTCATACAGGCCTTCGGCTTCCGCTTCGGGCGCGGCGTCGCTGGCGGCGGTCTCTTCCTCGTCCCACTCGTCTTCGTAAGACAGGGCCGCGGTGCGGATCGCGCCGTCGGTCAGGTCGTCATCCAGACGGCTTTCCATCGCCTCATGCGCGGCGCTGTCATCCATGAAGGCCTCGGCGTGCTCGTCCTCGGTGTAGATCGGGTTTTGCACGTCTTCCGCGACCTCTTCGCGCGACACGACAGACCGGATGCGGGCCAATTTCGCGGCCACGCTGTCCGCATCGGGATGCGGCACCGGGATTACATTCGCGGCGACAGTGGCCTGAATCGGCTTGGCAAAATGCGGGCGACGCGGAACGATGAGGGCGGCTGCCTCCTCCTCTTCGACCGCTGCCTCTGCTTCGGCTTCCGCCGCGATTTCGGCCTCGGCCTCGGCTGCCTCGTCCAGACGCTGCGCCAGGTCGTCGGCATCCTCTGCCGTGATCTGCTGCGTTTCGGCGGTTTCGACCGTCTCTTCGGTCAGCAGAGCCTGTTCGGCGGCTGCGGGCTGCGGGGCTGCGGGCTGGCTCAGGGCCGGCGCTGCGGCGGCCTCCATTTCAGAGGCGCGCAAAACGATGCTGCCCTGTTCCTGCCGGGCTTCGACGCGGCGCTCGATTTCTTTCTCGGCGATGCGGGCCAGCATGTCGGCATCGGGCGTGGGCGGGGTCGCCCCGAAGTAACGGTCATCGGCGGCAAGATCACGGAAGTATTCCGCGATCGCCTTCATTGTATCGAAGGAATCGTCGAATCCTTCGAGTGTACATGAGAAGGTCCCGTAGGAGACCGTCAGAATCTTGCTCGTGTTCACCATTGGGAACTCACTTTCTTTTGCCTCTGGCGATAATGTTTACCAAAGGATAGGCGTCGAAACGTGAACGATTCTTCGATTTTTACGGTATCATTTCGTGTCCAGAATGTGTCCTGTTTCTAAAAATTGCATCAATTACGGAGAATCCAAGGTGATCGTTTCCAAAAATGAACCAATCACCCTGATCGGCGGCGGCGCGGCCAGCGAGGCGATGCTGCAAGAGGCGCGCGCCCTTGCGCCCGAAGTCGTGGCCGCGGATGGCGGGGCAGGGGTGTCCTTGTCACATGGTGTGATGCCCTGCGCGGTGATCGGGGATATGGACAGCCTGTCAGATGGGGATCGCGCCGCCGTGGGGCAAGAGCGCATCCACCAGATCGACGAACAGGACAGCACCGATTTCGACAAATGCCTGCGCTCGGTCCAGGCGCCGCTGTTGCTGGGCGTCGGGTTCTTGGGCGCGCGGATGGATCACCACCTGGCCGCCTGCAATTCGCTGGTGCGTCACCCTTGGCAACGCTGCGTCCTGCTGGGCGAGGCAGACCTGACCTTTCTTGCGCAGCCACGGTTGCGGATCGGATTGCCCGTCGGTACGCCGATGTCGCTGTTTCCCATGGGCGCGGTCGAAGGCATGTCAGACGGGTTGGAATGGCCGGTTCAGGGGCATTGTTTTGCACCCGATGGCAAGGTGGGTACGTCGAACCGGGTGGTGGGGTCGGTGGACCTGTCGGTGACCGCTCCCAAGATGCTGGTCATTCTGCCGCGGTTTGCATTGCCATCCGTGGCCGAGGCGTTGATGCAGGGTGCTGTCTGGCCGGAATGACCTTTGCCTTTGCCTTTGCCTCCGCCTCCGCCTCCGCCGTGGCGGTACGGCGGGCCTTGCGGGCGGTGGAATGTTCACGCGCGATGATATACAGCCCCGCCGCCATGGTGATGGCGATGCCAAGCGTCGCCAGCGGGTTCGGCAGGTCGGAAAAGATCACCCACCCCATCGCCGTGGCAAAGGGAATTTCCAGGTATTGCATCGGGGCCAGCGTGGCCGAGGGCGCGTATTTCAGCGACCAGGTCATCAGCAGATGGGCCAGCGTGCCCATGGCACCGATGGCCAGCAGCAGCACCCAGTCGCGCCCCGGGGGGGATTCCAACGCCAATGCATCCAGCGCGGGCAGGCTAGGCAGCATCCCGATATTATAGACCGCGATGGCGGGCGTCATGATTACCACCGCCATGACGCCGCTGACCGCTTGCAGGCCGATCGGGTCGGTGTCCTTGGCGATCTGGCGCGTGACCAGCATGAACAGGGCGAAATTCAGCGCCACGCCCACGGGCAGCAGTGCGGGCCAGCCGACCTCGGCAAAGGACGGCTGCACCACCAGCAGCGTGCCGATGAAACCGACGCCCGCCGCGATCAGACGGCGCCCGCCGACCTCCTCGCCCAGAATGAAGCGGCCAAGGAACATCATGATGAAGGGCATGACAAAGGCGATGGCAACTGCATCGGCCAGTTCAAGATATTGCAGTGCGGTGAACATCATGCCGATGCCGATGATATGCATCACCGTGCGCAACCAGGTCAGCCGCAGCACCCGCCCCCGCATCCGCCAGGGCCGTCCGGTCATGGCCAGCAGCGGGAACAAAAGCAGCGCCTGCACCCCGAACCGCATCAGCAAAACGATGCCAAGCGGCACCGCCTCGCCCAGTATCTTGGCAACCGCATCCCCAAGGGGGGCGATGGCACAAAAGCCAAGCATCATCGAGATACCGAGAAGGGGTTTGTCTTGCGTCATGGGCACCGTCGGAAGTTGCGTGGAGATACGCTAACAACCAAAGGGCGTGTGGCAACCCTTCGTGGATATAACATTCAATTTTTCCCGCCATGCGGGATTTTGTTTGTGGAGGTCAGGTCACAGGTGATGCGCTTTAGCGCCATGCATGATGCGCCTGCGAGTCCAGAAAGCGCAGCGCATTTTTGGCATATTGCAACCGCGTGTTTGCGCCCGCGATGCCGGCCGCCGCGGGTGTGCGGCGGCGCGGGCGATTCGCATTCAACAGTTCGGCACGTTCACCGCCAGACCGCCAAGCGAGGTTTCCTTGTATTTCTCGCTCATGTCCGCGCCGGTCTGGCGCATGGTTTCGATGCAGGCGTCCAGCGATACCAAATGGGTGCCATCGCCGCGCATGGACAGGGACGCGGCGGATACCGCCTTGATCGCGCCCAGCCCGTTGCGTTCGATGCAGGGCACCTGGACCAGCCCGCGCACCGGGTCGCAGGTCATGCCAAGGTGATGTTCCAGCGCGATTTCAGCCGCGTTTTCCACCTGTTCGGGCGTGCCACCCATCACGGCGCACAGACCAGCGGCCCCCATGGCTGCGGCGGTTCCGACCTCTGCCTGACAGCCTGCCTCGGCCCCCGAGATAGAGGCGTTGAACTTGACCAGCCCGCCGATCGCGGCGGCGGTCAGCAGGAATTCGGGAACGCGGTCGCGCGTGGCGCCGGGCACATGGTTCAGCCAGTAGTGGATGACCGCGGGCACCACGCCCGCCGCCCCGTTGGTCGGCGCGGTAACGACCTGCCCGCCGGCGGCGTTTTCCTCGTTTACGGCCATGGCGTAGCAGCTCATCCAGTCATTGATCGTGTGCGGCGCGGACAGGTTCAACCCCTGTTCGGCCTTCAATGCCTCGTGGATGGCATGGGCGCGGCGTTTCACGTTCAGCCCGCCGGGCAGGATGCCGGGGGTGGCAAGGCCACGCTCGATGCAATCCTCCATCACCTGCCAGATGCGGGCCAGCCCGTCATCCAGACCGTTCACGCCGCGCCGCGACAGCTCGTTCGCGCGTTTCATCCGGGCGATGCTCAGGCCCGAGGCATGGGCCATTTCCAACATCTCCGCGCCGGATTTGAACGGGTAGGGGACGGGCGGTCCTTGATCCACATCGCCGCCCGCTGCCAACTCAGACTCGGTCAGGACGAAACCGCCGCCGATGGAATAATAGGTTTCCGACAGGATCACGTCGCCCTGCGCATCGGTGGCCGAAAGGGTCATGCCATTGGCATGGCCGGGCAGGGTGCGGTCATAGTCGAACAGCAGATCGGTGTCCGGGTCGAAATGCAGCGGCTCCAGACCCTCGGGCGTGACCTCTTTGTCCGCGTTCAGCGCGGCCAGCGTCGCCTCGGCCTTTGCGGCGTCGTAGGTTTCGGGGGTGAACCCGGCCAGCCCCAGCATCACCGCGCGATCGGTGGCATGGCCCACGCCGGTAAAGGCCAGCGAGCCGTGGAGCGAGGCCTTGACCCCGCGCGGATGGAACGGCGCGGCGCGCACCATGTCCAGAAACCGCGCGGCGGCCACCATCGGCCCCATCGTGTGCGAGGACGATGGGCCAACGCCCACTTTGAACATCTCGAAGACGGACAGGAACATGAGGGCGTATTTCCTTTGCGAAAACTGGGGTTTTGCGTGCGATGACGCGGTGCTGTTGCCGCCAGACTAGGGGGCAACCCGCCCGCACCATAGCAGGAAAGCGACATATCCCGGCAAATCTGGCCTTTGTCTTGGCGACGCTTGAGTTGGTTTGACCGCGCCCCTAGCTTGACTGAGAATTCACCAGTTGCAGGAGTGCGCCAGATGCACATTTCATCTTTCTCCAAGCCTTTGATTGCCGTGATCTGCCTTGCCACGCCTGCTGCCGGGCAGATGGACCAATTTCAGGTCCAGAAAATGATGGATATGCAGACGAAACGTTACGCGAAAATGATGCGGACGAACCCTGTGCAGGCAAAGCAGCAGTTCATCACCCACGCGTTTTCAATTGACCCAGAAGGCAATGTGACAGCCGAAAAAGTTGCGCGACAGCAAAAACGGCAAGAGGCAAACCTGCGTGCGCGTAGCATTACTATGTTTCTGGCCCATGACCTTGATGCGGATGGGGTGCTGTCCATGCCCGAACTGGAAGAGGCAGAGGCCTTTGCCAACAATATCAGTCAGCGGTCTCAAATCCGCATGATGCGGATCGGATCGGACGCGGACGGCGATGGCGCTATCAATATTTCAGAACTCTACGACTATGCAGCAAAAACACGTCGCAAGTCGTATCTTGGTAGTAACCGGGCCGAGGCGCTACTGACCATGGACGGCAATGGCGACGGCACCACGACCATTGATGAAATCATTGCGCATATTGATGCTGTTGCAGCCTCTCCTGAACCCAATCGCACCGAACGTCCGACCATTGGCATGCCGCGCCCCCTGCCCAAAGAGTGATCCTTTGCCGCCTGATTTGGAAACATGGGGCGGAGCGTCGGTAATGCCCACCTGATAGACCAGACGCGCGGTTTGACCCGCCGATACGCGACGCGTTATCCACTGCGGGGCTTTGCCTCTCGCACAGCGGAGCGATTTTGCCTATAAGCGCCGCATTCAAGCCCCAACCAAGCCCAAGGGAATCGCTGCCATGACCGGAGAACTGTCGCCCATCGACAAGGCCAAATTCGTCGCCGCCAAACGTGCGGTGGACTATGTCGAGGACGGAATGCGCGTGGGCCTTGGCACCGGATCGACCGCCGCCTGGATGGTGCGTTGTCTTGGTGAAATGGTCCGCGACGAGGGGCTGCGCATCAAGGGCGTGCCAACATCCACCCGAACCGCGCAACTGGCGCGCGAGGTCGGGATCGAGGTGATTTCCCTGGACGAGGCGAAATGGCTGGACGTGACCATCGACGGCGCGGATGAATTCGACGGTGATCTGAACCTGATCAAGGGCGGCGGCGGCGCGCTGTTGCAGGAAAAGATCGTGGCCACGGCATCCGACCAGATGATCGTCATCGCCGATGTCGGCAAAGAGGTGGAAACCTTGGGCAATTTCCCCCTTCCGGTCGAGGTGATCCCGTTCGGCTGGCAGACCACCCGCGCCCTGCTTGAGGAAATGTTGATTTCCATGGATGTTCTGGGCCGCGAAGTGACGCTGCGCATGAATGGGGGCACGCCTTTCATCACAGACGAGGGCAACCATATCCTGGACCTGCACCTGAACCGGATCGGCAATGCGCGGCAACTGTCCATGGTGCTGAACCAGATCCCAGGCGTGGTGGAAAACGGTCTGTTCATCGATATTTGCGATGCGGTTGTGCTGGGCTTTGGCGACGGGCGCGTTGAAGTGCGCGACATCAACGAAGGCACGGTGGAACAGGACCGGATTGATTTCGTGGAAAGCGATAATTTGTTCGCTGACCTGGATGACTAAGCCGGCGTTGCTTTCAGGTATTTGAAGAACAATGAAAGCTGGGGCGCAGCGTTTGCGTCCTGCGCCAGGGGTTCTGCGGCGTAGGCCGTGGGGCCGTGCCCAGACATGAGTGCTTTTCGCCAGAAAAACGGCGAATGGGCGGGAGCGTTCCTTGAAGAAAATGCGCGCCCGGTGCGGTCGATGCCTGACAATCATGTGGGTCGGTGAAACATCGCGACCGCGCGGGGTGGACACTGCGCGCCAATCGCATACATCTGTGCGCAACGATATTCGGGCAGAGAGGCGCATCCCATGGCAGAGTATGACTTCGACCTTTTCGTGATCGGTGGCGGGTCCGGTGGGGTGCGTGCCGCCCGCGTCGCGGCGCAGAACGGGCAGACCGTCGCCCTGGCCGAGGAAGACCGCTATGGCGGCACCTGTGTCATTCGCGGTTGTGTGCCGAAAAAGCTGATGGTTTTCGCCTCGGGCTTTCCCGGCATGATCGAAGAGGCGCAGGCCTATGGCTGGCAGGTCAGCCAGTCGGGGTTCCATTGGCCCGAATTCAAGACCAAGCTGCATGCCGAACTGGACCGTTTGGAAGGCATCTACCGCAATATCCTGAAGAATAATGGCGTGAAAAGTTTCGACGCCCGCGCCACCGTGGCCGGCCCCCATGGGGTGAAGCTGTCCACGGGCGAGGAGTTCACCGCCCGCCACATCCTGCTGGCCATGGGCGGCAAGCCTGTGAAGCCCGACCTGCCGGGGGCCGATCTTGGCATGACCTCGAACGACATCTTCCATATGGATGAATTGCCCAGTTCCATGCTGATCATCGGCGGCGGTTACATCGCCTGCGAATTTGCCGGTGTGATGAACGGGCTTGGCACCAAGGTCACGCAATATTATCGTGGCGCGCAGGTGCTCCGTGGCTTCGACGACGAGGCACGCGGGCTGGTGGCCGAGGAAATGATCCAGAACGGGATAGACCTGCATCTGGGCACTGACATCATCTCGCTTGAACGGGACGACAAGGGTATTCGCGTGAAGGCCACCAATGGCGAGGAACGCCATTTCGACACCGTGCTGTTCGCCACCGGTCGCCGCCCGAACACCGATGACATGGGGCTGGAACAGGCTGGCGTACAACTGGGCCGCGGCGGAGAGGTCGTGGTAGATGACTATTCGCAAACCGCAGCGGGCAGTATCTGGGCCGTGGGTGACGCGACCAATCGCGTCAACCTGACCCCCGTGGCGATCCGCGAGGGCATGGCCTTTGTCGAAACCGCGTTCAAGGACAACCCGACCAAGCCCGATCACGACCTGATCCCCACGGCGATCTTCACCCAGCCGGAAATGGGCACCGTCGGCCTTTCGGAAGAAGAGGCGCGCGAGAAAGGCCCGATCGAGGTTTACGCGACTTCGTTCAAACCGATGCAGACCGCCTTTGCGGGCAAATCTTCGCGGGTACTGATGAAGCTGATCGTCTGCGCGGACTCGCGCCGCGTATTGGGTTGTCATATTGTCGCGCCGCAAGCGGGCGAGATGATCCAGTTGGCGGGGATCGCGGTCAAGATGGGCGCAACCAAGGAACAGTTCGACGCCACTTGTGCTGTCCATCCTACCATGGCCGAAGAACTGGTCACCATGTCCACCCCGGTGCGGCATTACGACTGAGCCCGTGAAACCGACGGTTTTTGGGGATTAACGGTCAATCGCTGGGCGAATACGGGTTGAATTTCCCGCCAAGCTGCCCAGTTTAGTCACATGATGGCGCCGCCGTATCCCGGTAGCGCTTCGTCAAAGGGCGAAAGCCGCAAGAATGAACAAAGGACGATAGCTACATGGCTGGACAATCTGGCGGCCCCTGGGGCGGCGGCGGAAACAGCGGCGGCGGACGGGGCGGTGACGATGACCGCAGACCCGAAGGCAACCGTGGAACCGAGGGCGGGAACGGCGGACGCCGTCCCGGAGAAGAAGGCCAAATCCCCGAGATCGACGAGCTGATGCGCAAGGGTCAGGAACAGATCCGCGTGCTGATGGGTGGTCGCGGCAATCGCGGCGGCGGCTCTGGCGGTGGTTCCGGCGGCGCGGGCGGGCCGGCATTTACGCGCGGCACGCTTGGCCTTGCGGCCCTCGCGGCGGTTGCGCTCTATGGTTTCACCAGCTTCTACACCGTAAAGCCGGAACAGCAGGGCGTCGAGCTGCTGCTGGGCAAGGAATACCGCGTCACCGACGATGGCCCGCACATGGCATGGTGGCCCTTTATCAAGGCCGAGGTGATCGACACCACGACCGAACGGACCGAGAATATCGGCTCTCAGGGGTCGGGCGTTGCCGGCACGCGCAGTTCCTCGCGCATCTCGACCTCGGATATGGGGCTGATGCTGACCACGGACGCCAATATCGTGGATATCGATTTCCAAGTGGTCTGGAACATTTCGGACCCCACCGATTACCTGTTCAATATCGCCGAGCCGGAAGAAACCGTGCGCGCCGTGTCTGAATCGGTCATGCGCGAGATTATCGCCGCATCGAACCTTGCGCCGATCCTGAACCGTGACCGGGGCCTGATCGCCGACACGGCGATGGAACGTATTCAGGCCACGCTGAACGAATACGAAAGCGGCATCAACGTTGTTCGGGTCAACCTTGAAAAGGCCGACCCGCCGCCCGACGTGATCGACAGTTTCCGCGAAGTGCAGGCCGCCGAACAACAACGTGTGCGTCTGCAACGCGAGGCTGACGCCTATGCCAACCGCGTGCTGGCCGAAGCCCGCGGTCAGGCCGCGCAAACGCTGGAAGAGGCAGCCGCCTACAGCGCCCGCGTGGTGAACGAGGCTGAAGGTGAGGCCGCGCGCTTCTCCTCGGTTCTGGAAGAATACGTCAAGGCACCCGAAGTCACCCGCCGCCGCCTTTATCTGGAAACGATGGAGGACGTGCTGGGCAAGATGGACAAGACCATCCTTGACGAAAGCCTGACCGGTGAAGGTGGCAGCGGGGGCGTCGTGCCTTACCTGCCGCTGAACGAACTGCGTCGCAACACCCAGACGGGGGGCAACTGACATGCGGAAAACCACCTATCTTCTGCCCGCCTTGGCGATCGTGATCGCCGGCATCTTTTCCTCGCTGTTTGTCGTGGACGAACGCGAACGCGCTTTGGTCATGCAATTCGGCCAGATCAAGGATGTGAAAGAACAGCCGGGTCTGTATCTGAAATTGCCCCTGATCCAGGAGGTCGTGCGCTATGACGACCGTATCCTGTCGCTGGACACCCAGCGGATCGAGGTGACGCCTTCGGATGACCGCCGCTTGACTGTCGATGCCTTTGCCCGCTATCGGATTGCCGATGTGATCCAGTTCCGTCAGGCCGTTGGTGCCGGTGGGCTGCGCGTGGCCGAGGATCGTCTTTCCTCGATCCTGAACGCGCAGATCCGCGAAGTTCTGGGCGCCGACCAGGTGACGTCGGACACCATCCTGTCCGAGGATCGCCGCAGCCTGATGACCCGTATTCGCGACCAGGCCCGTGCTTCGGCGCAGGGTCTTGGGCTGGACGTGGTTGATGTGCGGCTGAAGGAAACCAACCTTCCCGATCAGAACCTTACCGAAACCTTCGCACGGATGCGGTCGGAACGGGAACGCGAAGCGGCGGACGAAATCGCCCGCGGTAACGAGGCGGCGCAGCGTGTGCGCGCGCTTGCCGACCGGACCGTGGTGGAAACGCTGTCGGTCGCAGACCGTGACGCCAACGTGACCCGAGGCGAGGCCGACGCGCGCCGTAACGCGATCTACGCAGATGCCTATGGCGCCGATCCGGAGTTCTTCAATTTCTACCGGTCGCTGCAAGCCTATGAAGAGGCGCTGACTAAGGGCAATTCATCGATGGTGATGACCCCGGACAGCAGCTTTTTCGACTATCTGAAATCGGACAGCATCGTTCCGCGCTAAGCGGTTGCTGTAACTGGAAATCAAAATCAGGCCCGCCCCCGAATACGAGGCGGGCCTGATGCGTTTCGGGCTGCGCTGTCAAGCGACAGCCCCCTAAAAACAAGCACAATCGCCGCTTTTCTGCTGTTTTGCCGTCCGGCATCCTGACCTCCATCCCGTGTTAGGAAATTCGTGTCATCCACCGACCCGAACGGATGAAAAGGAGCGCGACCAGTGGACCTGTAGGCACAGATTTCGACCATATGACATTCTCCATCGCACCCGTGCCGCGCAAGCTGGTGGGGTTTGCCATGGTGGCGGCGCTGAAACCGTTGCCTGCGGCGACGGATCCGAATTACGCGATCGCGGGCAGCGTCGATGCCGATCGTCTGGTCGGTGGTGACAATCACGACTACCTCGCCGGGCGGGACGGCGATGACACCCTGCGCGGTCTCCTAGGGGAGGATTCGATCTACGGCGGCGATGGCAACGACCGCCTGCTGGGCGATTTTGGCAATGACAACCTGTGGGGCGATGCGGGGGATGATTTTCTGAGCGGCGGCGGGCATGACCTTTTGCAAGGCGACGCGGGGCAAGATCGCATCTTCGGGGGCGAAGGCAATGATTCAATCCTTGGCGGGTTCGACGTGGATATCCTGATTGGCAATGATGGCGATGACACACTGCGCGGCGGCAGCGGGGATGATCGGCTGATCGGCGGCGTCGACAACGATGTACTCTACGGCGAGCCCGGCGCGGACCTGCTAGATGGCCAGATAGGCGACGACCTTATGGACGGCGGCGCGGGCGATGACATTCTGCGGGGCGACATCGGCCAGGACACGCTGATTGGCGGCGATGGCCATGACCGGCTGATGGGAAACAGCGGCGACGACAACCTGCAGGGCGGCGAGGGTGACGACCAGTTGATCGCGGGCGCGGGCAATGACGTGGTCGCGGGCGGCGCGGGTAACGATCATGTCTTTGGCGAGATCGGTCACGAACTTGTGCTTGCTGGCATCGGACGGGATCGCGTGATTGGCAACGGCGGCAGTGACACGTTGGATGGCGGCGGGGGCATGGATACCTATCTAGGTGTTCCATCCCGGATGATCACATTTCCCCTCGGCGCTCGGCCCTGTTCATGGCAAGATCGGTTCTGAGGGAACTTCGGGACGGGGGACGCCCA